>Ga0308174_10000909_pt1 | contig 13105 bp, 13 predicted proteins | sample PhyPR2_FD_203894 | JGI IMG/M metagenome (GOLD analysis project Ga0308174, IMG submission 203894) | Soil microbial communities from UC Gill Tract Community Farm, Albany, California, United States - DLSLS.P.R2 | ecosystem: Environmental > Terrestrial > Soil > Agricultural land | place: USA...
CCGGTCCACAGCGCCGCGGCCGCGACGGCCGCCGTCGCGAGCATCTGTCGGCGGGGCGTCAGCACATAGGCCTGCATCCGGCCGCCGGAGCGGACGTAGAGGTGGCGTTCCGGAAACAGCGCCCCAAACGTGCGGCGAAGGCGCGCCAGCCGTTCTCTCATGCCGCCAATGGCCCCCGGCCCGATGGACGGCGGGATAGAAACGGAGTTACGGCGGCGGTGCAAGATAGTTAACGCCGCACCTGAATCCCGAACTCTGCGGCGAGTCGGGCGTCTCAGCCAGCGCGCTTCACCGCCTCCAGCACCTGTTCGGCGTGGCCCGGGACCTTCACCTTGCGCCAGAGACGCCTCACCACGCCGTCCTCGATCAGGAAGGTCGATCGGTCGATGCCCATGTACTTGCGGCCATAGAGGCTCTTCTCGACCCAGGAGCCGTAGCGCTCGACCGCATCGCCTGCGGGGTCCGACGCCAGCTTCACCTTCAGCGCGTGCTTTTCGGCGAACTTCCGGTGCGAGGCGAGGCTGTCCTTCGAGACGCCGACCACCGTCGCGCCCGCCTTGGCGAAGTCGTCCGCCAGTTCGCTGAACGCCTTGGCCTCGTTCGTGCAGCCGGTCGTGTCGTCCTTCGGATAGAAGTAGAGCACCAGCGTCCGGCCCGCGAAGTCGGCGAGCTTCACCGGCCCCTCCGGCGTCTCGAGGTGGAAATCCGGGGCGTTCGTTCCTTCGGTGATCTCGCTCATGCTCTGGCTCTCCAATTCTGCGTCATCCCGGCCGGAGCGTAGCGGAGAGCCGGGACCCAGGAGAAGCCGTGCGCAGGCCCTGGGTCCCGGATCGGCCTTGCGGCCGTCCTGGATGACGAGGCTTTGGTCACACCGGCTTCACCAGCACGATCTTCTTCTTCCCCGCGGCGAGCTTGACGACTCCGTCCACCAGATCCGCGCTGGTCACCGTGCGGTTGGCGTCCGGCTCGGCTTTGTCATTGACCCGCAGCCCGCCGCCCTGCGCCAGGCGCCGCGCTTCGCCGCGCGAGGCGGCCAGGCCCGCCGCCTGCGCGAGCGCGGCCAGCATGACGCCGGCTTCGAGCTCGGAGGCGTTCACCTCCACGGTCGGCAGGTCGGCGGAGAGCCGACCCTGCTCGAACGCGGCTTCGGCGGCCCCCGCGGCGACCTCCGCGGCGTCCGCCCCGTGCAGCAGGCGCGTCGCCTCGTTGGCCAGCACCTTCTTGGCCTCGTTGATCTCGGCCCCCGGCAAGGCTTGCAGCCGGGCGATCTCGTCCAGCGGCAGGTCGGTGAACAGGCGCAGGAAGCGGCCGACGTCGGCGTCCTCGGTGTTGCGCCAGAACTGCCAGTAGTCGTACGGGCTGCGCATCTCGGCGTTCAGCCAGACCGCGCCCGCCGCGGTCTTGCCCATCTTCGCGCCCGAGGCGGCGGCAAGCAGGGGGGTGGTCAGCCCGAACGCCGGCTTGCCGTCCACGCGGCGGATCAGCTCCACGCCGTTGACGATGTTCCCCCACTGGTCGGAGCCGCCCATCTGCAGGATGCAGCCCAGCCGGCGCTCCAGCTCCAGGAAGTCCACCGACTGCATCAGCATGTAGTTGAACTCGAGGAAGGTCATCGGCTGCTCGCGCTCGAGCCGCAGCTTGACGCTCTCGAAGCTCAGCATCCGGTTGATCGTGAAGTGCACGCCGAAGTCGCGCAGGAACTCGACGTAGCCCAGCGCATCCAGCCACTCGGCGTTGTCGACCATCACCGCGTCGGTGGGCCCGTCGCCGAACCGCAGGAATTTGGCGAACACCGTCTTGATGCTGGCGATGTTGGCCTGGATCTGCTCGACGGTGAGCAGCGGGCGCGAGCTGTCCCGGTCGGTAGGATCGCCCACCTTGGTGGTGCCGCCGCCCATCAGCACGACCGGCCGGTGGCCGGCCTGCTGCAGGCGCCTGAGCATCATGATCTGGATCAGGCTGCCGACGTGCAGCGAGGGCGCGGTGGCGTCGAAGCCGATGTAGGCCGTGATCGGCCCGGCGGCCGCGGCCGCGTCCAGCTCGGCCGGGTGGGTGACCTGGTGGATGTAGCCGCGCGCCTGCATCACCCGCAGGAACTCGGACTTGAACGGCTGCTCGGACATCGGGGGCGGCTCTAGCACGGCGGATGCGGGATTATCGAGACGCATGGCGATCTCCTGGGTCTGAGGAGGCCGGCGCGTCGAGTGATGCCTGAGATCTGCGCCGGCCGCGAAGGGCAGGCGCATGAGATCGGGCGCCTGCGTCAGGGCAGGCGGTAATAGCGGCCGGAGAGGGGGCGGCTTCCGATCATGGGCGCTAGGTAAGCGGCGCCCGGGCCGCGGTCAAGCCGCGCTCAGACGATCCCCAGGCCCTGCCACATGGCCATGGCCAGGCCCAGCGCCCGCACGTCCCCCGTGGTGGTCGGCGCCATCCTGTTCATGGCGTAGCCGAAGGTAGTCCTCGCATCCATGTCGATGATCGCCAGCGAGCCGCCGTAGCCGCCCCAGAACATGCTGTTCGGATTGGGCAGCGGGACCATGCCGCCGGATAAGCCGAAGCCCATGCCGTAGCGCACGGGACGGCCCAGGATCAGGTCGTCGCCTTCGATCTGCAGCTCCAGCGCCTTGCGGCAGCCGGCTTCCGAGATGAATCGCTTGCCGTTGGCGACCCCGCCGTTCGCCAGGATCGCATGCGCCTGGGCGATCGAGCGCGCATTGCCCGTGCCGCCGGCCGCCGGAATCTCGGCGCCGCGCCAGGCCCGCTTGCGGGTCTCCATGACGTCGACGCCGGGGTTGTGGCTCATGTTGGCCTGCAGTTCGGTCTGCTGGCCGTCGCCCACCGCCGTGCCGGGCGGCGGCGGGATCAGGTCGGCCACCCGGGCGTCCTCGGAGGCGGGCAGGCCGATGTGGAAGTCGGCGCCCAAGGGCTCGGCGATCTCCTCACGGAACACGGTCCCGACCGTCCTGCCGGTGATCCGGCGGATGACCTCGCCCACCAGATAGCCCTGGGTCATGGCGTGATAGCCGGGCGCGGTGCCGGGCTCCCAGAACGGCGCCTGGGCGGCCAGCAGCGAGGTCGCCTTCTCCCAGTCGTACAGATCCTCTTTGCGGATCGGCTCGCGCCAGCCGGAGAGCCCGGCCGAATGGCTCATCAGGTGGCTGACCTTCACCTCCGCCTTCCCGGCGGCGGCGAAATCCGGCCAGTAGCGGGCGACCGGGGCGTCGAAGTCGAGCTCGCCGCGGTCGGCGATCAGCAGCGCGGTCAGCGCCATCATGGTCTTGGTCGTGGAATAGACGTTGACGATGGTGTCCCGCGTCCAGGGCCGGCCGCCCGGCGCGTCGGCCCAGCCGCCCCAGAGATCGACGATGACCTCGCCGTCCCGGGTCGCGCAGAACGAGGCGCCCACGTCCTCGCCGCTCGCCAGGTTGGCGGCGAAGGCTGCGCGCACCGGCTCGAACTCAGGCGCGACGGCGCCTTCGATATCCAGGACTTCGCTCATGGGTTCCTCCGGCGCGATGACGGATCAAGCACTGGAAGATCGTGCGCCGTCCAGTCGGATCAGTCCTTCGCCCGCTCCTGGTAGGAGCCGTCCTCGGTGAGCACGACGATCTTGGTGCCCACGCCGATGTAGGGCGGGATCATGGTGCGCAGGCCGTTGGAGAGCACCGCGGGCTTGTAGGAGGACGACGCCGTCTGGCCCTTCACCGACGGCTCGGTCTCGACCACCTCGAAAGTCGCGAGCCTGGGCAGCTCGATGGCGATCGGCACGCCCTCGTGCGTCGAGAGGTGCACGTTCATCCCGTCCTGCAGGTAGAACCGCGCATCGCCCACGATGTCCGGCGAGGCGACCAGCTGGTCGTAGGTCTCCGGGTTCATGAAGTGGAACCCTTCGCCGTCGGCGTAGAGGAAGGTGTACTCCCGCTCGTCGACGGTGGCCCGCTCGACGGTCTCGGTCGTGCGGTAGCGCTCGGAGATCTTCACCCCGTCGGAGATTCGCCGCATGTCGAGCTGGGTGACCGGCGTGCCCTTGCCGGGATGGATGTTCTGGGCCTGCAGGACGACGTAGAGCTTGCCGCCGAGATCGACCACATTGCCCTTGCGGAGGGAGCTCGCTTGAACCTTCACGTGAATTCCTCGATGCGCGTGGCGGCCGCGCATCTCGCGTGCGCGCGATTCCGCTGATCAATTGCCGGTCGCGCCCCTATAGCGATCTTCCCCGGAATCGCCAGCCCCACGCCTGTCGCACCTCATGGACGAGCCATCCCCTTCGCCCTGGTGGCGCCCCGACCGCCACGCCGACCGCCGGCCCTTCCTGGTGGCGCGCAGCCGCATCGCCGCGGCCGTGCGGCGCTGGTTCGACGAACAGGGCTTCATGGAGGTGGATCCCGCCGCCCTCGCGGTTTCGCCGGGCAACGAGGCGCACCTGCACGCCTTCGCGACCGAGGCGGTCGGGCCGGCGGGCGAGCGGCGGCCGCTCTACCTCCACACCTCGCCCGAGTTCGCGGCCAAGAAGCTGCTGGCGGCCGGCGAGGCGAAGATCTTCAGCCTCGGCCACGTGTGGCGCAACCGCGAGCGCGGGCCGCTGCACCACCCCGAGTTCACGCTGCTGGAGTGGTATCGGGCCGGCGAGCCCTACGAGGCGATCATGGCCGACTGCGCGGCGCTGCTGCGGATTGCGGCCGCGGCGGCCGGCGCGGAACGCCTGAGCTTCCGGAATCAAGCCATTGATCCTTCGGCAGAACCTGAACGCGTCACGGTCACCGAGGCGTTCCGGCGCTACGCCGGGCTCGACCTCTTCGACGCCGATCTTGCGGCGACTGCGGCCCGGAGCGGCGTGCGGATCGCCCGGGACGACACCTGGGCCGACGTGTTCAGCCGCGTGCTCGTGGAGAAGGTCGAGCCGCAGCTGGGCCAGGGCAGGGCGACCATCCTGTGCGACTACCCGATCCGGGAGGCGGCGCTGGCCCGGCCGAGCCCGCGCGATCCGCGCGTCGCCGAGCGCTTCGAGCTCTATGCCTGCGGCGTCGAGCTCGCCAACTGCTTCGGCGAGCTCACCGATGCGGCCGAGCAGCGCCGCCGCTTCGAAGCCGAGATGGCCGAGAAGGCCCGCGTCTACGGCGAGCGCTATCCGCTCGACGAGGACTTCCTCGCCGCGCTTTCGATCATGCCGCCGGCCAGCGGCGGCGCGCTGGGCTTCGACCGTCTGGTGATGCTGGCCAGCGGCGCCTCGCGCATCGAGCAGGTGCTCTGGACGCCGGTCCCGTAGCCGCGTCTAGGCCGGGGTCGTCTCCCGCGTCCGCACCGCGGCCGGCCCCGCAGCCTTGCCCTCCGCGAGAATTCTCTGCCTGCCCGCCTCGGTGAAGGCCAGGAGCTCGCGCATGTAGGCGTAACGCCCATAATCGCGGCCCTCGGCGGTGGTCTTCTCGAACCAGTCGTCCTCGCCCAGCATCTCGCCGAGCCGGGGCGGGTTGCGCCAGATCATCTGCGCGTCGATCTTCTTCGCCTCGAGACTCCTCAGGATTCCGCGGTTGAAGTGGCTGTGCAGGGTGATCCGGTCCCCCGCCTCGCTCCGGTCGCCCTGCCAGTGCCACACGCCCTGGGTGAAGAACACCACCGAACCCTTCGGCATCAGGATCGGGACGCCTGCGTCCAGCTCTTCGCCGCGCCTGGGCTCGCGCCGCATCCGATGCGTGCCGGGCAGCAGCACCGTCGGTCCCGAGGCCTCCGTCCAGTCCTCGAAGGCCCAGACGCCCACGCCGGTCATGGCGAAGTCCGGATAGGGCTCGGGCACGTGGGCGTAGTCGGTGTGCAGCGGGATGAATCCCGGCCCGGCGGGCTTGCGGATGCAGCTCAGGGAACCGATGACGGCGCCGCGGCCGAGCGAGGCGTCGATCAGGGTCATCAGCAGCGGGTTGAGCGCCAGCCGCTCGAAGACGCGCCCGTGGTAGAGCATCCAGTTCATCGTCGTGTAGCCATGGGCGGCCAGGGTGCGGACGATCGCCTCGCGGGCCTCGTCGGCGAACTCCGGCGTGATGGCGTTCTCGATGATGGTGTAGCCCTGGGCGTCCATCTCGCGGATCTTCTGGCTCAAGCCCTGGCGCGCCGCGCGGTGGGCGAGGTCCGGGTTCTCCACGGTCATGCGGCCGAGATGATCGAACAGGCTCTCCAGCAGGCCGCGCACCGCCGGGTCGGCGAGCCCGCCGCGCACCGTCAGCGCCTCTGCGCCATAGAGGTGAGCCGTCTCGCGCCGCAGGGTCTGCAGCGCGCCGGGCGCGGCGATTCCCACCATCTGCGCCCCGGTGAGCGCCGCCTGGTAATCGCCTTCCACCACGAGATCGGCGCCCGGATCGAAGCTTCCCGAGACCGCGAACGCCTGGCCGTCGAAGCGGATCGTGCAGCAGCCCACGTCGCCCGGCAGCTTCATGTGCGGCGGCGCATCCGTGAAGCGGCCGCTCGCCGAGAAGGCCCGCCCGCGCAGCCGCTCCGCCGGCGCCTGCCGTTCCCGGAACTTCGGATGCTCCCCCGCCAGGAACCTCCGCGCCTCGTCGATCCAGCGCTGCGACAGGAACTCGACGTGATGGGGCAGGGTGAACATTCGCCGTCTCCTCAAGACCCGCGGCCGAAGAACATTCGCGCCGACCGGCGCCGGCGCCAAGGCTGACCCCGCGCCACAACTCCATCAATGGCGCTTGATGTATCAAGGCTGCTTGATGTATAAGCACCGATATGAGCGTCCAGCCACATCCTGCCGACAGCGCCCCGCCCGAGTTCCTGCAGCTTGCCGCCCATCCCGTGCGCTGGCGGCTGCTGACGGAATTGGCCCGCAGCGACCGCGGCGTGAGCGAGCTGACGCAGCGGCTGGGCGAGCCGCAGAACCTGGTCTCCTATCACCTCGGCAAGCTCAGGGACGGACGCCTGGTCGCCGCCCGGCGCAGCTCCGCCGATCGCCGCGACACCTACTACGGCCTCGATCTCGCCCGCCTGGGCGATCTCCTGTCCGCGGCCGGCGGAGCGCTTCATCCCGGGCTTCGTCTCTCGCGCCCGCTGCGCGAGGCGCCTCCCCGTCGCGCCCGCGTGTTGTTTCTCTGCACCGGCAACAGCGCCCGCTCTCCGATGGCCGAGGCCCTGGCGCGGGCGCGCTCGGGCGGGGCCGTCGAGGCCGTGAGCGCCGGCAGCCATCCCAGGCCCCTGCATCCGAACGCCCTGCGCGTGATGCGCGAAATGTACGGCCTCGATCTCGCCGCCCACGCCTCCAAGCCCCTGCAGGCCTACGCCGACCAGAGCTTCGACTACGTGATCAGCCTCTGTGACCGGGTGCGCGAGGTCTGCCCCGAATTCCCGGGCGATCCGCAGACCGTCCACTGGAGTCTCCCGAACCCCGCGACCGGCGAGCCGGACGAGGTCACCTACCCCCTGTTCCAAGAGACCGCGGCCGAGCTGGCGCGGCGCATCGATTTCCTGATCGCCGCGCTCGCCGATCGAGCCCCCGCGGCCTGACAACCCAGGAGAAGCACATGAGCGATCCCTTCGACATCGTGAACCTCCGCTACATGGTCGACGACGTGCAGGCGTGCGTCGACTGGTACGTCGCTCACTTCGGCTTCAAGGTCGTCCTGGCCTCGCCCGCCTTCGGCGCGGTGGAGCGGGGGCGCCTGCGTCTGCTGCTGAGCGGCAAGATGAGCTCGGCCGGCCGGCCGATGCCCGACGGCCGCCAGCCGGAGCCCGGCGGCTGGAACCGCTTCCAGTATGTCGTCGACGACATCGCCTCCGAGGTGGAGCGCCTGCGCGGGCGCGGCCTGACGTTCCGCAATGACGTCGTGTCCGGCCCGGGCGGTTCGCAGATCCTGGTCGAGGACCCTTCCGGCAACGTCGTCGAGGTCTTCCAGCCCTCCGCCGCCGCGTTCGGCGGCGCCGCGGCCCAGCCCGCCAAGGCAGGGGTCTGACATGACGAAATCCGCTGTCTTCGCCGCGGTGATCACGCTTGCGCTTGGAGCCCACAGTGCGAGCGCCCAGAACCCGGCCACCGCCAACCCCGCTCAGGTGAGGGTCCGCTACATGGTGCAGGACGTGCCGAGCTCGGTCGCCTTCTACACCGAGAAGCTCGGCTTCAAGCTCGACATGCAATCCGGCCGCGCCTTCGCGGCGGTGTCGCGGGGCGGAATCCAGCTCCTCCTCAGCCCCACCAAAGGGCCGGGCGGCGCCTCGCAGCCCATGCCGAACGGCCAGCGGCCGGCGGCCGGCGGCTGGAACCGACTGGTGCTCTACACCGCCGATCTGCAGGGCGATGTGGAGAAGCTGCGCAAGCAAGGCGTCCGCTTCCGCAACGACATCGTCGTGGGCCTCGGCGGCAACGAGATCCTGATAGACGACCCGTCGGGGAACGCGGTCGAGCTCTTCCAGCCGACCCTGGTGGTCGGGCAGACGCGGTAAGCTGCGCGCCTAGGCCTTCACGGGCGCTGGCGCGGAGCAGGCCTCGTCGTAGGCCGCCCACATGGGCGCGCAGTCGAGCATCTCGCCCAGCGCCATCGCCCGGTCGACGGCCATCACCGTGAGCCCCGCCGCCATGGAGTCGAACGGGCTCACCGGGAACGGCGCGCCCTTTTCCATCGTCGCCTTGAGATCGAGCGCCATCGCCTGGTCGGCGCCGTTGTGCGCGTCAGCCGTCAGCCCGCCGTACTCGATCCGCTGGGGCTTGCCGCGATCCAGCGTGCGCCGGACCATCAGCTTGTTGCGCACCAGGTCGGCGATCAGCGTCCCCTCGGTCCCGGCCACGTACCAGCGCCGCTCGGGCAAGCTCACGCAGCTGTTGGCGTGGAAGGTGAGGCGCACCTGGTTGTCGTATTGCAGCATCGCGGTCTGGTGGTCGGTGACGTCCATGTCCGAGTGGAACGGATCGTTGGCCCCCATCCAGCCGGCGTCACGCTGCACGAACGCCTCCTCGCCGGTGTCATAGCGGCGCGGCCGGCTCGCCCCCTCGGGGGTGAAGATGCGCCGCCCGCCGAAGCTCGCGACCTTCGCCGGCCGCGCCCCCGCGATCCGGCCGAAGATATCGAAGTCGTGGCAGACCTTGTCGAGCAGGTAGGAGCCGCCCCACGCGGCCTTGCGCCGCCAGTTGCGGGCCAGGTAGCCGCCGTGCTCGGGCGGCAGGTGCTCGGTGGCGTCGATGGAGACGATCTCGCCCAGCTCGCCGGCATCGACGCGGGCGATCACCGCCTTGACGATCGGCATGGAGCGCATCACCAGGCCGATGAACAGGGGCGGGGTTCCGCCGGCGGCCAGCCGCTTCGCCAGAGCCAGAGTCTCGGTCTCGGTGCGCACGATCGGCTTCTCGGCGAACACCGGGAAGCCGGCGTCCAGGGCGCGGTTGACGTGCGCGAAGTGCAGGTGGTTGGGCGAGCCGACCATCACCAGGTCATAGGGCCCGCGGGCGAACAGCTGGTCGGGATCGGCGCAGGCACGGCCCAGGGGAATGCCCGCCTGCCGCAGCACCGGCGCGCCCACCGGCGCGGGGTCGGCATAGGCTGACAGCTCGAGGCTCCAGCCCATCTCCTGCATGGCCGACAGCACATGGCCGATGCGCTGGCCCAGTCCGATGACACCGATGCGATAGGTCTTCATGCGCGCCCCGCGGCCTCCGGGGGCACCTGAACACGATCCGGCCGAGGCGCGAAACCCCTCAGGCGTTGGGGGCCGGCTGCCGGGCCGCGGCGTGCAGCTCCTCGTCCGACTGGGGAACGCGCCCCTCGGGCGTCGCCGCGCTGATCGCCTGCGGCAGCTCGTGGGCGAGTTGGCTCAGGAGGTCCTGGCGCGAGAGGCCGGTCTTCTGCTGCAGCGCGTTGAGCGTGTCGTCGCCCAGCACCTGGCCCACCTCGTGCGGCGCGATGGGCTGGTTCGGCCCTTCGCCGACCCAGGAGCCCACCTGCTGCCCATGGCCGCTCTGCTGGAAGCGGCTGACCAGGGCGCCCAGCGCGCCGGCGCCGCCCAGTCCGCCCAGGAGGCCGCCGAGTCCGCCGCCGCCCGCGAGCAGCCCGCCCAGGCCGCCGAGCAGCCCGCCCGATGCGGCCTGCGGCTGCGCGTTCGGCGCGCCGGGATCGAAGCTGCGGCCGGGCTGACCCGCCGCGGCCTGCGAGGCCTGGTGCTGGCGGATCGCCTTGACCAGGAGCGCCAGGACGACGCCGGCCGCCACCGTGTCGCCGATCCCGGGCTTGCGCTGCGGCTGGCCGCCGCCGAGCATTGAATCGAGCAATCCCATGTCGGCGCCCTCAATCCCTCTGAAATGACATCCACAACAGGTTGAGAACATTCGGGTTCGCCACGGCGCGGACCCGCCGCGCGACGCGGCCGCCGGTCATTCGTCCGTGCCACCGGCAGTCGCACAGCAGGAAATGGGTGTCGTCATCGCTGAGGCCGAAGAAGGCCTGCGCCTCGCCCAGCGTGTCGCCCGCGAGGCCCGCGCTGCGCAGCACCGGGTCGGCGAAGGCGAGCGTCAGCGGCGTCTGCTCGCCCCGCAGCCGCGCGCGGGCGGCCGGCGCATAGAACTCCACGAACCGCAGCGGCTGCAGCAGCCGCGCCTCGGCGGCCTGCAGCACCTCGGCCCATCGGAGCAGGCGCTCGCGGCGGCTGAGGGTCGGCGCGGCCTCGACGACGCTGGCTTGGCTGAGGATCTGCTCCAGGGGCTGGTGACGCATGGCTGTTGCCTCCGATCGGTCTTGTCTGCGTCAACTCGCGAGACGGCCGCTCGGCGCCGCTCGCCGGCTCAGAAGTCCGTGACGCGCCGGGGTCGAGGCGCCATATGGCCGCCCATGACCGCCCAGACCCTCCGCACGCCCCAGGCGCTGGCCGACGCCGGGCTGGTCGACCCGGCGGATGTTCCGGGGCTCGACCGCGTGGCCGCGCGCTACGCCGTGGCGATCACGCCGGCCATGGCCGAGCTGGTCGATTCCGCCGATCCCGCCGACCCCATCGCCCGCCAGTTCGCGCCGACGCCCGCCGAGCTCGTCCACGCCCCGGAGGAGTCCGCCGACCCGATCGGCGACGAGGCCTGCTCGCCGGTCGAGGGCCTCGTCCACCGCTATCCCGACCGCGTGCTGCTGAAGGCCAACCATGCCTGCGCGGTCTACTGCCGCTTCTGCTTCCGGCGCGAGATGGTGGGACCCGAGGGCTTGCGCCCGCTGTCGCCGGCGCAGCTCGATGCGGCGTTCGCCTACATCGCCGCGCGGCCGCAGATCTGGGAGGTGATCGTCACCGGCGGCGACCCGTTCATCCTCTCGCCGCGCCGCATCGGCGGCCTGATGGCGCGGCTCGAGCCTATCGAGCACGTCAGGATCGTCCGCTTCCACACCCGCGTGCCGGCGGTCGAACCGGCGCGGATCACCCCCGCGCTGGTCTCGGCCCTGAAGGCCTCGTCCAAGGCCGTCTACGTCGCCCTCCACGCCGACCACCCGCGCGAGCTGACGCCCGCCGCCCGCGCGGCCTGCGCCAGGCTGGTCGACGCCGGCGTTCCGCTGCTCGGCCAGACCGTCCTCCTGCGCGGCGTCAACGACGATCCGGCCACCCTGGAGGCGCTGTTCCGGGCCATGGTCGAGGCCCGCGTCAAGCCCTACTACCTGCACCACGCCGACCTGGCGCCGGGCACCGGCCATTTCCGCACCTCCATCGGCGAGGGCCAGGCGCTGATGAAGCGCCTGCGCGGCCGCGTCTCGGGGCTCTGCCAGCCGACCTACGTGCTCGACATCCCCGGCGGCCACGGCAAGGTCCCGATCGGCCCGGGCTATCTCGCGGACGGCGAGGTCGAGGACCCGGGCGGCGCGCGTCATCCCTATCCGCGGCGTTAGAGCCATAAAGCCTGTCATCCCCGGGCTTGTCCCGGGACCCGGATGCGCCGACGGTTCGCGATCTCCCACAGCGGAATCGCCTCGGATCGTTCTGCCGGGCGCGTGCTTATGGATGGCCGGGACTAGCCCGGCCATGACGATCTGGGGGTGATGTCGCAGCGACGCATCACGCTCCGTTCACGCGGCGTCAGGCTTGCGAACGGGCGTTTGAACCGGCAGGCTGGCGCTTTGAACGAAGGGTATGCCGATGGCCGACGACGCCGCGCCGAAGACCGACACCGCTGAAGAGCTCGGCTTCGATCCCGACGCGCTGAAGGCCAAGTACCGCGCCGAGCGCGACAAGCGCCTGCGCGCCGAGGGCAACGCCCAGTACGTCGAGATCGCCGGCCGATTCGCGCACTATCTGGACGATCCCTACGTCGCGCCGGGGTTCAGCCGCGCGCCGCTCACCGACGAGGTGGAGGTGGCGGTGATCGGCGGCGGGTTCGGCGGCCTCCTGGTCGGCGCCCGGCTGCGCGAGGCCGGCATCGGCGACATCCGCATCATCGAGAAGGGCGGCGATTTCGGCGGCACCTGGTACTGGAACCGCTATCCCGGCGCGGCCTGCGACATCGAGAGCTACGTCTACCTGCCGCTGCTGGAGGAGGTCGGCTACGTGCCGGTCGAGAAGTACTCCCGCGCGCCGGAGATCCTGCGCCATTCGCGCGCCATGGCCGAGAAATTCGACCTCTACCGCAACGCCTGCTTCCAGACCGAGGTGACGGCGCTGCGCTGGGACGAGGCGCTCGGGCGCTGGATCATCGAGACCAACCGCGGCGACGCCATGAGGGCCCGCTTCGTGGTGATGGCGAACGGCCCGCTGCACCGGCCCAAGCTGCCCGGCATCCCGGGCATCGAGAGCTTCCAGGGCCATTCCTTCCACACCAGCCGCTGGGACTACGGCTACACCGGCGGGAACTCGGACGGCGGTCTCACCGGCCTGAAGGACAAGGTGGTGGGGATCATCGGCACGGGCGCGACGGCGGTGCAGTGCGTGCCGCACCTGGCGCAAGGCGCCAAGCAGCTCATCGTCTTCCAGCGGACGCCGTCCTCGATCGACGTGCGCAACAACCGCCCGACCGATCCGCAATGGGCGGGGTCCCTGAAGCCCGGCTGGCAGCAGCACCGGATGGACAACTTCAACATCCTGGTCTCCGGCGGCTTCGCCGACGAGGACCTGGTCGCCGACGGCTGGACCGACATCATCGGCAATATCCTGCTCTTGGCCCGCA
>Ga0308174_10000910_pt1 | contig 13105 bp, 8 predicted proteins | sample PhyPR2_FD_203894 | JGI IMG/M metagenome (GOLD analysis project Ga0308174, IMG submission 203894) | Soil microbial communities from UC Gill Tract Community Farm, Albany, California, United States - DLSLS.P.R2 | ecosystem: Environmental > Terrestrial > Soil > Agricultural land | place: USA...
TGCTGCGCATGCGTTACGGCGTCGAGATGTCGACCGACTATACGCTGGAGGAAGTCGGCAAGCAGTTCGACGTCACCCGCGAGCGCATCCGCCAGATCGAAGCCAAGGCGATGAACAAGCTGCGCCACCCGTCACGTTCGGACACGCTGAAGACCTTCCTGGAAAACATCTGATCGTTTCAGCCTGAAACACAAGGGCCGCCCACAGGGCGGCCCTTTTTATTAGTTAACCGGCTTGCGGCGCATAATCCCTGGCCGCGGGCGCTGGTCTCTACGGGCAAGCAGAAAGCCCGTTCATGCATCGCCACCGGGCATGCTTTAATACTCCACCGCCGCGCTGCGCGCACCCAGCCTTTCAAACAGCGACTGCTTCAACGCATCCGCAGGCGCCACCCGCCATTCATCGGGCCACTGCACTTCGCAGTCGATGCCATCGCGCGTATAGCGCATCGCCAGCGGCAAGCCCTGCTCGGAACGGAACTGCGACAGGATGGTTCTGATCTGCGCCGCGTCGGTGCTGTCGGTCAGCGAGAACGCAAACTTCTTGCCGAACTGGATGCGGGCGGTGGCAATGTCCATCGCCTTTTCGGCGGTGATGCGCAAGCCGCCCGAGAAGCGGTCTTCCGACACCTTGCCCTGCACCGCCAGGAACTCGTCCTCCTTGAACAGGTTGCGGTTGGCGTCGAACACTTCGTTGTAGACCGTGACCTCCACCGCGGCGCTGCCATCGTCCAGCAGCACGATGAGCATCTTGCCGCGCTGGGTCATCTGGGTGCGCATGCCGGCAATCACGCCCGCCATCAGGCGCGGTTCGCGCGACGGCGCCAGGTCGGCCAGCCGGGTGCGGGCGAACTTGCGCGCTTCCTCGGCATAGGCATTGAACAGGTGGCCGGACAGGTAGAAGCCGAGCGCGGTCTTCTCTTCCGTCAGCTTCTGCTTCTCGCTCCAGGGCGGGACCTTCACGTACTCCGGCGGGGCCACCATGTCGCTGTCGGCGCCGCCGAACAGGCTGACCTGGTTGGCCGACGCCTCGGCCTGCTCCGCGCATTCCATCGCGAAGCTGACCGAGGCCAGCAGGATGCCGCGGTCCACGCCGAAGCAGTCGAAGGCGCCCGCGCGGATCAGCGACTCGATGGTGCGGCGGTTGATCTGCTTCTTGTCCACCCGCTTGCAGAAGTCGAACAGGTCAGTGAACGGGCCGTCGCGGCGCGCCGCGAGTATGGCTTCGATCGCGCCCTGGCCCGAACCCTTGACCGCGCCCAGGCCGTAGCGGATTTGCCTGACCTTCTTCTTGGTCACGCTGGGCGGTTCGCCCACCGGGATGAAGCGGTAGTCCGACTGGTTGATGTCGGGCGGCAGCAGCGTCAGGCCGCAGACGTCGGCGGCGTCTTCCACCAGGATCTTGATCTTGTCGGTGTCATCCATGGCCAATGACAAGTTGGCGGCCATGAACGCGGCCGGATGATGCGCCTTCAGGTAAGCGGTGTAATACGACAGCAGCGCATAAGCGGCGGCATGCGACTTGTTGAAGCCGTAGCCGGCGAACTTTTCCATCAGGTCGAAGATCTCGTCGGCCTTTTCCTGGCTCAGCCCGTTCCTGGCCGCGCCCTCGCGGAAGATCTGGCGATGCTGCGCCATCTCCTCGGCCTTCTTCTTGCCCATCGCGCGGCGCAGCAGGTCGGCGCCGCCCAGCGAGTAGCCGCCGATCACCTGCGCCATCTGCATCACCTGCTCCTGGTAGACCATGATGCCGTAGGTCTCGGACAGGATGCCCTCGGTGCGCGGGTCCGGGTAGTCGAAGCGCTCGCCGTGCTTGCGCTTGCAGAAGTCGGGGATCAGGTCCATCGGGCCGGGCCGGTACAGCGCCACCAGCGCGATGATGTCCTCGAAGCGGTCGGGCCGCGCATCCTTCAGCATGCCCTGCATGCCGCGGCTTTCAAGCTGGAACACGGCGACCGTCTTGGCCTTGGTCAGCAGGTCATAGGATGCCCTGTCGTTCAGCGGCAGCTTGTCCAGGCTGAAGTCGGCCATGGCCGGGTCGAGCTGGCGGATGTAGCGCACCGCGCGGTCGAGGATGGTCAGCGTGGTCAGGCCCAGGAAGTCGAACTTCACCAGGCCCACCGCTTCGACGTCGTCCTTGTCGTACTGCGACACCACGCCGGCGTCGCCGCCCTGGGTGTAGAGCGGGCAGAAGTCGGTCAGCTTGCCCGGCGCGATCAGCACGCCGCCGGCATGCATGCCGATGTTGCGGGCGATGCCTTCGACCTGCTGCGCCAGGTCCAGCAGCTGCTTGACCTCCTCCTCCTTTTCCATCCGCTCCTTCAGCAGCGGCTCTTCTTCAATGGCGTCGGCGATGGTGACCAGCTTGCCGGGCTTGAACGGGATCAGCTTGGAGATGCCGTCGCAGAAGTTGTAGCCCATGTCGAGCACGCGGCCGACGTCGCGCACCGCGCCCTTGGCCGCCATGGTGCCGAAGGTGGCGATCTGCGACACCGCGTCGCGGCCGTAACGGTCTTTCACGTACTGGATGACGCGGTCGCGGCCTTCCTGGCAAAAGTCGATATCGAAGTCGGGCATCGATACCCGTTCCGGATTCAGGAAGCGCTCGAACAGCAGGTTGTAGGCCAGCGGGTCAAGGTCGGTGATGGACAATGCATACGCCACCAGCGAGCCGGCGCCCGAGCCGCGCCCCGGCCCTACCGGCACGCCATTGTTCTTGGCCCATTGTATGAAGTCGGCCACGATCAGGAAGTAGCCCGGGAAGCCCATCTTGATGATGGTGTCGGTCTCGAACTTGAGCCGTTCCTCATAGCGCGGCCGCTTCTGCTCGCGTACCGCTTCGTCGGGGAACAGGTGCCGCAGCCGCTGCTCCAGGCCATCCCTGGCCTGCGCGACCAGGAACTCGTCTATGGTCATGCCATCCGGCGTCGGGAAGTTGGGCAGCTTGGGCTTGCCCAGCTCCAGCACCAGATTGCAGCGGCGCGCGATCTCCACGCTGTTTTCCAGCGCGCCCGGCAGGTCGGCGAACAGCGCGGCCATCTCGGCCTGGGTCTTGAACGCCTGCTGTTCATTGAAGCGCTTGGCACGGCGCGGGTTGGCCAGGATCTCGCCCTCTGCGATGCAGGTGCGCGCCTCGTGGGCGATAAATTCGTCGGCCGACAGGAATTGCACCGGATGGGTTGCCACCACCGGCAATTGCAGCCTGGCCGCCAGCGCCACCGACTGCCTGACCTGCTGCTCCATATTGGGCTGGCCTGCGCGCTGTATCTCGATATAGAAATGGCCGGGGAACGCTGCCGACCAGCGTTGCGCGCAGCGCTCGGCCAGTTGCGGATTGCCGCGCTCGAACGCGCAGCCTATATCGCCGAAATGCGCGCCCGACAGGGCGATCAGGCCGCCCGGCTCCAGCGCTTCCAGCCATTCGGGCCGGATCTCGGCGCGGCCGCGGTAAAGGTTGCTCTGCCACGCCTGCGACAGCAGTTCGCACAGTTGCAGGTAACCGGTCCTGTTCTTCACCAGCAGCAGCAGCCGGGAAGGTTTTTCACGGTCGTCGTTATTGGTGATCCAGACATCGCAGCCGGCGATGGGCTTGACGCCCTTGCCGCGCGCGGCCTTGTAGAACTTGACCATGCCGAACAGGTTGGCCAGGTCGGTAATGGCGAGCGCCGGTTGCGCGTCTTTCGCGGCCGCCTTCACGGCATCGTCGATGCGGACCAGGCCGTCGGCGATGGAGAATTCGGAATGGAGGCGGAGATGGACAAATTGCGGAGAAGTCATCCGGCTATTTTACCCGCAGCCCGGCGCCCGCCAAGCCCGGTTTTTGGCGTGAAAACGACGCCCCGGTTTATAATGCTGCCGAATCAACGACTTACCTTTCCTGGCATGCAATCCCCTTCACCATACGTCAACATCGCCGCCTACAAATTCATCACCTTTGATGACACCGTGGAAAAGCGGCCGCAGTTCCAGGCGCTGTGCGCCGAGCTGGGCCTGATGGGCACCATCCTGCTCAGCCCCGAGGGCATCAACCTGTTTTTGGCAGGCAGCCGCGCCGGCATCGACGCCTTCCTGCGATGGCTGCGCGCCGACGACCGTTTCGCTGACCTCGAAGTCAAGGAAAGCTATTCCGACGAGCAGCCCTTCAAGCGCATGCTGGTCAAGCTGAAGCGTGAAATCATCACGATGAAGAACCCGCTGATCAAGCCCGAACTGGGTCGCGCGCCGGCGGTCACGGCCACCGCGCTCAAGCGCTGGCTGGATCAGGGCCATGACGATGCAGGCCGGCCGGTGGTGATGATGGATACCCGCAATGCGTTCGAGGTGGACGTGGGCACCTTCGACGACACCATAGACTACCGGATCGAGAAATTCAGCGACTTTCCGGAAATGGTGGCGCAACACCGTGATGAACTGGCCGGCAAGACCGTGGTCACCTTCTGCACTGGCGGCATACGCTGCGAGAAAGCGGCGATCCACATGCAGAACATAGGCTACGACCATGTGTACCAGCTCGAAGGCGGCATCCTCAAATACTTCGAGGAAGTGGGCGGCGCGCACTACAGCGGCGACTGCTTCGTGTTCGACCGCCGCACCGCGCTGAACCCGAAACTGGAAGCCACGCCGACGGTGCAATGCTATGCCTGCCGCGCGGTGGTGACGCCGCGCGAGCAATTGTCGCCGCTGTATGTGTATGGCGAGTCATGCCCGCATTGCGCGGAGCAGGCCATGGCGGCTGCCGGATCTGCGGAGTAGGCCCGGGCTGCAAGACCAACGTCTTGGACGTTTGCCGCGTCCACTACGTCGGCTTGCATGCCCGCCGTACAAACCGCGTCAGGCCAGGTCGAACACCAGCACCTCCGCATCCACGCCGTCCGCCAGCTTCACGGCCGCCTCTTCGGACACCTTCAGCGCATCGCCCGCCGCCAGCGCCACGCCATTCGCTGTCACGCTGCCGCGCGCCACATGCACATAGGCGCGCCGCCCGGGCGCCAGCTTCAGCTCGGCCGACTCCGCGCCATTGAACAGGCCGACATACAGCCGCGCATCCTGGTGAATCATGACCGAGCCGTCAGCGCCGTCAGCACTGGCGACCAGGCGCAGGCGACCGCGCTTGTCGGCCGACTCGAAACGCTTTTCTTCATAGCCGGGCGCAATGCCGCGCACGTTCGGCTCGATCCAGATCTGCAAGAAATGAGTCTGCTGCTGGCTCGCATGGTTGAACTCGGAGTGGCGGATGCCGCTGCCGGCGCTCATGCGCTGTACATCGCCCGGGCGGATCACGCTGCCGTTGCCTATGCTGTCCTTGTGGCCCAGTTCGCCCTCCAGCACATAGGTGATGATTTCCATGTCGCGATGGCCATGGGTGCCAAAGCCGCTGCCGGGGGCCACGCGGTCTTCGTTGATCACGCGCAAGGCGCCGAAGCCCATATGATGCGGATCATAATAATCGGCGAACGAAAAGCTGTGATAGGAATCAAGCCATCCATGGTTGGCATGGCCGCGTTCATTGCTTCTGCGTAGCTGGTTCATCTGCGGAACTCCTTCTGGATTCAAACGTTGGCATAGGAAGCACTATAAACACTTGCCGGCTTACGAATAAGGGCATAATCCTGCACTCCTTGTTCAAATTTACTGAACCTTCGTCCCGCAATGAATCTGACCCTGGAATCCCTGCGCATACTCGACGAAATCGACCGTCGCGGCAGTTTTGCGGCTGCCGCCTCCGTTCTCGACCGGGTGCCGTCGGCGCTGACCTATACGGTGCGCAAACTGGAGGAAGACCTCGATGTGCTGCTGTTCGACCGCCGCGGCCACCGCGCCCGGCTGACCTCGGCCGGCGAGGAACTGCTGAGCCAGGGCCGCCACCTGCTGCAGGCGGCAGAGGCGCTGGAACAACGGGTCAAGCGCACGGCCGCCGGCTGGGAAGCGGAACTGCGCATCGTGATCGACTGCGTGATTCCGTTCGAGCGCATGCTGCCGCTGATTGCCGAGTTTGACCGCGAGCAGCCGGGCACGCGCCTGCGGCTGTCGACCGAGGTGCTCTCCGGCGTCTGGGAAGCGCTGCTGACCGACCGCGCCGATCTTGCCATAGGCGCCGCCTATGACGGCCCGGAAGCGATGCGCATGAGCAGCGATTTCCGCACCCGCTTGCTGGGCGGCATAGACTGGGTATTCGCGGTGGCGCCATCACATCCGCTGGCAACAGCGCCGGAGCCATTGCCAGCCGAACTGATACAGCGCCATCGGGCCGTGGCTGTCGGCGATACCGGCCGCATGCTGCCAGGCATGACCGCTGGCCTCCTGACCGGGCAGGACACGCTGACCGTGCCGTCGCTGCAAGCCAAGCTGGCGGCGCAGATGGCCGGGCTGGGTTGTGGCCATCTGCCGCGCATGCTGGCCGCGCCCCATATCGCCAGTGGTCAACTGGTGGAAAAACAGACAGCGGAAGCCAAGCCGTCCGGCGCCGCCCACCTTGCCTGGCGCAGCGGCTCGCGCGGCAAAGCGCTGAAATGGTTTCTGGCCCGGCTGTCTGAAGCCGAAGTCCGACGCCAGTTGCTGGACATCCCCACATGAACTCATCCATTTACCGTGGGCGCTTTGCCCCCTCCCCCACCGGGCCGCTGCATGCCGGCTCGCTGGTGGCCGCCGCCGCCAGCTTCCTCGACGCCCGCGCGCATGGCGGCGCATGGCTGCTGCGTATCGAAGACATCGACGAAGCCCGGGCGTTGCCGGACGCGGCCCGGGCCATCATGCAGTGCCTGCAGGCACATGGCATGCAGTGGGATGGCAAACCGGTCTGGCAAAGCCGGCGCAAGGCGCTCTACCAGGCCGCATTCGAACAGCTTGGCGACGCGGTCTATCCTTGCGGCTGCAGCAGGCGTGAAATCGCCGATTCGCGCATCGGCGTCGCCTCCGACGGCGCCGCGGTCTATCCGGGCACCTGCAGGCAGGGACTGGCGCCCGGCCGGGCGCCGCGCGCATGGAGACTGAAAGTGCCGGATGAAGTCATTGCATTCGAGGACCGCTGGGCCGGCCCGGTGCGCCAGCGCCTGTCCACCGAGGTCGGCGATTTCGTGCTCAGGCGCGCCGATGGCTACTGGGCTTATCAGTTGGCGGTGGTGGTTGATGATGGCGACTGCGGCATTACCGACGTGGTGCGCGGCGCCGACCTGCTGGACTCGACCGCGCGCCAGATTTATCTGCAGCGCCTGCTGGGGCTGCCTACGCCGCGCTATATGCATGTGCCGGTGCTGACCAATGAACGGGGCGAGAAACTGTCCAAGCAGACCGGCGCCATGGCGCTGGACAACAGCCATCCGCTCGACGCGCTGATGCGCGCCGCACATTTTCTTGGGCTGGCGCTGTCGCAGCCGCGGACCGTGGGCGAGTTCTGGGAATCCGCAGTGGCGGCGTGGCGCGAACGCTACGCAGCGGTAAAAGGAGCCGCATCAGGCCAGGCTTAATCCACCCTGTTAATGCTGATGCCTGCGTTGAGCGTGGCGCCGGTGCTGCCGGCGTTCTTGCAATCGATGAGGTATCCGGTGTCGCTGTTGATAGCGCATAGAAAGACAAAATCATTGCGCACCAGATAGGCGCGCATGCTGTCGATCGCGATATCGTGCAGATCGGCGCTCGTACCCGGATCAGTGGGAAAGGGCAGCGTGGCGACCGCGAACGTATTGCATCCATTTACGAAGGAGTCCGTAAAAACGTCGCATTTGCCGACGCTTTGTTTTTCGGCGGACAATAAACTCGCCCCGGCTGCCATATAAAGCCATGACACCGGTTGATTATCTTGGCTTCCAAGGCTGTTGACGGTGAAGTACTGTTGCTTGAATACTTCGACCGCGCAATCAAGCGTTTCATCCGTATTGACCTTGCATGAAAGAACCGACTGTTTATGCGCAGTGCTGACATACGCGGTCGATCCGACAAATGTGATGGCATTGGCTGCTATAAGCTCGCCTCCCGGGCTCGAAAGCCCGCCTGCTTTTCGACATGGCGACAGCCTGCCGTCAGCGTCCACGCCGCATTGAATGATTTCACCAGCGCCGGTAACAATATAGGCGGCTGATCCACGCAGCTTGAAATCCCTGACGCCCGCGATTTCCCCGGTTTCTTCGCAATTCCTCAACGCGCCATCAGCAGCAATGGCGCAAACCGAGATCGAACTGCCGCCGGTGTATGCCGCGCTGGCGATATAGGCTCTACGCCCGCTTGCGCGGATCCGGTTCATCGATAGTCCCGACGATGGCAATGCCACACCCGCCCTGGCGCAGTTGGACAGGCTGCCGTCCACTTCAAGCGCGCATTGCCATATGCCGCCGGACCCGGCGACGTAGGCTTCGTACTTCAGTGACGAATAGCTGATATCCACCACGCCGCTGCGGGCGCGACCGTGGCTGTCGGTATAGGCGTAGCCCAAGGCAAGCACCGCGGGTCCGGCAACTGCGTGCGGGGCATAATTCAGCGTCAGCACACAATTGGCGTCGTGACCGATTCTGGCGCATCCCGGCCACTGCGGGTCCATGGTCCAGCCTGAGTTCCGGGATGGCAAACCGCTGGTAATACGCAAGCCGCTTGCGCTCGCGCCATCACTGGACTGAAAGCGCACCGTGACTTTCCGGCTTTGCAGGGGCTTTACCAGCAAGGGTCCCGGCGGATTGACCTCGGCAACGACGCTGTCGTGCGTGGTCGCCGAGTAAGCCAGGCTTGCCGTGCCGGACTGCGGCTTGCCGGCGCTGTCGGTATACGCATAGGCGATATCGAGCCTCCCATTCCGGGCCGCTTCCCGCGGCTCATAACTCAGGCGCAACTGGCAGCCAGGGCCACTGCCAAGCACCGGGCAAGCCAGCGTTTCATCATCGCTGCGCCAGCCGTCGGGCAGTGTGGACAGGGCCGTGGTGACCTGCAAGCCGGTGGCGGGATTGCCGTCAACAGTTGTGAAGTTCAGCACAGCGGGTGTTCTGGCGCCCACTATGCCTGCCAGCGGGCCGGCTGGAATCCAGGTGCCGATAACCGCATTGGCCGCTTGCGCGCGATAGGCGATAGTGACATTGCCGAAGCGAGACTTGCCAGCGCTGTCCAGATAAATGTAGGAAAGCGCCAGGCTGGAAGATGGCGTCGCAGCGCGCGGCTGGTATTGGAGGCTCAGCTGGCATGCCGCATCCTCGCTTACTTCCCTGCAGTGAAACGTCGAGCCGGAGGACAGGCTGCGCCAGCCTTCCGGCAAGGAAGCCAGGTGCAGCGCGAGATCGCTTGCCGCGCCGTCGCCGCTGCTGGAAAACGTCAGCGTAATGCTTGTGGAAGTACCGACGAAGGCCAGTACTTCTCCATCCTGGCTCAAGGACGCCGAAACCGTATTGTTCGGCGAAGGCGGCGCCCTGTCCTCCTGGACAGGCTGATGGCACGCCGCCAACGATGCAAGCAGGGTCGCCGCGATACCGCATGCCATCCGTTTCGGCAGGTCAAAACGGGGAAACGTCATTCAAGCTCCGGAAAACGGGCATCAGCGGTGGATGTGGGTTTTGGGCTGGCCAACGCAGGCCATCACATCGCCGGCTTCAGGCACGGAAGCGATGATGGCATTCTGGACTACCGGCGGCGGTGGCCGGCCCGTGCTCCCGCAAGCGGACGAGGACAACGCCAGCTGTACGGCAAGGATGCATGTTCGGCATGTGCACTCCCGATAAGCTCACGGCAGGCCGGCGCGGTAGAGTGCTGCTTTCCGGATGCGCCACATGCCGACATGACTCTGTGTACGCAAATCCGGGCAAAAGGTTGCATGCCCGAGTCCGCTTGCATTGGGGCGGACTCGGCCTGACTGGCTCAGTCGAACTCCGGGCCGGCGCCGGCACTGCTCAGGATTTTTGGGACAGGGAATGGAATGCGCTGCGAAAGGCAGCCGCTGCCCTTCCGCCGCGCGAGCCCTTGAAGAAGCAGCGAATGCCGTTAAAGGCCGGAGACGATGCTCTGATCAGCGCTTGGGCAAGCCGCCGAGCAGCGCGGCGCGCTTCTGCGGCTTGGGGCTGGTTTCCGGCGCTTCACTGGACGGCGGCGCGCTGGACACGCTCGGCTCGTAAGGCTTGAGGAACCAGGGATCGACTTTCTCGCGGCGCGGCCCGTAGCCGCTGCTGCGCGCGGCCGGAGTGCGCGCTTCGCGCGCGCCCTCCTCCCGGCGCGGCCGTCGTTCACCGCGCTCCTGGCGCTCGCCGCCATGATGCGGACGCGGTGTGAAGCCTTCAAGCGGCGTGGGCGCCAGCTTGGTGCGGATCAGCTTTTCAATATCCTGCAGCAGGCGCGCGTCCTTGTCGGAGTACAGCGAGATCGCATCGCCCGAAGCGCCGGCGCGGCCGGTGCGGCCTATCCGGTGCACATAGTCTTCGGCGTTGTACGGCAGGTCGTAATTGATCACGCAGGGCAGGTCGGAAATGTCGAGGCCGCGCGCGGCGACGTCGGTGGCGACGAGCACATCAACGCCGCCGTTCTTGAACGCTTCCAGCGCCGCCATGCGCTCGTTCTGGGTCTTGTCGCCGTGAATGGCGGAAGCCTTGACGCCCTCCTGCTCCAGGTGGCGCGCCAGGCGCGAGGCGCCGATCTTGGTATTGGAAAACACCAGGATCTGCTTCAGGTCGCGGCCGCGAATCAGGTGCAGCACCGCGTCGCGCTTGTCATCCTCGTTGACCTTGTACACCGTCTGGGTCACGCGCTCGGCGGTGGCATTGCTGCGCGCCACTTCAATGGTTACCGGATCGTTCAGGAAGCTGGCCGCCAGCTTCTTGATTTCCGGCGAGAACGTTGCCGAAAACATCAGGTTCTGGCGCTGTTTCGGCAGCAGGTTGATGATGCGCTGCAAGTCGGGCAAAAAGCCCATGTCCAGCATGCGGTCGGCCTCGTCCATCACCAGGATCTGGGTCTGGGACAGGTTGATGGTCTTTTGCTGCACATGGTCCAGCAGGCGGCCCGGGGTGGCGATCACGATCTCGACGCCGGCGCGCAGCGCGGCGGTCTGCGGCGCCATATCGACACCGCCGAACACCACGGTGGCGCGCAGCGGGGTATGACGGCTGTAGGCCTTGACGTTGTCGGCGACCTGGTCAGCCAGTTCGCGGGTCGGGGTCAGGATAAGGGCGCGCACCGGATGCCGCGCCGGCGAAGCGCTGTTGCTCGCATGCGCCAGCAGCAGCTGGATGATGGGCAGGGAAAAGCCGGCGGTCTTGCCGGTGCCGGTCTGGGCCGCGCCCATCACGTCGCGCCCTTGCAGCACGACCGGAATCGCCTCGGCCTGGATAGGCGTTGGATGGACGTAACCCTGGTCGGCCAGCGCCTGCAATATGTCGGGCGAGAGGCCGAAATCTTCAAAGCGGATAGATGCCGCGGGCGTGTGGGCGGCTGCAGACTGAATGTCGGACATGGTATGGGTGGGTTCCGGAGCTAGCGAACTGCACCAGGTGGTAGGAAAGTTTGGAACTGCGGATTATACCGCGATTTGATGAACACTTACGGCTGGGTTGTCACTGACTGGGTTAGCGCCCCTCTTGATGCCGCTCACCTGTTTCACCTGTTTCACATGGTTCACCAAGGCAAAGACGCATTTCTTCTTCCGCAAAGGAACCGAATCATGACACCAGCACGGGGATTAAGCGTTCATTTCAACACCACCCGGAAATTAAGCACCTGGTTCGCCAGCATGAGCTTGTGCGTGACATTGCTGCCGGGATGCGGCTCCGGTTCGACAAGCACGCCGCCCATGGACCAGGCCCTGGCTGCGCGCATTGCCCCTGTCATGACGGGGATCATGCGCCAATACGCCATTCCGGGCGCCGGCATCGCGGTTGCCTACCAGGGCAGGCTGGTTTACGAGAGCGGCTATGGATCAAGCGATATCGCGGCCGGCACGGCAGTCATGCCCGATACCAGTTTTCGGGTCGCCAGCATTTCCAAAGCCGTGACCGGGATGACCATCCTTCGCCTGTTCGAGCAGGAACTGCCGGGCGCGCTGCAGTACAAGGTCTTCGGGCCCGCCGGCCTGCTGCCGGACGCCGCTTTTCCAGACTTTGCCGGACCGCTGGATGCCCGCGTAATGGACATCACGCTGGGTGACCTGCTGGAGCATACTTCCGGCTGGCAGATCGATGGCTATGACCCGCAGTTTGACCTGGTGGCAGTGGCCAGGGCCATGGGCGTCAGCGCGCCGGCGCCAGCCAGGACAGTCATCTCCTACATGCTGAAGCGCCGCACGCTCGGCGCCGCGCCAGGAACCCGGGTGCAATACAGCAATTTTGGCTATAACGTACTAGGCCGCATCATTGAGCACAAAACCGGCAAGCCGTATGCGCAGGCGGTGCAAGAGACCGTCTTGCGCCGGGCCGGCGCCGGCGGCATGTTCATCGCGGGCTCCGGCGCGGCCGACCGGGCACCCGGCGAAAGCGTTTATTACGACTATGCCCAGACCGAGTTGGCGAGTGCGCAGGATGGCAGCGGCCGACTTGGCCCGGCCGCTTACTACAGCTTTGACTTCAACACCATGGATGCGCATGGCGGCTGGGCGGCGACGCCAGGCGACCTGGTGCGATTCGCGCTCTCCGTCACGGGCACTACCGATCTGCCGCCGCTGCTGAAGCCGCAAACAGTCGCCCTGATGTCCAGCCGCAATCCATCCTTTCCGTCATCCCCGTACAGGCTGGGCTGGGACCTCTTCACGAGAAACGGCGTCAGGACGCTGGAGCGCGGCGGCGCGCTGACCACCAGCACGTACGCCTTCCTGCAGATACGCGATGATGGCTGGACCTGGGCCACGATCTTCAACCGCATGCCCGTCTCCTCCCCCAGCGACATCATTCTGGAAGATGCTGCGAAAGACTTCTCGAAGATACAGGATGACCTGGCCGCCGCCATTTCGGGGACCGCCGCATCCGTGCAGTCCATCGCAACGAAATGAGTTGCTCCTGCGCCGGTTCGGCAGGAACCGGGGCGGTCACCACCGTCGCTTCCGGCTTGTGAAGGTCGGCTAGCGGAAGCCCATGCTGTAATTGCGGGTGCCCTCGATATGGCCGGCGCTATCGCACCTGAGCAGGTCGCCACTGTCCGGGTTGAGCGGGCACCGG
>Ga0308174_10000911_pt1 | contig 13102 bp, 10 predicted proteins | sample PhyPR2_FD_203894 | JGI IMG/M metagenome (GOLD analysis project Ga0308174, IMG submission 203894) | Soil microbial communities from UC Gill Tract Community Farm, Albany, California, United States - DLSLS.P.R2 | ecosystem: Environmental > Terrestrial > Soil > Agricultural land | place: USA...
GGACGAGGTGCTGCCCACAGCCGGTGCTGCGGAGGCGTTCACCCTCCTCGCGCGCGCGATGCGCCCCCGGCGCGCGGTCGTCATCCATCCGTCGTTCACCGAGCCGGAGGCCGCCCTGCGCGCCGCCGGGCACCCGGTGGAGCGGGTCCTGCTGTCCCCCGGGGACGGCTACCGGCTGGACCCGGCGGCGGTCCCCGACGACGCCGACCTGGTCGTGCTGGGCAACCCGACCAACCCGACCTCGGTGCTCCACCCGGCGGCGGACGTGGCCGCGCTGGCCCGGCCCGACCGCGTCCTGCTCGTCGACGAGGCGTTCGCGGACACGGTGCCGGGCGAGCCCGAATCGCTGGCCGGGCCGTCCGGGCTGCTGGGACTCCTCGTGGTCCGCAGCCTGACCAAGACCTGGGGGCTGGCCGGCCTGCGGGTGGGTTACGCGCTCGGCCCGCCGGAGCTGATCGGCGCGATGCGCGAGCAGCAGCCGCACTGGTCGGTGTCGACGCCCGCGCTGGCCGCTCTGGTGGCCTGCTCGGCATCGGGGGCACAGGCCGAGGCGGCCGCCGCCGCGCGGGAACTCGGGTCGCACCGAAGGCAGCTCCTGGAGGCGCTGCCGCCGGGGGTCGAGGTGATCGGCATCCCCCGCTCGTCTTTCGTGCTCGTCCGAGTGCCCGACGGCGAGCGGGTGCGCCGCGAGCTCCGCCGGGCGGGCTGGGCGGTCCGCCGCGCCGACACGTTTCCCGGCCTGTCCGCGGACCACCTGCGGATCGCCGTCCGGGACCCGGCGACCTCACGTGCCTTCGCGGCCACGCTCGCCGCGGTCCTGGTCGGTGCGCCGACCCCTCGCCGAGCGGACGGCGAGGTGCTTGGCTCGCCGGTCATGGAGCAGTTCTGATGACCGTCCGGCTGAACCACACGATCGTCGCGGCCCGGGACCGGTACGAGTCGGCCACCTTCCTTGCCGACGTCCTCGGCCTCGCGCCGCCGAAGACCTACGGCCCGTTCGCCGTCGTCGAGCTGGACAACGACGTCTCCCTGGACTTCATGGACGACGAGCACGTGCACCAGCGGCACTACGCCTTCCTCGTCAGCGAGGACGAGTTCGACGCGATCTTCGGTCGCATCCGGAAGCGCGGACTGACCTTCTGGGCCGATCCGTTCGAGCAGCAACCGGGCGAGGTCAACACCCACGACGGCGGCCGTGGCCTGTACTGGCAGGACCCGAGTGGCCACAAGCTGGAGATCATCACCCGCCCGTACGGTGGCTGACATGGACGACGCTCCCCCGATGTTCGGCACCGCCACCACCGCCTCGATCGCCCGGGCGCGGCAGCACTCCCTCGGCGACCTGCTGCACCGCACGGCGCGGCGGTACCCGGACAAGCTCGCGGTGGTCGCCGGCGACCGGCGGGTGACCTACCGCGAGTTCGACGTCGCGGTGAACCGGGCCGCGCACGCGCTCTCCACCCGCGGCCTCGGCAAGGGCGACCGGCTCGCGCTGCTCTCCCACAACTCGTGGCAGTTCGCCGTCCTGGCGTTCGCGACGGCCCGGCTCGGCGTCGTGCTGGTGCCGGTCAACTTCATGCTCGGCCCGGACGAGATCGCCTACATCCTGGGGCACTCGGGCGCGGCCGGGATGGTCGCCGAGGACGCCCTGGCCCCGACCGCGGAGAAGGCCCTGGCCATCGCGGGGGTCACCGGCGGCGTCCGCGGCTGGATCCCGCTGTCCGGCGCGGCACCGACCGACGGCTGGGAGGACGTCGACGGCTGGTGGTCCGACGGGCCCGACACCGCACCCGAGGTGCCGGTCGGCGACGACGACCCGCTCCGGCTGATGTACACGTCGGGCACCGAGTCACGGCCGAAGGGCGTGATGCTCTCCAGCCGGTCGCTGATCGCCCAGTACGTGGGCTGCGCGATCGACGGCGGCATGAGCCCCGACGACGTCGAGCTGCACTCGCTGCCGATGTACCACTGCGCGCAGCTGGACTGCTTCTTCTCCGTCGACGTCTACCTCGGCGCGACCAGCATCATCCTGCCCGGCCCCGACGCGGCCACGATGCTCGCGACGATCGCCCGCGAGCGGGTGACCAAGCTGTTCTGCCCGCCGACGGTGTGGATCTCGCTGCTGCGCCACCCCGACTTCGACACCACCGACCTGTCCAGCCTGCGGAAGGGCTACTACGGCGCCTCGGCGATGCCGGTGGAGGTGCTCCGGGAACTGCAGCGCCGGCTGCCAGACGTGCAGTTCTGGAACTTCTACGGCCAGACCGAGATGGCCCCGCTGGCCACGATCCTGCGCCCGCACGAGCAGCTCCCACGGGCCGGCTCCGCGGGCCGGGCGTCGCTGAACGTCGAGACGATGCTGGTCGACGACGACGGCAACCCGGTCCCGGCCGGCACGGTCGGGGAGATCGTGCACCGCAGCCCGCACGCGGCCCTGGGCTACTACAACGACGAGGAGAAGACTGCCGAGGCGTTCGCCGGCGGCTGGTTCCACTCCGGCGACCTCGGCGTGATGACCGAGGACGGCTACCTCGCCGTCGTCGACCGCAAGAAGGACATGATCAAGACCGGCGGTGAGAACGTGGCCAGCCGGGAGATCGAGGAGGCCATCTACGCCCTCGACGGGGTCGCCGAGGTCGCCGTCTTCGGCATCAGCCACCCGCACTGGATCGAGGCCGTCACCGCCGTCGTGGTGCCCAAGCCGGGCGCCACGCTCACCGCGGACGACGTGACCGCCCACGCGCGGGCGACGCTGGCCGGCTACAAGCGGCCGAAGTACGTAGTCCTCACCGACGCGCTGCCCAAGAACCCGAGCGGGAAGATCCTCAAGCGGGAACTGCGCGAGGTGCACGCCGGGCTCGCCGACGAGTAGCGAGCCCGGCCGGGCGGGTCACTTCAGGCGCAGCGTCCGGATCGTCTGCGTGGCCATCTGCTGCTCGCCGAGGGCGTTGGGGTGCACGACCACCGGGTTGGTGCCCTGCAGGACCGGCTCGATCCAGCGGGTGCCGATCGGCTGGCAGGCGTCGTGGCCCTCGGACACGGTGTTCATGTCGACGTAGATCGAGCCGGTCGCGCCGGCGGCCCGCCTCACGGCGTCGTTGAGGGTGGCCTGGATGCCCCGCACGTAGGGGACGTCGCCCTCGGCGACCGGCATCTTGTCGAAGCAGCCGACGGTCCTGGGCATGATCCAGGGGTAGCTCAGGATCGCGATCTTCGCGCGGGGCGCCTTGGCCCGGACGTCGTGCAGCGCCTTCACCAGCGACGGGTAGGTCGTCGTCCGGATGGTGTCCTCGAACGAGGAGCCGTACTGGTCCTTGCACGGGCTGCCCTGGCCGGCCGTGGACGCGCCCGCGACCCCGCAGTCGACGATCGAGTCGATGAAGACGCCGCTGTCGTTGCCGCCGATCGTCATCGTGACGAGCTGCGTGTCGTTCTGGACGGCGTCGAGCTGCGGAGGAACCCCGGGCTGCTGCGAGGTGTAGTAGTCCTTGGTCTCGGCCGCGCCGCAGGTCACGTCGGTGAGCTGCGCGCCGGTCGCCGTCGCGATGTCGTGCGGGTAGTTGAGGATCGAGCGCATGCACCCCGGGGACGCCGCCGGGTCCGGCGGGAGAACCCCGGACGCGGCGCTGTAGGAGTCGCCGAGTGCGACATACCGGATGGGCGTGGCCGCCTGGGACGACGCGGGGGCGCCCAGCAGGGCGAACGCGAGGGCGGCCAGGGCACAAGCAGCAAGACGTCGCACGGGCTTCTCCGTTGCAGCCGGGGAACTGTGACCGGTACAACGACCGCCGGTACCCAGGGTTACGGGTACCTCCGGGCGTCGGAGACCTGTGGCAGCCTCGTGCGGTGCCGTACCCGGACGCATCGACCCCACGGCTCTCCGGCCCACGACGGCTCCTCGAGTGGTTCGTGCGCGATTCCCGCACCGGTCGGATCGCCCTCGTCCAGGTGCCGAACCCCGCGCTCGGCGTCTGGGCCCTGTGCACGGTCGCTGTCCGGGTCGGGCTCTTCGCCGACCGCGCAGCGGAGGTTCGCTGGATCGGCGCGGGTGCGCTGATCGCCTGGTCGGCGGACGAGGTGATCCGCGGTGAGAGTCCCGCCCGCCGGCTGCTCGGAGCGGTGGTGCTCGGCTGGCAGCTCTTCCTGCTCGCCCGTTGATCCGACGCGGGCCTCACCTCAGCGACCAGCGCACGTCCGCCGTGACCGTCACGTCGGTCGTCCCGGGTGCGATCGGGACGGCGGATGCGGTCGACATGGCCGCGTCGCCCGCCGCCATGGGCACCGGACCCGACGGCGTGACCTGCTCCCGCACGAGGACGACGTCGCCGAGCTCCCGGCCGGCCAGCTTCGCGTACTGCTCCGCCGTGGCGCGGGCGTCGGCGAACGCCAGATCGCGCGCCTTCGACCGCAGCGCCGAGTCGTCGTCCAGCTCGTAGACCACGCCCTGCAGCCGGGCCGCGTCCCCGCCGGCGTCCACCGCGGTGCTGATCGTGGCGCCGGCCGTGCCGAGGTCGCGCAGCGTCACGGCGACGTCCTGGCCCGCCAGGTAGCCGTTGACGTCCTGGCCGTTGCCGTCGTAGCGCGGGTAGACGTGCACGTTCTGGGTCTGCACGTCGGCGTCGGCAACGCCGGCCCTGCGCAGCGCGTCGAGCACCTTCGCGGCCGCGTCGTTCGCGGCGCTCAAGGCGTCGCCCACAGCTGCGGCGCCCGCCTCGACGCCCACCGTGACGTGCAGGACGTCCGGCGTACCGGTCGCGGTGCCGACGCCCTGCACCTCGACGCCGGCGTCGGCCGGCGGGTGGCCGGGAGCCGCCTCGACAGGATCCGGCACACCGACGATCACCGCGGCCACGACGGCGCTCCCCACGGCGAGGGCGGCGAGCAGCGGCGCGAACCTGCGGACGACGGACACGGGAACCTCCAGGGACGGGACGGCGGGCTGCGACAGAGACGCCGTCACCGGCCTCCCGGTTCCGTGCGCCGACCCCGACCGCATGGGGAACCTGCGCAGTAGCGTGCCGCCGTGGGCCTGCCCACGGGCACCGTCACCTTCGTCATGACGGACATCGAGGGGTCGACACGGCTGCTGGCCGACCTCGGGGACGACTACGCCCACCTGCTGCTCGACCACCACGCCATCGTGCGGCGCGAGCTGGCCCGGACCCACGGCGTCGAGGTGTCCACCGAGGGCGACTCGTTCTTCTGCTCGTTCTCCTCTCCCGTCGACGCGGTCAGGATGGCGGTGGCCGTGCAACGCTGCCTCGCCGCGCATGCCTGGCCGGGCGGACGGCAGGTGCGTGTCCGGATGGGCCTGCACACCGGCGAGGGCGTGCTCGCCGGGGACGGCTACGTCGGCATGGACGTGCACCGGGTCGCCCGGGTGACGGCCGCGGGGCACGGTGGGCAGATCCTGCTGACCGCGGCGTCGGAGGCCCTGCTCGAGGGGCATTGGCCCGAGGGCATGCGCGCGATCAGCCTGGGGGCCTACCGGCTCAAGGACCTCCCGGAGCCCGAGACGCTGTACCAACTGGCCGCCGACGGCCTGGCGACCCGCTTTCCACCGCTGCGCAGCCTGGGCACCCCGGACTACGACATCCCGCGCGCGCCCGCGCCCATCGTCGGCCGGGACGACGATGCCGCCCGGGTCGTCGCGCTGCTGGCCGACCACCGGCTCGTGACCCTGACCGGGCCCGGTGGGGTGGGCAAGACCCGACTCGCACTGCACCTGGCCGGACTGCTGCGCCCGGACTTCCCGGACGGCGTCGCGTTCGTCCCGCTCTCAGAGCTGCGCGACCCGGACCTGGTGCCCGACCAGATCGCCCGGGCGCTGACGCTGCCGACGGCGTCCTACACGGGCCCCGCAGGGCTGACCCGGCTCGCCGACCACCTCCGCGGCCGGCACGTGCTGCTGATCCTCGACAACGTCGAGCAGCTCGGCGACGGCGCGGAGGTGATCGCGCGGCTCCTGCAGGCCGCGGCGGGCCCCCGCATCCTGGCCACGTCGCGCGGCCCGCTGCGGCTGCGCGACGAGCAGCGCTACCCGGTCGAACCGCTCACCCGGGACGCCGCGGTCGAGGAGTTCGCCGAGCGGGCCCGGGCCGTCCGCCCGGACCTGCCTCTGGACGCCGAGCGCGACGCCGTCGTCCGGATCGTGGACGGCGTGGGGCGCCTCCCGCTGGCCGTCGAGCTGGCCGCCTCCCGGGTCGGCACGCTGAGCCCGACCGAGATCGCCGACCGCCTCGGCTCCCAGCTCGGCCTGCTGCGCAGCGGCCCCCGCGACCTGCCGCAGCGGCAGCAGACGCTGCGCAGCACCCTGCTGTGGAGCTACGACCTGCTCGACGAGCCCGCCCGCCGCCTCTTCGCCGCGTTCGCGGTCTTCCCCGGCGGGGCGACGCTCGACGCGCTGGCCCGGGTCGTGCCCCCGCAGTCCCTCGACGACGACCCGCTCGACGCCGTGGCGGCGCTCGTGGACCAGGGGCTGGTGCACCGCGGGACCGACGGCTCCGAGCGGTTCACGACGCTGCAGGTGGTGCGTGAGCTGGCCGGCGAGCGGCTGGGGGCCGGCGCGGACGGGGCCGCCGTGTGGCGGCGGGCCGCCGAACGGCTCGCCGCGCTGAGCCGGCACGCCGGGCCGCTGCTGGTGAGCGCGGCGCGGAAGGACTGGCTGGACCGGCTGCAGATCGAGCACGACAACCTGCGGGTGGCGCTGGCCTGGGCGACCGAGCACGACGCCGTCCTGGCCGCCGGCATCGCGGCCCCGATCTGGCGCTACTGGCAGATGCGGGGTCCTCTCCCGGAGGGCCGCGCGGTGCTGGACGCCGTGCTCCAGCGGCTGGGCCCCGATGACGTCGGAGCCCGCTACGCGGTCCTCTCCGCGCTGGGCGGGGTGGCCTACTGGCAGCGCGACCTGCTCGACGGGGAGGCCGTCTGCACCGAGGCCGTCGGTCTCGCCGAACGGATGGACGACCGACACGCGCTGGCCGAGGCGCTGTACAACCTCTCGTTCCCGGTGTGGCAGCAGAACCGGCTGGACGACGCGAGCGAGCTCGCCGGCCGCAGCCAAGAGATCTTCACCGAGCTCGGCGACAGCGAGGGCACGGCCCGCACCCTGTGGCTGCACGGCATCGTGGCCGCGATGACCGGCAAGCTGGACACCGCCGAACGGCTGCTCACGGAGTCCGTCGAGCGGCACCGCGGCGGCCCCGGCGTCTACTACCTCGGCTGGTCGCTGCGCATGCTCGGACGGACCCTGCTGCTGCAGGGGCGACCGGCCGAGGCACGGGTGCCGATCGCGGAGAGCATGCGGCTGTTCGCCGCGGCCGGGGACGTCTCGGCGATCCTGCTGCACCTGGCGGACTACGCGACCATCGCCGCCCTCGAGGGCGACCCCGAGCGGGAGCTGCGGCTGATCGGCGCCGTCCGGCAGCTGAGGCAGCTGACCGGAACGGACCTCGTGGACCACCCGGTCAACGCCGTGCCCGGGCTCGCCGAGCTCGAGGCGCGGATGGGCCCGGACGCCGAACCGCTCCGTGCCGCGGGCGCGGCCATGACCGTCGACGAGCTCGTCGCCTACGCGTTGGGAGAACCGGTATGAGCCAGCAGCCCAGGACGACCTGATGGACGTCGGTGACCTGCGCGGGCTCGGGCTGTTCGACGGGACGGACGACGCCCGGCTGCGGGAACTGTTCGCGCTCGGCACCGAGGTGCCCTTCGCGCCCCGCGAGGAACTGTTCGTCGAAGGCCGGCCGGCCGACTTCTGGTGGGTGCTGCTGGAGGGGCGCGTCGACCTGGTCCGGCATGTGGGACGGGAGGAGACGCTGCTGGGCAGCATGGACGTGCCCGGCAGGTGGGCCGGCGGGTTCCGGGCGTGGGACGAGCACGGGGCCTACCTCGCCACGGGTCGGGCGTCGACGCCCGGTCGCTTCTTCCGCGTCCCGGCCGAGGACCTGCGCGGTTGGGCGACGACCTGGTTCCCCCTGGGCGTCCACCTCATCGAGGGGTTGTTCCGGACGGCGCGCAATTTCGAGTCCACGACCCGGCAGAAGGAAGCCCTGATCGCCCTCGGCACCCTTGCGGCCGGCCTGGCACACCAGCTCAACAACCCGGCCGCCGCCGCGACGCGGGCCGCCGACGGCCTCGGGGAGGCGACCGCCGCCATGCTGGTCTCGCTCCGGCGGCTCGCCGCGGGCGCCATCACGGCGGAGCAGTTCACCGGGCTCGACACGCTGCGTCTGGGGCTCACCCAGCAGCCGGCTCCGGCCGATCCGATGGAGGCGGCCGACCGCGAGGCCGCCGTCGCCGACTGGCTCACGGCCCACGGCGTCGAGCGCCCCTGGGGAACCGCTGCGGCCCTGGCCCGGGCCGGCGCCGACACGGCGTGGTGCGACCGCGTGGCGGCAGTGCTCGACGGTTCTGCACTCGGGCCCGGCCTGGAGTGGGTGGCGAGCACGCTGAACACCGCGTCCCTGCTGGCTCAGGTGAAGGAATCGACCCGCCGCATCTCCGACCTCGTCTCCGCGGCGAGCTCCTACTCCCAGCTCGACCGGGCGTCGATGCAGTGGACCGACGTCTCCGAGGGGCTGGAGAGCACGCTGATGATGTTGGCGGACCGGATCCCGCCGCAGGTCCGGGTGGTGCGCGACTTCGATGCGGAGGTCCCCCGGATCCAGGCCGCCGCCGCCGAGCTCAATCAGGTGTGGACCAACCTCGTCGACAACGCCCTGCACGCGTTGGCGGGAGGCGGAACGCTCCGGGTGTCCACTCGTCCCGACGGCACGGGCGGCGTGTTCGTCGAGATCGGCGACACGGGCACCGGGATGTCGCCGGAGACCCAGCTGCACGCGTTCGACCCCTTCTTCACGACCCGGGGCGTCGGGGAGGGTGTCGGCCTCGGCCTGGACATCGCCCGCCGCATCGTCGAGGGGCACCGCGGGGAGATCGCCATCGACGGGTCGCCGGGCGAGACGGTGCTGCGGGTGCGGCTCCCGTCCGGAGGTCACTGACTGGCACCATGACGCGGTGCTGCTCGCCGACGTGGTCGCCGCCTCCGCCGCGGTCGCCGCCACCCGGTCGCGCACGGCCAAGGCGACGGTCATCGCCGATTTCCTCCGGGTCGCCGATCCCGCGGAGATCGAGCCGGTCACCGCCTGGCTGGCCGGCGAGCTGCGACAGGGGCGCACCGGCGTCGGCTGGCGCACCCTGACGAAGCTGGCGCACGACCCCGCGGTCGAGCCGGCACTGACCGTCATCGCCGTCGACGAGGCGCTCACTTCCCTCGCCGCGACGAGTGGAGCCGGGTCCGCCGCGCGCCGCGACGGCCTGCTCGCCGACCTGATGGGGGCCGCCACGGCCGACGAGCAGCGGTTCCTCGTCCGGCTGCTCACCGGCGAGCTCCGCCAGGGGGCGCTCGAGGGCGTCGTCCTGGACGCCGTCGCGGCCGCCGCCGACGTGCCCGCCGCCGCCCTCCGCCGGGCCTTCATGCTCTCCGGCCGGTTGCCCGAGACCGCCGCCACGGCGCTGGCCGGCGGAGTGGCTGCCCTCGATGCGGTGCGGCTGGAGGTCGGCCGTCCCGTCCGGCCGATGCTGGCCAGTCCCGGCTCGTCCCTCGACGACGCGATCACCGCCATCGGCCCCGACGTCACCGTGGAGTTCAAGCTGGACGGCGCCCGGATCCAGGTGCACCGGGACGGCGACGACGTCCGCGTCTGGACGCGCACCCTCCGCGAGGTCACCGACGGCGTGCCCGAGCTGGTCGAGCGGGTCCGGGCGCTGCCGTGTCGCACCGCCGTCCTGGACGGCGAGACCCTGGCCCTGGACGACGACGGCCGGCCACGCGCCTTCCAGGACACGATGAGCCGCTTCGGCAGTGACGCGTCGGAGGCGGGCGTGCTGCTCAGCCCGTTCTTCTTCGACCTGCTGCACGTCGACGGCCGCGACCTGCTCGACGAGCCGCTGCACGTCCGGCTCGACGCGCTCGCCGAACTGCTGGCCGACGAGGAGCACGCCGCCCTGCGGATGCCCGGCGTCCGCTCCCCCGCCCCCGAGGAGGCGGCGCGCGTGCTGGCCGACGCGCTCGATGCCGGCCACGAGGGCGTCGTCGTCAAGGCGCTCGACGCGACCTACGCGGCCGGACGACGCGGCGCGGCCTGGCAGAAGGTCAAGCCGGTGCACACGCTCGACCTCGTCGTGATCGGCGCGGAGTGGGGGTACGGACGCCGCACCGGCAAGCTCTCGAACATCCACCTCGGCGCCCGCGATCCCGACGGCGGCGACCCGGTGATGGTCGGCAAGACGTTCAAGGGCATGACCGACGAGCTGCTCGAGTGGCAGACGCGGAGCTTCCCCGAGCTCGCCCGCACCCGACCGGCCTGGGGCGTCGAGCTGCGGCCGGAGCTCGTCGTCGAGATCGCCGTCGACGGCGCCCAGCGCAGCACCCGTTACCCCGGCGGTGTCGCCCTACGGTTCGCCCGCGTGCTGCGGTACCGACCGGACAAGACGCCGGCCGAGGCCGACACGATCGACGCCGTCCGCGCGCTGCTCGCCGGCCCCTGACGGCCGCCGTCACGCCGCTCCCAGGTCCGCTGGGCACCGTGCACGTCCTACCGCAGGCCTGACGGGTGCACGATGAAAGGCGATCGCGAGCATTGCCCGCCTCGCAGACGAGAAACGCGTGAGACATGGACGCCCTGACGGCCGCCAGCACGAGTTGGAGCGGGATGGCCGGCGTCTCGGGCCTCCTGCTGTCGGCGAGCATTATTGCGGCCCTCATCACCGGGACCATCAACCTGACCCTCGCCCGCCGGAGGAGCCGTGAGGAGGAGCGCGCGAGGGTGCGCAACACGTTCGCCGAGGCTTTCAAGGCCTACAGCGAATACCGCGAGTTCCCCAACGCAATCGCCCGGCGCGACGCTGCCCGCTCCGCGGACGAGAGGCAGCGGTTGTTCGAAGCGCTCCGTCAGCTGGATGCCAGGCTCGCCTTCTACCGGACGTGGGCGCTTCTCGAGGCCCCGGAGGTCGGCGCCATGTACGAGGCACTCCTCGAGGAGGCGCGAGCCATCACCGACAAAGCCATGCGCGCCGCGTGGGCCCAGCCGGTCGATGCCAACGACATCGACCAGAACCTAGATCCTCGACTCCTGGACCCCGCGGCCCTCACCTCCTCGGAAAATGCCTTCCGCGAGGCCGTGGCCGTGCACCTGCGCAAACTCGCACCGCGCTGGTCGTGAGACCGCTGGGCGCCTACGGTCCGTGCCCCGCACCGAGCGGCGCGGTTATTGCTGTGCTCAGCGGTAGGTGATCAGTGTGCGGTCATGTTCGAGGTGGGCGTAGTTGTTGAAGGTCATGAGGACGCGTCCTGCGTCTCCGCTGGCCATTCTGGTGATGCTGGAGTTGACCATTCGCCCCGCGAGGGAGGGCCACCGCTCGGCGGGCAAGCCCAGCGCCACGGCGCTGGCGGCGGCGATGACGCCAGCGGACGTCACCGCCAGGCTGGTCCCGGGCGCGTCCGTCAAGGCGCGCACCGCGTCGAGCACCCGGGCGAGGAATGAGGCATGACTCTCCGGATAGGCCCCCTCGTCTTCGGGCTGGCCATCATGGCCGGCCGCGATCCAGCGTGCGATTGCCTCATCGAGCGCCGCAGGCACCTCCGGCCCGGTCTCGGTCGGCCGCGCTGCAACAGTCCCTGCAGAGGGGTGGGCGGCCAGCAGGCCAACGTGGTCGAACTCGTCGAGTCGCGCGTCCGTCCGCGGCTGCGCCTCCGGAAAGCCGAGCGCGGCCACGAGCTCTCCGGCGGTGTCACGGTGCCGGGCCGATGTCCCGCAGACCATGTGCTCCACTGACAGGTCGGCGTGGGCCAGCCGTACCCCCACCGCCTGGGCCTGGCGCCGGCCGATCCCGGAAAGGCGGTCGTAGTCCACTGCATCGAACGACGCCTGCCCATGTCGGACGAGCAGAAGGACCCCCATGAGGGCACGCTAGTCGGGGAGAACCCGTGCGGGCGGTCTGGCCCGGACCGCCTCCATCGACGAGAACGGCCTTTCCCCAATGCCCGATGGGGCCGGTCAAGCCGCGAACAGTGGCTCCGGCATGAGGATCTCGGTGCCGTCGGGGCGGTAGGTGCGCCATCGGCCGTCGGGAAGCCGGGAGATCCGGAAGCCGTGGTGGACCTTGGTGTGATGGCGTTCGCAGAGCAGGGCGCCGTTCTCCAGCGATGTCTCTCCGCCGTCGATCCAATGCAGAACGTGGTGAGCGTCGCACCACCAGGTGGGGGCGTCGCAGCCCGCGAACACGCAGCCCCCGTCGCGGACGTCGAGCGCCCGTCGGATGTGCGAGGGGAACAGACGCTTGTCCCGCCCCATGTTCAGCGGCTGTCCGTCTGGGCCGATAACGATGCGGGTGACGCTGCCGTCGCAGGCCAGCCAGCGGGCGCGGGCGGCGGAGATGATCGCCCCGAAGCCGGTGCGGGCCGCGCCCGGGCCTGTGTGCGGGTCGATCAGGTCGTCGAGGTCGATGGTGACGATCACCTGCGGCTTGGCGGTGCGCAGGATCGGCAGGTTCCCCGCGGCCAGGGCGTTGTCGGCCCACTGCACCAGCGCGTCCCCCAACTGCTGGCCGCGGCTGCGGGTGTCACCGGCGGGCCGGTCGGCCTGCACGAATGACTCCACCACCGCCTGGAACTTCTCCCCGCCTACCGCGTCCAGCTCACCCCGGAACACCCGCCGGCCATCGGGCAGCGTTGCGAACGTGAGCAACCGCTCCTCTGTCGGATCCGGCTCGGGACCGTCGGGGTCCAGCCGCGCCAGATAGTGGTGCACCACCTGGGCCAGCTCCTTCACCGGCCGGGTCGCCGCCGCGTCTGCCAGCACCCTGTCGACCGCGGCGACGTCCACGTCGGCGGCCTCAGCGGCGGCCAGATGCTCGTCCCTCGTCACCGGCGCGATGACCGCGACCTGCTCGGCGGTCACCCGCCCCTCGGTGAACGCCTCGGCCACCGCGGGCAGGTGCTCCAGTGCCCGCCCGGTGCGCACCAGCCGGTGTGCCGCGCCCGCCGAGAGCCGGCCGTGACCGCGCACCCAGGACTGCATCGTCTTCAGCCCGTCGACCT
>Ga0308174_10000912_pt1 | contig 13096 bp, 12 predicted proteins | sample PhyPR2_FD_203894 | JGI IMG/M metagenome (GOLD analysis project Ga0308174, IMG submission 203894) | Soil microbial communities from UC Gill Tract Community Farm, Albany, California, United States - DLSLS.P.R2 | ecosystem: Environmental > Terrestrial > Soil > Agricultural land | place: USA...
CAACTGCACGGGCTGCCATGAGATTCGCGCGGGCCACAAGTCGTCCTTCAGCGAGGCGCCTCGCTATCGAAATCCCGAATCGCTCGAGCAATTACCACCTCCGCTGCTGCAGGAAGGCGCCCGCGTGAATCCGGAATGGCTGACGCACTTTCTGACGAACCCCGCGCTGAACAGCAAGGACCCGGCCGGCAACGGTATCCGGAGCTATCTCGCAGTCCGGATGCCAACCTTCAACTTCTCGCGCCGGGAGATCCAGACCCTCGTGCGTTTCTTCGAAGCGCTCTCGGCGCAACCGTCGCCGTGGATTCCGCCGGCATCGAATCCGCTCAGCGACCGTGAGCGCCAATTAGCGCGCGCGCTGTTTTCCTCTCCCGGAGCGCCCTGCCTGAAGTGCCATGTGACAGGAGATGCGCGTCACGACAGAACCGCCACGGCGCCCAATTTCCTGACTGCGGCAGCGCGTCTGAAACCCGCGTGGACAGCGCAGTGGATGACGGAGCCCCAGAACGTCAGCCCCGGCACCGCGATGCCATCACGACTTTTTCATCGCGAAGGTAGCCGGTGGGTCCTGTCGGGTGAAATCCCTGCCGGATTCCGGGACTTAACCGTTGATCATGTGGACCTGCTGGTCCGCTACATGTTTCAACTGAATGGGGAGGAGCAGCGCCGGCTGATGGCAACGATGCCGGCGGGGCACTAAGCAGCGACCATGTCGATCGCATCCCACGGACATCCGTCGAGCAGGATCTGGTCCGGCCCTTTGGCCGCGCACTTGGCGCACCCGATACAAGTGGCCGCATCGACCATCACCGTTCCAAATGGGGGATGCACCTCGTCCGGCGTCCAATACATGCAGGCCTCGACCGGACAGCAGTCGACGCACACCGGCGATCCCGCGCACCCGGTGCAGAACTCCGTCACGACGGCAATGTGCGCGGAAAATTTTCTTCGCAGGTCCGTCCGCCCGTGGGACATGGGCTCGCGTTTCAGCATCACCACAAAAAGGAGGCGTACCTTTCGTACCGAAAAGTAACCGATGAAACCACTCAAACTGAAAACAATCCTGCTGCCCGCAATGGCGGCAATGCTGTCGGCGTCCTGCGGCAGTAATAAGAGCGCCGAACAGCAAGCAGCGGTCACAGCGCCGGCTCCCGTGGCCTACTTTCACGCGGACGCCGCAACCGCCGGCACCCTGCATGGACGCGTCATGTACCACGGCCCCAGGCCCACCCGGCAAGTCGTCTCCATGGAATCGGACCCCGCCTGCGCCAAAGCCGCGCACGGAAAAAAGATCTACGACGACCAGTTGCTGCTATCGAACGACGGCGGGGTCGGCAACGTATTCGTCTATATTAAAGCCGGTCTCGAAGACAAGAAGTTCGAGACCCCGGCGGAATCCGTCGTTCTCGATCAGAGCGGCTGCTCCTTCGGTCCCCGCGTCATGGGAGCGCAAAGCAAGCAGGTGGTTCTCATCCGCAACAGCGATCCTGTGGAGCACAATGTGCATCCCATGCCGAAGAACAACGCGGCCTGGAACGAAGGCATGGAGCCTGGCGGGCCCGAGATGAAGCATCGCTTTGCGCGCCCGGAAATCATGATCCGAATTAAGTGCAACGTCCACGGGTGGATGCGCGCCTATCTCGGCGTTCTCGATCATCCCTACTTCGCCGTGACGGGTCCCGATGGTTCATTCGATCTGAAGAACGTGCCGCCGGGGAACTACATGATCGGCATCTGGCACGAGAAGCTCGGAGAACTTGCTCAGCCCGTGACCATCGCGCCCTCGGCGGCTCAGACACTGAATTTCCAGTTCGACGAAAAGAGCGCCGTCGCGCCCCTCGTGAATTAGCGCGCCGCGCATCAGACGCCGCGGCGTGGTCCGCGAGCAAGGGTGCTGGGATAGCATGGTTACGCATCTTAAATCGAGGAGGAAAAACGTTACCGTGAAACGCACCGCACAAGCACATTGGCAGGGAGATCTGAAGGCAGGCAAGGGCACGCTTACCGCACCCAGTGGAGTGCTGAAGGCTACGCCGTATTCTTTCCAGACGCGATTTGAGGATCAGCCGGGCACAAATCCCGAGGAACTGCTCGCAGCCGCACATGCCGGCTGTTTTACCATGGCGCTCTCCGCGCAGCTCGCGAACGCGGGGCTGACAGCGGAAAGCCTGGATACCACGTGCACGATCACGCTCGAAAAGACGGACGGCGGATTTTCCATCACCAGCAGCCATCTGGATTTGAAAGCGAAGATCCCGGGCGCGAGCAAAGAGGCGTTCGACACCGCGGTAAAGAATGCTGAAACGGGATGCCCGGTATCGAAGCTGTATAAAACCACCATCTCGGTCAGCTCAAATCTCCAAAGCTGAATCGCGTCTCGGTTAGCATAGCCAGTGTGAGCGACTGGATCGATGTATCGGTACCCCTCCGCAATGGCATGGTTCATTGGCCGGGCGACCCTCCTTTTGAGCGGCAACTGATTCAGGATCAGAAGAAGGGCGATGTCTGCACGGTTTCGAAGCTGACCATGGGAGCCCATACGGGCACCCACATGGATGCGCCCCGGCATTTCGTCAAAGGCACGCAGGGAATTGACGAAGTGCCGCTGGATGCGGTGATCGGGCCCGCGCGTGTGATTCAGATTCAGGACCGGCAGGCGATCCGCCGCGCGGAACTGGAGCAACACGAAATCGAAGCGCGTGATCGCGTGCTGTTCAAAACCGCGAACTCCGACCGGTTGTGGAGTAAAGACGAATTCGATGAGGATTTCATCTTTATCGCTCACGATGCCGCCGAGTATCTGGCGGAACGCGGTGTCCGTACCGTGGGAGTGGATTACCTTTCGGTCGGCGGCTTCCGGCAGGATGCGGTCGAGACACATGAGGCACTGTTGGGGGCCGATATCTGGGTAATTGAAGGTCTGGATCTCAGCGGTATCGAGCCGGGCCGTTACGAATTGATTTGCCTGCCGCTGAAGATAGCGGGTTCGGATGGATCGCCCGCACGGGCCGTTTTGAGGAGTCTCGAATGAAAGCCGCAGCCGTTTATCCCGATAAGAAATCGCTGGGAGTGGTGGCAGATTTTCCGGAACCGAAGATCGGCGCTCCGGCGCAGATCAAATTCCGCGTGCTGAACGTAGGAGTCTGCGGAACGGACCGGGAGATCGCCTCGTTTGTATACGGGACGCCTCCGGAGGGTTCTGATTATCTTGTGATCGGACACGAATGCCTGGGGGAAGTCGTCGAAGCCGGCGCCGAGGCAGGATCCATCAAACCCGGAGATCTTGTCATCCCCATGGTGCGGCGACCCTGCCATCATCCGGAATGCGTTGCCTGTCAGGTGGGCCGTTCCGATTTCTGCTATACGGGGGATTACCGGGAGCGCGGCATCATGAAGATGCACGGCTTCATGACCGAACTGGTGGTCGATGAAGCCCGCTACATGAACGTCGTGCCCGCGGCGATCCGTGAGGTCGGAGTGCTGGTCGAGCCACTGACGATCGCCGAGAAGGCGTTGATCCAGACCCTGAACGTGCAGCAGCGGCTACCATGGGGGCGGACAAAATACCGGCATCGCGCAGTCGTGCTGGGCGCTGGTCCTGTCGGGCTGCTGGGCGCAATGGCGCTGGCCGTGAGGGACTTCGACGTTACCGTGTATTCGCGCGATCGGGAACCGAACAGCTCCGCCGATATCGTGAAAGCTATCGGGGGCCGCTATATCTCGTCACAGGACCGCACCATCGAGCAGATGGCGGGGGACGTTGGGTCGATCGATCTGATCTACGAAGCTACCGGCGCGTCACAACTTGCATTCGATGTTTTGAGAGTGCTCGGCACCAACGGCATTTTCATACTGACTGGGGTGCCCGGAAGGCATGGCCCCATCCAGTTCGATACAGACACCATCATGCGCAATCTTGTTCTGAAGAACCAGTGCGTACTGGGTACCGTGAACGCGGGCAAGGATGCGTTCGAGCAGGCGGTTACCGACCTTGCGGCGTTCTATGCACGCTGGCCGCGGGCGGTCAAGGGGCTCATTACCGGAAGATTTCCACTTGAAGAGTTCGCTCAGCCCATTCATAATCAAACGGGCATCAAGAACATCATCGAAATCTAAAGGTAGCCGAATCATTGAGCATACTCGATCCTGAACGTACGAGGCTGGCGGAGGACGCGCGCCGCGATCAAGACTGGAAACGCTGGGGGCCTTATCTTTCAGACCGGCAATGGGGGACCGTTCGCGAGGATTATTCGGCGTATGGCAACTGCTGGTCGTATTTTCCTCACGACCATGCGCGAAGCCGCGCTTACCGCTGGGGCGAAGACGGGCTGCTCGGGATCTGTGACCGGCAGGGGCGCATGTGTTTCGCGCTGGCGTTGTGGAACGGCGCCGACCCGATCCTCAAGGAGCGTTTGTTCGGGCTGAACGGCGAAGAAGGCAATCATGGGGAGGATGTCAAGGAATGCTATTTCTATCTCGACTCCACACCGACCCATTCCTACATGAAAGCGCTGTATAAGTATCCGCAGCGCGCTTTTCCCTATGGGCAGCTCGTCGAAGAGAACCGCAGGCGATCGCGCCTGGATCGCGAGTATGAGCTGATCGACACGGGCATTTTCGACGAGAGCCGTTATTTCGACGTTCAGGTCGAATACGCGAAGAACACGCCCAACGATATTCTCATCCGGGTTCGCATCGATAATCGCGGCCCGGAAGATGCGACGATTCACCTGCTGCCGACCGTTTGGTACCGGAATGGGTGGTCGTGGGGACGCAAGGGTGAAGGCTATTGGCCTAAGCCCTGGATTTTCCGCAACGACACTTATCAACTGCAGTGTGAGCAGCAGACGCTTGGCCGGTTTATTTTCGAAACCATCACTCCGCCCGATCGATTTCTCTTTACCGACAACGAGACAAACACCCAGGCGATTTTCGGAACCCCGAATACGAATCCCTTCGTGAAAGACGCTTTTCATCGCTTTGTGGTGAATGGCGAAATGGAGGCGGTGAGCGCGCTCGAGGCGGGAACGAAGGCCGCGGCTTATTATCGTGTCAATATCCCGGCAGGGAAGAGCGTGGAATACAAATTCCGCCTCACTTCGGCGAAAGAACTCGGCAAGGTCGACTTCGATAAGGTCCTCGCAAGCCGGGTTGCCGAGGCGGATAGTTTTTACGGGACCGATGCGAATTCGGTATATGAGCTCCGGACCGCGCGGCAGGCATATGCGAGTCTGCTTTGGTCGAAGCAGCTTTTCTTATATGGCGTGCTGGAGTGGCTCGAGGGGGATCCGGTATTTCCCGCGCCGCCTCCCGAGCGCTGGAACGGCCGGAACAGCGACTGGACCCATTTGTATAACCGGGACGTCGTATCGATGCCGGATAAATGGGAGTTCCCGTGGTACGCCTCGTGGGACCTCGCATTTCACATGGTGGCGATGGCGGAGGTGGATCCCGAATTCGCCAAGGAACAACTGATCCTTCTGCTGCGCGAATGGTACATGCACCCAAACGGGCAGATTCCCGCGTACGAGTTTGCGTTCGGTGATGTCAATCCTCCCGTGCATGCGTGGGCGGCGTGGCGCGTTTATAAAATCACGGCTCCCCGGGGACAGCGGGATCGCGCGTTTCTCGAGAAGGTTTTCCAGAAGCTGCTGCTGAATTTCACATGGTGGGTCAACCGCAAAGATATCGCGGGTAAGCAGGTTTTTTCGGGCGGCTTCCTTGGGCTCGACAACATCGGAGTGTTCGACCGCTCGGCTCCTCTGCCCGGAGGGGCGGTTCTGGAGCAGGCGGATGGAACCGCGTGGATGGCGTCTTATTGCCTGATCATGCTGCAGATCGCGCTCGAACTGGCCGCCGAGAATCCCGCTTACGAGGACATTGCTTCGAAGTTCTTTGAGCACTTCATCGCCATTGCCGACGCCATGAACACGCTGGGCGGACACGGACTATGGGACGAGGAGGACGGTTTCTATTACGATCAGGTTCACCTCGACAACGAGACGGCTCCGTTGAAACTGCGCTCGATGGTGGGGCTGCTTCCTCTGATTGCCGTGTCGGTGCTCGAAGAAGAGCGGTTGACGAACCTCAAAGGTTTCAAGCACCGCCTGTTGTGGTTCCTAACGAATCGGGGCGATCTTTACCAGCAGGTATCGATGATGGAGTCTTCGCAGTCTGACGGGCATGGCCACCGGCTGCTGGCGATTCCGGCCAAGCAACGGCTGTTGCGCGTTTTGCGGCGTGTGCTGGATGAGAAGGAGTTTTTCTCGCCGTATGGGATTCGGTCGTTATCGGCTGAATATCGGGAACGTCCGTATGTACTGCATCTGGACGGGTCGCAGCGGACCGTCGCTTACGATCCGGGCGAATCGACCACACAGTTGTTCGGCGGAAATTCCAATTGGCGCGGGCCGATCTGGTTTCCGGTGAATTACCTTCTAATGGAAGCTCTGGAGCGCTATCACCATTTCTACGGGGACACGATGAAGGTCGAGTGTCCTACGGGCTCGGGTGTGTTCATGACGCTGCGGGACGTGGCGCGCGAGATTAATCGCCGGTTGTGTTTGTTATTTCTTCCCGGGAATGATGGAAAAGCTCCGTGGCAGGGTGAGCATTCGATTTATGCGAATGACCCGCACTGGCGCGAGCTGCATTGCTTCAACGAGTACTTCCATGGCGATACCGGGCGCGGCTGCGGCGCAAGCCATCAGACCGGATGGACAGCGCTCGTGGCGCGCTGTCTGCAGGACTATGCGGAGCATAAGGGCGGATAGGCGAGTCTTATCTTCGACCGTGTAGCCCGTGCGACTTTCCCGAGGGGGTGGGATATTTCGTTACCTGGCGTGGAGCGGTCTTCGTCGCGGGGACAGACTGCTGGATGCGGCGCCCTCCGGAGGAAGCGGCCAGCGGGCTCGGCAACGCGAACTTTAGTCGCGTCAGCGGTGGCACTCGCCCATGTCCTCTTGAAAACCCGGAGACACTCTTCCGCGGCAAATCGGGTGGATTCGGAACCCGAACGAGTGGGAGTCACCGAAGACTTCACCCCCACCAGCGCTCGCTCTATCGCAAATTCGCGAACCAGTAAGGAACCCAGATAACCGCAAGTACCACATCGAACGCATACGCCTTTCGATTCGCCGGTTCACGGAACGCCTTGACCGCCGCCGCGACACCGAACGCGGCGAAGACGAATACCGACGCGATAAACCAGTAGTAAAACGGCAGAAATTCATACGGGTTCATGCGCCCGCCTGAGGAGCGCGCGACCCACATAACGACCAGAGTTAACGCGACCAGCGCGCGAAAAACGATTCGGGACATTGCGGAAGCGCGATATTCCGATTATGTCAGGCGGTGATCGACGCGCCGTTTCCGCCTTTAATCGCGTCCAGCATTTCCCGAACTTTGGAAGTGAGATCGCTGGGGGCGAAAGGCTTCTGAAGAAACGGCGGAGCCTCATTTTCGTCGTTCGAGTAGAACGTCTGGTCGGGATAACCGGAAATGAAGAGCACTCCGGTCCGTGGGCGTTCCTCCGCCAGGCGGCGCGCCAGTTCACGGCCGCTCATCTTCGGCATCACCATGTCCGTGATCATCAGATCGATCGGCCCCTGGTGAGCGTGCATAATGTCCAGCGCTTCGGGACCGCTGGCCGCTACAAGCACGTTATACCCGGCGCGCTGAAGCGTCGCGAGGACCATTTTGCGCACAGCTTCCTCGTCTTCGACAAGAAGCAGCGTTTCGTGTCCGCCACGCGTGACTCTTGTACTGGCGCGCGCCACGCTTACCGCGCCTTCCGCACGTGGGAAAAAAATTCGAAAGGTCGTGCCGTGCGAAGGCTCGCTGTAAACGTCGACGGATCCGTTGCATTGACGGACGATTCCATAGACCGTAGCGAGGCCAAGTCCCGTGCCCTTGCCCTGTTCCTTAGTCGTGAAGAATGGTTCGAAGACGCGCTTGAGGGTCGGCTCGTCCATGCCAATGCCCGTGTCGCGAACTTCGAGCGCTACGTAGCTGCCGGGATTCACGCGAAAATTCTGCCCGATGTAATCGGGACCCAGGTCAACGGCCCGCGTGTGGATCAGTAGCGTGCCACCATTCGGCATCGCGTCGCGGGCATTGATCGCGAGATTCATCAGAACCTGCTGGATCATGCTTTCGTCAGCGCGTGTCTTGCCCGCGTCGGGCGAAGTATGGATTCGAAGGTCGATATGCTCGCCGATCAGACGGCGTAGCATGCCGGCGGTCTGGTCGACAACCTGATTGATATCGACGATTCGGGTCTGCGTGACCTGCTGGCGGCTGAAAGAAAGAAGCTGTGTGGTGAGCTGGGCCGCGCGTTCGCATGCCTTGAGGACCTGTTCAATCGCGGTGCGGTCGCGCTCGGTCTTCATCTGGCTGGAACTCTGCAGCATCTGGCTGTAGCCGGAGATGATGGTCAGAAGATTATTGAAGTCGTGAGCGATGCCGCCGGCGAGCATGCCCATGGCTTCCATTTTCTGAGACTGACGGAGCTGCTCGGGACGTCTGACAACCTCGCGGGTATCGCGGATTGCGATTACGGCGACAGATTCCTGCCAGGTTCGCTGCGATACGAGTTCCACCTCGCGAACCACGCCGCTGGTGTCGCGCAGAGAGCACGAGAGAACGCCGCCCGTCGAAGTTCCGCCCTCACGCAGGTACTCACTGATCTTTCTGCCCTCGCTGCCGGGAAAGATCCACTTCGAGCCCAGTTCGTTCGTCGCGATTACCTGTAGAGTGTCTACCTGAATCGCGATCAGCGCGACCGGAGCCCTTTCAAAATACACCGCCTCCTTACGTTTCGTTGCTCGTGCGGCGGTCATGGGAGTCCGGATTCAGAATAAAGGATGTCCAGCTATCCATCAATAAAGAAAGGTGTTGCGGTTCACATTGCTTCAAAGGCTTCGATCGTGCGAACGACGGCCTCGCGCACAGGGGTTCGTGGGACTGCTCCGACGGTCCGAACGAGCGCTGAATCGTCCATCCGATACGCCACCGGGACCGGAGGCCCCGCCACCGTGATCAGTTTGGAGGCGCCGGGCCTGATTTCATCGAGCATGCTTCGAAGATCTTCCATGCCTACAACCTCTCCTCTGAGATTGAAGACATAAGCCCCTTTGGCGGCGCTGAACAGGCATTGGATAAAGATGTCAGCCACGTCCTGTACATACTGGAGGTCCATAAACCCGCTGAGGCGGATCTGGAAAGGTTCTTTACGCGCCACGGCGCGCATGGCGAGCGTAGGGTCGGCGGTGAGGCCGGCGTCGCGTCCCGGGCCGAAGACCGTCCACGGGCGAAGGCCGATGCTGGAAATGCCATCCGTCGTAAAGAAGATACGGGCATTGCCCTCATTCGCGGCTTTGAAAACTCCGTAATGGGTCGCGGGTTTGACCGGAAGGTCTTCTGTCAGCGCGCCCTCGCCGTATTCATCGGTTGGTCCCCAGACGGCGGAGGAACTGGCGTACACGATGCGAATGTCGCGTCCGCTGTCCCGCGCAGCTTCGAAAAGATTTAGGGTGCCCACGACATTGATAAGGCCGCCCTCCACCGGATTTTTCTGACAGAACGGCATGAGGACGGCGGCGAGGTGCACGATGTGCGTGATGCCTTCGTCGCGAACCAGCTTCTTGATGGCGGCGGTATCTTCGATGCGCCCGGCGCGGCGGTCGGCTTTCCCGGCGACGGCGCGTCCCGCGATCATCTCGAGGCGCGCAACGCTGTCGTTTACGTCAAATGTGAGGACGCTGTGTCCCGCTTCGATGAGGCGCTTGACGACCCATGAACCAATACATCCCTGTGAGCCTGTGACAAGTATTTTCATTGCGTTCAACACGCGATAATACATTACAACCCCTTTCATGAAGCTCATTGTTTTCTTAGCAGCGGTATCCGCGTTGGCGCAGCCAGCCGATCTTGCAGTCACCAACGCGCACATCTACACGGTGAATCCCAAAGCTCCGCGCGCAACCGCGCTTGCCGTGCGCAAGGGTGTGATCCTGGCGATAGGCAATGACGTGCGGGGCGCGATCGGACCATCGACGAAAATGATCGACGCCCGCGGAGCGGCGATTCTTCCGGGGCTCATCGATTCGCACGGTCATGTTCGCGGGCTGGGGACGGCGCTTGAAACTGTTGATCTGCGCGGCATCACTTCCGAAAAGGAGATTGCGGATAAGATTCGCGCGGCGGCGAAAAACGCAAAGCCGGGCGAATGGATTCTGGGGCGTGCATGGGATCAGAATCTCTGGACAACGAAGCAGTTTCCGGCAGCGGATTCGCTCACGCAGGCCGCGCCGGCGAATCCGGTTTCCCTCACACGTGTGGATGGGCATGCCGTTTGGGTGAATCGTAAAGCGCTTGAAATCGCGGACGTGAATGCGGCAACGAAAGATCCGCCGGGCGGGCGCGTCCTGCGGGACGCGGCGGGGAAGCCGTCCGGTGTTTTTCTCGACAACGCCAACAGCCTGATCGAGTCGAAGATCCCCGCTGCCACCCAGGAACAGGTCCAGCGCCGGCTGCTGCACGCGCTCGAGGAATGTGCCCGGCTGGGGATCACCACGGTTCACGATGCGGGCGTGGATCAGGCGGACATTGATGGATACAAAGCGCTGATCCGGAAGGGTGAAATGCCCATTCGGGTATATGCCATGCTGCATGGACCTGCCAATCCGGCGCTCGATGCGTGGCTCGCGCGCGGCCCGGAGATCGGCGATTACCTGACGATCCGAAGCATCAAGCTGTATGCGGATGGCGCACTGGGTTCGCGGGGCGCGGCGATGCTCGCGCCTTACTCCGACGATCCCGGCAACCGCGGGTTACTGATCACGGATCGGGCGGGCATTCGCGGTGTCGCGGAGAAGGCGGTCGCGCGCGGGTTTCAGGTCAATACCCATGCGATCGGGGATGCCGCGAACCGCGCGGCGATCGACGCTTATGGCGATGTGCTGAAGGGGCCGAATGACCACCGCTTCCGTGTGGAGCACGCGCAGGTGGTCGCCCCGGAGGATTTCGTGAAATTCCAGAAATACTCCGTGCTGGCTTCGATGCAGCCGACTCATGCGACCAGCGATATGCCGTGGGCCGAGGCCAGGCTCGGTCCTGAGCGAGTCAAGGGCGCATACGCGTGGCAGACGTTCCTGAAACTGGGGGTGCATGTCCCGAGCGGGTCGGATTTCCCGGTCGAAAATCCAAATCCGCTGTGGGGTTTGTACGCGGCGATCACGCGGCAGGACAGGAGCGGGCAGCCGGCGGGCGGTTGGTTTCCCGGCCAGAGAATGACACGGGAAGAAGCGCTGCGGAGTTGGACCACCGAAGGCGCTTACGCCGCGTTCGAGGAAAATAAGAAGGGATCGCTCGAGATTGGCAAGATGGCCGATTTCATCATGCTGTCGGGCGACGTGATGAGCATGCCCGTGATCGACATTTGGAAGACGAAGGTCACGCTCACGGTCGTGGGCGGGAAAATCGTGCACGAGGAATGAAATCTGCAATTTTGATTGCTCTGTTGAGCGTGAGAGTTTTTGGCGCGACGCCGGCGTCGTTCCGGCTGGAGCCGGGCGACTTCCGGTGGATTCCGTTTACGGTAAACCAGGTTCCGACCGAAGTGAACAGCAGCTTTCAGGTGACGCGCGGTGACCCGTCGGTACATATGGAATTGCTACCCATGAGCGATTTCCGGCGATTCAATCGCGGACGTGAGCACCAGACTCTGGCTCTTTCCGAAACTGGCCGTACGGGGTCCTTCCGGCGCGTTCTGGATACACGGGGACAATATGTGGTCGTAGTCATCAATAAGAGCAACGCGCGTCCGGCAACTGTTACGCTCGAGGTTCGGACGGATCTCAACGCGAATGCCGGCGTGAGTGCGAGGACGATTTCACCGCAGCGCCGCCTCGCGGTGATTCTGATCAGCTTTGCAATTTTCTTCGCCACCGTGACCTGGGCCGGGGTTCGGTTGCTGCGGACGATGAAGACATAGAACTCCGCCGGCGTGGCGCACCCCATGTTGTAAATTACAGATTCCATGTCGAAGAAGATTCGCTGGGGTGTTGTCGGTGTCGCCAGGATTGCGACCGTGAAAGTCATTCCCGCCATGCAGCGCGGCATGGTCACAGAAATCACGGCCATTGCCTCGCGTGACCGTGCAAAGGCGGCCAACGCTGCCTCGGAACTCGGCATTCCGAAGTCGTATGGCTCGTATGAGGAACTCCTCGCGGACCCCGAGATCGACGCCGTTTACAACCCACTGCCGAATCATCTGCATGTACCTGTGTCGATTCAGGCCGCCGAGGCGGGGAAGCATGTATTGTGCGAAAAGCCGATCGCACTGAGCGTCGCGGAGACGAAAGAGCTGATTGCAGCGAGGGACCGCACGGGCGTAAAGATGGGAGAGGCGTTCATGGTCCACGTCCACCCCCAGTGGTTGCGAACTCTGGAGATCGTGCGGTCCGGCGAAATCGGCGATCTGCGGGCCATGAACTGCGTGTTCAGCTACAACAATCGCGATCCGCGGAACATCCGCAATCGGGCCGATATCGGGGGCGGAACCCTGATGGACATCGGATGTTATCCCATTCATACTTCACGGTGGATTTTCGGGGAGGAACCGAACCGGGTATGTGCGCTCATCGAACGCGATCCGGAGTTTCAGACCGACCGTCTGACGTCTGCGTTGCTCGACTATCCCTCCGGCCATGCGATCTTCACATGCTCGACCCAGATGTCCCCCTATCAGCGGATGACGTTTTTCGGAACGAAGGGACGCGTCGAGGTGGAGATCCCGGTGAATGCGCCTCCGGATCGGCAGACGCGGATTTTTGTTGAGGCGGGCGAGATGCGCACAGAGACCTCTCCCATATGCGATCAGTACACGCTGCAAGGGGACGCATTTTCACGGGCGATTCTCGGGGACGGCGAAGTGCCAGTACCGCTGGAAGACGCGATCCGCAACATGGCGGTAATTGAGGCACTCTTCGATTCCGGGCGGTCTGGTACCTGGAAATCGCCCATTATGTAAGCCGCTCGCTTAAACTGGAGAGAAACGCACCAAATCGTCCGCTTTCTTACACCGTAAATGCCG
>Ga0308174_10000913_pt1 | contig 13082 bp, 10 predicted proteins | sample PhyPR2_FD_203894 | JGI IMG/M metagenome (GOLD analysis project Ga0308174, IMG submission 203894) | Soil microbial communities from UC Gill Tract Community Farm, Albany, California, United States - DLSLS.P.R2 | ecosystem: Environmental > Terrestrial > Soil > Agricultural land | place: USA...
TCATCAGGAAAGCCGCCAACCCCAGGAACGCAGTCTTCTCGTCCACTCCATCCGAACTGGCCGGGCGAAGGGCTTTGACCTTGACCAGTTCGACATAGAGCTGGTGCACGACTGCCGTCGGCTGGAGTGTGTGATCGGAGCGCTCGCTCCGCATACGCGCCGCGGCGATCCGGCGGAGTTCGGGGTAGAAAAGCTCAACGAGACGGCCGGCGGCCTCGTGGTCACCGTTGCGAAAGTTCGCCATCAGCCGGCTTACGGTATCGGGCTGAAGAGAAGCTGAGGCCGCCACTATGGTTATCCAGTTTATCCCAGAAAAAAATTCGAAGGCGACGATACAATCCGCGGCCCTGCTCTCCCATTACGGGGTGAGCAGCCGGTAAGAGAATCAGGCGGCTCTTAAGGAGAACTCAAATGACTACACGTCAAACTTCCGCCACCGCCTCCGATTCGATCGGACGCTCCAGCAACCCCTCCACTCCCCTGGTGAATGGAGCCGCCTCGGCGGCAGGGGAAAGACAAGTCCGGTATGTGCGCGCGGGAACCGGTCAGGCCTATCGCAGCCCCATCGATGAGATTACGTTTCTCATCACCGGCGAAGAAACCTGCGGCGCCCTTTTCATGGCCGAGGTATCGGTCCCGCCGGGCGGAGGCAACCCACCGCACATTCACCACCGGGAGGAGGAGACGTTCTACCTGCAGCAAGGGACGCTGACCGTACACGTCGGCGGGAAGACGCTGACCGCATCGGCCGGAGATTTTATTTGCCTCCCCCGCGGAGTCGCGCATTCCTTTCAGAACACCGGCAACGTGGACGCAAAGTTCCTGCTCGTAGTGGCGCCCGCGGGCCTGGAGAAGTTCTTTGAAGAGGCGTTTTATCCCGTTGAGGATCGTTCGGCGGCGATGCCGCCCATGACCGGAGAGTTCATGGCCAGGGTGCTCGCAGCCGCCCCCAAGTGTGGCATGGAGTTTGTTCCGCCGGCATCGCGGTAGCGCGCAAGGCCATTAAGTGAGGGGAAACACAACATGACAGGGACCATTGACATAGACGTCTTCGGTGAGGAAGCAATCGGGAATCCGCCAAAGAAGATGTCCCGGTGCTGTCACAATACCGGTATCCATCACGTTGGATTACACGCCACGAACCCCGCGGCTTCAGCGGAATTCTACAGGGATGTTCTCGGCATGCAGATCGTCGGGGGGACCGCCTCTGACCATCCAATCGCTGCCAGCGCGTTTTTGAGCAGTCGTCCCGATGAAGAATCGCACGAAATCGCGTTGTTCGCGAACCCCGCCCTCGCCCACATAGCCTTCAAGGTCTCTTCACTCGTCGAGTTGCGAGCCTTCTACGCACGCGTCGTGGAGAGGAATCTCCCGATCAAGTTCATGGCCAACCACGGGGTGTCGTTCGCCTTTTATTTCGACGACCCTGACGGAAATACGATCGAAGTCTATTGGCCCACCGGAGAGCTGAGCCTGAGCCTGCAGCCTCAGATGGAAATCCTCGATTTATCGCAGCCAGACGAGGCACTGCTGAAAAGGATCACGGGCGCGCAGGGTTAGGCTGCCGGTGCGCCAGGGCGGAAATGAGCCACAACCGTGTTGGAGCGAAACCAGGCATCGCTCCACCGATTTGGCGTTGTGGTTGGATCACGGGCAAACCGGAACTTGGCGAGGGTCGGCTTCCGCTCGCGCCCCAAACGTCCAAACCATCCGCTGAGATCTCTCCTTCGCGGTTTACACCATTTTGGTGCATAATGGTGTTATGAAGGTCGCTGAGAAAGCGGTTCGCCAGAGTGTGAGTCTGCCGGCCGGTTTGGCCAAGCAGGTCGGCAGCATGGCCAAAAGTCGAAAGCTGAGCAAGAATCGCATGTTGGTCGAACTGATCGAGAACGGGATCGAGGCGGACAAGCGGAAACAAGCCGAGTTCTTTGCCTTGGCAGAGCGTTTCCGTAACGAACAGGATCCGGAAGCGGCGAGCCGCTTGGGCGATGAACTGGGCCGAATGGTTTTCGGCGGCTGATGCCGCAAGTCGAGCGCTGGGACAACCTACCCAAAGCGGTACGGCAACATCTAATCGAGCGGATGCATGATCGGGCTATTGGTGTCTCTGGCCTTAATCAACTCGCCTCTGGACTGAGGCACAGTCTCAGGTTCCGGAGGGTGACTGGCACAAGGATTTTGGCTCTTTCAAGCTCTGCAGTAGCGGATCGTCTCCCAAGACGCTCCTGCTCCGAGGCCAAGTTGCAAAAAGGTGAGGCCCTCTGATCCAGAGGATAGCCCCTTTGTCGGCTCAGACGAGACGTACACCTTCGCGCAAGACTTGTTCAGCCGCAAGCGTGTGCGTGTTGACCAGCGTCAATTATAAGAAAATGAGCGCGGAAGATAAGGCCAAGGAACCGGCTGCAACCCGTCGTACCGATGGTGACTACGCTTTGAGCTACATTCAGCGCGTGGGCAATGGCCGCGTATTTTACGAAGCGCACGGCCACGAGGAGAACGTTTATTTTTCGCGGCCGTTTGTGGCGCATATGCTGGCGGGATTCAGTATGCACTCGGCGATCTCAAAGCCGATGCCAGCCCGAGCGAAAAATAGAAGTTCTTCCTGATACAATACCCCGGCCCGCCAGAAGTTCTGCAAGCTTCTTTGGACTTCGCGGAGTCGAAAGGAGAAGAAACATTGTCAAACGGCCCAACACCGCCCCAAATCGCGCAGGTTCAAATGAACCTTCAAAGGATGCAAGCGTTCAACGACTATATCTACCCCCACGTGAACACGAAAGTTCTGAATGCCTACCTGTTGCTTTCGCAGCAGGACAACAGCGATCCTGGCCTTACGGTGGGGCTCAATATCTTTGAGGGGCTTTTTTGGGCGCTCGGGTCGGAGTTAGGCCCGATCGGAAATTTCCTCGCATCGTTTCTCTCAGGAATGGTCTCCTGGTGGGCGACGGAGACGCCGCCCAGCCTGAATACGACCTTCGCCAGCCTGCTGACCCGGTTAGAAAGCACTTCAACAGCCGTGGACACGCAACTTGCAATTTACTATCAGAATGTTGCGGCAAACTGGAACGTTCAATTTACTTATAACGGCCAGACGCAGACGTTATCGAATCTGTCGAACATCACTGTTCCTGCGGAAACGAATCCGCAATTCGAAACTCTGGCGACAGCCGCCATTTTCGCGCTGGATCAGCAGATCTGGCAGACCGTACTGAACGCCAACTATGTCGTAACACTTTGGGAGCTGCCCAACGGTGACATGATCCTTCCTGGAACCCAGAACCAACCGCCTGTGCAATGGGTCGAGTCTTTCATCGCGAGCAATCCTGCTTATTACTGTACCTGGACTTGGCACAACACCACCGGGTGCGGCGACCACAACGGTTGGGATGTGCAGGAGTATAACTTAGGCACGGGCGCCGGGACTTTCACTGACGGATCCATGAGCAACGATGCTTGCGCCTATCTCTTCATCGACAGTGTGGACGGTGTGGTTATCAACGCGAATGGGCTGTTTTCCAGGAAGACAGTGTTCACTGGCCTCGGAATTCAGCAAACGACCTATCAGGTCCCGGCCGGCGGCGGCGGGTATGTCAGGGACAAGCTTTCCCCGAACTATTTGCGAGCCATGAAAGAGGGGCGAACTCTCGGGCTGCTGATACAGCGCGAAGGGCGCGAGCAGGTAGAGAGGCGAATTATAGAGAAGGTGCAGCAGGATTCAGTCTTCGCGAATGATCTGGCGTTGCGCCCGCGTCAGACGCTGCAGAAGTTCCTCGATGTTGCGATTCCTGAGGTGGTATCGGTAAGCGTCATTGTCGAGAATTCGCGCACGTTTGCGCTAGTCGTTCCGATGGGAGCAAACGAAGAGAAGTAGTCCTGCATGGCCCATGTTCCCGAACCGCGGCTATGTAATTGTGGACGAGACGTACACTTTCGCGCAAAGCTCGTTCAGCCGATACGGGTACTCGTGGCAAACAGCGACAGCGCCGATGAAATCCACTTCCAAAATGACGTTCGTCAGATCGCGTGTTCCAATATGTGAGAGAGCCGCCCGGAAGAGCTCACGCTGACGCGAAGGCGTGACGTTCGGAATAATGATGACCAATCAGCGTGCGGTGTTTCCTGGCCATAGAGTGTGCTGAAATCGGAGCGGCTGTTCCTCACGAACGTGTAATCCGCGCTCCGGATCGTCGCCATGAACTGCCAATCCTTTTTCCCGCCTAGGCCAAGAAAGTTGACGTGATCGCACGTATGCCCGGCAGCATGTGCCAGCCCGATCAACGACGTGTGCAGATACTCGTCGATCAGGAAATTCATCGAGTCGCGGGATGTTTGCTGGAGCGGCGCGGTACGCGTTGGTTCTCACTCCGGGTGAACTTCGGGTGGGCGCGGCCGTTGAGATCGCTGACCGCTCGAATTTTTTTAGCCGGTTGAGTGTCCGAAACACAGGGCGCGGGGCGTCCTGTATTTCTTCCGTTACACAGGCGATCGTTCCGCAGGAGAAACACGAAAAGCACTTGCCGCCGCGCCGTAGCTGTTATTGGTCAATTTCGTCTCATTGCCGTTCCAGTCGGTGCTGTCGTCCAGATAGCCGTTGCTGTCATAACTGAAGCTTTCCGTTGCCGCCGGGGGAATACGAAAAATACCGCGCGGGCGGCGGCGCTGCACGTCTCCAAAACCGGGTTGACGGTCGAACGGTGCAACGGCTTGCGGTGGGCGCTGATAAAAAGCGGCTGCGTGGTCGATAGGCCGCGTTTCAGTCGGGCGACGTGCAACACGCGGCTTTCGACGTTCACTTGATCGAGCTTGAGGTTGCAGACTTCCGATACGCGCAGGCCGTGCCGGAATATGAGAAGCAACGGCAACGGTCGCGGGCCTCATTGCGCTTGCCTTTGGTGGCGTCGATCAGTTTTTGTACCTCGATGCCGGTGAGGTGCTTCCGGTCGGTCTTTTCCCTGTCCGCCCGCCGTGCTTCTCGCGCTTTGAGGTCTTTCCCATTTTGTCGATATTTGCCCTTCGGTGATGCCCCGGAAACCCGCGTAAATAGGGCAGGGGCCTTTTCAATATCTACAAAATGAGCCCTTTTGTCGAGAGTTTATGCCGCAAGCTCCAAAGTGACTTCGCTGCGATGAGTGAATAGTGCAGGCCGGATGCGGTAATTGCGGAAAACCTCAAGGACGCCGGATGAAACTTGATGCTCCGTTTCATTCAAAACGGCGTAAGCTTTTGAATCCGATGGCCTCACTTCGCGGGTATCGCTCCATGCATAGCCGCCGTACTACCTGGCCCGGCCTGACTTCCGTCAAGAAGTTTACCGACCGTCGCTATCTCTCCAGCGTCGCTTTTGTGCTATTCTTTACATCCAATGAAATACCTCGTAGTTCTGCTTTTCGTGACCGTAAGACTATGCGCCGACAGTTGCTCTCCTCTACAGATAGCTGAAACTCAAGCTCGCCGAGCGATTGAATTGGATCAAGCGGCGATCAAACGGTTGCTGCCAGGATTCTCCGTTACCAATTCGGCACTGAATCAATGGGCCGATCTCGGTCAAGAGCAGAAACGGAAATTGGCGCTCACTGCATTGTTCAATTTGCTACAAGCCGCAGCTACTGGGCCTTTCCTTCCGGTACATGCCGGGACACTTCATTTGCCAAATGGCGTAGCTTCTTTGGGGGCCGGCCAAGGCGCTTCTTTGGTCTCAATGCTCCGGGCGAATAAAGCCGACGATCCGGTTCTAGTTCGCCTGATTCAGCAAGCGGTTTCCGTGACTGGGAAACCCGAGAAGGCTGAAGTTGGTCGGCACATTCTCGATTACGTTAGTACGGCTGCACAAACGAGTATTGCTGGCGCGGGGAATAACAAGGTGGAAATCCTTGTTCCCGTCGCACAGTTCGGGTTGATTGCAATGGGCGCTGGATATTTGGGCTATGCTGCTGCCTTAGGGGCTGGTTCCGACGCCCTGACGCTCATTCAGTCGGCGATCGTCGATGCTCAAGGCTCTCGACAGATCACTGACCTTACTCAGGTTCAGGAGACAAACTTGAAAGAACTGAATCGAAGGCTCACCCTACTGAACAAGCATGTGCAGGCGCTAAGGGACGCCAAAGAGCAACTGAAGCAACAAGCATGTTCTACATCTGAGCAAGTATCTGGGACTTGTCCGGGTAAAGTCACATTTCAGCATTCCCGAGCGAATAATGGCGTTAGCTTTCGGAAGCTCAATGGCGAGGAATGGATGAATTGTGGTCCTGTCGTCTGGCGATTGCCAGGCGATATGCCTCTAGCAGGTTGGCGCGGAATGGACACACATATCGATCAAGGGTGCACTGCCGGGGCGAACTACCCTGAGTCAAATCTAGTTGGTAAATTGACAGTCGGGCTGTGCGCGCCTGGCGAAGCAAGACATTGTGCCGGAATCGGCAATTTACAGTACCTCCCAACAGTCTGTGGATGTAACGCAAGAGTAATCAGCGTGCAAGGACCGGTACTTGTTGATCCTCCGCAATGTATTTGGACCTTTGATCTAAAGGCTGGTCAGTCGGCGACGGTCGTGATCCCGTAAGACCAAAACGCCACTTTCATGATGCATGAGACTGGTTCAGGTTCCAACTTCCCACCTTGCCTTGGTGAAAGTTGAGATTTCCCCAAACCCTCTCAGACGGCGGCCATCGTTGCAACTTACCGTGATTTCGGTCTGTGGCGTTTCGAACCGCTATCCTCGACAAAGTACCATACGCCCTGCCACGATGGATTTTACTTTCCTCAACAAAATGGTCTATTTTGTCGAGTGTTGACGCGGAACGGCTCATCTCGCGTCGTTCTCGCCTTCGGGAAGGGAAGTCGGCGGACGGCAGTTTTGTCGAAGGGCGGCGAATCAGCCCCCCGCATCCCTAGTAAAATCACTGGATGTGAAGGACTTCATGGCGATATTTACATTCTCACTTCGAAGCTGGTTTCTGTGACGGATTAGGTCCCCAAAAACGCGCCTACCTCCCCCAATTCGCTCGCCCATATCGTTCCAATCCCCTCTCCTCACCCAAAACATCCAATTTCGCCAACCTCCCATACCCCCAGTTCAAACTAAATTTCCCTTCTTTTCAGCAACTTACCGGAAATCATTTGGAGCGGCGTGCTAGACTTGTTCCAGAAGCTTGTTAGGGCTTTCGAATTTTCTGAAAACGCCGGATCGCCGCAGCGCGACTCCGGCGTTTCCGTTTTATAGGAGTCCTAAAGGTGTCTTCTCAAGCTCAAATCACCGCCAATCGCGCCAACGCGCAACTCAGTACCGGACCGACAAGCGAAGAAGGCAAAGCTGCTTCTTCGAAAAATAATCTGCGCCACGGCTTCACGGGCGCTTTCGCGATTCTGCCTTGGGAGAAACAGGAAGAATTCGAGACTTTGCTGGGCGAGCTTCGCGCCGAACATCAGCCGGCCACCATTACCGAGATTCTATTGGTCGAAAAGATGGCGCAGTCGTATTGGCTGAGCCAGCGCGCCATTAAGCTGCAGCAGATCTCCTGCTTCCATGACGAAACCGATTCCCCCGAGCGCGACAAGCAGCTCGCGCTCTATCTGCGCTACCAGACTACCCATGACCGGAGCTTTCACAAATCGCTGAACGATCTGCTAAAGCTCAGAGCCGAAAAGCGCAAAGCCGAAATTGGCTTCGAATCGCAGCAGCGCAAAAGCGCCGAGGAAACCCGCAAGCAAGCCGCCGAAAACCGTAAGCAGGAGCTGCACAAATGGAAGGTTTTGCTGTCCGAAGCCGAAGTAGACCACCGCATTCTGCTGAATATGAATCTGCAAACGCCCGAACATCGCATTTCGGTCGGCCCCGATCGCATCCGCGCAGCCCAGAAGGCCGCATGACACAGGTTTTGTGGGGCGAGCTTCAGCTTGCGCGGGGCTTCAGCCCCGCAATTCAACCGCTGAGGGCTGAAAGCTGAAACCCGACGGCTCAACCACTGGAAATGTTCATTCATTTCCGCCAGAATGAAAGATGCAAGCGACCGAACCCTCCACTCCGCTCATGCGGCAGTACCAGGCCGCAAAGAAGCAGGTTCCCGGAACGCTGCTGCTCTTTCGCTTGGGTGACTTTTACGAGCTCTTCTATGAAGACGCAGTAACAGCCGCGCGAGAGCTGGAGATCACTCTCACATCTCGAAATAAGGAACGTGGCGAGCCAATACCCATGTGCGGGGTTCCCTATCACGCCGCTGACGGATATATCGCCAGGCTGATCCAGCGCGGACATCGCGTCGCCATTTGCGAGCAGATGGAGGAGGCCGGGCAAGGAAAGAAGTTGGTCAGGCGGGAGGTGACACGCGTGGTCACGCCCGGCACCGCTACCGACTCCAGCCTGCTTCGCTCCCACGAGAACAACTATCTGGCTGCGGTCTTCACCAAAAATGGCCGAAGCGGTTTGGCCTATGCCGATCTTTCAACCGGCGAGTTTCGCACCACCGAGATAGCCACTCCAGAGCTGTTGCCTACCGTCGAAGCGCTCAACATTCGCGAGGTTTTGCACCCGGAAGGCCATCCTGCCGGCGCGTCGTGTCTCGAAACGCCGCTGGATTCCTGGATATTTGGCGGCGACTACGCGGGCCGGCAGATTCTTGAAAACTTCCGGTTGCTCTCACTCGATGGCTGCGGGCTCGGCGATAGGCCCCTGGCAACCGCCGCGGCCGGGGCGGTTTTGCATTACCTGCGCGAAACTCAAAAATCTTCGCTTGATCATCTGAACCGCCCGGCCTTTTACGAACGAACCGACCACATGGTTCTGGATTCCGCCACGATCCGCAACCTGGAACTGGTGGAGCCGCTGTTCGCCGGCGAGAGCCGCGAAGCGACGCTCATGCACGTGCTCGATAAGACTTCCACTGGAATGGGTGGACGGCTTCTGCGGCGGCGTCTACTGGCTCCTTCCTGCGATCGAGCCGAAATTGAGGCAAGGCTCGATTCCGTCGCGGAACTGGCGGCGAAGGTGATCCTGCGCGGCGAGTTGCGAAAAGCGTTGAGTTCGATCCAGGACCTCGAACGCCTGCTTGCAAAGGTAATGCTTGGCACCGCTGCGCCACGAGATATGTTGGCGCTCGGCCGATCGCTGGGGCTGCTGCCCGTCGTTGCCGCGGCGGCTTCCCAATTCGAAGCCCCGGGCCTGCGCCTGGAAATCGACCTGGTGGACGAAGTGCGCGACCGGATTTTGACCGCGATTGCCGACGAGCCTCCGGTGAACCTAGCTGAGAGCGGAACGATTCGCGACGGATTTCACGCCGAGCTCGATGAGTTGCGCGACATCAGCCGGAACAGCCGCCAATACATTGCGGCCATCGAAACGCGCGAGCGCAGCCAGACCGGCATCCAGTCGCTGAAGGTCCGATTCAACAACGTCTTCGGGTATTACATCGAGATCTCGAAGGCCAACCTTCCGCTCGCGCCTGCTTTCTACGAACGTAAGCAGACGCTGGCCAATGCCGAGCGCTTCACTACCCCGGAGCTGAAAGAGCTGGAGTCGAAAGTACTCGCCGCTGAAGATAAAATCCTCGCCCTTGAGCGCGACATCTTCCAGCAAGTGCGCTCTTTCGCGGCCGCGCATGCTCAAAGAATTAAGTCCGCGGCAGCGGCGGTTGCCGAACTGGACCTAGCTGCAGCGCTGGCGCACGTAGCAACCGAAAACCGTTATCGCCGTCCCCGCTTCTCCGATTCCGGAGAGATGCGGATCGATGCCGGCCGCCATCCCGTCATTGAAAAGCTGACCGAGCGCGATGCTGTCCGCTTCATCCCAAACGACCTCTACTTGAATTCGTCCAGCGAATATATCGGCGTGATCACCGGCCCTAACATGGGTGGCAAGTCCACTTATCTGCGGCAGGCCGCGCTGATTCTCATCCTGGCCCAGATTGGCTCCTTTGTTCCTGCCGATGCCGCGCTGCTTCCCGTCGTGGATCGCGTTTTCACGCGCATTGGAGCCGCGGACAATCTGGCCAGAGGGCGATCTACCTTCATGGTCGAGATGACCGAGGCGGCAGCAATCCTAAATACTGCAACACCTAATAGCTTCATAGTACTGGATGAGATCGGACGTGGTACTTCCACTTACGACGGTCTGGCGCTCGCCTGGGCCGTGGTCGAGTATATTCACCAGCACATCCAGGCCAAGACTTTGTTCGCCACCCATTATCACGAGCTAACAGACCTTGCTGACCAACTTTCTGGCGTAAGAAATTTACATGTCTCCGTGAAGGAGTCAAATGACCAGATCTTATTCATAAGAAAGGTAGAACCGGGTGCGGCAGACCGCAGTTACGGCATCGAAGTAGCCCGCCTTGCCGGTCTACCCCTGCAAGTAATCGAGCGCGCGAGGTCAGTTTTATTGCATCATGAAGTGAGGGAACACTCGGTTAGTGAAGAGCTAAGCCCGGGTGATGCTAACGCGCCCCTTCAGATAAGACTTTTCGAGCCCATGAATCAAGGGCTCGCCGATCGGATACGGGCGTTGGATATCAACAATCTCCGGCCGGTTGAAGCTTTGCAGATTTTGCAAGATTTGCAGCAAGAGTTGCGAAAAAGATGAGAATAGCAGGTATCATGAGCGGGACTTCGCTCGATGGCATCGACGTGGCGATCGTCGATATCACCGGGTCAGGCTTTAAGGCGAAGATTAACGTCGTCGCGAGCCATTCCGTCCCTTATCCACGAAAGATTCGTGAAGCGCTCCTCGCCATGTCCAATCCGAGCGCGATCACAGGAGATATTTCACGGCTGAACTTTCTTCTCGGAGAACTGTATGCCGAAGCTCTGGAAGAGACCGCTGAACGTGCGGAGGTCCCGCTTGAGTCCATCAAGCTCATCGGGTGCCACGGTCAGACGATCTTTCATGAAGGGCAAGGGTCGCAGTATCTGGGGAAGAAGGTGTCAAGCACGTTCCAGATTGGGGAGTCGAGCGTCATCAGCGAGCGTACCGGCATCAACGTCATCTCGAATTTTCGAGAGCACGATGTCGCCGCTGGCGGATATGGCGCGCCGCTTGTACCCTATCTGGATTACATGCTGATTCGCCATCGCGGCCGCGGCCGTGTTGCCATCAATATCGGTGGCATCGCGAACCTGACCGCGATTCCTCCGAATACCAACACCGACCGGGTCGTGGCTTTTGACACCGGCCCGGGAAACCTGATCATTGATCAGCTTGTTGCGCGCATTACTGCTGGCCAGCAAACCTATGATCGTGATGGCGCGATCGCCGCCTCGGGCGAAATTGACCCGAAACTCCTGGCGAAGCTGCTGCGCGATAAGTATTTCCGTGCCAAGCCTCCCAAAACTGCCGGACGCGAGCAGTACGGGTCGGAGTTTGTCTCCAGGCTGCTCGATACGGAGCTCAGCAGCGAAGACCTGATTGCTACGGCCACCGCTCTCACAGCTGAGAGTATTGCCTTGGCGGTTCGCAATTTTGTGCTGCCCGATATGCGGGTGGATGAGATCTTCGTTTCCGGCGGCGGCACTCACAACCCGACCCTGATGCGCATGCTTCGTAAAGCAATGGATCCGATTCCGGTCAAGGAAACTACCGAAGTTGGCTTGGATGTGGATTCCAAAGAAGCAATTGCGTTTGCCGTGATGGCGTATGAAACTGCCCACTGCAGGCCATCCAATCTGCCGGCCGCGACTGGCGCGAAGCGGCCCGTCTTGCTGGGGAAAGTAACGCAGAACGGTCCGGTCCGCACTGGAGCGAATGCAACCAACGGAACCACCAGCGTGAATGCCAGCGCTGCGCGTAACGGTTCGGGAACCGCGGTTCATAAGCCCAAGGCAACCCGGCCGGCCAACGTGAGTCGTACGCCGGTTGCGCCAAAAGCAAAAGCAGCGGCACGATAAACGCTGTCTCATCACTCGACAGACCTCGCGTCATAGTTATCAGGCGGTGTTAATTAACTCCGCCTGATATTCTTTCCTTGGCGGTGGGCTTGCGCCGTTGCGAACCATGCCTCAATCTATTTCTTCCCCTCTCTTCCTTTTCGCGTTCTGCGCAGCTTCTTTGGTTCTGGCCCAGGGGACGCAGACGCAGCCGAGCTCCGATCAGCAGGCAAACGCAAGCAGCCAGTCAGAAAATCACGACACTTTCAAAAATCTGAAATTCCGTAATCTCGGGCCGGCCGCTGCCGGTGGCCGGGTAACGTCAGTAGTGGGCGTGCCCGGAGATCCGAACATCTATTACGTAGGGGCGGCCAGCGGCGGGATATGGAAGAGCACCAATGGCGGATCCACCTGGAAGGCGATCTTCGAGCACGAGAAGACCGCCTCGATTGGCGCAATTGCGCTTGCGCCTTCGAATCCGAATTTTATTTGGGCTGGCACCGGCGAAGCGAACATTCGTAACGACGTTATCGATGGCGCTGGGGTGTACTTTTCCTCCGATGCCGGCGAATCCTGGAAGTTTATGGGCCTCGGCGATGCCGGCCAGATATCGAGCGTGCTGGTCGATCCTAAGAATGCCGATACCGTCTTTGTCGGCGCGCTGGGGCACGCCTGGGGTCCGAATGCCGAACGCGGCGTGTTTCGTACCACCGATGGCGGGAAAACCTGGAAGAAGGTCCTGTACGTCGATGACCTGACGGGCGTAGCCGATCTGGCAATGCAGCCGGGCAATCCAATGGTTCTCTACGCCGCAATGTGGCATGCCCGCCGGTATCCGTGGACCTTGCTTGATGGCGGCGATTCCAGCGGCATTTACCGCACTACCGATGGCGGCGAAACCTGGAAGAAGCTCACCGAAGGCTTGCCAAAGGGACCGCTCGGCCGCATCGCAATCGCGGTTGCCCCAAGCAATCCTAGCCGGGTGTACGCGTTGATTGCCGCAGGCAAAGGTCTTCTCTGGGAATCGAACGACATGGGCAATCACTGGAGCGAAGTCAGTGACAATCACGCCCTGGACGTGCGCCCGTTCTACTTTTCGAAACTGGCGGTTTCGCCGGTCGACGAGAACAACGTGTATTTCCTTTCGTTCGACCTGATGGAATCCGATGATGGTGGTAAAACAGCGCACCTGGCCGACCGCGGCGTCCATCCGGACCACCACGCAATCTGGA
>Ga0308174_10000915_pt1 | contig 13063 bp, 12 predicted proteins | sample PhyPR2_FD_203894 | JGI IMG/M metagenome (GOLD analysis project Ga0308174, IMG submission 203894) | Soil microbial communities from UC Gill Tract Community Farm, Albany, California, United States - DLSLS.P.R2 | ecosystem: Environmental > Terrestrial > Soil > Agricultural land | place: USA...
GCAGTTGCGGGCACTTTTCGGTCGCCGAGCCGGTAATGCGCGACGATGCCGATAGCGGCGAGCAAGGCGCCGAGCATCTGGGCATCTTTCAGCACAATCATCTGCCAGCCGAGGAGGAGCGGCGAGACGGCCAACACTGCTGCTGCAAGAGCCGCAAACGGGCGCCCGGATTTCGCCAGCGCTGCAACGATCAGCGCGAACCCAAAGGCATACAGACCGGCCTGCAACACAAACATCGGCCCAGTCCTGGCGCCCAGCGGAAGCAGGAGTTGCCAGAGCCGGACCATGACCGGCGGATGCCAGTCATCGACCTCGTTGCTGAGCACCTCGCCATATTGCGTGACCGTGTCGTACATCGGCACGCCCGGCCAGAATATCGTTGCGACGGCGGCAATCAGCAGCGCGACGGCGGCGCCGGCGATAGCTGCCCGCGATGCGGCCGTTCGGATCAGATGTGGATCACTCGCCCGAAGGCCGCGAGGACGCTCTCGTGCATCATCTCGGACAGGGTCGGGTGCGGGAACACGGTTTGCATGAAGTCGGTTTCGACCAACTCAGCGGTTTTGCCGACGGTGTAGCCCTGGATCAGCTCGGTGACCTCGGCGCCAATCATGTGCGCGCCGAGCAGCTCGCCGGTCTTCGCATCGAAGACGGTCTTCACGAAGCCGTCGACCTCGCCAAGCGCGATCGCCTTGCCGTTGCCGATCGCGGGGAACTTGCCGACCCTGACCTCGTAGCCGCTCTCCTTCGCCTTGGCTTCGGTCAGGCCGACGCTCGCGACCTGCGGCCGGCAGTAGGTGCAGCCCGGGATGTTCTTGGCGTCCGTCGGGTGCGGGTGGACGTCCTTCTTCCCCAGCTCCTGCGCGATCGCCTCGGCCGTCGTCACGCCCTCGTGGCTGGCCTTGTGCGCAAGCCACGGCGGCGCCGTGATGTCGCCAATCGCCCAGATGCCGGGCACGTTCGTACGACCATACGGATCGGTCTCGACGTGCCCCCTGGTCGCTTTCACGCCCAGCGCTTCCAGCCCGATGTTTTCCGTATTGGGCACAATGCCGACAGCAACGATCGCATGGCTGAAGCGATGCTCGGCAGTCTTCCCGTCACTCGTCTTGATCTTGGCAGCGACGCCGTTCGCGTCGGCGGCCAGGCTCTCCACGCCGGCGCTCGTGAGGATGGTGAGCCCCTGCTTCTGAAGGCTCTTCTGAAGTTGCGCGCTCACTTCCGCATCCTCGACCGGAACGATTCGGTCCAGCATTTCGACGACCGTCACCTTGGCGCCGAGATCGGCGTAGAAGCTCGCGAACTCAATGCCGATCGCGCCGGAGCCGATCACCAGCAGCTCTGCCGGCATTTCGGCCGGAGTCATCGCGTGACGGTAGGTCCAGATGCGCTTCCCATCAGCCTTCGCGAACGGGAGGTCGCGGGCGCGGGCACCGGTCGCGAGGATGATGTGCTTGGCGGCAAGCTCCGTCGCCTTACCGTCCTGGGCAGTGACCGACAGCTTGCCTTTGCCTGCGACCTTCCCCTCGCCCATATGCACGGCGATCTTGTTCTTCTTCATCAGGTGCGTGACGCCCTGATTGAGCTGCTTGGCGACCGCGCGGCTGCGGGCCACGACCTTGCCGAGATCGAACGACGGCTTCTCATTGCTGAGGCCGTATGCCTCGGCATGCTGCATGTAGTGATAGACTTCCGCCGTGCGCAGCAGTGCCTTGGTCGGGATGCAGCCCCAGTTGAGGCAGATGCCGCCGAGATTCTCGCGCTCGACGATCGCCGTCTTGAGGCCGAGCTGCGCGGCCCGGATCGCCGCCACATAGCCGCCCGGCCCCGAGCCGAGGACGATCACATCATATTCGTCAGCCATCTACTTCTTCCTCTGCCGCGAACGCCCGCGGCCTGTTGTTCTCGTCCAGCGCGACGAAGGTGAACTCGCCCTCCGCCACGACCTTCTCTCCGTCGCCGTCGCGCTCGCGCGCAATCGCCTCGGCCCGCAAACGCAGCGACGTGCGTCCGCGCTTCATCAAATCGACGTAGACGCTGAGCTCATCGCCGACCGCCATTGCTCCGGGAAACTTGAGACCGTCAGCCGCGACAAGGATCGCCTTCCCACGCGTCTGCCGCGACGCGAATGACCCACAAGCGAGGCCCATCTGCCCCATGAGCCAGCCGCCGAACACGCCGCCGTAGGGGTTAGTGTCGGCGGGCATCGCGGTGACTCGGATCACCGCAACACGTCCGGCTTGGCTCAAGCCAGCATTCCGAGCGGGCTCTCGACCAGCTCCTTGAAGGCCTTCATCAGCCTTGCGCCGTCGGCGCCGTCGATCGCGCGGTGGTCGAAGCTGCCCGTGGCGCTCATCACGCTCGCGATCTGCAGGCTGTCGTTGATGACGTAAGGGCGCTTCTCGCCCGCGCCGATCGCCATGATCATGCCCTGCGGCGGGTTGATGACGGCTTCGAACTGCTTGATGCCGAACATGCCCATGTTCGAGATCGACGCGGTGCCGCCCTGATATTCCTGCGGCTGGAGCTTCCCGTCCTTGGCCCGGGCGGCGAGGTCCTTCATCTCGGTCGAGATCGCGCCGACGCTCTTGGTGTCGGCGCCGACGATGATCGGCGTGATGAGGCCCGCCGGGATTGAGACGGCGACAGAGATATCGGCGCGCTTGTACTGCAGCATCTGGTCGCCCGCGAACGCGACATTGCATTCCGGCACCTGCATCAGTGCCTGGGCGAGCGCCTTGATGAGGAGGTCGTTGACGCTGAGCTTGACGTTGCGGCTGGCGAGCCCGGCATTCAGCTCGCCGCGCAGCTTCAGAAGCGCATCGAGCTGGATGTCGACCGTGAGATAGATGTGCGGGACCTGCTGCTTGGCCTCGCTCAAGCGGCGAGCGATGGTCTTGCGCATGTTCGACAGCTTGACCGCCTCGTGCGGGATCGCCTGCTCGGTGGCACCGGGCATGACGAGATGCGTCTGCGCGGGTGGAGCGGCTGGCGCTTGCTGCGGCGTTGCCGCCGGTTGCGGAGCGGCAGCCGGCGCGCGGCCTGCGGCTGCGTCGATGTCCGCACGAACGATCCGCCCGCCCGGGCCTGTGCCCTGAAGCGAGGACAGGTCGATGTTCTGCGCCTGGGCCAGGCGTCGAGCGAGTGGCGACGCCTTAATCCGATCGCCTTCCGCACGCGCCGGCGCTGCGGGCTGCGCCGGAGCAGCGGGCGTTTCGGTCGGGGTCGCACCATAGCCCTTCACATCCGGCGATGGCGTCGGCGCGATCTTCGGCGTGGCGTCGGCCTTCGGCTCGGGCGCGCCAGTCGGCGGAGCAGCGGCGGCGGTGTCCGGCTTAGGAGCGGCGCCAGCCGCGGCGGATGCGTCTTCACCCTCGCCCGCGAGGATGGCGATCGGCGCGCCGACCTTCACGCTGTCGGTGCCTTCGGGGATGAGGATCTTGGCGATCGTCCCTTCGTCGACGGCTTCGAACTCCATCGTCGCCTTGTCGGTCTCGATCTCGGCCAAGATGTCGCCGCTGGCGACCTTGTCGCCTTCCTTCACGAGCCATTTGGCAAGCGTGCCCTCCTCCATCGTCGGGGAGAGAGCGGGCATCTTGAGTTCGATGGGCATCAGGACATGTCCGTAAAAAGGCGTGCGCGGCTCAAAGCCAATGCGGCGGGCGCGGTCAAGTCTGCGCCGAATGTCTAGTCGGCAGCTTGCACTTAAGTGCGGTTTAACGCAGCAGTCGACGCTGATGGGGGATCTGATCAAGCGCACGTACCTGGTGGTCGTTGACGACAGCGCAGAATCGCGCGTGGCGTTGCGTTTCGCCGCGCGCCGGGCCGCCAAGACGGACGGCAAGATCGAGGTGCTTGGAATCGTCGAGCCGCAGGACTTCGTTCAGTTCGGCGGCGTGCAGGCCGCGATGGAAGAGGAGCAGCGCCTGCGTATCGAGGGCGTAGTCAGCTCTGCAATCGGCGAGATCCTGGACGAATCAGGCGTCGAAGCGCAGATCATCATCCGTCAGGGCGAAGCCGTCCGCACAGTACGGGAGGTCATCGGCGAACGCGACGAGGTCTGCGCCCTCGTTCTCGGTGCTGCCGCCAACGGGAGCCCTGGCCCACTCGTCGCGGACCTCGCCGGCACCGATGCCGGTCTGCTGCCCTGCCCCGTCATGATCATCCCCGGCGGAATGACCGAGCAACGGCTGGAACAGCTGAGCTAAACCGCGCCCGTCAGGACCTCAGCGAGCCTTTCGCAGCCTTCCGCATCTTCGCTCGTGAACCGCCCTTTCCGCGGGCTGTCGAGGTCGAGAACGGCAATGAGTTCGCCGTCACGCATGATCGGCACCACGAGTTCGCTGGCAGAGGCGCTGTCACAGGCGATGTGTCCGGGAAATGCGTTCACATCTTCCACCAGCTGGACCTGGCGCATAGCGGCGGCGGCGCCGCAGACTCCTGAGCCGAATGGGATGCGGATGCAGGCGGGCCGCCCCTGGAAAGGGCCCAGCACGAGTTCACCGGCGACGTTCCGGTAAAACCCGGCCCAATTGAGTTCCGGAAGCGTTTCCCAGATCAGCGCCGCTGCATTGGCCATGTTCGCAACGGCGTCGGTCTCCCCGGTGACCAGACCACGCAGCGCACTTGCAAGGTCGCTATACATCGTACGCTTGTCGGCCGCCGCGATTCTGAAGTCGTAGGTCAATCGAACGTCACCTTTCCGCGAGCCTGCTTGACGGCGCTGCGCTGGCGCTTCTTGTCCACGCGCTCGGCTTTAGCCGCCCTCGATGGCCGCGTCGGCTTGCGCTTCGCTTGTACCATATGGGCGGCGGCAATCATCTCTGCCAGCCTTCGCCGTGCATCGCTGCGATTGGCGTCTTGCGTTCGAAAGCGGCGTGCAGTGATCAGCAGTTCGCCCGCGCCCGTGACCCGGCTCCCGGCGATCCGCTTCAGCCGCTCGTAGGCGTCGGGGTGGAGGCCGAGCTTGAATAGGTCGACGCGGAGCTGGACCGCGGTGGCGACCTTGTTGACGTTTTGCCCGCCCGGGCCCGTCGCAGCGAGAAAGCTCTCGCTGAGCGCCTCCTCTGGGAGGCTGACGTCCTCAAGCCGCATCGCGCCATTCGCCGAAATATTCAGGCAGCGGAGCCGTGACGTCGATAGTTTCTTTCGCGGGCCGCGGAACCGCAAGCCGCGAGGCATGGAGTAGCATTGGGCCGCCGGGTACCCCGTACACCCGATCGCCGACGATCCCACGGCCGAACGCCTCGCGCGCGTGGGCGCGGATCTGGTGAGTACGCCCGGTCAGTGGCTGGAATTCGACGAGCGTGCTCCCTTCGCGAACGACGAGCCGGCGCCAGCGGGTCACCGCCTCCGCGCCGTTAACGTCGGCAACCATCCTCCACCCCGCCTCGGCGGTGGATCTCTTGGCAAGTGCCGTGTCGATGACGCCTTCAGCCTCGCCGACCTCAGCCGCGATCACCGCGAGATAGAATTTCTCAACCAGGCGGCTCTCGAAGGCATGCTGGAACTGCGCCCGCGCTTTGGCAGTGCGCGCGAACAGCAGACACCCGCTCGTATCGGTGTCGAGGCGGTGCATGGGTGTTGGCGGTCGTTTGAAGCCGCACTTCAATTCGTCAATCCGAGCAGCGACAGCGTCCCCGCCGCGCCTTGGCAGATCCACCGGAAGACCCGCCGGCTTGTCGAGCACGAGGGCTTCTGCATCGATGAATAGGATGCGGTCCGAGAGCAGCATCTCTCAGCCATGAAGCGCTTAGCGCCGGTTGTGCAAGCGGCGAGCGAGCTCGAACTTGTGACTCCTTTGCAACGAATCCAAGGAATCCAGCCGGTTACACAATATTAACCTTTTCCCTTCAGACCTCGAATGGTTAATGGATGCTTCAAGGCCGTTAAGGGCGAGTAACGCTTGCGGTCGCGATGGGGGAAATCAGATGCGAGTGCTGCTGATCGAGGACGAGCCGACGACGGCGAAGAGCATCGAGCTGATGCTCGGAACCGAAGGCTTCAACGTCTACACGACCGATCTCGGGGAAGAAGGCCTCGATCTCGCGAAGCTGTATGATTACGACATCATCCTTCTCGACCTCAACCTGCCCGACATGCACGGCTACGACGTGCTCAAGAAGGTCCGGACGGCCAAGGTCTCGACCCCGGTCCTGATCCTGTCGGGCATCGGCGAGATGGACTCCAAGGTCCGCGCGCTCGGCTTCGGCGCCGACGACTACGTCACCAAGCCGTTCCACCGCGACGAGCTGGTCGCCCGCATTCACGCGATCGTGCGCCGCTCGAAGGGCCACTCGCAGTCGGTCATCCGCACCGGCAAGCTGGCCGTGAACCTCGACGCCAAGACGGTCGAAGTCGACGGCAGCCGCGTGCACCTCACCGGCAAGGAATATGCGATGCTGGAGCTGCTTTCGCTCCGCAAGGGCACGACGCTCACGAAGGAAATGTTCCTCAACCATCTCTACGGCGGCATGGACGAGCCGGAGCTCAAGATCATCGACGTGTTCATCTGCAAGCTGCGCAAGAAGCTGAGCCTGGCTTGCGGCGGCGCCAATTACATCGAGACTGTCTGGGGCCGCGGCTACGTGCTGCGCGATGCCGAAGACACCGAAGTCAGCGAACCGCAGGCCGCGGTCGCCTAGCAACTATAGCTTGCCAACAGGGGCAACGGGGGAAAGGCGGGGCCGAAAGGCTCCGCCTTTTCTCTATGCGTCGATGAGCAGCCGCCGCCGTTCGCGGCGCGTGGGCAGGTTGAACGGTTCTGCGGCGGCTTGCGTATCCTCGCCGTCGATGCGCCGCCAACCATCGCGGCCGAGCCGCTCGAGCGGCCTGAAGCTGGTCTTGTAGGCCATGCGCGTGGAGCCCTCGACCCAATAGCCGAGATAAACGTACGGCAGGGCCGCGCGAGCGGCGCGAATGATGTGATCGAGGATGATGAAGGTGCCGAGTCCCTTTCGCGCATTCGGACCGACATCGAAGAAGCTGTAGATCATCGACAGGCCGTCGCTTTGCTGGTCGCTAAGGCAGGCGCCGACAAGCTTGCCAGGCTTTCCGTCCTTCGACGGCTCGCGATACTCGATGATGTAGGTGCGGACGGGCGTCTGCTCGACCATGTCGGCGAAGTCGCTTTCGTCCATTTCCGCCATGCCGCCGCCGGGATGGCGAACGGACAGATAGCGGCGAAGCAGTTCGTACTGCTCGTCCGTGGTCCACGGCTTGCAGGCGCTGACCTCGAGGTCGGCATGGCGGCGAAGCAGCTTGCGCTGAGTCGCGGTCGCCTGGAACTCGCCGGCGAGGACCCGGACGGAGATGCACGCCGAGCAGTCGATGCAGCTTGGCCGGTATGCGACGGACTGGCTGCGGCGGAAGCCGATCCGGCCAAGGGCTTCGTTGAGTTCGCTGGCGTGGCGGCCGCTGAGTTCGGTGAAAACTTTCCGCTCCACCTTGCCCGGGAGATACGGGCACGGGCTCGGGTTCGTTACGAAGAATTTGGGAAAGCGGAATGGTGCGCTCACCCGGCGACCTCACTCAAAGGGTTACATCCGTCTTTATGCGGCTGGTAAACGCCGTTGAAAAGGGTTCGGACGCCTCAATTTCGACAGAAAGCAGGTCCTGTCCCGAGCAGAGACAAAGTTTCAGTCGAGCCAGGCGCGCTCGACTCGGAATCCGGCAGCCTCGAGGCGACTCACCACGTCATCGATCGACTCGGGATCGCGCGCCTCGCACTCCACCTCGATCATCGTGTCCTTGGCCGGCAGGCGCGTAAAAATCCGGCTGTGGTTGATCTCGATGACGTTGACGCCGGCTTCGTAAACCTTGGCAGTGATCGCGGCGAGCGCGCCCGGCTGGTCGTGGGCCGCGACATGGAGCCGCGCGATGCGGCCCTGCCGTACGAGATCACGAACCAGCACGTTGGCGAGAAGATGCGTGTCGATATTTCCACCGCACAGCAACGTCGCGACTTTCTTGCCCCTGAAGCGCTCCGGGTCCGCTAGCATTGCCGCGAGGCCGGCAGCGCCGGCGCCTTCGACAACAGTTTTCTCGATGCCGACGAGCATCGCGACGGCGCGCTCGAGATTGCGCTCGGAAACAAGCGCGACGTCGACTGCAAATTCGCGAAGGATGCGCGATGTAAGTTGGCCAGGCTGCTTGACGGCAATACCTTCGGCGAGCGTGTCGCCGCCGAGCGGCATGTGGCAATCCTCGATCGCGCACTTCATCGACGGATAGAGCTCGGCTTCGACGCCGATGAGCTCGATGTCCGGTTTGATTGCGCGCGAGGCGATCGACACGCCGGACATGAGCCCGCCGCCGCCGATCGGAACGACGATTGTGTCGAGCCCCGGCGCTTCTTCCAGCATCTCCAGCGCAACCGTTCCCGCGCCAGCGATGATCTGCGCATCATCGAACGGGTGAACGAAAACGTATCCGTTCTCGAGCGCCAGTTCCTTGGCGTGCGCATAGGCATCGTCGAACATCGCGCCGTGCAGCACGACCTCCGCCCCGTGACCCGCCGTCTGCGTCACCTTCACCGTCGGTGTCGCCTTCGGCATGACGATCGTCGCGGGGATGCCCAGCCGCTTCGCGTGGTAGGCCACAGCCTGGGCGTGATTGCCGGCGGAAGCTGCGATCACGCCCCGCGCGCGTTCCTCCGCGGACAACTGCAGCAATTTGTTGAGCGCACCGCGTTCCTTGTACGCAGCCGTGAACTGCAAGTTCTCGAACTTGAGCCAGACCTCCGCACCGATGATTTCGGACAGCGTCCGGCTGACCAGCATCGGGGTCCGGATGACAGCGCCCTGGATGCGCTGTGCGGCGGTCTTGATGTCGTCGAACGAAGGCGGCTGCATTGAGGACGGCTGGAGCATCGGCGGGTGGCCTAGCGCTTCACGCAGGGGCGAACAATGCTAAGCGGCGCTCATGACCAGGACATTCCTCGCGCTCACTGCCCTGCTGCTCGCCTCCACCGCTTCGGCTGACACGCTGATCGATCATGCGAACGGAATCCAGGTGGACGCCAGCGGCAGGCTGCAACATTTCGCCGGCTTGCTGATCGGCAATGACGGCAAGGTCCTCCGCGTGCTGCGCGCAGGCGATCCGCGCCCGAAGGCAGCGGTCGTGATCGATGCGGGCGGCCGGACGCTCATGCCTGGGATCGTCGACGCGCACGGGCACGTCATGGAGCTTGGCGCGAACGCGTTGCAGCTGGACGTCGTCGGAACGCGTTCGTTGGGTGAACTTCAGCAGCGGCTTCGTGCTTATGCTGCAGCACATCCTGACGCGAAGAGGATCATGGGCGCGGGCTGGAATCAGGAGCTTTGGCCGGACAAGAAATTCCCCACGGCCGCCGACCTCGACGCGATCGTGTCGGACCGCCCGGTAGTGCTCGAGCGAGTCGACGGTCACGCACTGGTTGCGAACGGCGCGGCGATGCGGGCCGCTGGCGTGACTGCGGCGACGCCGGCGCCGGCTGGCGGGCAGATCATCAACGGCGTGTTCGTGGATAACGCGAAGGCACTGATCAATCGTGCGGTGCCGGCTCCGACGCAGATCGAACAGGACCAGCAGTTTGCGAAAGCACAGGAAATTCTGCTCGCCTTCGGTGTTACGGGCGTGGGGTCGATGAGCACCTCGCTCGAGGACTGGAACACCTTCAGGCGCTCGGGTGAAGCCGATACGCTCAAGGTGCGGTTGATGGTCTATCTGCTCGGGCTCGATCCGCTGAAGGCGATTCCTCATCCGACGCCCTGGCTCTATCAGGACAGGCTGCGGGCACAGGGGGTGAAGTTCTTCGCCGACGGCGCGCTTGGCTCGCGGGGCGCGTGGCTCAAGCAGCCGTATGCCGACAAGCCGGATACGATGGGCAATCGATTGAACTCCGATGCAGAACTGCGATCGAACGAGGATACGGTCGCCGCCGCGGGCTTCCAGATCGCGACCCATGCGATCGGCGACGCCGCGAATGCTCAGGTGATCGGCAATTACGAGTGGCTCAACGGCAAGTACGGCCTCAATCGGCGCTGGCGGATCGAGCATGCGCAGATCGTCGACTGCGTGGACCTGCCGCGCATCGGCCGGGCACACATCATTGCGTCGATGCAGCCGACGCACCAGACGAGCGACCGGCTGATGGCCGAGACCCGGCTTGGCCTGGCGCGCCTCAAATGCGCCTACGCGTGGCAGTCGATGCTGCGTACTGGCGCGAGGCTCGCCTTCGGAACGGACTTCCCGGTTGAATCCCCCAATCCGTTCCCGGGGCTTGCAGCCGGGATCAGCCGGCAAGACGTGACCGGGCAGCCGCCTGGGGGATGGTTTCCGAATGAGCGCCTGAGCTTCGAGCAGGCTTTGCGCGCCTACACCCGCGGCGCTGCTTATGCCGGCTTTGCCGAAGAGAAGATCGGGTCACTCGATCCGGGCAAATGGGCCGACTTCATCATTGTCGACCGGGACCCCTCGACCGTCGATCCCCAGCAATTGGCAGGGACGCAGGTGCTGGAAACATGGGTTGCCGGGCAGAAGGCGTGGAGCCGGGCTGCTAGCGCTTCACCTGCCGAGCGTGGGCAATAAGCAAGGAGGGGGTTAGCACCTGCGGCAGCTCTTCGGGCGGTCTGCCGGGAGCGTACCAGAGGTAGAGCGGAACGCCCGCCCGGCCTCGGCTCTCCAGGAAGCGCGTGATTGCAGGGTCGCCGTTGGTCCAGTCGCCGGCGAGAACGGCGACGCCCGCTTGCTTGAAAGCATCGCGCACTTCGCTGCGGTCGATCGCGGCCGCTTCATTGACCTTGCAGGTCAGGCACCAGTCGGCCGTGAAGTAGACGAATACAGGCTTGCCCTGCTGCTGCGCAGTCGCGACCCGAGCTTCGCTCCAGGCGTCCGCAGCTGTTGCCGTCTGAGCCGAGGCGACCGTCGTTCTCGGGACGATGAAGATCAGGACAGCCGCCAGTGCGAGCGATGCCGGGATCGCCCAGGCACTGGCATCGCCGTGCCGCTGCGACCTTCCCGCTGCGAACAGGAGCAGCAGGACGCCGATCGTTGCCGCCAAACCTAACAGCAGCGCCGGAGTGCCAGCCTGCCGGTACAGCAGCCACAGCGCCGCGGCAGCGCTGGCTGCCATCGGGATGGCGAGGAAGCGCTTGAGCCGGTCCATCCAGCGCCCAGGTCTCGGCAACATGGTTCGAAGCGCCGGAACGAAGGCGACCAGAACGAACGGTAGCGCCAGACCGAGACCGAGCGCGGCGAAGACGGCGATCGATCCGGCAAGCGGGAGCAGCAGCGCCGTGCCGAGCGCGGCGCCAAGGAACGGCCCGGCGCAGGGCGTCGCGACGAAGGCGGCAAGCGCGCCGGTGCCGAAGCTGCCCGCCGGCTGCGCGCGTCCACCTAATACGGGCAGCTCGAACAATCCGAGGAGATTGGCGGTGATCGCAACCGCGAGCAGGAGCAGCAGCATGATGGTGCGCGGGTCCTGCAGCTGGAATGCCCAGCCGGCCTGCGCTCCGGCCGCGCGGATAGCCAGAAGCCCGGCGCCGAGGGTGCCCGTTCCGACGATCGCACCAGCCGTGTAGGCAAGCGCGTCCGAGCGCACTTCCGTCGCTTCTCCTCCGGCGCGAGAAAGGTGCAGCGCTTTCAGGGCGAGGATCGGGAACACGCAGGGCATCAGGTTGAGGAGCATGCCGCCGGCGACCGCGCCGAGGACGGCCCACATCACGACGTCCCATCCAAGGTCGCCGAGCGGGGTTCCACCTTCCGGAACTGCCCCTGGGACGGCGTGGAACTCGAGCCCCCGGCCACCCTTCGATGCGAGCACGCCAGCAAACCGTGAGGGCGCCTTCTTGATATCGACTTGCGCGACGACCCAATCGCCTGCGCGCCGGAACGACTGCGGAGCCTCATAGTCCACAACGTTGTCGGTGATCGCGAACAGGTAAGGATCGCGCAGCTCTACGTTCGCCGGGATCGGGATTGCGACGCGCAGCTTGTCGCCGCTCGCCTGGAAGTGGCCCAATGTCGCGAGCGGCTGGGCCAGCTCCTGCCGCCAGGCATCGAAGCGGGCGCGGTCGGGCGTGCCGCTGCCGACGGGCAGGTCGAGGGCAAGCTCGCCCTGCTCCGGGACGCAGATCTTGTCCGTGCAGGCGAGCCAACGCGCCTGGGCCCGGATCGGGACCGTGCCCTTTGCATTGGCAGGGACCTTGAGGCGAACGAGCACGGCATAGTCGCGCTCGAACACGTAGTTCATGATGCCCGCGACCCTGAGCTGGGTCGGAACGGGGTAGCGCAGCGGGCCTGCGGCAAAGCCCTTGGGCAGCTGCCACTGCACGTCCATCGGCAAGCCGGCATCGCCGGGATTCAGCCAGTAACCGTGCCAGCCGGGCTCCGGCCGCATGTGGATCGCGAGTTCGACCTCGCCGCCGGGCGTCGCCGGCCCCTCGGCGACAAGCTCCGGCTCGATCCCGCGCGCATGGGCCAGCGCGGGGACGATCAGAAGCAGCAAGAAGATCAACAGCCGCCGAAGCATGGATGCCCCTCTACCGTCATGCTGAACTTGTTTCAGCATCCATTCTGGGGACCCGCGCCACGGGTTCGGCACGGACCCTGAAACAAGTTCAGGATGACGACGCTAAGGTTCAATCCAGGTTGGGCCGGAGCCAGCGCTCGGCCTGCTCGACCGACACCCCGCGGCGGGCGGCATACTCGTCGAGCTGGTCGCGTCCGATCCGCGCGACGCCGAAATACTGGCTGTCCCGATGCGCGAAGTAGAAGCCGGAGACGGCCGACGTCGGAAGCATCGCAAAATTCTCGGTCAGGGTCACTTCGGCCGGGTGATGCCCCAGCATCTCGAACAGCACCGGCTTGAGGCTGTGGTCCGGACAGGCCGGATAGCCTGGCGCGGGGCGGATGCCCTCGTAGTTCTCGCGGATCAGCTGAGCGTTGGAGAGATGCTCGTCGGCATAACCCCACAGCCGGTTGCGCACCGTCGCGTGCAGCGTTTCTGCGAAGCTTTCCGCGAGGCGATCGGCCAGGGCCTTCAGCAGGATGTCGTCATAGTCGTCGATGGTCTGCTTGAACC
>Ga0308174_10000916_pt1 | contig 13063 bp, 11 predicted proteins | sample PhyPR2_FD_203894 | JGI IMG/M metagenome (GOLD analysis project Ga0308174, IMG submission 203894) | Soil microbial communities from UC Gill Tract Community Farm, Albany, California, United States - DLSLS.P.R2 | ecosystem: Environmental > Terrestrial > Soil > Agricultural land | place: USA...
CACCGCGATCGTGATACCGCGCGCTTTTTCTTCCGGCGCGTTGTCGATCGAATCGAAGCTCCGGAACTTTACCTTCGGATTGTGCTTTGCGAGCGTCTTGGTAATGGCCGCCGTCAACGTCGTCTTGCCGTGATCGATGTGCCCGATCGTCCCTATGTTGACGTGCGGCTTGCTGCGGTCAAATTTCTCTTTCGCCATGCTGAGCTACCTTTCCTAACTCTTTCGTCCTCTACTTAGCAACACCCTTGTTGCGGTTGATAATTTCCTCGGCCAAGTTCCGGGGAACTTCTTCGTACTGGCCGAAATGCATCGTAAAGCTTCCGCGTCCCTGGGTACGGGACCGCAGTTCAGTCGCGTAGCCGAACATCTCCGACAGCGGCACCATCGCCTTGATGATGTGCGTACCGCCAGCGATTTCAGTACCTTCCAGACGTCCGCGGCGCGAAATCAAGTCGCCGTTGACCGAACCCATGTATTCTTCGGGAACCGTCACCTCGACGCGCATCACCGGCTCCAAGAGCACCGGCTTCGCCTTTCCGGCTGCCTCCTTGAAGCAGATGGAAGAGCAGATCTTGAACGCCATTTCCGAAGAGTCGACATCGTGATAGGCACCGTCGAAGACCGTCACCTTGATGTTGTTCAATGGGTATCCGGCTAGAATTCCGCCCTCCAGAGCTTCCGTGACACCCTTTTCGACGGCGGGAATAAATTCTTTCGGAATGTTTCCGCCCGTGACGGCGTTGGCAAACTCGAAATCCTTCTCCGGATTCGGCTCCACTCGCAGCTTTACGCGGGCGTACTGGCCGCTTCCACCGGTTTGCTTTTTATGCGTGTAGTCGTACTCGGCCTGCTGGCGAATCGTTTCGCGATAGGCGACCTGCGGCTTGCCGACGTTCGCGCCCACATTAAACTCGCGCTGCATGCGGTCGACGATGATTTCCAGGTGCAACTCGCCCATTCCGGACAGAATGGTCTGGCCCGTTTCCGGATCGGTGGCGACATGCAACGTAGGATCTTCCGTCGCTAACTTGTGGATAGCAACTCCTAACTTCTCCTGATCGGCCTTTGTCTTCGGCTCAATCGCCAACTGGATTACGGGAGCAGGGAAATTGATCGACTCCAACAGGATTGGCGCTTTTTCGTCGCAAATTGTGTCGCCCGTGACCACCTGCTTTAAGCCAACCGCAGCGCAGATATCTCCAGCCAGCACTTCCTGAATCTCTTCGCGCTTGTTGGCGTGCATTTTGACCAGACGGCCAATACGCTCTTTTTTGCCCTTGCTGACGTTAAAAATGGATTCGCCCGCATTCAGCTTGCCCGAATACACGCGAATGAAGCACAGCTGACCCACGAACGGGTCGGTCATGATTTTGAAAACCAACGCCGAGAACGGCTCGTTGTCGTCGGCCTTCCGCACCATCGTCTCTTCGGGATTGTCAACGGAGTGTCCTTGGATCGGAGGAACGTCGAGCGGGGAAGGCAGGTACGCGCAGACAGCGTCCAGCAGATTCTGAACACCCTTGTTTTTGAAGGAGGATCCGCAGATCACAGGGAAGATCTTCTGGGCAATGGTCGCCTTGCGAATACCAGCCACCAGTTCCTGTTCGGTAACTGCTTGTCCTTCGACAAACTTTTCGAACAGAGCGTCGTCGCTTTCGGCAACCGCCTCGATCAGCTTTTCCCGATATTCCTTTGCCTTCTCCACCAGGTCGGCGGGAATCTCCACGTCGTCGTATTTGGCTCCCAGCGTTTCGTCACGCCAGATGCGGGCATTCATCTTGACCAGATCGACAACGCCCTTGAACTGATCTTCAGCCCCGACAGGCAGCTGAATCGGCACAGGGCGAGCGCTCAGACGGTCAACAATGGTATGGACGGAGTGATAGAAGTTCGCGCCGGTCCGGTCCATCTTGTTGATGAAACAGATACGGGGAACCCCATACTTATCGGCCTGGCGCCAGACCGTTTCCGACTGCGGCTGCACGCCCGCAACGGCGTCGAACACCGCGCAAGCGCCATCGAGCACGCGCAGGCTGCGCTCCACCTCGGCCGTGAAGTCCACGTGGCCGGGTGTGTCGATGATGTTGATATTAATGTCGTTCCATTGACAGGTGGTGGCGGCCGACGTAATCGTGATGCCACGCTCCTGCTCCTGCGCCATCCAGTCCATGGTGGCGGTTCCTTCGTGCACTTCACCAATCTTGTGCGTCCGGCCGGTGTAGTACAGAATGCGTTCGGTCGTTGTGGTTTTGCCGGCATCGATGTGCGCCATGATGCCGATGTTGCGCATTTTCTCTAACGGTGTCGTGCGGGCCATTGTGATTCTTTCAACCTACTTACGCTCTCTGGGAGCAATTACCAGCGATAGTGCGCGAAGGCCTTATTGGCCTCTGCCATGCGGTGCACATCATCCTTCTTCTTCACTGCGCCGCCACGCATACTGGCGGCATCATTCAACTCGTTGGCCAATTTCTCAGCCATGCTTTTGTCGGGGCGATTCCGGGCATTCGTGATCAGCCACCGCAGCGCCAAGCTCACCCGGCGGTTCTGCGATACTTCCACCGGCACCTGATAGTTCGCGCCACCAACACGGCGGCTCTTCACTTCAAGGAGGGGCTTCACGTTCTCCACGGCCTTCTTAAACACCTTTAAGGGGTCGTCACCGGAGCGGTCCCGCAGCGTGTCCATCGCACCATAGAAAATATGCTGAGCGGTGGTTTTCTTGCCATCCCACATCATCGAGTTCACAAACTTCTCGACCAGAGTGGAGTTATACAGCGGATCCGGAAGAACTTCTCTCGGCTCGGGCCTTCTGCGACGCGGCATACCTTACTTCTTTCCTTTCGCGGGAGCAGCGGCTGCGCCACCCTTCGGACGCTTTGCTCCGTACTTTGAGCGGCTCTGCTTACGATTGGCCACGCCAGCCGTATCGAGCGTTCCGCGAACCACGTGATAGCGGACGCCAGGAAGATCCTTCACACGGCCACCGCGAATCAGCACGATGGAGTGCTCTTGCAGGTTATGCCCAACGCCTGGAATGTAAGTTGTGACCTCGATCCCGTTCGTAAGCCGTACACGAGCCACCTTCCGGAGAGCCGAATTCGGCTTTTTCGGCGTAGTGGTGTACACGCGGGTGCAAACTCCACGCCGCTGCGGACAGGCCTGTAAGGCAGGACTTGCTGTCTTGTACCGGGTCGGCTTCCGGCCCTTGCGCACAAGTTGATTAAACGTCGGCATACATTTTTTTATCGCGCTTCAGCGCAGATGACCCCAAAAGGTCTCCAGCCGCGTGCGCGGACATCCATCCTAAAATCGAATAAAAACTATAGCTCTGAATCGCCCTTCAACATGGGAATAAACAACCTCCCACCTCAAAGAACACTAAATTCTTGATATTCGCCCTAAATTGGGTCTCTATTGAGCAGGCTCGAATACCATCGGCTGCCTATGATTACTGCCAGAAGGCTGATATAGCGTTTTCACCAGCCTCAACCGCGAGGGTAACTGCTTCGGGTATGGCCCTTACCGAACTCAACGTCACAACCCAAAAGAATCAGGATGCTATTGGTCCAGCAGCGGGGCCCGACTTCCAGCCGGATGCTCGAAACCGAGCATGGTAGCGCAGAAGCCGAAGAATCGACTCGCCAAACTTTTCCAGTGTACGGTTCGTTCGGCCTTCCTGTCAACCGGCACGACACCGAAACGACGCTGTTTTGCTCTTATTTCAGTCTACTCCGCCTGGCCTTCTACCAGAAACTGTTCGAATTTCCCGCCCTGGGTCTTATAAATGTTCAGCAGCACGGATTTCCTTTCATACTGAGCGCGGAAGGTCAGGTGAGTCATGCCGCCGCGGGCCTGTTCTCCCTGGCGAATCAGAAGCATCAGTTTCCCTAAAGCTGACAGGGAGTTGCGGTAGTCGCTCAGCGCCCTTTGGCTGAAGTACGAGTTGGCGTCGGGCGTGAACAGTTGCCTGTCGATCTTGCCCTGCTGAAGATCGCCGAGAATCGACCGGATCGTTTGGTTTTCGGCAACGCCTTTGGCCCGGTCCTGGGGCGACTCCAGCAAGAGCAATGAAATCTGTTCCGAGAGGGGACCAATAAGGTTGACTCCATCTTCGTTCGACAGCACCGTAACGGCCAGCCCCTTCGCCGGGAAAACCCGGTTGATGGCGAGAAAGCCGGACACCTCCCCGCTGTGCATCACTTGGGGCGTACCGTGGAACTCGCCCACCTGGAGGCCCAGGGCATAGTGGGTGGGCTTGCCGTTGGCGAGTTTGACCTCGCTCGTAAACTCACTGTACGATTTCGCCGATAGGATGCGTTTTTGCAGGAACGCGGCATCCCATTTGGCCAGATCGGAGGCGGACATACAAAGTTCGGCGGCTCCGAAGTACCATCCTTTCGCCTCGCGGGCGACCGGCTGCGGCGGCCCTAACGCATAGCGCGTGTAGGCGCTCGCGTCCGTGGGATCAGGCACCTGGCAGTTGTTCGCCGACTTCATCCCCAACGGATCGAAAATCGTCCTTTGCAAAAACGAAACGAGCGGCTGGCCGGTCGCCTTTTCAAATATTTTCCCAGCGAGCACGTAGTTCGTATTGCTGTATTGCCATTGGGTGCCCGGCTTAAAATTCAGCGGCTTTTTCGCCCATCGCTGCAGAATTTGGTCGGGAGTGGTAGGATGCGTCCATTCGGGAATGATGTAATCCTGCGGCGCGTAATCTTCATAGCCGGAAGTATGCGAAAGAAGCTCCCGTACCGTAATGCTGCTGGCGCCGGTCAAATCAGGAAAGTACCGGGCCACCTTGTCATCCAGCGAGAGCTTCCCTTTCTCTTGGGCTAGCAGTAGGGCGGCTGCGGTAAATTGCTTGCTGATGGAACCAACAGCGTAGCGGGTGGCGGACTCGGCCGGAACGTTCTTCGCGATGTTCGCCTTTCCAAACGCTTTCGCATAAGCGACGCGACCGTTCTGAACAACCGCGACCGAAACGCTAGGCGCGGCGCTGCTATTCAGGGCCAGGATGGTGGCGCGGTCCAACTCACCCGAAAGGCTGGGCGGAACCTCTGCCGCGGCCAGAAAGTTTAAACAAACCAGCAGCCCTAGACCGCCGCTCCACCGTCTTGCTTTTACCCGCAACATTCCTTCCAGAATGATAGCGGGCTGTGCGGAGAGACTGGAAGGCCTATTCCCGACGCGGACGGTGCAGTTCCGCAACATCGGAAGAGCCATTCTTCAAAGCAAGGTCTTCCTGTGTCGCGGCATTTTCCACCCCGTTTTTTGTAAGATCTCGCGCTACGTCCGCCTTTACCTCCTGGTCGGACTGCTTCGTGCTGGCTGCTGTCCCCTTTCCTAGCTCGATTACTTGCACTTCGACTGGCCGGACGCCAAATTTTCTGGCCATGGCGGTGCTGGGAATAAAAATGTCGAGTCTTCTGCCCTGAATCTTGGTCCCGGTGTCGGCCACCACATATTCACCTGAATATCGGCCGGCCCCCTTGATCTTAATTCGCGTACCTAACGGTAGAATGTCCGGGTCTGCTGCCACGATATGGCGGTGAGTGTGCTCCCCGGATGCCGTAGTGCCCGCTTGCGAGTAGGCCGTGGCTTCATAGATGCTCTTGTTGTGGGGTCGTGTTTTTGCCTGCAACCCAATCCCAGTCGCCAAAACCATCAACAAAGGTAATGAGTATATTCTGGAATGTCGCACGTATAGTTGGATGACGACCGACTCTAAATTGTTAACCTTTTGCCGCTGGAACCGGTACTACGTCGTAATTACCAAGCGGGTAAAAGTCAACATTTCTTAATGAAAAGAGGCGGATCGCGAGTCACAGGATTAGAACTTCGTAAGCTGAGAATACTGCCCTATGAGATACTCCTTTCGCCTATCCGCATTTCTGCTTCTATGGATTGCGCTTACGCCGTTAGCCCATGCCCAAACCGGCGGGTCCAGCGACGTTACCCGGGCAACTCTGGACAATGGCATGCGTGTCATCATCATCCGGGATCCGCTGGCTCCGGTGGCCACGCTGGAGAACAACTACCTGGTGGGTGGCAATGAAACTCCGGCCGGCTTTCCCGGGATGGCGCATGCCCAGGAGCATATGGCGTTTCGCGGGTGTGCCGGACTGAGCGCCGACCAGATTGCCGCCATTTACGCCCAGTTGGGCGGCTATGGCAATGCGGATACGCAGCAGAACATTACTCAATACTTTGTTACGGTTCCGGCGCAGGACCTGGATGTCGCTCTTCGCGTGGACGCAGCGTGTATGAAGGACTCGCCTGACTTGGCAGATCAATGGAAAGGGGAGCGGGGGGCTATTCAGCAGGAAGTGGCGCGCGACCTTTCCAACCCGACCTACAAATTCATCACCCGGCTCAACCAGGATCTATTTGCCGGGACGCCTTACAGCCATGACCCGCTCGGGACCAAGGAGTCGTTCGACAAAACCACTGCCGAAATGCTGCAGGAGTTTTACCGCAACTGGTATGCTCCGAACAACTCCATCCTTGTGATTGCGGGCGATATTGATCCTGCCGCAACGCTCGCTAAGGTAAGGCAATACTACGGTTCCATTCCAAAACGGAATATTCCAGCCCGTCCCGACGTGAATCTTCAGCCGGTGAAGGCGGATTCCTTCACTCTTCCGAGCAACCTGCCATATACCTTGGCGTTTATCTCTTTCCGGATGCCGGGTACCGGGAGCCCCGATTTTGCCGCCGCCCGTATATTAAGCGATGTTCTTTCTAGCCAGCGCGGCGATTTGTATGCCTTAGTTCCTCAAGGGAAGGCGCTCGGCACAGAGTTCGCGATGCTGGAGACTTACCCCAAGGCAAGTGCGGCCTTTGCAGTGGCCGCCGTGCCCACAGAAGCCGATTCGGCCGGGATCGTTGCCGATATGAGGAAGATTTTAAGTAATTATGCGACCAAAGGCCTGCCGCCCGATCTGGTGGAAGCAGCGAAAAAGGGAGAGGTCGCGACCGCAGAATTTGCACGCAACTCTATTCCGAACCTTGCCGCCGCCTGGTCGCAAGCCGTAGCAGCCGATGGCCGCCAGTCGCCAGACGATCTGACCGAAGCGATTAAGAAGGTAACCGTGGAGGATGTAAACCGCGTGGCCAAGAAGTACCTGGCAGAAAGCAGTGCGATCACGGCAACGCTAAAGCCGACGTCCGACGGCAAGCCCGTGTCGGCTAAAGGATTTGGCGGCTCGGAGAAAACAACCACCGCGCCCACAAAGCCGGTTCCGTTGCCGGACTGGGCCGAGGTCGCTGTGAAGTCGCTGGCGATTCCTAGACCCCACATTCATCCGGTCGACCAGACGCTACCAAACGGGATCCGGCTGATCGTGCAAACGGAAAAGATCAGCCCCACCATCACCGTAATGGGCTCCATCAAAACGCAGGAGCAGTTGCAGATGCCGCCGGGACAAGACGGGGTAGCTGACGTTCTGGAAGGGCTCTTCTCCTATGGAACAAAGACTTACGACCGACTCGCATTCCAAAAAGAACTGGACGATATTGCTGCTTCGGAATCGGCCGGCTCCAATTTCAGCCTGAAGGTCCTGAAGCAATATTTTCCCCGAGGCATAGAGCTTCTGGCCGATAATGAACTTCATCCCGCCCTGCCGCAGGATGCGTTCAAGGTAGTGCAGCAGCAAACAGCCCAGTTGACGGCAGGGGTGTTGAACAGTCCGGGCTATCGTGTGGATCGGGCTCTCGTGCATGCGCTTTTGCCGGCCAATGACCCGATCCAGCGTGAGACTACACCCAAAACGGTCTCCTCCCTGACCTATGACAACGTCACAAGCTATTACGCCAAAGCTTTCCGGCCCGATCTCACCACGATTGTCGTGATCGGCGACATCACGCCCGAAGAGGCGCGCAGAGAGATAGAGAAATGCTTCGGAAGCTGGAAGGCCTCTGGTCCGAAGCCGGATGTAGTGTTGCCGCCCGTCCCCGCGAACAAACCGAGCGCGGTCAACGTACCGGACTCCAGCCAGATCCAGGACACCGTTCATCTCGCCGAAGAACTCGAAATGAATCGCTTCAGCAAAGATTACTATGCATTGCAGCTTGGCAACCATGTGCTGGGAGGCGGATTCTATGCCACGCGTTTGTACCGTGATCTTCGAGAAAAAGCGGGGTACGTTTATAACATCAACGATTCTTTGACGGCCAGCGAGACGCGATCCAGATATACAGTCGATTATGGCTGCGATCCGCAAAACGTTTCCAAAGCACGCGCCATGGTGGAAGGAGAACTCCGCGCCATGCGCGAATTCGAAGTAACGCCGACGGAACTGCAACAGGCCAAAGCGTTGCTCTTGCGGCAGATCCCGTTATCCGAATCGAGCGAAGACGCCGTTGCCAGGGGCATGATCGGACGCGCCCGGATCGGACTGCCGCTGGATGAGCCATTGCGTGCCGCCCAGCGCTACTTCGAAATGACGGGAGATCAGGTGCGGTCAGCCTTTGCCAAATGGATCGATCCGGCGAACTTCGTTCAGGTCGTTCGGGGTCCTAGCCCCCAGTAACACTGAAGAGGGCAGGCATCCGAGGCGATGGATACCTGCCCGCTTCCATTCCTGCCCGGAACTAGTGGGCCAGGGCCGCGCTTACGAAATCACTGAGCCGGTCCAGCCCTTTGGCTACATCCTTACCCAGATGGATGCGAAGGGCCCGGCGATTGCGTTCCACCAGCACTTGAAAGTCGCCGCGGGCTTGCGCTGCTTTCACGACCCCAAACGTATACTTCTGCTGCGGAACCTGCAAATCTTCGGCATCGTCGCAGGTGATCTGAAGGAATACGCCAGAGTTCGGACCGCCTTTGTAGGCCTGACCCGTGCTGTGCAAGAAGCGCGGCCCGAAGCCTAGCACCGTGGCTGTCCTCTTGGCTTCCAGCACATGCTCGCGGACCGTTTGCAGCTTGTGCTCGTACTCCGGAAACATTGGGATGTAGGCCAGCAGGCCGAAGTAGTCGCCCTCTTTGAGACGGTCGACCTGCTCACGGATAATGCTGCCCAGCGAGCCGCCCTGTTTCATCAGCGCATCCGCATTGGCCTTATCGGTGTAAAGCTGAATCCCCTGGTCTTCCGCAATGGGCTTTTCTGCCGGAAGCGAACCGGTCTTTTCATACTCCGACGTAAGGTCGCGGGTGGCTACTTTGCTCGCCTCCACATCAGGCTGATTGAAGGCGTTGATTCCCAGCACGGATCCGGCAACGGCCGTCGCAATTTCCCATTGGAAAAACGCCTGCCCGAGATCATTAAGGTCGTTCAAAACTATCCGGACAACGGGCTGGCCGGCCGCCTCCAGCGCCGAAACTGCAGCTTCCAGCTCGGCGTCGTTGTCCTGCGCGAACTTCGTGTAGGCAAAGACGCGATCGCTGCCGTACTCATCGGGCTTCACCAGCGGCTCGCGATCCACCGGGATAAGGCCGCGCCCCTGCTTGCCGGTCGATTCCGCCAGCAGTTGTTCGAGCCAGGCCCCGAGATCATGGACGGACTTGGAGCAGATCAACGTCACCTTGTCCCGGCCGAATTTCGTGGCGGCTGTGCCGAGCATTAAGCCCAGATTGACCCCCGGATTTTTCGCCGAGTCAGGATTTTTGCAGGCCTCCACCATGACTGCCGTACGGCGAAGGAAACTCTCCGTGTCCAGCCCCATGGCCGCGTGCGGCACCAGCCCGAAGTTAGAAAGCGCCGAATACCGGCCGCCTATGCTGGCGACGCCATGATACAGGCGGCGGAACCCAAGCTTTTCGGCCACGCCCTCCAGCTTCGAACCAGGATCCGTGATAGCGATGAAGTGGTGCCCGGCACGGTCACCTACCGACTTCTTCGTTTCTTCGTAGAAGTACTGCATGTAGATGTTCGGCTCAAGCGTCGTGCCGGACTTGCTCGAAACGCAAAACAAAGTACGGGCCGGATCGATCCGGTCGCGCATGCTCTTGATGTAGACGGGATCGGTAGAGTCGAGAACAAGGAGTTGCGGCGCGCCGGGCTGGCGGCCATAGGTGAGACTAAATACCTCCGGGCACAGACTGGACCCACCCATCCCCAGCAGCAGGATATGGGTAAAGCCGTCTTCGTGAATCTCGGCGGAAAGAGCTTTGTACTTCGAGGTATCGGCCAGCTGCTGGTCGACAATATCGAGCCAGCCCAGCCATTTCCCCTCGTCCGTGTTGGTCCAGAGCGAGGCATCTTTCTTCCACAGCTTTTCGGTGTTTTTGCTGCTGTCCCACTTCTGCCGCGCCTCCTTTACCGCCTGGTCTAGATCAGCCGGAAGCGCATAGGAAGAACTTCCAGCGTCCGGAGAAGTCTGTGTCTTACTTGAACTCATCGTGCTCTATTCCTTTCACCTTGTTTAAACGGCGAACATGTCGCTCTTCACCGCTGAAGTTTGCGGACAAAAAAGCTTCGGCCGCATCCTGGGCAGTCGCGGAGCCGATCACGCGCGCGCCTAACACCAGAACGTTCATATCGTCGTGTTCTACACCCTGGCGGGCAGAGTAGTGGTCATGACAAAGGCCGGCACGAATACCTTTGAATTTGTTGGCCGCAACGGAAACGCCGACCCCACTGCCACACACCAGCAGGCCACGCTCTGCCTTGCCAGAGCGGATGTCTTCAGCAACCAGAGTTGCGAAATCGGGATAATCATCCGGCTTGCCCGGATCGAAGGTGCCTACATCATGCACCGTGTGGCCGAGCTTTTTCACAAGCTCGACCAGTTGCTGCTTCATCTCGTAGCCTGCATGGTCTGCACCAACGCTAATCTTCATTGCCGATCCCCTATCTAATTTACGCCCCTCTTAAGCTTTCTTCATCACCAAAGTCGCATTGAGGCCGCCGAAGGCGAAGGTATTGGACATGGCGAACATAAGGTTAGCTTCTCGCGGCTCGTTAGCAACGATGTTGAGGTTGCAGGCCGGGTCGGGCGTCCGGAAGTTCGCGGTGGGCGGCACGAGCCCATGCCGCAGTGCCAGCAGCGTCGCAACCGCCTCAACAGCGCCGGCCGCTCCCAAGGTGTGACCGTGCATCGACTTGGTCGAGCTGACCAGACACGAGTCCGCGGCTTCTCCAAACACCGTGCGGATCGCGGCGGTTTCGGTCGAGTCATTGGCGGCGGTACCTGTGCCGTGCGCGTTGATGTAATTTACCTGATCTGGCGCAACGCCTCCATCGGCCAGCGCCCAGCGCATTGCCTTGGCGGGGCCGTCAATGCAGGGCTGCGTAATGTGAAACGCGTCGGAGCTCATCCCAAAGCCCACGACCTCCCCAAGAATCTCCGCGCCTCGTTTGCGCGCGTGCTCCCAATCTTCGAGGACCAGCATCCCGCCGCCCTCGCCCAAGGACAGACCGTTGCGGTCAGCTGAAAAAGGACGGCAGACATCCGGCGAGACGACACGCATCGCCTCCCAGGCCCGCAAGAGACCTTCCGAAAACACCGCTTCGCTGCCTCCCGCGATGGCAGCGATCACTTGACCGCCGCGAATCATGCCGAACGCTTGGCCGATTGTGTGGTTTGAGGACGAACAGGCCGTGGCCACCGTATATACGGGACCGTGAATCCCAAACTCGAGGGAGATTCGGCTGGCGCCCGCGTTCGCCATCGTCCTGGGAATCGTGAGCGGCGCAACCCGGGGATTGCCGTCCTTATAAAGGCGCTGATAGCCCTCTTCTTCGGCGAACTGACCGCCGACGCTGCTGCCGGCGATGATCGCCGTTTTGTCACCCAGTTCCCCGTCGAACGTCAACCCGCTTTGCTTCACGGCCTCGCGGGCGGAAACAGCAGCAAACTGGGCAAAACGCTCCAGCATCACCAACTCTTTCTCGGTGAAGTGATCGGAGGGATTGAAGGAGGACGCTTCCGCGCCTTTCTGGAATTTATAGGCTGGATTGCCGCCGTCTTGCAGTGGGCGTATGCCGCAGACTCCCGAGCTTAGGCTATCCCAACTCTCCGCAACGGTGTTCCCTAGCGCGCAAACCAGGCCAAGACCAGTAACGGCAACACGGTTCACGCCACACCCGGAGGTACAACTTCGCTTTTCTGCTTCAGCAACGACGCCACGCCATTCACGGTGTCCCGCACGGAACGCAGGTTTTGAACGCCATCGTCGGGAATGCTGATGTTGAACTCGTTTTCGAGCGCGAAGACGATGTTGATGCCGTCGAGGGAGTCGATTTTCAGTTGCTCAAAGGTACTGTCTAAGGAAATGGATTCAGCTGGAATCCGCTGGGTTTGAGCGATGACCTGGATTACTTTGGCCGCTAGATCGGGTTCCGGGATTTCGGGCATGCGATGACCTCATCATACCCGGTTCGATCCTTAAAAACCGCCGGGCTTTGGAGTGCAGAGCTGGCTTGAGCCGCAGTGCGACGGCATGGTTGTAACCGGACGTTCCGCCGCCATAAGAGAGAAATCGTACTCCCGCAGTGGAAGATCTTGTTACCGGCCACCATCGCCATGCGAATTTGGAACTACACTTGGTTCACGGTCGTTGATGCCGTGAGGGAAATCTGCATATCAGGGAACTTTTACTAGGACGGCGCTTAGCCCCTCACGCTCGCTTTACCGCTCCGTGAAATTCAGTCCGGCAATGCCCACCAGAATCAGGGCCATACAAATAATACGCCCTGCCGCAGCCGGCTCCTTAAATAAAAGTATCCCCGCGATGACACTGCCCACCGCGCCTATCCCGGTCCAGACCGTGTAAGCAGTGCCGAGCGGCAGCTGTTTCATCGCCAGGCTGAGCAGCACGAAGCTCCCCAGCATTCCCCCGATGGCCAGAGCGCTGGGCCAAAGCCGGGTGAATCCATCGGCATACTTCAATGCGACTGCCCAACCGACCTCGAAGAGGCCGGCTAGGAAAAGGACCAACCATGCGGTTTTCATCTTCTCTATTTTCAGGATAGAGAGGGATCAATTTAGGCCTAAAAAAGCTTTCTTCGCCTTTTGTTCGGCGCTATACTAGAGCTATACCTGAACGCAAACACCTGAAGTTTGCGTACCCACCTTGTATCTATTTACTCTGAAAGGAACGCTATGGACGAAAAAGAGC
>Ga0308174_10000917_pt1 | contig 13060 bp, 14 predicted proteins | sample PhyPR2_FD_203894 | JGI IMG/M metagenome (GOLD analysis project Ga0308174, IMG submission 203894) | Soil microbial communities from UC Gill Tract Community Farm, Albany, California, United States - DLSLS.P.R2 | ecosystem: Environmental > Terrestrial > Soil > Agricultural land | place: USA...
GGGGCTTGCCTCCAACCAGGCGAACGGCGTAACCTTCGGCGGTAACGAGTGTCCCCTGGGGCGACAAATGGAAGTTCCCGTTCCTGGTATATAAAGGGCCATTCGGGCCATTGACAGAGAAGAAGCCGTTGCCTGAGAGCGCGAGGTCGGTTGAATTGCCGGTTTCGACAAGAGTTCCCTGGGAAAAATCGGTCCATTGTTTTTGTACGACGGGCTCATCGCCCACAATGGGGTCAGGCTGGTTGATGATTCCCGGCGCCAGATACGTGTTATAGAACTCCCGATCAGCCTTGAACCCGCTGGTCGAGGCGTTTGCAAGATTGTTCGCGAGCATGTCAAATGAATCCATGCGAGACTGAAGCCCGCTGGCCGCTGATGCTGTGAGTGGATCCATACCGAAGGCTGTGATGCAAGCTGTGTGCCAAGCGTGAAAATTGGCTCTAAGTTGGTGCAGGTTTTGCGATATAGACCAGGTAAGCAGCAGACGGAAGGGAGCGGTGGGAATCCGATTCCGTCGAAATCTCGACGTGCGGCCCACGGCAACTCAGTTTTTTGACGGGATTTGGCGGTGGTCGAATTGTAATTCGTTCTGAAATAAGGCCAATCGGTCTGGAGCCGGAAATGCATTCATCTGCAGCGTGCTGCCTTCCGGCATTACGTTCGCAACTCCGCCGCCATACGCCAATGCTTCGCTCCCACCTCGCAATACACAGCAGGCGCGAAATTCGTCAACCGATCCGGAATCCAGTGGCTCAAGTTTCCAGGATCATTTAGCCGCACAGTCTAAAACAGAGGATTCGGATAGCCAATCCAAAGCGACCAGGCAGGCGAAAGCGCCTGCCCCACTCACGCTGGCGGACGGTGTTTCCTCAGTCGTACCCGTGCAGGTGGAACCTGCCCTAGTTATACCCAAGCAGGCGGAAGCGCCTGTCACAGTTGCGCCGGGAAAGCAAGCGCCTGCTGCACCTATTTCACAGAAGCAGGCGGAGGCGCCTGCTGCACCTATTCCACAGAAGCAGGCGGAGGCGCCTGCTCCACGGAAAAGGGACAACCCGATCGAGGTAAAAGTAACACTCTTGCCGGGTGCTGCGCTTCCGCAGCTTGCGTTGCCCGTTGATAGTATCCAACGCTTTACGGGCGAGGCCGCACCTGCGGAGCCAAGTGAATCTGACGCGAATACTGCAATTAGCGCTTTGCCGAAGGTGGATGTGCCCCCGGCAGCGCGCGGGACAGCAAACTCTGCTTTGCCAGCAACTCCGGCAGGGCCGGTGGCATTCGCGGTTCGAGTCAATCCCGAGCAGGCGAAAGTGGCGGAGTCTGATCCGCAGGATCAGGACAATGGAACGGCAGGTTCACCGATTCTACTGGACACCCGTGAACCGATTGTGGGGCCTGTTGCTGCCGCCCCGGAGCAAGAGCACAAGGACAACGGTTCCCAGGACGGCCTTCCAACGGCGATCGCGGAAGTCGAAATCCAGAAACCCCAGCAGACCTTCTCTGAGCACCTACAGAGCGCCGATTCAGCTAAAACGGCCGAGCCGGAGCCTGACCTGAAGAACGTTCCAGCCGAACCAGCACGGCAAATCCACGTTCAAGTGGCCGGAGACGGCAATCAGCGTGTCGACCTGCGAGTAATCGAGCGCGATGGAACGATGAGCGTGAGCGTGAGGGCGGCAGACCCGAATTTGAGCCGCACTCTTCAGGAGCACATGCCTGAGTTAACCAGCCGGCTGGAAGCGGAGCACTTCCACGCAGAGACCTGGATTCCGAAAGCGAATGCTTCGACCTCCAGTTCTTTCGAGCAGGGTAAGTCGGACTCGAACCCAGGATATTCGCCGGGCGGAAATGGTTCCGGCCAGCAGCAAGGCGGACAGCGAGACGCAAAACCCGAGTGGGTGGATGAACTCGAGAATTATGCCCGCAACTCTCAAACAAGGAGAAACAATCTATGGCGACAATAGGAAACATCCCTTCGAGCTTGTTTCAGCAGGATACGAACGGAGTAAATGGCAGTAACTCATCGAACATCGGCGCTTCGGGATCAACGGTTCCGGGGAGCGCCGATCCGCTTGCAAACGAATCAACCTTTCTGCAACTGCTGGTAGCGCAGCTCAAAAACCAGAATCCATCGCAGCCAATGGACGGAACGACTTTCGTAACGCAGTTGGCGCAGTTCAGCGATCTGGAGCAGAATCTCGCGATGCGGCAGGACCTGGATTCGATCAATTCCAAGTATGTAGGCGCTCCAGCGCCGACCGGCACTGGAACCGATGGGCAGACGACCCAAGATTCCCAGTCGAATAAGACATCCGGAAGCTAATAACCGTGAATTAGTCAGCGCATATCTGTAAGGAGAACAAACAATGTCAAGCACATTCTCAATCGCATTATCCGCTCTCAAAGCTCAATCGGAGGCGATTGATACAACCGGCAATAATCTGGCGAATCTGAACACGACCGGGTTCAAGGGCAGCACGGTAGATTTCAAGGATCTGTTCAGCGAGTACCTAGGGATTGATACCGGGTTTCAGTACGGACTCGGTGTTGGCGCTCCTATCAGCAACCAGCAATTTACGCAGGGGGCAATTCAGAGCAGCCAGGCGCCTCTGGCGGCAGCCATTCAGGGGAACGGATTCTTTGTCGTTAACACACCCGCGAATCAGCAGTTGTACACGCGCGATGGAAACTTCATTGTCGATTCGAACGGCGTTCTGAAAACGCAGACGGGCGAACGCGTGCAGGGTTGGTCGGCGGATGCGAACGGCGTCATCAACTCGAACCTGCAGACGGGCGATATCATCATGCCGACTGGCGCCGTGCTTCCGGCGAAGGCCACCAATAACATCTCGATCGCTGCCAACCTGAATGCGACCACCGCCGCAACAGGCACATACGCCGTGCCGATTCAGGTGGTGGACTCCTTGGGCGGTACTCATTCGCTGACCGTCACGTTTACCAAGACCGCGACAAACACCTGGACTTACAGCTCAGCGATTCCGGCCGCAGACGGCGCCATTACTGGTGGTACCGGGACGATAAATTTCAACTCGGACGGCACCATGCCCGCGGCAACCACTCCTCCCACGCCAATTGTGATTACGGCACTGACAGACGGAGCACAGGCTATGAACATTAACTGGGATCTCTTCAATGCCAGCGGCGCAGGGGCGATCACCCAATACGGAGAAGCATCCACAGCATCCTCCAGCCAGAATGGCACGCAAGCGGCCCAGTTGACGCAGGTCGGCATTCAACAAGGCGGCCAGGTTGTGGCTTCATTCTCCGACGGTACGCAGAAAGTTGAGGCGCAGTTAGCGCTCGCGTCGATTCAGAACCCAACTTCACTCCAGAATGTCGGGAACAACAACTATGCCACCACCACTTCTACAGCAACACCCTCCGTCGGTGTGCCGCAAAGCGGCGGCCGCGGCCAGATTATGGGTGGAGAACTAGAAGGATCAAACGTCGACATGGCGACTGAGTTCACGAATCTGATCGTGTATCAGAGCGGGTACCAGGCGAGTTCCAAGGTGATAACAACGGCGGACCAGATGAATCAGGATCTGCTGAATCTGATTCACTAATGAAACCGCTTGCTACACGCGCGGCTCAGAATCAGCATCACCGATGGGCAGGAGTGTGCGGAGATACCAAAACTGAGCTGCGACCAACGGGAGCGATTTAGCGATGATACAGCAGGGCGTTGCTATTTGCCTGGTCCTTGGGCTGCTGGGCGGGACCCTTTGGCTGCTGAAGCGCAAAGGTCTAGCAAGATTCAGTGGGATCGGAATCAAGGGAGCGAAAGGTGCGAAGGCGATGGCGGTGCTCGAGCGTATGCCGCTTACCGCGCAGCACTCGTTGCACCTGGTGCGCGTGCTGGACGAGACGATTCTGATTGGAGTCTCACCGTCCGGATGCACACAGATTGCGAGCTTCACCGGGCAGCGCGAGGCGGGAAGGCAGGGACATACAGGATGCGTATCCGGACAGTAATCCTGGTCGTGAGTGCGTTTATGTTGTCCACTGCGCCCGCGCTTGCGCAGACGTTCGATTCCATCGGAGTCAGCACGGTAAGGGGTGGTCGGGGCCTGACATTGAGCGTGCCCATGCAGATTGCGCTCGGGTTAACGCTGCTCACTCTACTTCCAGCGGTGGTTATGTGCATCACGCCGTTCTTACGAATTGCGGTGGTTCTGCACTTCCTGCGACAAGCGTTGGGAACACAGAGTGCTCCTTCGAACCAGGTGCTTATCGGGTTGTCGTTATTTCTCTCGCTGGTGATTGTGCAGCCGGTCTTTTCAGAGATCTATACGCACGCCTGGGAACCTCTCGAGAAGGGCCAAATCACCCCCGAACAGGCGATTGACCAAGGCACCGTACCGCTGCGCAAATTCCTTATACGATTCGCTCGGGAAAAGGACATCCGCCTATTCGTAGAAATTGCAAAAGATCCGGCGCCCCATAACTCTTCGGATGTGAGCCTGAAAGTTCTGATTCCGGCCTATATCCTCTCCGAATTGAAGGCGGGCTTCCAGATTGGGGCTGTTCTATTCCTGCCTTTTCTGGTTATCGATATGGCGGTGGCATCGGTAACGCTTTCGATCGGAATGATGCAGCTTCCGCCCGCGATGATCTCGGCGCCTTTCAAGATTCTGCTGTTCGTGCTGGTAGACGGCTGGAATCTGGTGATTGGCTCTTTGATGAAGAGCTTTTATCAATAGGAAACACCTCAGCATGAATCCACAATTTGCAGTTCACATCGTAGGACAGGCGCTCATGGCAACATTCTGGGTCTGCGCTCCGCTGCTGGTTATCTCATTTGTGCTGAGCATTCTAATCAACTTCGTGCAGATTGCCACCTCGATGCAGGACCCGGTGTTCAGCACTGTTCCGCGGCTTGCCGCGTGCTTTGTCGGTTTCATTCTGCTACTCCCCTGGATGTTGAACCATGCAGTAGGATTCGCAGTTGCAATTCTGGGAGACCTGGGCCGATTTGCACACTGAACTGACAATTTCCACGTCCACGCTGCTTGCATTCCTGCTGGTGCTGGCTCGTGTATCCGGCGCATTTGTGTTCGTTCCGCTGCCTGTGAAGGATGCCGGCCCGAGCATCGCTCGAATTGTCATGGCGCTGGCCGTTACTATTGCGTTGTTCCCGCGCTGGCCATCGATAACTGTTCACGACGCGGGCGTGGGACTGCTGTTGTTCTGGGTCATCTCAGAGGCGGCGCTTGGGGCCGCAATCGGCTTGATGGTCAGTTTTTTGACCGAGGCAATGACGTTTGGAGCCCAGATACTCGGTCTACAGGCAGGCTATGGTTACGCCTCCATTGTCGATCCCACAACACAGGCCGATTCCGAAGTGCTTCCCGTGATTACTCAGCTCACTGCGGGCCTGCTGTTCTTTACGATGGGTCTGGATCGATATGTGATCCGTGCTTTCGCAGAGAGTCTGGACAAATATTCGGCTGGAACATTCGTTCTGAAGCCGGATTTGTCGACAGAAGTAATACATCTCGCAGGAAGTGTTTTCTCAGTCGGATTGCGCCTCGCATTTCCGGTTCTCGGACTTCTGTTCATGACCGACATCGCGCTGGCGCTGGTAGGGAGAATCAACTCACAGCTTCATCTCAGCATGCACGCGTTTCCGGTGAAAATGCTGATGACACTGGTGATGCTGGGGACGGTGCTTGCGGTATCGCCGCAACTGTATCAGGCCTACGCGGCAGAGGTTTTCAAGGCCCTCCACCACAGCTTTTTGCCGTGAGAAGGGAACGCGGTGATTGCGTGCCGGTCCGATCTAGGGCGCTTACGCTTCCGGCTCAGCTTCCAGGTTTCCCGACCCGTATGAGGGCGGCTTAATTGGCAACTTCGGCGGGCGATAAAACAGAGAAGCCGACACCACAACGGCTAAAGAAGGCCCGGGAACAGGGCCAGTTCTTAACCTCGCGCGGGCTGGTTGGAGCAATTCAGTTTTTAGCGTTCGTAGTTTTAGTGGGCGGCCTCATTCCGAAATGGAAAGATCAGCTTCAGTTGTCCGGGAGCGAATTGATCCGGCGCGCGATGGACCGGCCCATCGAAGCCTCCGATTGGCCGGTTCTTCTCAGCGGCTTCTTTGTCCAGACGCTTGTGCCGGTACTTGAATGCGGCGCAATCTTGTTCGCTCTCAGCGTAGGCGCCCATCTGGCGTTAACGAGAGCGGGTTTTAGTCTGCAAGCGGCAACCCCCAAGTTCGAGCGGCTAAACTCGCTATCGCGGCTTCGAGAGCTTCCTGCTCAGAATCTGAAATCGCTGCTCCAGGCAGTGGGGCTGGCGGGGGCGCTGTCATGGCTCATCTACGCGTATCTCGAAGATAACGCCGTAGCGCTGTTGCGGCTGCCTTTTGAATCGGTGCATTCGGCGTCCGCGCAAATTGGAGATTCCATTCAGGGCCTCCTATGGAAATCCGCGGCGATCTTTGTGCTTTTCGGCTCAATAGACGTGTTCCAGCAGTATCGGAAGCACATGTCTGGTCTTCGGATGACGAAACAGGAGATCCGGGACGAGAACAAGCGAATGGAAGGCGACCCACAATTGAAGGGGCGGATTCGTCGCCTCCGCCGCGATTTTCTGCGCCGGCAAATGATTAAGGAAGTGCCGAAGGCGACGGCGGTGGTGGTGAACCCCACGCACTTCGCTGTCGCGATCCGCTACGACATGGAAAGCATGCCATGCCCGATGGTAGTTGCTAAGGGTAAAAACTGGCTTGCGCTGCGAATTCGACAGATTGCGATGGAGAATCAAATCCCCATCATTGAGAATCCGCCGCTTGCGCGAGCACTCTATGAGTCTATCGACGTAGGCCGGGCGGTCTCCCCCGAATTCTACAAGGCCATCGCCGAAATCCTTGCCTACGTGTACCGTCTGATGGGCCGAAAATTGCCCGGATGATTGGCTAGCGGGTCAGCAGTCAGCGGCCAGCAATCAGCATTAATGTCTTCGACAACACAAGCGATTCATACGTCCGGAGCAGGGAAGGCTCTCAAGCGGATCTCGTTCCCGGGGCTTGGGGAACTTGCTGTTCCTCTTGCGGTGTTGGGGATTGTGGTCGCACTTATCACGCCGATGCCGGCTATGCTGCTGGACATTCTGATTGTCCTCGACATCGGCATGTCGGTCATCGTGATGATGGTCACGATGTACATTCTAAAGCCGGTGGAGTTCAGCGTATTTCCGACAACCCTGCTGCTGTTAACCCTGTTTCGACTCGCATTGAATGTAAGCTCGGCGCGGCTGATTCTACTGGATGGAAACAGCGGGACGGCTGCCGCGGGCTCTGTAATTGAGGCGTTCGGAAATTTCGTAGTCGGTGGCAATTACGTGATTGGGGGAGTGATCTTCCTCATCCTGATCGCCATTCAGTACGTGGTCATCAACCACGGCGCGGTCCGCATCTCGGAAGTGGCGGCGCGCTTCACTCTCGATGCTCTCCCAGGCAAGCAGATGTCGATTGACGCCGAGATGAATGCCGGCTTGATCGACGAAGCGGAAGGGCGGAACCGGCGCAAGCAACTTGCGGCGGAGGCCGAGTTTTACGGCGCTATGGACGGAGCATCGCGGTTTACGCAGCGAGACGCGATCGCCAGCATCCTGATTACGAGCATCAATATCTTTGCAGGGTTCCTGATCGGCGTTTTGCAGCATGGCATGGAGCTAAAGAAGGCTCTGCAAACTTACACGGTTCTGACGATCGGAGATGGCCTGGTCACGGTCATTCCGGCGTTAATGATCTCTGTTTCCGGTGGTTTGATCGTGACTCGCGCGACCTCCGACAACCGGGTGGGAGAAGAATTTCAGAAGCAGATCTTCGGCAGATCGGAGCCGCTGCTGCTATCGAGTGGCGTGTTGCTGGTGCTCGCTGCGTTTCCTGGACTGCCCACGGCGCCGTTCCTGCTTTTGGGTGGCGGGCTCGGAACAGTGGCCTGGATCAAGCGTAAAAATATTGACAGCGCCGTCAAGAAAGAGGCGCTTCTCACCTCCGCTCCACCCAAGGAAGACCTGGAATCGCTTCTTCGGGTGGAACCGGTTTCGATCGAAGTAGGTTTGGGGCTGGCGTCGCTTGTAGCGGGAGGAAAGTCGTCGCCTCTGTTAAAGCGGATCGCGGGAATTCGAAGGCAGTTCGTTACGAATCTTGGATTCTTGCTGCCGCCTGTTCGGGTAAGCGATAACGTCTCGCTTCATTCGCGGGAATATCTGGTGCTCCTAAAAGGCAGCGAGATTGGAAGATACGAACTTCTGGCGGGCAGCGAGCTGGCCATTCCTTCCGTGCGAGCCGACAAGAGTTTTCCGGGGAAGCAGACGCGAGAACCGGCGTTTGGATTGCCGGCGTTGTGGATTCCGTCGGATCGGGTGGATGCGGCTCGGGGCGCAGGCTACACAGTGGTCGACACCGTAAACGTGATTGGGACCCACCTCTCTGAGTTAGTTCGACAATACGCGAGCGAAATGCTGTCGCGGCAAGATGCCAAATTGTTTTGCGACCGGGTGGGTCATGAAAACGCCAAGCTGGTGGAAGATTTGGTGCCGAAAATGCTTTCGCTATCGGTGGTCCAAAAGGTGCTTCAGAATCTGCTGCGTGAGCGCGTTTCGATTCGCGACGGGATTTCCATCCTGGAAGCACTGAGCGAAGCCGCGAATACAACCAAAAATCCCGTGCTGCTAACCGAGTACACCCGGCAATGCATCCGGAGGACGGTGGTGAAACCGTATCTCAATCAGAAAGGTGAGCTGCCGGCGTACTTCCTGGAAACATCGCTCGAACAGACCATGGAATCGGCCGTGCAGCATTCCGAGCAAAATAGCATTCTGATGCTTTCACCGCAAACTGTACGCGATGTTGTCACACGGTTCGAGCGAAAGCTGGACAACCGCGAAGTACCAACGTTAGTGATGACCAGCTCCGGCGCTCGCTACTTCTTGCGCCAGATATTGGAGCCATCGATGGCCAATGTGTTCCCGATCTCGCACAGCGAGGTTCCGCCGGGTGTCAAGATCCTGTCATTAGGAGTTATCTGAAGTGTCGATGAGAATTAAATCGTATTTTGCCGATTCGGTCCAGGAAGCTATCGAGAGAGCCCGGGTGGAGCTAGGGCAGGATGCCATGCTGCTGAACTCGAAAAAGACGGAACCCGAACTCCGGAACCTGGGTGAGTTTGAAGTTGTTTTCGGGGTGTCCAAGGCGGCTGAACGGGAAGCCCGGCAGGAGTCGCGGACCGGTGTTCACGGCGAGGCATCCACGGCCCTGATTCAGGAGATTGCGGAGCTTCGAAAACAGGTAGAGACAATCAGGCACTCCGTAACAAATCAGAACAGGGTATCTGCGTCTGGTAGAAAGCAACTCATGCCCGGAACGGAGGACGTTTTTGTGCGTCTGAGTGCCGCTGGATTCTCGCATGAACTTGCGCAAGAGATCGCGGAGGGCGTGGAGCTCCGGCTGTACTCGGAGGCGAGGCATGCGGGGCGCGACGGCAAACCAGCCGAGCAACGCTTTTCATGGCAGGCGATTGATGCCGCACTGATTGAGGAGGTGGAGGCGCGCTTCACGGTAGGTCCCGAAGAGAACGTGTCTGGAGCAAATGCGCGGGTCGTAGTTTTCGTGGGGCCGGCTGGGGCAGGCAAGACAACCACTTTGATGAAACTGGCTTTGCGGTGGGGCGTTACCGGGCGAGTCCCGTTGCAGATTCTATCGACGGATACTCTTCGCGTTGGCGGAAGCGAACAACTCGCGGCCTATGCCAGGATTGCCGGCCTGCCCTTTGATCGGGTGGACACAGCCGCCGCTTTGGACTCGGCCCTGGAGGAGCACCGGCAGAAGAGGTTGATTTTAATTGATACGCCGGGCTTTGGAGCGGCAGAAATGGAAGATGCCGCCGAACTCGCTGCCTTCGTCGCGGCTGAGCGTCGAGCCGAAGTTCATTTAGTCTTACCGGCTACGCTGCAGCCCGATGCCGCAGCCGGAATAGCCGAGCGGTTTGCGGTCCTGAATCCATCTAAATTGGTGCTGACGCATATGGATGAAACGGCCAAAGCTGGGGCCGTCCTGGAGCTGGCTATGCGAGCGCGGCTGCCTTTGTCCTACCTGACGGATGGACAGCAGATCCCTGAGGATTTGGAAGCGGCATCCAAGGCGGCGCTTACCGAAAGCCTCCGGCAGCGAGCTCGAATAGCGGCGGTATCAGCCGCGTAGTTGCCCCGTTTATGTACGCGTATGCACCGGTCGATCGGTCCAGCGAGGAGCGGGACGAGCTCATTATCGAGCACCTGCCGCAGGTGAACTGGATTGCAGCGCGCATCCGCGAGAAGCTGCCGCCCAGTATAGAGCTCGATGATTTGATTTCGGCCGGGATTGTCGGCCTGTTAGCGGCGGTGGATAATTTCGACCCAAGCCGCAAGGCCTCGCTACGCACCTATGCGGAATATAAGATCCGCGGTGCAATTCTGGACAGCATACGGGGCTTAGACGGGATTCCGACGCACAAGCGCAAGCGGCTGAAGCAGGTACAGGAAGCAATCGGCAACGCGGAACGCACCCTTCAGCGAACCCCGACGGAGGATGAGATTGCGGCCGAGATCGGAATCGGTGTTGCGGAGTATCAGCAATGGGTGCTGGAACTGCAGGGCGTCTCACTCGGCAGCCTGCAAGTGCTGGATGACGGTGAAGAGATCAGCCTGCTGAAATTCATTGCGGATGACGAAGATGAATCACCGGCCTGCATGTTGGAACGATCCGAGTTGGAGCGGGTGCTTGCGGAGGGGATGAAAAAGATGCCTGAGAACGAACGCATGGTTCTGAGCCTTTATTACAAGGAGGAGCTAAACCTGCGCGAGATTGCATCCATTATGGATCTGCACATTACCCGGATATCGCAGCTTCGGGCCCAAGGAATTCTGCGATTGCGCGGATATATGGAGCACAAGTGGCCGGGAGGAAGGCGTCCCTCCCCTGTGCATTAGCCGGAAGATTCTTATGACCTCACTTCCCATTCTGATCTGCGCGGCGGTCGGATCCGCGCTGCCGCTTTGCGTATTTGTCTTTCTCTGGACGAAAGCGGAAGCCCGGCGGCTCAGCAGGCAGATGATTACTCGCGATGAGCTTTGCGAACGAATTACGGAGCTACAGAACCGGATCGAGCAGGTCTCGAAGGAGGCGAAGCAGACCGAGTCAAAAAACCAGGCTGTGACGTGGAGCCCTGAAGCCGGATCGTTCAACCTGAACCGGCGCGGCCAGATTTTGCGGCTCCACCGGCGCGGTGAATCGGTTGCCGAGATAGCGTCCGCCTTGAAGGTATCTTCTGGCGAGGTAAAGCTGGTTCTGAAAGTCCAGGAACTCTCAACCGCGCCTGTAAAAAATTCTGAAAATTCACTAAAGGTTTCGTCGGTAAGCGCCGATAAGACTTGGGAGACCCGCATCGGCGAGATACGAGAATGAAGATACAGGATTCAGGATTACAGGGCCTGGCTGGGGCCAGCAATTCCAAGCAGGTCAGTCCGGCAGGAGGCCAGGCGCGAGCCGGGGCCGGTCCACTGGATGATGGCGGAACCGATATCGTGAAGTTATCATCGGCAAGCCAACTGCTAGCCACAGCGAAGGCCCTGGGCGCGACCAGCCAGCAAGCTCGGATAGACAGTATTGCCGCGCAAGTCCGCTCGGGGACTTACCAGGCAGATCTGGGGCAAGTGAGCCGGGCAATTGTACAGGGTCATCTGACGAATTAGGACGAATGGGCCGATGAGTCCAGAAGAAGCGCGATCCTGCCTTCAAGAAGTTGAAGGATACTTATCAGCGGCAATTCAGGAATTGATTCAGATGAATCCTGCACTTGCGTGGCAGCAGCCGCTCCAGAATGCGTCCGGCCTGCTGCTGAAATTGAAGAGCCTTCCGGCCGATCCGGACGGCAGCCTCAACAGGCTGACGGACGAGGTTCGGATTCGGGCAGAGCGGGTTCGGGAACTACTGGACAGCGCGGCCTCCTTTCTGTACGGCTGTATGTCTTCGGCCTGCCCGGCGTCGACGGAGTATACGGCTGGCGGAGAGATTGCTGATTGGCGCGAGGCGGGTGTCGTCCAGACTCATGGGTAGGCGGCAATTATGTCCTCACTCTTTGCAGCATTAGGCACAGCGTCGAGCAGCCTGGACGTGCTTCAGCGCGCCATGGGCGTGGTGCAGAACAATGTAACGAATGCTTCGACGCCCGGATATGTGACGCAGAGTCTAATTCTGAACGCCAGGCCGTTCGATCCCTCAGGAAATTTGTGGGGCGGGGTGCAGGCAGGCGGCACACAAAGCGCTCGGGATGTATTTGCCGAACAGTCAGTTTGGCAGGCTAATCAACAGGCAGGGGCGGCTTCCGAACTGGCATCCAGCCTGTCATCGCTGCAGCAGCAATTTGACGTTTCGGGCAAGACCGGAGTTCCGGGCGCATTGAGCGGACTCTATTCCGCGTTTTCCGCGTGGAGCACGAGCCCAACCGATACAACCGCCAGACAGCAGGTGATTACCGCTGCTCAAGGAGTGGCGCAGGCCTTCAATCAGACCGCTTCGAGTATCGGACAGATCCAATCGCAGACCGACCAGCAAATATCGAGCACGGTCACGCAAGTAAACCAGTTGACCAAGCAGATTGCCACAATGAACGCGGCCATTCGGAGCGGGTCGAAAAACGATGGTGGTCTGAATGCCCAGCTTTATAACACACTGGAGCAGCTATCCAACTTGGTTCCGGTCAATGTACATAACGAGAGTGACGGGACAGTAACGGTGCTGCTGGGCGGCCAGTTACCACTCGTCATCGGAAAAACCGCTAACAACCTGCAGGCCAGTTCAGCTCCGGCCGGATCCACGTATGCCGGCGCACTGGGACATACACAAATCACGACCGCCGACGGGCAGGACGCCACCGCGCTTATCGGGCAGGGCCAGCTCGGCGGATTACTTCAGTTCCGGAACGGAACGCTTGCCGGATTGACCGGTGATGGAAATCAGCAGGGGAGTTTGAACCAACTTGCGCAGTCTATTGCGGAC
>Ga0308174_10000919_pt1 | contig 13043 bp, 12 predicted proteins | sample PhyPR2_FD_203894 | JGI IMG/M metagenome (GOLD analysis project Ga0308174, IMG submission 203894) | Soil microbial communities from UC Gill Tract Community Farm, Albany, California, United States - DLSLS.P.R2 | ecosystem: Environmental > Terrestrial > Soil > Agricultural land | place: USA...
CGGCGCCCATGAACTCCCGCAGAACGCTGGCCTAGACCTGTTGCACGGCTTCCGGCCAGGGGGTCCGTCGTCAGGCCAGCTCGAACTGTGCCTCCGTGTGCACCATGCTGCTCAGCAGTCGGGCCGAGTCCCCCGCCGGCAGGCCGCAGCGCACCCGGCCGCCGCGGTCCCGGAAGGCCTGTGTGCCGCGCATCAGCGCGTGGCACGCGCCGGCGGTGAGCGCCTGGACGCTGCGGAGGTCCAGCGCCAGGACCTCGTCCGTCGGGAGGTCCAGCGTCATCCGGTCGAGCGCCCGGGCCAGGACCTCGTCGTCGAGGGTGTCGATCGTCCCCTCGACCCGGATCAGCCGTTCGCGCCGCCGCAGGCTCAGGTCCGCCTCGTAGACCCAGTCCGGATGCAGGTCCAGGGCGCACGCGAGGTCGGGTCCCTGGGTCGTGCGCCCGTCGTACTGGCACAGCACCGACACCCGGCCCTCGTGGCACAGGTGCTCCAGCTCGCTCTCCACGGCGAGGTGCTCGACCCGGCTGAAGACCCTGGAGACCGCGTCACCCCGGACGGCAAGGCGTACGCCGGGGAACCGCTCGTCGACCAGCGCCCGCTCGGCGAGACCGCCGCGGACGCCGAGGTCGAGCATGTCCTCGAGCGAGACGAACTCCAGGCGCTTCTCGCGCAGCGCGAAGTCGACGTGCAGGCCACGCGCGGCCAGGCCGTCGGTCAGGGTCTCGACGCCCCAGCCGGCGACGTCGACGTAGAAGAGCTTGTCCTCGCTGGCCAGACCCGCCGCGAACCAGTCGGCGACGAAGCGCATCCGCTCACCCTCTGAGTGGTGCAGCAGCAGGATGTGCCCCGTGCGGTCCATGGCCCAGCCCAATCCGTCGAACGGCGCCTCCCCGAGCACCATGATGTCGCGTGCGGACGCATTCCAACATGGACCAGCCGGGCGGGTCCACCGGGGCGCCCCGTCCCGGGCTCCTCCCGCGCAGGGTCCGGGAGCGGTCTGGCAGGCTCGCGGCCATGGAGCAGCCCGACCTCTCGCGTGCCCTCACCTTCGGCCGGCTCGCCGCCGACTACGCCCGGTGGCGGCCGTCGTACCCACCGGAGGCCGTCGACTGGCTGGTCCCCGACGGGGCGACCCGGGTGGCCGACGTGGGGGCCGGGACCGGGCAGCTCACCGCGCGGCTGCTGGAGCGCGGGCTCGCGGTCGACGCGGTCGAGCCGGACGCGGCCATGCTCGCGGAGCTGCGGCGCAGCTGTCCGGAGGCCACCGCGCACCACGCCGGCGCCGACGCGGTGCCGCTGCCGGACGCGAGCGTGGACGCCGTCCTCGTGGCGACGGCCTGGCACTGGTTCCCGTTCGAGCAGGCGGTGGCCGAGGTGCGACGTGTGCTCCGGCCCGGTGGCTGGCTCGGGCTGGTGTGGAACCTGGTCACGCCCCAGGAGCGGTGGGAGCACGAGCTCACCGGTCTCGACCCGGACCGGAAGGGCACCGAGGACGGCGCCGCTCCGAGCGTGCCGTTCCTGGAGCCGACGGAGACTGCCCGGTTCCCGTGGGCCTGGGAGGTCACCCCGGAGCACTTCCGCGGCTACCTGGGCACGAACTCCGCGGTGATGCGGCTGCCCGATCCCGAGCGCGAGCAGCGCCTCAGCGCCGCCGAGGACCTCGTCGCCCGCGTGTGCGCCGGCACCGGCCGCCCGACCGCGGCCCTGCACCATGCCGCTGTGTGCTTCCGGTGGCGCCCGAGCTGACTAATCAGTGGCAGGCCGTCGAGGCGAGGGTCCGGCGGACGCCGTCGTGGAGGAAGACCGTGCGTCCGCAGACGGTGGCGACCTTGCGGTAGTGCGTCGCGAGCGCGAGCCGGACGCGGCCGTGGGCGTCGATCTTCCAGGCGTCCAGGTGGCCGAGGTCCACCACCCAGGTCGGGGCCCGCGGACCGGTCAGCACGGCGCGGAGCTGGATGAGGTGCGGGTCGAGGGTGCGCATCGGCAACGTCCAGAGATGCGGGTACGGCGACGGCAGACCCGAGGACTCCTGCACCCCGGCGTTGCCGTAGAGCACGGTCGCGGTGTCCCCGGGCCGGGCCGAGCGGGCCAGGAAGCCGCCGATCCGCTGGGCGTCGTGGGAGTACGCCGCGCCGGTCAGCGTGACCACGACGGTGGCCGCCACCGTCGAGGCGACGGTGACCGCCACCGCTGCACGCAGCCGTCCCGCGTCCGCCGCCCACAGCCCGGCCGCCAGGGCCAGCACCGGCGCCAGCTGGAGCAGGTAGTGCTGCCAGTAGCTGCCGCCCAGCGCGATGCTCGCGACGCCGAACAGCGCGGTCGTCCCTACGGCCCACGCGATCGGCGGGCCCCGGAACCGGCAGCGCACCGACTCCGCCACCAGCAGCACCAACAGGGGCAGGACTCCCGACAGCAGGGCCAGGCCGACGAGCTGGAGCGCACGCATCATCGGAGCGTGCAGGCTGTGGTCCGCGATGACGTCGAGCGCGGTGCCCCGGAAGCCGAACACGGTCGTCCAGGCCGTCCGCAGCCCGACCCGGGACCAGGCGACGAACCCGAGCGCGGCCGCCACCACCACCGACCCGCCGAGCACCCCACCGGCCGCCACGACGGCGGCGTCCCGAGGACGCGTGCGGCGCTGGAGCACCGAGACGACGAGCAGGACCACCGCGAACACGACGCCGTCGCCGAAGTTCTGCTTGACCATCACCGCGCTGCCGGCGGCGACTCCTGCACCGGTCGCGAGACCGAGGGCGCGCCACTCGGTCCGTCGTACGGCGGCCAGGGTGAGCGCCATGGACAGCATCACCAGCGGCGCGGCCAGGATCTCGCCGTCGGCCTCCTGGGCCGACAGCACTGGCGTCACCACCAGAGCGGCGGCGACCAGGGCGGCCCAGCGCGCGCCGCGCTCCCCCACCGCCTCGTGCGCCGCCCAGGCCGCCGAGACCACCAGCAGCACCGCGAGCCCGGTGGCGAGCACCCGGATGCTCGGCGCCCAGCCGGTCAGGGTCGCCAGCCGGTACAGCAGCAGCAGGCCGGGCGGGCGGTCCACGAAGTAGTGCCCGTAGAGGTTCGGCCCGCCGGCGCTCAGCGAGCGGGCCACGACCGTGTAGCCGGCCTCGTCGCTGTAGAGCGGGCCGACCAGGAACGCCGTCCGGAGCAGCACGACCACGGCGCAGAGCGCCAGCACGAAGCGCCGGGTGGAGAGCCCGCGCGTGACGGAGAGGGGCCACACGAGAGTCACATCTTCAGTGAACGTGGGCCACCTGAAGACAGCATGAACGTCCGGGGGCGCGCGGCTACTCAGCCCCGGACCTGAGTACCCGCACCGATGTCGGCCCCCCGCCCCGGCCGCCACGCTGGTCGCATGAACCTTCCGAGCAAGACCACCACCGCCTTCTACGCCCAGGCCGGCATCGCCTTCACGGTCGCCGTCGTGGCACTGGGCTTCGGCATCGCGTACCTGCCGGTCGACCCGTGGATGCGGGCGTTCCTCGCGCTGGGCAGCCTGTTCCTGGTCACCTCGACGTTCACGCTCGCCAAGTGCGTGCGCGACGCCCAGGAGAACTCGGGACTCACCAGCCGGCTCGACCAGGCGCGGCTCGACAAGATCCTCGCCGAGCACGACCCGTTCAAGGAGGCCGCCTGAGCTGAGCCTGGATCCTCAGCCCCAGAAGACCCGCTCGACGACCTGCCGGGCCCGGCGGGTGACCCGCAGGTAGTCGTCGACGAGCCGGTCGGACTCGCCCGGCGGGTAGCCGCGGATGTGCGCGACGGCGGCCCGCTCCCGGGTGTCCCGGGGCAGCTGGTCGGCCTGCCGGCCGCGCACGTGGGTGACCGCGTTGCGCAGCCCGCTCGCCACCCGCCACGCGTCCGCCAGCGACTGGGCGTCCGACCGGCCGAGCAGGCCGGCGTCCACGGCGGCCCGGAGCGCGTCCAGGGTGCGCGTGGTCCGCAGCGCGGGTACGGCGCCGGCGTGCTGCATCTGCAGCAGCTGCACCGTCCACTCCACGTCGGCGAGCCCGCCCCGTCCGAGCTTGAGGTGGGTGGCCGGGTCCGCCCCGCGGGGCAGCCGCTCGTCGTCGACGCGGGCCTTGATCCGACGTACCTCGAGGACGTCGTCGTCGCTGATCCCGCCCGCGGGGAACCGCAGCGGGTCGATGAGCTCGGTGAACCGGCGGCAGAGGTCCTCGTCGCCGACCATCGCGCTGGCCCGCAGCAGCGCCTGCGCCTCCCAGACCGCGGACCACTGCGCGTAGTAGCGGGCGTAGGACTCGAGCGTGCGCACCAGCGGGCCCTGCTTGCCCTCGGGGCGCAGGTCCGCGTCGACGACCAGGGCCGGGTCGGTGCCCGGCAGCGAGAGCAGCCGGCGGAACTCGTTGGCGACGTCGCGGGCCGCGCGCGCGGCGTCCTCCGCGGCCGCGTCCGGCACCGCCTCGTAGACGAACATGACGTCGGCGTCGCTGCCGAAGCCCATCTCGTAGCCGCCGAACCGGCCCATCGCCACGATCGCAATCCGGGCCGGCAGCGGCGTACGGCGCTCCGCCTCGATCCCGAGCACGGCGGCGACCAGCGCACCCTCGAGGGTGGCGGCGGTCACGTCGGTCAGGGCGTAGCCGACCTGGGCGACGTCGACGAGGTCGAGCAGGTCCGCGACGGCGATCCGGAACAGCTCGCGGCGGCGGATCGCGCGCACCGCGGTGACCGCCTCCACGGGGTCGGTGTGCCGGTGCGCCGCGGCCGTCATCTCCTTCTGCAGGGCCGCCCGGCCCAGCGGCTGCAGGGCCTCGTCGGTCGCGAGCATGCGGACCCCTTCGGGGGCCCGCTGGAGCAGGTCGGTGGCGTAGCGGCTGGAGGCGAGCACGGTCGCGAAGCGCTGCGCGACCTGGCCCTCGTCGCGCAGGGTCTGGAGGTACCAGTGCGTGGAGCCGAGCGCCTCGGAGATCTGCCGGAAGCCCCAGAGCCCGGCGTCCGGGTTGGGCGCGTCGGCGAACCAGGCGAGCATCGCGGGCAGCAGCGTGCGCTGGATGTTCGCGGTCCGGGTGACCCCAGCGGTCAGCGCCTCGAGGTGGCGCAGCGCGGCCTTCGGGTCCTCGTAGCCCAGCGCGGCGAGCTGCTGCTCGGCGGCCTGCGGGGACAGCCGGGCCTGCTCGGAGGGCAGCTTCGCCACCGCGGCCAGCAGCGGGCGGTAGAAGAGCTTCTCGTGCAGCCGGCGCACCTCCCGGCTGTGGCGGCGCCACTCCCGGTCGAGCTCGGCGACCGGCTCCTTGAGCATCCCCATCGAGCGCCCGAGCCGGCGCAGCGCGGGGTCGTCCTCCGGGAGCAGGTGCGTGCGGCGCAGCTGCCGCAGCTGCATGCGGTGCTCCAGGGTGCGCAGGAACCGGTACGCCGCGTCCAGCGCCGCGCCGTCCTCCCGGCCGACGTACCCGCCGCGGGTGAGGTGCGCCAGCGCGGACAGGGTCGTGGCCGCCCGGACGTCCTCGTCGGACCGGCCGTGCACGAGCTGGAGCAGCTGGACGGCGAACTCGACGTCGCGCAGGCCACCCGACCCGAGCTTGATCTGGCGTCCCGCCTGCGCCGCGGGGATGTGGTCGAGGACCCGACGGCGCATCGCCTGCACGTCGGTCACGAAGCCCTCGCGCTCCGAGGCCGACCACACCAGCGGCGCGACCCGGGCAGAGAACTCGCGGCCCACCGCCAGGTCCCCGGCGACCGGGCGGGCCTTGAGCAGCGCCTGGAACTCCCACGTCTTCGCCCACCGCTGGTAGTAGCCCTCGTGGCTGGCCAGCGACCGGACCAGCGGGCCCGCCCTGCCCTCCGGCCGCAGCGCCGCGTCGACGGGCCAGATGGTGCCTTCAGCGGTGTGGTCGGAGCAGATGCGCATCAGGTTCGAGGCGAGCTGGGTCGCGGCGCGCAGCGACGCGTGCTCGTCGGCGCCCTCGACCGGCTCGGCCACGAAGATCACGTCCACGTCGCTGACGTAGTTGAGCTCGTGCCCGCCGCACTTGCCCATCGCGACCACCGCGAGCCGGGTGGTGTCGGCCGCGGCACCCACCCGGGCGCGCGCGATGGCCAGTGCCGCGTCCAGGGTGCCGGCGGCGAGGTCCGAGAGCTCGGCGGCGACGTCGTCGACACCGAGCGCGTGCGAGAGGTCGCGCGAGGCGAGCCGGACCAGGAGGCGGCGGTACTCCACGCGCAGCGCGTCGACGTTGGCGGCGTCCGGCCCCTCGGCGACCGGTGCCGTGGAGGTCGGGTCCGCCCCGACGGCCGCGAGCAGGCCGGCCCGCACCGCGTACGCCGCCGGGCGGGTCGAGCCGAGGGCCGGGTCGGTCAGGTCCTGCCAGTGCTCGGGGTGCCGCACCAGGTGGTCGCCGAGGGCGGAGCTGGCACCGAGCACGGACAGCAGCCGCATCGCGGTGCCCTCGTCGTCGACCAGCTCGCGGAGCAGCGCGTCGCGGTCGGCGACCCGGTCGGCCAGGTCCGCGAGGTAGTCCACCGCCTGGTCGGGGTCGGCCGTGGTCGCGACCAGGTGCACGAGCTCCTCGCCCGCGGGGCCGAGCCGCCGCAGGGCCGCGGTGACCCGGTCCACGTCCTCGAAGCCGAGCCGGACCAGCCGACCCGAGGCGGTGCTGACCCGCCCGTCGCTCACCGGCGGGCCACGTCCGGGACGCGCTCGCGGCAGACCGCCGCGAACGCCTCCGCCAGCACCCGCCACGTGCGGCGCAGCCGGTCGCCGGCGGCCGCCACGTCCTCGACGTAGGCATCCACGTCGACACCCCGCTCGACAGCGTCGTCCCGGTCGTGCGCGGCCCAGGGCCGGATGATCTCCACCCCGGCCTCCGGGTGCCACTGCACGCCCCAGGCCGCGGACCCGAACCGGGCCGCCTGGAGCTCGCCGCGGGGGGTGCGCGCGAGAGCGGAGGCCTCGTCGGGCAGCCGGGTGACGACGTCGTTGTTCCACTGCACGGCAGGGACGTCGTCGAGCGCCGTCACCGGGCCGAGCAGCGGGTCGACGTACGCCTCGGGCGTCCAGCCGACCTCGAGGACGCCGATCTGCTGGCCGTGCGGCCCGCGGGCGACCTCGCCGCCGAGCGCGACCGCGAGGAGCTGGTGGCCGAGACAGATGCCGAGCACCGGGGTGCCGGTGGCCACGCCCGCGCGGCACAGCTCCTTGACGTCGGTGAGCCACGGGTGGTCGGCGTCGTCGTAGGCTCCCATCTCGCCGCCGAGCACCACCATCCCGGCGTGCCCGAGCAGGTCCCGCGGCAGGGCGTCACCCGCGTATGGACGACGTACGTCGACCACGAGACCGGCGTCGGCCAGCCACTCCCCCATCCATCCGGGAGGGCACTGGGACTCGTGCTCGACGACGAGCAGGGACAGGGTGCTCACCCGCCGAATCTATCGCCCGTCCCGGCGGGCAGGGGCACCGCGCACACCATCAGCAGCAGCCCGGCCCAGGCGACGAGCGACGCGGAGCCGGAGCCCGCCGCCTGGGGTCCGCACACGCCGATGGCCGCGGCGCCCATCAGCGTGGCGACGGTGCCGGACGCCACCGGGTGCCGCGCCCGGAGCCACAGGGCGACCACCGCCGGCGCCGCGCACACAGCGGCGAGCCCGGCGCCGGTCAGGAACAGCCCGCGCAGGAGCTCGCCCCACCCGTCGAGGCCGCCCATGGCGCCCGCGAGCATCACCAGACCGGTGGCTGTGGCCGCCCCGCACGCGGCGGTGACGAGCAGCAGCACGGCGGTGACCGCGGCCCGCAGCGCGTGCACGGTGCGCACGTCAGGCCTCCCGCCGGGCGGCACCGGCGGCCACGGTCAGCAGCAGCGCGAGCGTGAGGGCGAGGCCCAGGAAGGTCTGCAGCAGCCGGTCGACGTCTTGGAAGGTCATGCCCCTAGCGTCGGCCCGGCACGCCGGGCCGCACATCCGTGCAGGTACTCAGTGGGTGTGGCCCGTTCGGTGGTGACTGCCGTCCGGGTCCGAGTGTCGCGAACGTCCTGCGGCCCAGGTGCGATGGACTGGGCATGAGACCGCACGATCACGCCCTGAGTCCGCCCCCGGAGCGCGCGCTGCACACGATCCTTGACGACCATGCGGTGATCGCCGCTTCGCTGGAAGAGCCGGACGCGTTCGGCCAGCTCTTCGAGCGGCATGCCCGAGAGCTCCACCGGTTCCTGAGCCGACGGCTGGGCGACTTGGCCGACGACCTTCTCGGTGAGCTCTTCGTGACCGCCTTCGCGCGCCGGGCAACGTATCGGGCGGAGCTGGCGGACGCACGCCCGTGGCTCTACGGGATCGCCGCCAACCTGGTACGCCGCCATCACCGGGCGGAGGCGACACGCTACCGAGCCCTCGCGCGGGTGCCGTTGGCGATCGTCGCGCCGGACTCCTCACTCGAAGCGGTCGCGTCGGCCGACGCGGCTGCGGTCCGGCCACGGCTGGCCAGTGCCCTGGCCGCGCTGAAGACGGCCGATCTCGACGTCCTTCTGCTGCTGGCGTGGGGCCAGCTCGACCAGGCCGAGGTGGCTGCGGCGCTCGGCATTCCGCTCGGGACCGTGCGGTCCCGCCTCCACCGGGCGCGCCGGCAGCTGCGCCCGGTCCTCGACGACCTGCAGGGAGAAATGCGATGAACGACCTCGACCTCGTCGACCGCCTCGGCCCGAAGCCGACCGACCTCTCCGCCCCGGCGATGGGTGCCGCCCGTGCACGTCTCGATGCCGCGATGGCGCAGGCAGCCCCGGTCGAGCGCCGACCGCGCCGTCGCCTTCCGCTACTGGCCGCCGCAGCCGCGGCCGCCGTCGGCCTGGCGATCACGCCGGTCCTCGTCGGCTCACACGAGTCGGTCGCGCTCGCTGCAGTCGACCCGTTGACCTTCCCACTGACGCCCACGGCGCTCCCGGGAGGCCTGGGCGACCCGGTGTTCGAGCGCGACAGCAACTTCATGGCGGCCCGGTACGGGGCGGCGCTCGACGGAGTCAGCATCGTGACCGAGGTCGAGGATGACGGCCTCTGGAGCATTCCCGACAACGCGCAACCCGCCGAGATCGACGGGCACCCAGCGACCGTCATCACCCGCACTGTCTTCAACGGGACCCCCAGCAGCGCTCCGGCGGTGACCGTGATCTGGCACAGCGACAACAGCGACTGGACCGCGGTGACGGGTTCGGGCAGCTACGCCGACGCCGCTCGCGTGGAAGCGATCGCCGAGTCTCTGCGAGACCGGGCGCAGCCGGTCGACCTCGCGCTCAGCGTCGCCCCCAGGGGATGGTCCGTCGTCGCGTACAAGGAGGACCGGATCCTGACCCTCGCCGCATCGGGTGAAGCTGATCGGAACGACCTGACCGTGGCTCTCGTGAAGCGCCTCAGCGTGAACCTCTCCGAGTACGGCGCCCACGACGTGGAGACCCTGACGATCAACGGAGAGCCGGCTCAGATCGGTCGTCAGGCGGCCGAAGCGGGCGAGCCGACATGGGTCCTGGAAGCGCGGACATCGAGTGGGCAGCCGTTCTCTCTGCAGGCCCCCGCGAGCCTCACCCGCGACCAGGTCATCCAGATCGCCCAGGGCGTGACGTACCGACCGTGAGCCTCAGCGGGCGGGCACGTGCTCCGGCGGGTGCCCGCCCATCGGCTGACACCGATCAGAGCAGGGGGAGCATCCGGTCCCGCTCGAAGGTGGAGACCTGGATGCGGTACTCGTCCCACTCCGCGCGCTTGTTGCGCAGGAAGAAGTCGAAGACGTGCTCGCCGAGCGTCTCCGCGAGCAGCTCGCTGTTCTCGGCGACGGCGATCGCCTCCGCGAGGTTCTTCGGCAGCGGGTCGATGCCCAGCGACTTGCGCTCCCGCTCGGTCAGGGACCAGACGTCGTCCTCGGCCTCGCGGGGCAGCTCGTAACCCTCCTCGATGCCCTTCATGCCCGCCGCGAGCAGCACGGAGAAGGCGAGGTACGGGTTGCACGCGGAGTCGATGGTGCGCAGCTCCATGCGGGTCGACTGCCCCTTGTTGGGCTTGTACATCGGCACCCGCACCATCGCGGAGCGGTTGTTGTGCCCCCAGCAGATGTACGACGGCGCCTCACCGCCCCACATCAGCCGCTTGTAGGAGTTCACCCACTGGTTGGTGACGACCGCGATCTCGGCGGCGTGCTTGAGGACCCCGGCGATGAACTGCCGGCCGGTCTTGGACAGCTGGTACTCCGCACCGGCCTCGAAGAACGCGTTGGTGTCGCCCTCGAACAGCGAGACGTGCGTGTGCATGCCGGAGCCGGGGTGCGTCGTGAACGGCTTGGGCATGAACGTCGCCCAGATGCCCTGGCTCAGCGCCACCTCCCGCACCACGGTCCGGAAGGTCATGATGTTGTCCGCGGTCGACAGCGCGTCCGCGTAGCGCAGGTCGATCTCCTGCTGGCCGGGGCCGCCCTCGTGGTGGGAGAACTCCACCGAGATGCCCATCGCCTCGAGCATCGTGATCGCCTCGCGGCGGAAGTCCGAGCCCATACTCTGCGCGGTGTGGTCGAAGTAGCCGCTGCGGTCCACCGGCACCGGCTCGCCGCCGGGCGTCGGGGTGTCCTTGAACAGGTAGAACTCGATCTCGGGGTGCGTGTAGAAGGTGAAGCCGTTCTCCGCCGCCTTCGACAGGGTCCGCTTCAGCACGAACCGCGGGTCGGCGTACGACGGGGAGCCGTCCGGCATCACGATGTCGCAGAACATCCGGGCGGTGCTGGGTCCCTCGCCCCGCCACGGCAGGATCTGGAAGGTCGAGGGGTCGGGCTTGGCCAGCATGTCCGCCTCGTAGACCCGGGCGAACCCCTCGATCGCCGAGCCGTCGAAGCCGATGCCCTCGGCGAACGCGCCCTCGAGCTCCGCGGGGGCGATCGCGACCGACTTGAGGTAGCCGAGCACGTCGGTGAACCACAGCCTCACGAAGCGCACGTCGCGCTCCTCGAGTGCGCGGAGCACGAACTCCTCCTGCTTGCCCATCGGGGCGCCTCCCTCTCTGTACCGGACCGCAGGCCAGTCTGGCCCGCGCATGTTTCCGGGGTGTAACCGGGCTGCCTACCGGAGGAGCGGCAACCGTCGCCGGGCGGCGGCGAGCTTGCGGCGCGCGTCGCGCATCGCCCGCTGGCGGCCGTTGATCGGCTTGACCCCGTGGCCGATGATCCGCGGCGGGTCGAGCACCGAGACCACCCGCACGTTCTCGAGCCCCTCGAGGAACACCTCGCGGACCGCCCGTCGCGTGAACCGGTAGTAGTCGAACCGGTAGTGCACGTGGAAGGTCGAGGTGGTCTGCCCGACGTCGGTGGGCAGCTTGTCGAACCCCGGCACGCAGATGACCAGCAGCCCGCCCGGACGCAGCACCCGGTGCATCTCGGCCACCGACAGCCAGAACTTCTTGTCGTGCTCGTGCACGGCGCACGACATCACCAGGTCGAACGAGCCGTCCTTGAACATGTGCATGTCGTTGGAGCTGCCGACGACGTGCTTGATGCCGGTGCCGTCGGGCTGGTCGACGAGGTTGATGCACCAGCGCTCGGCCTTGCGGATCTCCTTCGAGCGCAGCAGGGACTTGCCGTCGACGTACCCGCCCACCTCGAGCGCCCGCTCGGGACGGATGCCGCTCCGGCGCACGATGCGGTGCATCCGCCGCTGGATCTGGGGGTTCGCCATGCTGTCCGTCTCCTGGGGGTCGGCGGCCTGTGCGCGCCGACCCTAGCAATGCGCGACGTCCGGAATGCACCGATCGGCCCCGACCTCAGACGTCAGGCCTCCGGGACGTTGCGGCGGAGCTCGTCGAGCCAGACCCGGGCGTTGCCGTCCGAGGGCGCCCGCCACTCCCCGCGTGGCGACAGCGCGCCGCCCGCGACGACCTTGGGGCCGTTCGGCAGCGCGGACCGCTTGAACTGGCTGAAGGCGAAGAAGCGCTGCAGGAACACCTCGAGCCAGTGCCGGATGGCCGGCAGGTCGTACGCCGTGCGCCGGGCCAGGTCGAACCCCGGGGGCCAGTCCCCCGAGTCCTCGTCGGCCCACGCGTGCCGGGCCAGGAACGCGATCCGGCTCGGGGGGTAGCCGTAGCGCAGCACGTGGAAGAGCGTGAAGTCCTGCAGGGAGTAGGGGCCGATGGCGTCCTCGGTGCTCTGCGGCCGCGCGCCCTCCTCCACCGGCACCAGCTCCGGGGAGATCTCCTGGTCGACGATCTCCAGCAGCACCTTGGCGGTGGCGCCGTCGACCTGGTCGGTGCTCGCCACCCACCGGATCAGGTGCTGGATGAGCGTCTTCGGCACGCCGGTGTTCACCGCGTAGTGCGACATCTGGTCGCCGACGCCGTAGGTGCACCAGCCCAGCGCCAGCTCGGAGAGGTCCCCGGTGCCGAGCACGATGCCGCCGCGGTGGTTGGCGAACCGGAACAGGTAGTCGGTGCGCAGCCCGGCCTGGACGTTCTCGAAGGTGACGTCGTAGACCGGCTCGCCGCCGGCGAACGGGTGGCCGAGGTCCTCGAGCATCTGCCGCGCGGCGGGCCGGATGTCGACCTCCTCGAACGTGACCCCCAGCGCCTCGGCCAGCCGGGTCGCGTTGGTGCGGGTCGTCTCGCTGGTGGCGAACCCGGGCAGCGTGAACGCGTGGATGTCGGTGCGCGGCCGGCCGAGCCGGTCCATCGCGTTGGCGGCGACGATCAGCGCGTGCGTGGAGTCCAGCCCGCCGGAGACGCCGATCACGACCTTGGGGTGGCCGATGGCGTGCAGCCGCTGCTCGAGCCCGGACACCTGGATGTTGTAGGCCTCGTAGCAGTCGAGCGCGAGCCGCTCGGGGTCGTCGGGGACGAACGGGAACCGGTCCACGCGGCGCAGCAGCCCGATGTCGCCCGCCGGCGGCTCGAGCGTGAAGGTGACCTCCCGAAGGTCGGCCGGCCGGAGCCCGGCAGCCCGGAGGTTGTCGTCGAAGGTCCCCTGGCGCAGCCGCTCCTGGCGGATCCGCAGGAGGTCGACGTCGACCGTCGTACGCCGGGGGCCGTCGGGGAACCGCTCGGTCTCACCGAGCAGGTCGCCG
>Ga0308174_10000920_pt1 | contig 13037 bp, 11 predicted proteins | sample PhyPR2_FD_203894 | JGI IMG/M metagenome (GOLD analysis project Ga0308174, IMG submission 203894) | Soil microbial communities from UC Gill Tract Community Farm, Albany, California, United States - DLSLS.P.R2 | ecosystem: Environmental > Terrestrial > Soil > Agricultural land | place: USA...
TCGACCACATCGCCGCAGTGGATCGCACCGTGGCCGCGCGGGATCAGGTTCTGCCCGAACGACACGCCGTCGGCGTTGCGCCGATAGGAGATCAGCGTTCGCAGTGGTTCGCCGCCTGGATCGAATACGCCGCGTTCGAAATCGACCGTCGTGAATACACAACGCGTGCACGGTTTGACGACGTCGAACTCGACCGCACCGACGCGAATGCGTTTCCAGCCGTCTTCGGCGTGCGCCGCGGTTCCGGCGACGACCAGGTTCGGCCGGAAGCGCAGCATCGGAATCGGGCTCGCCAGCCGCGCGTTGAGATAATCCAGCGCAGCCTGCGAAATCAGCAGCACGGGGAAACCATCGGCCAGGCTGACTTCGTCATCGTCTTCGCCGTAGATGCCGTCGTACTTTGCTTTCACCGCGCGCGTGCATTCGGCGTCCATGTGCACGAGCCGATGTGGGGCGCCCAGAAACGCGCTGACCCAGGCATGCGCTGCATCGCTCGCCAGGAGCGGCGTTACTCGGGCACCCCAGACGGCCGTCTCCACGCGCGCGCCGGATGCTTCGGGTGATTCGACGCGCAACGGCGGCAATCCCGGCGCCGCCAAGTGCAAAACCGATCCGCCCGCAAGCGCCACGATCAGCGTAAGCCGCGGTTGCTGGCGTCCGGTCACGAACCGGCCGTCCGCATCGACAATCATCCAGCGCCGGTCACATTCGAGTCCGCGGCCTTCGACCACCGACTGCTCGAGCGTCACCGGCGCGCAGGACTTCACCGGATAAATGTGGATCGATGCAAGCGTGGCGTTCATGCCGGCAGCATTGCCGAACACGCGCGGCTTCGCAACTGTCGATGAACATGTTCGCAGCAAACCCGGCCTCGCTTTTCCGGCGGCAAACCCCTAGGCTGCGGCGGATCATGGTTGCCGGTCCAATGCCTTGAACCCGAATAGCGCGCCGCCTGCGCCAGCGCCTTCGTGGCTTGAACGCCTGCTTGCCGCCGATGCCGAGGAGCGCGTCGCGCTCGGCTGGTCGTTCCTGTTTTTCTTCTCCATGCTGTTCGGTTATTACATCCTGCGCTCGGTGCGCGAAGCGATGATTTCCGCCGACGGCGCGCGCCTGATCCCGACCGTCTTCACGTCGGTGTTCATCTGCATGCTTGCGCTGATGCCGCTGTATGGCGCGATCGTGAGCCGCTTTCCGCGCCGGCGTTTCCTGCCGATCGTGTACGTCATCGTCGTGCTCGCGCTGGTCGGGTTCTCGCTGGCCTTATCCGGCAATTCGCCGGCAGCCTGGACCACGCTCGCGTTCGCGATCTTCCTGAGCGTGATCAACCTGTTCACCGATTCGGTGTTCTGGAGTTTCATGTCGGACATCTTCGTCACCGACCAGGCGCGCCGTTTCTACGGGATGATCGCGGCGGGCGGCACCGCCGGCGCGATCCTCGGCCCATTCACGACGCGCCTGATCGTCGGCCGGCTTGGCGTGCCGAACCTGCTGCTGCTGTCGGCACTGTTCTACGCCATCTGCCTGCTGTGCATTTTCCAGTTGCTGCCGTGGGCGCGTGCACAGAATCTCAAGCGTCGACAGCACGATGGCGAACGCCTGATCGGCGGCAGCATGCTCGCCGGCGCCCGCCTTGTCGTGAGCAAGCCGCTGCTGTTCGCGCTCGTGCTGTTCATGTTTTTTGGCGTCAGCATCGGCACGCTGCTGTACAACGAGCAGGCCGCGGTAATCGGCGCGCAGCACTTGAGCTCCGAAGCACGCACCGAGTTTTTTGCCACGGTCGATCTCGCCGTCAACCTGCTCTCGCTAACCGTGCAATTGTTGCTCACGCGCTTCCTGCTGACGCGTTATGGCGTGGCGCCGCTGCTGCTTTCTTCGGCGCTGCTGGCCGTGGCCGGCATGGGCGGCATGGCCGTGGCGTTCAGCGGCGCGTTGGTGACCGCGGTGCAGGTGGTCACACGCGGCATGAGCTTCGCGTTTATCAAGCCGGCGCGCGAATCGCTGTTCACGCTGGTCGATCGCGAGAGCCGCTACAAGGCCAAGAACTTCATCGACACGGTCGTGTATCGCGGCGGCGACATGACCACGAGCTGGGCGTTCCTGGCGCTGAGCGGCCTCGGCCTGGGACTTCCGGCACTCGCCGGCGTGTGGGCCGGCGTCGCTATCATCTGGACACTGGTCGTGGTGTGGATCATTCATCTGCAGCGCCGGCCCAATGCCGACCTATCGATTCCAGGAGCGCGCGATGACCAACCGCCGGGACTTTCTGCTTAGCGCTGCGATCAGCACGGCCGCACTTGCGATCACGCGCGGCGCGCGCGCTGCCGGCGACAAACCCGCCCCGTTGAAGCTGCTGATTCTGGGCGGCACCAACTTTCTAGGACCGCACATCGTCGAAGCGGCGACGCGCCGCGGCCACACGATGACCTTGTTCAACCGAGGCAAGACCCATCCGGGCCTGTTTCCGAATCTCGAAAAGCTCCATGGCGATCGCAAGACCGACCTGAGCGCGCTCGAAGGCCGCAAGTGGGATGCGGTGATCGACACCTCGGCCTATATTCCCGCGGACGTGACGCGCTCGGCGACCCTGCTCGGGCCGAACGTGTCGCAGTACCTGCTGATCTCGACCGTGTCGGTGTACGCAAAGCTGGACAAGCCCGGCATGGACGAAAACGCGCCGCTCGCCACGACGACCGATCCCGACGCGGACAAGGTCACGAACGAAAACTACGGCGCGCTGAAAGTGCTGTGCGAACAGGCGGCGACGAAAGTCATTCCGGGCCGGGTCACGGTGATCCGGCCAGGACTCATCGTCGGCCCCGGCGACGCGACCGACCGCTTCACCTACTGGCCGGTGCGCGTTGCCCGCGGCGGCGAGGTGTTGGCACCCGGTACGCCGAAGGACTTCACCCAGTTCATCGACGCGCGTGACCTGGCCGACTTCGTCGTGCTGTGCCTGGAAAAGAAAACGCTCGGCACGTTCAACGCAGACGCCCAAGCAGCGTCCATCACAATGGGTGGCTTGCTCGACACCTGCAAGAAAGTGTCGAAGAGCGACGCGCATTTCACCTGGGTCGACGCGAAGTATCTCGAGGAACAGAAAGTGTCCCCTTGGGCGGATATGCCGGCGTGGATTCCGGCGGCCGACGACGATGCCGGTTTCGGCCGCGTCAGCGCGGCCAAGGCCAAGGCTGCGGGTCTGCGTTATCGGCCATTGTCGGACACCGTCAGCGACACGCTTGCGTGGTTCCGCACCGAGCCGGCGGAGCATCAGGCCAAGCTGAAGTCGGGCATCACTGTGGAGCGAGAAGCCGAAGTGCTCAGGACCTGGCACACCGCACACAAGGCCTGACGCGCCGCACTAGCCGTTGCGCCGGTGGCTGATCCACATGGCGATGGTCGCTGTGAAAACGGCTTCGCCAGCGGCATCGCGCGCCTCCACGTTGACGGCGCATTCCCCCGGTACCGCCTCGGCCGAGATCGATGGCACGCTGGCGGTCACGCTCAGCGCGCCGCGTGCGGGCTTGAGATAATTCACCTGCATCCCTTTGGGAATCCAGCGTAGCGTCAGCTCCAGCGCGGCATCGATGGCGAGGCCAGCGGCGAGTTCGGCGGCATTGCACAGTGCGATGGCGTGGATCGTGCCGAGGTGGTTATGTACGCGCCTTCGATCGCGAACGCGCACGACGCAGTGGCCTGGCACGAGCATCTGGATGCGCGGCGCGATGGAACTGAAGTAGGGCGCGCGCAGGCAGACGATGCGGGAAAACAGCCAGCGCCCCGGCGCGCTGCCGCCGAGGCGCTCGAACCAGCCGAGCGCGGTCACGCGTCTCAGGCGACCGATCGCAAAGCCGGCTTGGTCTCGACGACGGCGGCTTCGAGCTGCTTCGGATCGAAGTCGTCGACGCTGATGAATTCGAACGTCGCATCGCGCACGCGTTCGAGCAGTTTGCGCTCGTCGGCCGTGATCGAGCCCTGCGCTTCGGCGGCGGCGATCTGCCCGGCGTAGTCGCGCGCGCTGATGCCGCCGCTCTTGAGCGCCTTCTGCAGCTTGCGTTCGACCGGTTCGGCGGCGATGACGTCCGGCAACAGCGCGTTCATGCGCCCGATCGGGTTGTTCGCGCTCGGCGTGAGATAGGTCCATAGCGCCAGGCGGTCACGCGCTTCGTTCGGCGCGCACAGGATCGCCGCGACACGATGGCCGAGCTTGTCCGACGGCGGCACTTCGCGCCGGCCGATCGGGAAAACGAGCACGCGCAGCAGCCACGCGATCGGACGCACGGGGAAGTTGCGCAGCACGCCGTCGAGCGCGTTTTGCATGCGGTAGGCGCAGTCGTGGACGGCCCAAGCCAGCAACGGCCGGTCGGCAAGGGGATACCCCTGGTCCTGGTAGCGCTTGAGCATGGCACTGACGATGTACAAGTTCGACAGCACGTCGCCGAGGCGCGCCGACAGCTTTTCCTTGAACTTGAGCTTGCCGCCGAGCGTCAGCATCGAAGTGTCGGCGACCAGCGCCAGCGCGGCGGCATAGCGGTTCAACTTGCGGAAATAGCGTTTTGTATACTTGTCGCCGGGCGCCGAGCCGATCGAGGCGTGGGTCAGGCCGAGCACGAAGCTGCGCGCCGCGTTGGAGATCGCAAAGCCGACGTGCTGGAACAGCACGCGGTCGAACGCGCGCAGGCGCGCGCCGTAATCCGTGATCTGCGTCGCCTGCATTTCCTTGAGCACGTACGGATGGCAACGGATCGCGCCCTGGCCGAAGATCATGAGGCTCCGCGTCATGATGTTGGCGCCTTCGACCGTGACTGCAATCGGAGCGCTTTGCCAGCCACGCCCGGCATAGTTCTTCGGCCCGAGCTGCACACCCTTGCCGCCATGCACGTCGATGACGTCCTTGGCCACCTGGCAGGCAAGCTCGGTGCAATGATACTTCGCGATTGCCGAGGGCACGGACGGCTTCTCGCCGCGATCGACCGCCGCGGCCGTGGCCAGCGACAGCGCGCTCATCGCGTAGGCATGCCCGCCGATACGCGCCAGTGCTTCCTCGACGCCTTCGAAACGACCGATCGCCATGCCGAACTGCTTGCGCATGCGCGCGTAGGCGCCGGTGGCGATCGCCCCACCCTTGGCACCGCCGGTGGTATTCGACGGCAGCGTAATGGCGCGCCCGACCGACAGGCATTCGACCAGCATGCGCCAGCCGTGCCCGGCCATGTCGGCTCCGCCGATCAGCTGTGACAACGGCACGAACACGTCCTTGCCGCGAACGGGGCCGTTCTGAAACGGGATGTTCAACGGCAAGTGACGGCGCCCGACCTCGACGCCCTTGGTGTCGTGCGGCAGCAGTGCCAGCGTGATGCCGCGGTCCTCAACATCGCTGAGCAGCTTGTCCGGATCGAACAGGCGGAAGGCGAGGCCGATCACGGTCGCGACCGGCGCCAGCGTGATGTAGCGCTTGTCGAACGTGAGCCTGACCCCGAGCACGTTGCCGCCGCCCCATTCGCCCTTGCAGACGATTCCGTAGTCGGGAATCGAGGTCGCATCGGAACCGGCGAACGGGCCGGTCAGCGCGAAGCAAGGGATCTCGCGGCCGTCGGCGAGCCGCGGCAGGTAATAATCCTTCTGCTCCGGAGTGCCGTAGTGCAGCAGCAGTTCGGCCGGCCCGAGCGAGTTGGGAACGCCAACCGTCGATGCAACCGTCGCCGAGAGAGTCGAGATCTTCTGCAGAACGGCCGAATTCATCAGCGCCGAGAACTGCAGGCCGCCGTATTCCTTCGGGATGATCATGCCGAAGAAGCGGTTCTTTTTCAGGAACTCCCACATTTCCGGCGGCAGGTCGGCCAGTTCGTGCGTGATCTGCCAATCGTTGATCATGTGGCACAACTCTTCGCACGGGCCATCGAGGAACGCTTGCTCCTCGACGCTGAGCTGCGGCACCGGCTGCTTGAGCAGGATCCTCCAGTCGGGTTTGCCGCTGAACAGTTCGCCCTCGAAGCCGACCGTGCCGGCTTCGAGCGCCACGCGCTCGGTGTCGCTCAACTGCGGCGTGATCTTCTGGTAGATCTTCAGCAGCGGCGCGGTGATCTTCTGGCGGCGGAAGTCCGGCAGGTTGAACGGAACCGTCACCGCGGCGAATAGCAGCGCCGTGACGACCAGCGCAAGCATGCTGCTCCCGGCCAGCCAGCCAGCAGCGAGCAGGGCGGCGAAACCCGCGATCGTCCACACGCGCAGGCTCGTGCGCAAGTAAGCACAGGCGAGCGATATCGCCAGCACCGCAATCAGGGGATACCAGGGTGTCATGCAGTGCTCCTTGAGCTGCCGCTCGTGCGCAGCGGTTCGATGAAATCGCGGACGGCGTCGGTGAACGCGTCGTTGCGGTCTCCGACGATCATATGGGTGGCCTTGGGCACGCGCACGTGTTGCGCGTGTGGCACGCAGACGAGAAATTCCTCGATCGTCGATGCCGATACGATATCGCTCTCTGCGCCGCTGATGAGCAACGTCGGCACGCGCACCTTGCGCGCGGCATCGAGCAATGCAGCCTGCTGCCCTTCGCCGTTGCGCGCGATGCGGTCGAGCATGCGTGGATCCCAATGCCAGGCGAGGCGTCCGTTCGCGAGCGGGACCAGCATCTGGCGCAGGCGCTCGGAGCGATCAGGTTGATCGCGATAGCGTTCGGCACGATGCGGAAGGTAGTGCGCGATGGCCGCGGCCGCGTGGTCGAGCGAATCGAACCCGTCGGGGTGCGCGCCCATGAAAGTCAGGATGCGCTCGACGCCCGCATTTTCCCAACGCGGCGTGATGTCGACCAGCACCAGCGCGCGAAAGGGTGCATGCATGGCTTGGGCGATCAGACCAAGCAGCCCCCCCATCGACGCACCGATCAGGACTGGCAACGCGGGCGAGGGTGCGTGCGCCGCCTGTTGCGCGAGCTGGACCAGGTCATCGACGAATTGCATGAACTCGTAAAGCCCGTCCGGGCGGCGGCCGCTTTCGCCGTGGCCGCGGCTATCCGCAGTGATGCAGTGCCAGCCATGCCTTGCCAGCGCCCGCGCGCTCGGGGTCCACGCGCCCCGGGTCTGGCCGAAGCCATGCGCAAACAGCAGCGCCGGGTCATGATTCGCGCCGAAATGTTCCGTTACCAGCCGCACTCCGTCCGCCGCATGGATTGCATCAACGAGGTTGTCGCTGCGCGAATCGGCACGAGAAGGGCGGGTTGCGGCTGCTACCATACGCTGGAGTATGGTCAGACCCTTTCCTCCTGTCAATACGGTAGCGAATGGCCTAGAGGCTTGCTGCATCGAACAATTTGCTGCAGCGCAGCGCCTTTCGTGCTTCACCTTGGACGGGTGCAGTCGTTACCATGGGTCCATGCTGCACGCCATCGATAAATTCGAGCGAACCCGACTCAGTGCCGCCGATTGGGAACAGGCGGCGCTCGACGTGATCGCGGAACAAGGACTGGGCGCAGTCAGCGTCGAAGCGCTCGCGCGTCAGCTCGGGGTCACGAAGGGTAGTTTTTACTGGCACTTTCCGACGCGCGAAGCGCTGCTCAAGGCGGCGCTGGAGCGCTGGGAGACACAGGATGTCGACAATGTCTTTGCCCAGGTCGAACCGATTGCCGACGCGCGCGCACGGCTGTGCGAATTGTTTCGGCAAACCGGCCGCGAGGCCAAGTCGCACGTGATCTATTCGGCCCTGCTGCGGGCACTTGACCATCCGCTGGTGCAGCCGGTCATGGAGCGGGTCTCGCGCCGGCGCATGGATTTCCTGACGCTCGCCTATCGCCAGGTCGGCATGAACCGCGCGGATGCTGCCAATCGCGCGCGCCTGGCTTACGCCGCCTATGTCGGCTTCCTGCAACTGGCGCTGCAATTGGGACTGCCGCGGCTGGAGCATGCCGAATTCGAACGTTACGTCGAGCACGTGATCGACACCTTGATTCCCGCATGATGCCGCCCGACAGCAATTCCGGGGATCGCGATCTCCCCGCCGAACCTGCACACCAGATGGAGACGAAGTTCCCGATGGGAAGCAAACTTGCCGCGTTGAACCAATGGGTGGCCGATGTCGCCGCGCTGACCCAGCCCGACGCGATTGTCTGGTGCGACGGATCGGAAGCGGAAAACGAAGCACTGATCGAGCGCATGCTGCAAACCGGCGACCTGATCGAGCTCAACCCGAAAACGCATCCCAATTGCTACCTGCATCGTTCGCACCCATCCGATGTGGCGCGGGTCGAGCACCTGACGTTCGTCTGCACGCGCAACCGCGACGATGCCGGCCCAAACAACAACTGGATGGATCCGGCGCAGGCGCATGCGAAGGTCGACGCGCTGTTCGCCGGCTGCATGCGCGGTCGCACGCTGTACGTGGTGCCGTATTGCATGGGCCCGATCGATTCGCCGCTGGCGCGCTGCGGTGTGGAGATCACCGACAGCCCTTACGTGGTCGCGAACATGCGCATGATGACGCGCATGGGCAGCGCTGCGCTGGCGCGCATCGAGCGCGAAGGCAGTTATGTCAAAGGCCTGCATTCGATCGGCGAGCTCGATCCGCAGAAGCGCTTCATCATGCATTTCCCGGAGGAACTGTCGATCAAGTCGATCGGTTCCGGTTACGGCGGCAACGCGCTGCTGGGCAAGAAGTGCCATGCGCTGCGCATCGCATCGTGGCAGGCACGCAGCGAAGGCTGGCTCGCCGAGCATATGCTGATCGTCGGCGTGCAGAATCCGCGCGGCGAAATCCATTACATCGCCGCGGCGTTCCCGTCGGCGTGCGGCAAGACCAACCTCGCGATGCTGATTCCGCCGGACAGCTATCGCGAAGCCGGCTGGAAAATCTGGACCGTGGGGGACGACATCTGCTGGATGACGCCGGGCGAAGACGGGCGCCTCTGGGCGATCAATCCGGAGGCCGGATTCTTCGGCGTCGCGCCCGGCACCAGCGCCAAGACCAACCCGAATGCGCTGGCGATGCTGAACCACGATGCGATCTTCACCAACGTGGCGGTCACGCAGGACGGCGAACCGTGCTGGGAAGGGCTCGCCGAGCGCAAGCCGGCAAAAGACTGGCAAGGTCGCGACTACAGCGCCTCGAGTGGACCGGCGGCGCACCCGAACTCGCGCTTCACGGTGTCCGCGCGTCAGTGCCCGAGCTGGTCGCCGCGCGCGGAAGACCCGCAGGGTGTTCCGATCTCGGCGATCATTTTTGGCGGCCGGCGCGAACACCTCGTGCCGCTCGTGTTCGAGGCGCGCGACTGGAAGCATGGCGTGCTGATCGGCGCGGCAATGGGTTCGGAAACGACCGCGGCGGCCACCGGCGCAGTCGGTGTGCTGCGGCGCGACTCGATGGCGATGAAGCCATTTTGCGGTTACAACTTTGCCGATTACTTCGCGCACTGGCTGAGCATGGACAAATCCGGCGCAACGCTGCCGAAAATCTTCCACGTCAACTGGTTCCGCAAGGGCGCCGAGGGCAAGTTCCTGTGGCCGGGTTTCGGCGACAACATGCGCGTCATTGAATGGATCGTAGGGCGCTGCAGCGGCAGCGAAGGCGCGGTAGACACACCGATCGGGCTGCTGCCGCAGGAAGGCGACCTGAATCTCGACGGACTCAAGCTGCCTGCGGCGCAGCTGCAGGCACTGCTGCACGTCGACGTCGAAGGCTGGATCGCCGAGTACGAAAGTATCGGCGAGTACCTGGCGTCGTATGGCGAGCGCATGCCGCAGGCCTTGCGCAACGAGCAGCGCCGGATTGCCGCCCAGCTGGCCGATCAGACCGACGAACCGTCGACCGCCGGTTCGCCCTGATCCCGCAAACATCGTGGTGCAGCGCGCGCGCTCCCGCGCGGCGTTGCTGCAGGCCAACATAAACCATTCGGCCGCTTGCCGCATCATAGGCAGCACGATGCAGAATGCCGCGCTCAGCATGAATGTTCCGATGATCGAGTTTCCGCAGCCGGCGGATGATACGGCGCTCGTGCGCCGCTCGATCGACGGCGACGTCGGCGCGTTCGAACAGCTGTATCGCGGCCATGTCGGACGCGTCCACGGCGCGATCCTGCGCTTGGTCGGCATGGATCGCGCGCGCGCTGAGGAGCTGACCCAGGATGCGTTCGTGCGCGCCTGGCAGAAGCTGTCGAGCTTCCGCGGCGAAAGCGCCTTTTCGACCTGGCTGTATCGCCTCGGCGTCAACACGGCGCTGATGGACTTGCGCGGCAAGCGCGAGGAAGTCAATGCGGAGAACGACGAGCTGGAACTGGCGGCCGGCGGCGACGTGCCGTTTTGCGCCGGTGAACGCGGTGATCTGGAGCGCGCGGTTTCGGCGCTGCCGCCGCGTGCGCGCGCCGTGCTCGTGCTGCACGACGTCGAGGGCTGGAAACACGAGGAGATCGCGGCCGAACTCGGCATGGCGGTCGGTTCGTCGAAAGCACAACTGCATCGCGCCCGCGGCTTGCTGCGGCGCAAGCTCACGGATAGTTGAAAAGCCATCCGCGAAGCAATGAGACGAGGAGTAAGGCAATGAACAACGAATTCTTGTGGCGCAATCAGATGCGCAAGCTTGGCGAACCGGCCGAGCCGGCGCACGAACTGTGGCCGGCGATCGCCGCGCGTATCGCTACGGCGGCGCCAGAGGGGCGCGTGGGCGCGAAGCGCCGGACCTTGCACTGGTTCGCGCTCGCCGCGAGCCTGGTCGTCGCGATTGGCGCTGCGCTGGTCGCGTTCCGCGCACCACACCTGGCCGACACGACGCAAAGCGCAGCCGTAAGCGTGCCGACGCCGGCGGCGCAGCCGTCCGTGGCCGCAGCACCGGCAAACGCGGCGGCGGCGGCCGAATTGCCGCGCACCGCGCTCGACTGGGCGCAGCCGTCCGATCCGGTGCTCGCAGCAACGGCAGCACACCTGGACCTCGCAAGCGCCGAACTGCAGGACGCGCTTGAGCAGCGGCCGGACGCGGTGTTCCTGGTCGGGTTGCTCAATCGCACCAATGCCATGCGCCTGCGCCTGATGCGCAAGACCCCGAATGCGGGTTGACCCTTTGTATACATGGAGCCAACGATGATCACCTTGCCTTGCCGGATTCGCCGCGCGCCGCTGTACCTGGCGCTGGCCGCGATGACGGTTGCCCCCGGCCTGCTGCTGGCCGCCGATGCCGGCGCGCCGCAGGCGATGACGATCGCGGCCGATGCCGCCGCGAAACAGCTGCAGCAAAGCTGGACGATTGCCAACGACGCCACTATTGAGATCCACAACGTGCGCGGCAGTGTCGACATCAGCGCGGGTGAAGCCGGGCATGCCACGCTCGACGGCAGCCTCGGGGCGGGCTCGCGCCTGGTCATCGCTGGCGACGAACGCCGCCTGGACCTGCACGTCGAAGCGGCCGATCAGCAGCACGGGTGGTTCAATCATCACGGGCCGAGCTCGGACACGAACCTGAGCCTGAAGGTGCCGTCGGGGGTGTCGGTCAGGCTCGAACTCGTCAGCGCCGACGGCAAGGTGGCCGGCATCGATGGCAAGTCGCTCAATATCGAAACGGTCAGCGGCAAACTCAACCTCGACAGCGGCGCCGAGCAGGTCGACATCGAAAGCGTCAGCGGCGACGTAACGCTCAAGGCGACGCGCGCCGACTCGAGCCATCGCATTCATCTGCAGACTGTCAGCGGCGACATCGAACTGAGCGGCGCCAGCGGCCGGGTCAAGTTCGATTCGGTATCGGGGAACGTGCGCCTGACCGGCGATCAAGTGCAGGAGTTCGAAGCCGGCACCGTGTCGGGCAATGTCGGCCTGTCCGCGGCCACGCTCGGCAAGCACGGGCGCGTGCAAGTCGAAACGATGAGCGGCGATATCCGCACCGAGCTGCCGACCGACATATCCGCGCGCATCGAAGCGGAGTCGTTCAGCGGCCGCATCCGCACCGACTTCGGCAAGGTCAACAAACCCGAATACGGCCCGGGCAGCAGCCTGGAAGCCACGATGGGCGACGGCGACGCCCAGATCAGCACCAAGTCGTTTAGTGGAAATGTGGATATTTTGAAAAGGCCGTAGGGGAAGGCAGAAGGGAGAGGGGAGAGGGGAGAAGGGAGAAGGGAGAAGGGAAAGGGTGAACGGGAGAGGACAGGCCGTGCAGGGTTTGCCCCCATCCGCCTTCGGCACCTTCCCCCGCTTGCGGGGGAAGGAAAAGCGCGGGGAAGGATGAGCGGGGGGCAGGATGAGCGCGGTGGAGGATAGGGCGGAGTCAGAATCCACGGGTTTTGTGGCTGCTGCCCTTCCCCCGCTTGCGGGGGAAGGTGGCGGCAGCCGGATGGGGGAAAACCCGCGGCGCGCCCATTTCTCTCCTCGCATCTACTCAGAAAACATCGTTACCAACTCAGGAACAAACTCCGCGTAGCGCTTCCAGCGCCCGACCGCATGGGAGTACACCGGCTGGCGCGCTTGCCAGACGCTGGCAGTGGCGATGACCTGCGTCGCGGCGATATCAGCGGAACCCCATTCCGGCAGCGACGGCAGCTCGAGGAAGTCGGCCAGCCGATTCAATTGCGCATCCGGCTCGGCCACCAGCGCCTCATAGGACACGTCCAGGATCGGCAGCGGCACCTGCGTGCGCCAGTGCCGCATCATCGCGTCATGATCTGCCGCGACTTGCGCAATCGCATCGAAGTCGTACGAAAACGCGAGGTCCGGATGGGCGAAATGCTGCGACCACAAAGACAGCGCGGTGTCGCGCATTCCGCGCTGGCAATGGATCACGCGTGCATTCGGAAAGAGCGCGTGGACCAGGTTGAGGTAGCGGAAGTTCAGCGGATTCTTGTCGATGTAGTAGCGTGCCGGCGCATCGTCGCGCCGCACCTGGGTCGTGATCAGCGCGGCGATGGACTGCAGGGCGCCACGATTGGCCAGCGCATCCTGGCCGGCAAGGTGCGCGTGCATCGACCCGATCCAGTTCAACTCGCCGCGATCGTGCACCTGAGCATGACGCGCCAGCCGCGTCGCCACCAAGGTCGTGCCGGTGCGCGGCAGGCCGACGACGAAGATCGGCAC
>Ga0308174_10000923_pt1 | contig 13023 bp, 10 predicted proteins | sample PhyPR2_FD_203894 | JGI IMG/M metagenome (GOLD analysis project Ga0308174, IMG submission 203894) | Soil microbial communities from UC Gill Tract Community Farm, Albany, California, United States - DLSLS.P.R2 | ecosystem: Environmental > Terrestrial > Soil > Agricultural land | place: USA...
CGCCGGACGCGCAAACACCGTCTCTGCCCGTCCTGTTTGCACGAAGCGCCCCCGGTCGATCAGGCACACCATATCCGCCAGAGCAAAGCACTCCTGCAGATCGTGCGTCACCAGCACCAGCGGGATGCGGAGCCGCTCGCTTGTGTTCCGCAGAACATCGTAGAACGATTGCCGGAGCCGCTCGTCCAGTCCCCGCGCGGGTTCATCCAGCAGCAGCACTCGCGGATCGCCGACCAATGCCCGGGCAATCGCCGCTCGCTGTTTTTGACCTCCCGACAACTGCGCCGGCTTCCGCTCCGCCAACTCCGTGAGCTCGAATGCCTGCAGCAGTTCGTTGATCCTTCGGTGCCGGTTCAAGCCCCGCGTTCGCGTTCCCCGCGCCGACGCCGCCGCGAATCGCAGGTTGTCGCGCACCGTCTTGTGCGGGAACAGCGCGTGATCTTGGAAAATGTACCCGCAATGCCTTTGCTGCGGCGCCAGATGTATCCGTTTTGCGGAGTCGAAACACAGCTGGTCGTCCACCAGAATGCGTCCGCTGTCAGGTCGCGCGAATCCGCTCAGGCAATTCAGCGTAAGCGTCTTCCCCGAGCCGCTCGCGCCGAACAAAACCGTGATCCCCGGCTCGGCCCTCAACTCCACATCCAGCTCAAACGCATCGTGCTCCGCCGTGGGTGGGAGCCGCTTCACTAACCGCGCTTCAAGGGCCATCGCGTTCTATCCGACGCTATTGCGCCGCGACCACCGGCCTAAATATCCCGCCGGCCACAACAAAGCCAAGGCCGTCAGCGACGTCACCACAACCAGGACACGCGCCAGTTGGCCGTTTCCCGACTCCACTGCGTCATAAATCGCCACCGAAAGCGTCTGTGTGCTGTCCGGTATATTTCCCGCCACCATAATCGTGGCGCCGAAGTCTCCCAGCGAGCGCGCAAACGCAAGCGTGGCCAGCGCCGATAATCCCCGCTTGGCCAACGGCAGCGTCACATGCCAGAACGTCTTCCACTCCGACGCGCCCAGGCTCTGCGCCGCCCACTCGTACCGGTAATCCACGCTCTCCAGCGTCGCCCGGGCCGCTTTGATGAACAGGGGCGCGGAGTGCAAAAACGCCGCCACCACCGCCGCTTCCCAGGTAAACACCAGCGGCTGTCCAAACAGCTTCTCGTACACGCGGCCGACCGGCGACTCGCGCCCTACCAGTACCAGCAGGTAATAGCCAAGCACCGTCGGCGGCAGCACCAGCGGCAGTGTGATCAGGGTGTCCAGCAGGTTCTTTCCCCAGAAGTTCTTGTGCGAAAGCAGGTACGCGACCAGCGTTCCGACCGATAAAACCAGGAATGTCGTGATGGTGGCTACGCGCAGGCTGAGCCAAAGCGGAAACCAGTCGATAGACGAGAGGACCTGCATCGTTTGGGCGAAAGAAGGAACCCCGATTATAGCTTTGGGGCCGTCCGTAGCATTAGGCGCGGCCTTCGTTCGAGTACCGGCAGGGAGAAACGGAACGTGGAGCCGTGTCCTTCGCCGGCCGATTCCACCCAGATCCGCCCGCCATTGCGCTCCACCACCTGCTGGCAGATCGCCAGGCCAATCCCCGTACCGGGAATCTGCTGGCTGTGCAGGCGCTTGAAAATCCCGAATATCTGCGCGTGATACTCGGCTTCAATGCCCATCCCGTTGTCCTGCACGGAAATAATCCACTCCAGCCCTTTGCGTTCGGCGCTGATCGTAATCTCCGGCTGCCGCTCGCCCCGGTATTTGATCGCGTTGCCCACCAGGTTCTGGAAAAGCTGTACGTACTGCGCCTCATATCCGGCAACATGAGGAAGAGGCTGGCGGATGATCGTGGCTCCCGCCTCGCTGATGGCTTCGGCCAGATGCGCGAGGGCGTGGTCCAGGGCGCGATCCAGTGCCACGTCCTCCTTGGGAGAGTCCGCATTCTTGGCGATCGATGTATAGGACAGCAAGTCCTGGATCAGTAAGGAAATCCGCTTCGCCCCGCCGATCACATAATCCATCAGCTCCTGATCTTCGTCGTTCAGTCTCCCCTGAAATCGCCTGCCCAGCAGTTGCGTGTAACTGGTCACCATGCGCAGGGGCTCCTGCAGGTCGTGCGCCGCCGCGAAGCTGAAGCCCTCCAGGTCCTTGTTCAGCCGCCGCAGTTCGCGCTCGGTCATAAACTGCTTATGAATGTCGGTGGAGGTGCCCACCCATTTGTAAATTTGCCCGTCGGAGTTGCGGAGAGGAAGGGCTCGGGTTAAGGCCCAGCGCCATTCACCCGAATGATGCCGCATCCGCTGCTGAACTTCGTACAACTCGCCGGTCTGGATGCAGCGTGTCCATTGAGCAACCGCCGCCGGTATGTCGTCGGGATGGATCGCGTTCTGCCATTGCCACTCCTGCGGGTCATTGGGATTGAGCCCGGTAAACACCTTCCACTGTTCACTGAGGTAGTCGATGTGTCCCTCTGGCGTGGCGCTCCAAACCAGCTGTGGAATCGCATCGGCGAGTGTTCGGAACCGTTCTTCGCTTTCCCGCAAAGCTTCCTCGGCGCGCTTGCGCTCCGTGATGTCCAGCACGGCGCCGTTCAGGGAACAAGGTCGGCCCTCCGCATCGAGCTTGGCCTTCCCGCGCGCCGCCACCCACCGCACTTCGCCATCGCGGCCCAGCACGCGATACTCCGGTGTGTAACGTTCGCCCGTCGCCAGAGCCCTGTCCCGTGCGGCCTTCACGGCTTCCAGGTCGTCAGGATGCACCCTGCTGAAAAACAGGTCTAGCGGTATGCCGCCCGCCGCCTGCTCCTCCGTCAGGCCGAACAGCGCCGCCAGATTGCCGTCCCCCACCACCGGACCGCCCACTTGCCAGGTCCAAATCCCAAGCTCGGCAACATTGATGGCCGCCTGCAGCCGCTCGCGAACCGTTCGGAGCTCGTCCGTATCGCGACGCTGGGCATCGATGTCGATCAGCGCCACAATCGCGCCGATCATCTCGCCAGAGCTGTTACAAATGGGCGCGCTCGTAATGCATACCCATCTCCGGGTGCCATCTCCGCGCTGGTATTGGACTTCCAGCTCCGCCCTTTCGCCTGTTTCGAGCGTGCGTACCAATGGGTACTCGTCGCTCTCTACGTGCCGTCCGTCGGCGTGATAGCTGACCCAGTTACCGTGATACTCCTTGTTTGGCGAGAAAATCACCGGGTGCCCGCAGATTATCTCCACTTGCTTGTTCCCGAAGAGGATCCGCCCCGATGGTGCCTCCGCCAGCACGATCCCGACCGGCACCTGATCCAGTACAGCGTGCAGCTGCGACCATTCTCCTGCCAGTTTTTCGTTGAGAGTCTCTCCCATTCTCCTTCGCTCACATAGACGCCGGTCGCGGGTTTTCTATTCCTGAACCGCGCTTCCGTGTCCAACCTTACGCTTCTGGTAAATAGTCATTAAAATTCTTGAATCAGTTTCATAACAGGAGTAGTATTCAGGCCAAGGAGTGTATTTCCCCGTATGAACCTCGTTCTTCACATATCCGTTTGTGGAGCGTTAGTCGCCGCGATTGTTGGATTGATGATCTATCGTAAGTGGCTGGAGGATTACTGCGATCACACGATTCACCTTCACAACGATGCTCACGATAGCAGCATCATTGAGGCCCAGTCGGCTGAGTGCCGGCGCATTGCAGCTATTGATAAGGTGAACAACTTCCTGATCGCGGCCGTAATCATCTATGCCGCAACGGTGATCAGCATTCTTACCTACCAGGCTTGGAACGCCGCCTAAAGCGCATTGAGCTAAACGACGGCCTCCTGTTGCGGTTGCGGAGCTTCCAGCGGTATCTTTCTGTCTCTTGCCTCCCTTAAGCGATGCAAGACGACCCGCAGAATGGCGAAAACAGGCACCGAGAAGATCATGCCTGGAATACCGCCGATAGCTTCGCCCGCCAGGACGGCGAATAGCACTAGTAAAGGATGTAGCTCCACACCGGAGCTCATCAGGTACGGGTTCAAGACGTAGTCCTGGAAAATCCGGAAGCACGCCCAGAAGACCACAATCCACAACAGCCCGCCGGAACCAGTAGTTCCGCACACGATCAGCACCACCACGCCGGCGACTGCGGGTCCGATCACGGGGACAAACTCGCACACGGCGGCTACACCCGCCAGCAAGAACTCATACGAGTAGCCCATCATTCCCAGAAAGAGCACCCAGGCCACAAAGGAAGCGATGGCCAGAAGCACCAACGCTCGAATGTAGTTCCGGAGAAGTACGTGAACGTCGTTCAGTATGCGAACCACCAGTGTGCGGTCTCGCCCGCCGTCGATCGTGTTGAGAACCGCTGCCGAGATACTCCGTGCGTCCTTCAGAAAGAAAAACGCCAGGATGGGGACCAGTATAGCCGGGACAACGGCGCCCAGGCCTGACAGGATCCGTGGACCCGCCTGCTGCAGAAAAGGGACGACACTCGTCTGAAGCTGGACAGCTTCTTTGCTTAACAAGTCGATTATCTTCTCGCGTACGGGTTCCAGAAAAGCCGGAAGGGGAATCTTCGCCCAGCTGCCGCCAGTAACCAACGCCGGTAACCGCTTCGCCAGACTGGTCGCTTCGTCGGCGATGGTGGGAACCAGGTTAATACCGATCCCAATCAGTAATCCGATCAGCAGAACGTAAACAATCGCGAGAGCTAAATTGCGCCGCTTGCCAAAGAAACGTTCGACCACGCTGACGACGGGCGAAAGCATATAGGCAAAGAAAATCGAGCCGGCAAACAGCAACAGAGTGCCGCGAATGAAGTAAACAACGGCCAGCAGCAGCCCGAACAGGAATACCGTCCAGACAACGCGTAAAGCTCGATTGTCCAGTCCAAATATACTGTCTGTAGCATTTGGCATTCGTAGTTAGACTAGCAGGTGCTCAAGTAATTGCAATCGGGTATGTTTGAGCGGCGGAAGATATGCAAATAGCGGGGCGCGGCGTTCGCGAAGCCATCGAAGAATTGCGTCAATTGGAGGCAAAACTCCGGGTGGGCGGCGGCGCCAAAAAGATCGAACGGCAGCACCGCGACGGCAAATGGACCGCCCGCGAACGTATTCAGGCCCTCGTCGACGGCGGAAGCGAATTTCTTGAAATCGGCCTGCTGGTCGCTTACGACAAGCACGACGGACAAGCTCCTGGAGCGGCGGTCGTCACCGGGCTCGCGAAGATCGAAGGCCGTCCCGTGGTAGTTGTCGCCAACGACGCGACCGTGAAAGCAGGCGCCTGGTGGCCCGAAACGATCACCAAAATTCTGCGGGCGCAGGAGATTGCCATGCGCAATCGCGTACCCATCGTATATCTGGTGGATTCGGCGGGCGTGAACCTGCCTCTCCAGGACCGTATCTTTCCCGGCCAGTACGGCGCCGCCCGGATCTTCTACTACAACTCGTTGATGCGGCGCAGACTGCGCATTCCACAGATCGCGGCCGTGATGGGGCCATGCATCGCAGGCGGGGCTTACCTGCCGGCGCTCAGCGACGTCATCATTATGGTGGACAAGGTCAGCTTCATGGGGCTGGGCGGTCCGAATCTTGTCAAGGGTGCGATCGGGCAGGTAACCGACTACGAAACACTGGGCGGAGCAAAGATGCATACGGCCGTGAGCGGCGTCGCCCACTACCGTGCCGCCGACGACAAGGACTGTCTCGAACGGATACGCCAGCAGATTCGGCAGCTGCCCGAGCCCGCGCCGAAGCCGGCCGGTACGGAGCCGCGCCTGCCCGCCGCTCACCTCTACGAAACCATGCCCGCCGACCACCGTCTCCCGTATCGGATGGAAGATCTACTGGGCTCCCTTGTCGATTCCGACGATATGGTGGAGTTTCAGCCGGAGTTTGCGCCGGAGATCCTGTGCACGACTGCCCGCTTGAATGGGCGCGCTATTGGAGTTATCGCTAACCGGCGTGGATTTGTGAAGACCGATAACGGCCCTCGTATCGGCGGCGTTCTCTACACCGAGTCGGCGCGCAAAGTTGCCTACTTCGTGGAAACCGCCGAACGCCGCGGCCTGCCGCTCCTTTATGTACAGGACGTTTCCGGATTCATGGTCGGCGTTCAGGCGGAAGCGGAAGGAATCATCCGGGCCGGAGCGGAGATGGTGGAGACAATGGCCTGCGCCACCGTCCCAAAGATCGTGCTGACGGTTAATCATGCCAGCGGCGCCGGCTATTATGCGATGGCGGGACAGGGCTTCGATCCCAATTTCACTTTCTCCTGGCCCACGGCCCGCATCGGCGTGATGGAAGGAGATTCAGCGGTGCAGGCGATCTATGGCGCCGAGCTTGACCGGTTGAAAGCCGCTGGGCAGCCGATCCCCCCGGATTTAGAGGAAAAGATTGCGCAAACGCGCGCTGACTACGATCGCTGGCTCGACGCGAAGTTCGCGGCGGCGCGGGGATACTGCGACGCGGTCATTGATCCGCTGGAGACGAGACGGGTGCTGGATTTCGCTCTCGATGTCGCCTGTGCTCACGAAGGGACCGATCATCTGCCGGTTCAATTCCTGAGCCATCAGGGGAACGGAGAGCGCCGGTGATCTGCATCGGCAATGGGCAGGGTTTCTGGGGCGATTGGCTGGAAGGTCCGGTGCGTCTGGTCGAAGGCGGGCGGCTGGATTACCTGACGCTCGATTACCTGGCGGAAGTAACGATGTCGATCCTGCAAAAGCAGCGCAAAAAGGACCCGCAGCTTGGCTATGCGAGAGATTTTCCACCCCTGATCGCGCGGATCAGCAAACGCATCGAGGATGCCCGCATCCGCGTAATCGCCAACGCTGGCGGGGTGAATCCCGTGGCTTGTGCGAAGGAAGTGCGGCGACTCGCTCCGGGATTAAAGGTAGCGGTTGTGCTGGGCGACGACATTCTGGACGGCATCGACGACCTGCTGGAATCGGGAGAGGAACTGCGCAATATGGATACCGGGGAGCCGATCTCCAATATTCGTGGGCAAATCGAGAGCGCCAATGTTTACCTGGGTGCGTTTCCGCTGGCCGAAGCACTGCGCACGGGCGCGGACGTGGTGATTACGGGGCGCTGCGCCGATGCGGCACTGTCGCTTGCGCCGATGATTTACGAATTCGGCTGGAAACAAGACGACCTGGATCTTTTAGCCAGCGGGATTGTAGCCGGTCACGTGATTGAATGCAGCACACAAGCCACGGGCGGCAACTGTCAACTCGACTGGCAATCGACGCCGGATTTTGCGCACATCGGGTTTCCGGTCATCGAAGCGAGCGGAAATGGCGAGATGGTTATTACCAAACACACCGGCACGGGCGGACGCGTGACCCAAGGCACCGTGAAAGAACAACTGCTGTATGAGATTGGCGACCCAGCGCAGTACATGACGCCCGATGTGATCGCGGATTTCCGGACCATTCAACTTTCGGATGACGGACCAGACCGAGTGCGCATCAGCGGCGTGAAAGGCAGCCCCCGTCCCGAGAAGCTGAAGGCATCCGTCTCCTACCATTACGGCTGGAAAGCGATCGGAACGCTGGTGTATTCGGCGCCTGACGCGTTCGAAAAGGCTCAGGTCGCCGATAGGATGGTACGCCAACGGCTATCGGAACTCTCGTTGCGGTTTGAAAAGATACATACGGAATTTTTGGGCGTGAATGCGTGCCATGCGCATCTTGCACCCGTGCTGGATGAACCGGCGGAGGTGCAGTTGCGCATCGGGGCGCGAAGTCCGGACAAGGAAAGCATCGAACGGTTTACGCGCGAGTTGATCCCGCTGGTCCTGAACGGTCCGCCGACGGCAACCGGCTATGGAGAAGGACGGCCGCGGGTGCGTGAAGTGGTGGCGTACTGGCCAGCGCTGGTGCCTCGGGATGCGGTTTCTCCGCGCGTGGAGGTAATTGAGTGAAGGTGAGGCTCTCGCGCGTCGCTCATGCGCGTTCGGGCGACAAAGGCGACGTCTCGAACGTCGGTCTGATCGCAAAAGATCCACGATATTATGATTTGCTGGTGCGGGAGGTAACGGCGGAGCGGGTGAAGTCCCACTTCGGGCCGCTGGTTGCAGGCAAGGTGTCGCGCTACGAACTGCCGAATCTTCATGCCTTGAATTTCGTGATGGAACAGGCGCTGGACGGTGGCGGAACCATTTCGCTGCGCACAGATGCTCAGGGAAAGACGCACGGCGCGGCATTGCTAACGATGGAGATCGAGGTAGCTCCCGATGAACCTGCTGATTAGACGCGAGGAGCGGGTGCTGCGCATTACCCTGAATCGTCCAGCGAAACGCAACGCACTCACGGCGGGCATGTGCTCTGGAATTGTTCATGCCATCACGTCGGCGCAGACGGATGCAAACGTGGGATCAATCTTTCTGACGTCGTACGGCCAGGTGTTTTGTGCGGGAATGGATCTGGATGAAGCGATGGAATCGCCCGACCAGGCGCTGGGGCAATTGCATGACCAGTTGTTCACTATCGGGGCGCGCTCGTTGAAGCCGATTGTCATTAGCGTGGATGGGCCCGCGTTAGGCGGGGGACTGGGCCTGGTGGCGCAAGGCCACGTGGTCGTCGCGGAACCGGGCGCAGTGTTTGGGCTGCCCGAGATTCGCGTCGGGCTATGGCCGTTTTTGGTTTACCGTTCGGTTGCGGAAGCGCTAGGTTCACGCCGGGCAATGCAACTGAGCCTCACCGGCAGCACGTTTTCGGCGCAGGAGGCTATGCAGTGGGGGCTGGTGCATCATGTCTGTTATCCGCCCGTGGATGAGCAGGAGCGTGGCGCGGCGATCGCCAGGGATCTTGCGAAAGCGAGTCCCAGGGCGATCAAGGCCGGAATGCAGTATGTCCGTGCCTCGCGGGGCCGGTCCTGGAGCAAAGCAGGCGAACTTGCGATTGCCCTCCGCGACCGCGTGATGGCGAGTCAGGATTTCAAAGAGGGCTACCGCGCGTTCAAAGAGAGGCGCGATGCACGTTGGCCCAGTCTTGCCGCGAAGCCGAAGGACAAAGAGAAGAAGTAGTTTTGAAGATTGTTTTCCTTTGTTTGCTGGCGGTCTTGCATTGTAGTGCGTCTACCGTCCATTCGCCTACGTTTTACAAAGATGTCCTGCCCATCTTGCAGGAGCGCTGTCAGGGGTGCCACCGACAGGGCGAGATGGCGCCCATGCCGTTGGAAACGTATCTGCAGACGAAGCCTCATGCGCGTGCTATCGAGCAGGTGACCCGCGATAAGAAGATGCCGCCGTGGTTTGCGGACCCGCATTTTGGGCGGTTCGCGAACGATCCTTCTCTAACGGCGGACCAAATCAGTACTCTCGCCGCGTGGGCCGACGCTCATGCACCCGCGGGCGATCCGCACAACGCGCCTCCTCCGGTACATTGGACGACTGGTTGGAACATCGATAAGCCCGACGTCGTTCTCCAAATGCCGCGGGCGAAGGAGATTCCGGCCAGCGGTGACGTGCCGTATCAATACGTCATCATTCCAACGCATTTCAAGCAAGATCGCTGGGTAAGGATGTCGGAGATACGGCCCAGTAATCGCATGGTTGTGCATCACGCGGTGGCGTATGTGCGCGATCCGAAATCGGAGTGGCTGCGGGGCGCTCCAGTGGGCATTCCTTTTAGCGCGGACGATTTGCCGACGGAGTCACAGCGGCGGGACGCGATGTGGACAACCAGCGACATTCTGCTCGTGTACGCTCCGGGAAGTCTGCCGGATGCATGGCCCGACGGCTTCGCAAAATTTGTGCCAGCAGGCAGCGACATCGTGCTGCAAATGCACTATACAACGCACGGCATGAAGACGGAGGACCAGACACGTATCGGGCTGGTTTTTTCGAAAGAGCCGCCGCGCAAACGCGTGCTGACCCTGCAGTTAACAAACGACCGGTTTCTGATTCCGCCAGGTGATCCGGACCATCGTGTGGAGGTGCATGGAAGCATACCGAACGACGCGCTACTGCTGAGCTTCTTTCCCCACATGCATCTGCGGGGTAAAACATTCGAGTACAACATTCTCAAACCCGGCGGCAGAGTGCGAACGCTGTTGCGGATCCCGCATTACAATTTTTATTGGCAGTTAAGTTACCGTCTGCAGGATCCGCTTCCGTTAAAAGCTGGAACCGTGTTGCAGGCGGTGGCGACCTTCGACAATTCAAAGAACAACCCCCACAATCCTGATCCCGACTCCGCGGTGACCTGGGGCGAACAGACCTGGGCGGAGATGATGGTGGGGTTCTTCGATGTGGCTGTGGACCCCAGTGTTGATAAACAGGAGTTCTTTGTCAGGGCCGGGAAGCGCTAGCTCCATCCGGCGCCCAGTCTTCATAGAGCGTTTTGACCAGTTCGTCAAGGGCGCGCTCGGGATCCGGAGCCACAAGAACTTCGCGATTGAACGCTGCAAAAAGCGGCAGAGCAAAGGGAGACGGGCGGGGAAGGTCGTAAATTTCCAGAGGCGTTTCGTAGATGCGCTTGGCGACCTCGAGAGCACGGGGAGCGTCGCATTGATCTTCCAATACTTCCCGGATGGCTTCCCGAACGAGTGGATGATCGGGTTCGTGCTCCAGCAGTGTTTTGTAGAGCAGACTACCGTTCCAGGTGGATGTGCGCGCGGTGACCTCTCCGCGTGTGGTGCGGCGCGGCAGCAATTGCCCGATTTCAGCGATGTGGCGAAATGACGTGCCCAGCGTTTCCGTTGTGGAGAGTGTGTGGCGAAGATCCTCCATCCAGTTTTCGGGATTGAAAGCCTCATGAAGAATACCGGCATCGAACTCGATGCGGGCATCCATGGAGAGAAGAAAGCTGTGATCGTCGAAATTGGCGACTACGCTGGCGCCTTTGCCAACGCGCGTTCCGGCCACCCAGGCCAGAGAGCGATTAACGGCGCGCCCGGCCACGACGTGCACCAGGAGCAACATGTTGCGGCCGTTCACGATGTGCTCGACCAGCACGGGTGAATCGGTCGGGATGGGCAAGGCGCGGCAGTGGCGAGCTAAAAAGCCGCTGATTCGATGAGCCACGTTTCTGTCGACTTTGTACGTGTTCAGCAGGTGCGCGGCGCAGACCTCTGCTCCCCCGGATTCCCAATGACAGCGCAGTTCGCGGCGCAGTTTCAGCTCTTCCTGTGCGAGTTGCGCCGTCAGAGCCATTTTGTTGCTGAACCAGCGCGGCGTCTTCACTTGCTCGCCAGTGGCAGGTTCGACCACGGCCATGTTTTGATACAGCCGTTTCACGCGCACGGGCCTGCCGGCCATGATGAACGCTTCGTTCGGCTGTAATCCGGCGATAAATGCCTCCTCCACGTCACCCAAAGGGCGGTTCTTCGCGGAAACGACTTTCACCTGATAATCCGTGCTGATGACGCCCAGGTTCATGTAGTAATTGCGCGCGGTCTTTCGGTCGGCCACGCGGAACTTATCGCCATCCAAGAGGATCTTTCCGAAAGTTCCGTAGGGCTCCAGCACCTTTCCGCCACCGGCGAGGTACTGGATGACATCATCGAAGTCCCTCCGGGAAAGATACTGGTAGGGCCCAGCTCTCGTGACAAGCTCGAAAGCATCATCGAAGGTCCATTCACGTTCGATGCTCATTCCGAGAAGGACCTGCGCGAGCACATCGAGCGGGGCGCCGGGAATGCGCAGAGCGTCAAGGCGGCCTTCCCGAGCCGCTTCGCGCAGCGCAACGCATTCGAGAAGGTCGGGCAGATTGAGCGGAACCAGCGCCCCCTGGGCGACTCCATTTACGCGGTGACCGCTGCGTCCGAGGCGTTGAAGAGCACGGCTTACCCCGCGTGGCGTTCCGATCAGCAGAACCTGGTCCACGCTGGAGAAGTCGACGCCCATTTCGAGGCTGCTGGAGGCCACGACGGCCTTCCAATAGCCTGTTTTGAGGCCGTCTTCGATGGCGAGGCGCTCGTCACGATTGACGGAGCCATGGTGTACGGCGATCTGCTCGTCCCACTGGGGCAGAAGAATTTTGAGGGCGAGCCCGAGTCGCTCCACACCGGAACGCGTGGTGAGGAAGATCAGACTGCAACTTGCCTTTTCGACGAGAGCCGCGACCGTGTGGGCTATGCGGAACGGATTGTAGCCGGCGGGTGGAAGCCACGTGTCCGGTTCCGGTGCGACTACTTCGAGGCGATGCGACTTTCGAAAGTCACTCTGGGCAGTGGCGCAAGGACGAGTTCCGCAAAGGAGCCGTTGAATGGCATCCACAGGCCAGGCCGTGGCTGAAACGCCGATGCGCTGCAGTGGGCGGTCCACGCGCTGTTCGAGGCGTTCCAGGCAGAGGGCCAGTAGCGAGCCGCGCTTGTTTTCGGCGAACGAATGAATCTCATCCACGACGACGGTATCGGGATCGAAGCCCGTTTTACGCCAGGCGCTCTGCGACAGGATAGAACTGAGGCTTTCCGGCGTGGTCATGATGAGATGAGGCCGGCGCCTACCCTGACGAGTGCGTTCGTTCACGGCGGTATCGCCGGTGCGGATCTCCATGCGAATCTGCTGGGCGAGAGGGAGCGTGGCGTTCACGGCATCGAGCGCAGGTGTCAAGTTGCGATGAATGTCATTCCCGAGGGCTTTCAGAGGAGAGACATAGACGGCGCAAACGGCATTCGGCAGGGCATTCCGCGCGGCGCGCCCGGCGAGATGAGATAACACAGACAGAAAAGCGGCGAAGGTCTTCCCACTTCCCGTGGGCGCAAGGACCAGTGTGTTTTCGCCCCGGAGCGTGTGGGGCAAGGCCCGGAGCTGGATATCGCTGAACGACGGATATTGCGCAAGAAACCAATCCGCCAGGGCCGGATGCAGGGCGGCAATGATCTCCTTCTGGCGTGCTTTGGGCGCGGAGACCTTCTTACTGGAGCGAGGCTTTGTAGAGCGCTTCGACTTGAGCGATATCATCACAATCCTCCGGCCTCTTGTCCGGCCGCCAGCGCAGGATACGGGGAAAACGGAGTGCGTAGCCGCTTTTGTGACGGCTGCTCTTTTGCACGCCGTCGAAGGCTACCTCCAAAACAATCTCGGGGCGGACGAGCATCACGCGACCAAATTT
>Ga0308174_10000924_pt1 | contig 13009 bp, 13 predicted proteins | sample PhyPR2_FD_203894 | JGI IMG/M metagenome (GOLD analysis project Ga0308174, IMG submission 203894) | Soil microbial communities from UC Gill Tract Community Farm, Albany, California, United States - DLSLS.P.R2 | ecosystem: Environmental > Terrestrial > Soil > Agricultural land | place: USA...
ACTATTTGACACAACTTTTAGTCCCCGCTGCGGCGGAATCGCGACAAAATGCCGCGCGACGTGGAAGAACTTTGACATTGCGTTGAATTCATTACGTATCGACAAACGTTCGACTCCCGATCATGACCGCTTGGCCTGAGCCTCAAATTCGCCAAACGATGTTCAAGGCGTTCGATGCAACGCGCTTCGTTTAGACTGCCCGAGCCGATTCTCGCCGATGCCTTCGATGACCCGCCCGGACTTCTCCTCAGCAATTACCGTTCACGCCACGACGGGCACCGCCTCATGAGCGGGGATGCCTTGTGGTTTCCGCAGATTCTCTTCAGCGCGATTGCGGATCTAGCGTTCGCCTGCACGCTGGGCGCGCTGCTCTTCAACGCGTGGCTTTGCCGGGAACGCGCATTCGAACCGATGTCTTCGGCACGGCGTGCTTTCGTGCGTGCGTCGCGTCTGGGGACCGCTGCGGCGCTCGTGTTCGTCGCGGGCGATTTCGTATCGCTATGGCTTCAGTCAGCCGCAATGAGCGGTTCATCCCTGTTCGATGCCGGCGCTTCCCTGTGGCTCGTCGCGACAGCCACGCACGCGGGCATCGGCTTCACGGTGGCGCTGGCGGGCGGCGTGTTGCTGGCGCTCGCGCTTGCCATGGCGACGGACCGCGCGCCCGGCGCGAAGCGGCTCGCGGTCGCGGCGCTCGGCGCGTTGATCGCGGCATCGGGCAAGGCGGCGGTCGGACATGCCGCTGACGCGGGCGCGTTCTCTTTCGCCGAAAGCGTGCAAACGGTGCATCTGCTCGCGACGGGCATGTGGGGCGGCGTCGTGATTGCCGGAGCGTGCGTCGTGCTGCCCGCGCTCGACACGTCCGTTGCCCGCGCTTCGTTGATACGCATCGTCGGGCGCATGTCGCGTGTGGCGACGATAGCGGTCGCGCTCGTCATGGCGACGGGCATCTTCAACGCATGGCGCGGCACCGGCGGTTCGGCTGCGGCGCTGACGCAAAGCGGGTGGGGACAGGTGCTGATCGTGAAGGCGGCGCTCGTCGCGGCGGCGCTCGCGCTGGGCGCGCTGATTCGCTGGAGGGAACTGCCGCGCCTGCAACGCACGGCATCGACGATGGACGCGCATACCGTCATCAAGCTGATGCGGGAGGAGGCAGTGTTGATGGCGGGGGTGTTCATCGCGGCGTCGGTGCTGTCGCACAGCCTGCCGGGCTTCATGACGGGCGGTTGATGCGAAACGTCACGCGGCCGGTCGACGGCCCGTCATTCGTAGCCGAGTCTGTGGCTCACGATAGGCGCGCAAAACAGCGCCAGCGCACATCCCGCCGCTTTCCCCTGTAGCTCGACGAACGCCGCATGCGATTCTGCGTGGAGCAGCAAATCGACCACTTGCGGCAGGCAGAATACCGCCGCGAGAACGACGAACCAGCGCGTTACGGCCGGAACGCGCCAGCCGTGACGCGCGCCGAGCACGGCGGCCACGACGCGCGCCACGCCGAACACGACCAGCGCGCCGACAGCAAGCTGCGCGCGGACGTATTCATCGGGAAGCACGTGCCACATGGTCGGTCTCGCCTGGTTGACGGTTCCAGCTAGTGTGCAAGAAATTCGCCGGTCCGGTCTGTACGAGAAAGCGCAGACCGTGCGCCGGCTATTGCAACGATCAGAAGGTGTGCTCGGGGCCGGGGAAACTGCCGTCCCTGACCGCGCGCACGTAGGCTTCGACCGCTGCGAAAATGCTCGGCTGGCCCTGCATGAAATCTTTTACGAAGCGCGGACGCTTGCCATGAAAGATGCCGAGCATGTCGTGCAATACCAGCACTTGCCCGGAGCAGTCGATACCCGCGCCAATGCCGATAGTCGGAATCGCGAGCCGCTCGGTGACCTCGCGTGCGAGCAGCGTCGGCACGGCTTCGATCACGAGCAGTTGCGCGCCCGCTTCCTGTAGCGCGAGCGCGTCGCGGCGCATCTGTTCGGCCGCCGCTTCCGACTTGCCCTGCACCTTGAATCCGCCGAACGCGTGTACCGATTGCGGCGTCAGCCCGACATGTCCGCACACGGGAATAGAGCGTTCGACGAGAAAGCGCACGGTTTCACCGAGCCATTCGCCGCCTTCCATCTTCACCATCTGCGCGCCGGCGCGCATCAGCTTCACGGCGTTCGCATACGCTTCCTCGCGCGATCCGATGGTGCCGAACGGCATATCGGCGACGATCAGCGCGCTTTTGTTGCCGCGCGCCACCGATGCCGTGTGATACGCGATATCGTCCAACGTGACGGGCAAGGTCGTGCTGTGGCCCTGGAGCACGTTGCCGAGCGAATCGCCGATCAGCATCACATCGACGCCCGCGCGGTCCAGCAGCGCCGCGAAGCTCGCGTCGTAACACGTGAGCATCGCGATGCGTTCGCCCGCCTCGCGCATCGCCTGCAGCTTGGGAACGGTGATCGTGGAGCGGCTAGTTTCCTGCAGATACGTCATGATGGTTTCGCTTGAGATGGCGCGCAGGCGGAGCAGGCGCTCACACCGACACGTCCTTGACAAAGAATTCCTTGCGCCCGCGCATGGTCTCGATGCGCTCGACGAGCAACGCGAGATCTTCTTCCGACGCCAGCGGATTCATGTGCTCGGCGTTGACGGTGAGCAACGGTGTCGCGTCGTAGTGATAGAAAAAGTCGTTGTAGGCGTCGGTCAGCGCGCGCAGGTACGAATCGGAGATTTGCAGCTCCATCGGCAAAGCGCGTCTCTGGATGCGCGAGAACAGCACTTCCGGGCTCGCCTGCAGGTAGACGACGAGATCGGGCGCAGGCGCGCTTGCCCCGATGCGCGAGGCGATGTCCCGATACAGATGGAACTCGTCGTCGGGCAGCGTGAGGCGCGCGAAAAGATCGCTCTTCTGCGTGAGAAAGTCGGCAATCAGCGGCGTGTCCTGAGTGAGCAGGTCCGCCACCTCGCGCGTTTGTGCGACGCGCTCCAGCGCGAAGCTCAACTGCGTGGCGAGCGCGTGACGCGTCGTGTCGCGATAGAAGCGTTCGAGAAACGGGTTGTCCTGCGGCCGCTCGAACAGCGTGCGCATCGACCAGCGTTCGGCAAGCAGCGTCGCGAGCGTGGTCTTGCCGACGCCGATCGGCCCTTCAATGGCGATATAACGATGCGGCGGCCGCAGTTGCGGCGCGGTGACGGTGAGTGGCGGAACGCTCATCGGCAATTCGATTTGGTGGAAGTAGGGGACGTCTCTGCTGCATTCGATGCAGCGGGGCCGCGTGGTTGCGCGCCAGGCGTCGCGCACTGACACGTGGCGACTTTTTCGATGCGCTGATCGGCGACGGCCGCGACGAACGCATCGGCGCGTCCGCGTTGCGGGATGACGAGATCGGGCTCCAGCTCGACGAGCGGTATGAGCACGAACGCGCGCTCGGTCATGCGCGGATGCGGCACGACGAGATCCATCTCGTCGATGCTCGATGCGCCATACAGCAGGACGTCGAGATCGAGCGTGCGCGGCGCATTGCGATACGGCCGCTCGCGCCCGAACTGCTCCTCGATGAGATGACACAGGCGCAGAAGCGCGCGCGCGCCGAGCGTCGTTTCGAGTTTGACGACGCAGTTGAAATAATCGTCGCCGGATGAATCGATCGGCGCGGTGCGATACAGGCTCGATTTCGCGAGCACCGTGATCGGGCGCTGCTGCGCGAGACACACGACGGCATCTTTCAGGGTCTGGCGCGCATCGCCGAGATTCGCTCCGAGGCCGAGATAAGCAATCGTCATGGCAGAAGTCCTACGCGTAGGTCTTGGGCGAAAAGCGGTGAGATGCCGGCGGGCTGCCGGGTCCAAACCTTTATCCGCTACTGTAGCGAAAACTGACTTTATTCGTTGTCCGCGCCTTCGCTGTTGCGCGCAGCGCCGCCTTCGTTCGCGGCGCGGCCCGGCTCATCGTCGCGCTCGCCGTTCGATACGCCCTCGTCCGCGCCTTCGCCCGTCTTGCGCTTTGCGTTGCTGCGCCGGCGCCGCTTCTTCGGCGCATTGCGATCCTTGCCGCCTTGCGAGAGCAGTGCTTCGCGCGTCGCGTGATCGCCCTCCACGAAGTCGGTCCACCATTGGCCGATCTCGGCGTCCAGTTCTCCGGACTCACAGCGCAGTAGCAGGAAATCATAACCCGCCCTGAATCTTTGGTGTTCCAGCAGCTTGAGCGCACTGCGGCCGCGCTTTTCCAGCCGTTGTTGAAGACCCCAGATCTCGCGCATGTCCGCCGAATAGCGCTTGTGGATAGCGAGCTTCTCGGTCTGCATTTCGAGCACGTCATCCATCGCGCGATGCAGCGCCGGCACTGGATATTCGTCCGCGGCCGTGTACTTCTGCCAGCGCGTCTGCACGTCGTGCCACAGAAGCGTGGCGAACAGAAAGCTCGGCGAAACAGGCTTGCCTGCGCGCACGCGCTCGTCGGTGCTCGTCAGCGCGAGCGTGACGAACTTCTCGCCGTGCGGCTGTTCGAGCACGACATCGAGCAAAGGCAGCACGCCGTGATGCAGGCCTTCCTGACGCAGACGCGTGAGACATGCGAGCGCGTGGCCCGATAGCAGCAGCTTCAGCATCTCGTCGAAGAGACGCGCGGCCGGCACGTTGTCCATCAGGTCCGCGAGTTCCTTGATCGGCGCGCGCGTGGCCTCGTCGATCTCGAAGCCGAGCTTCGCCGCGAAGCGCACGACGCGCAGCATGCGCACCGGGTCTTCGCGATAACGCGTGGCCGGATCGCCGATCATGCGCAAGAGGCGCGCGCGAATGTCGGCCATGCCGTCGTGATAGTCCAGCACGGTCTGCGTGGCCGGATCGTAGTACATCGCGTTGATCGTGAAATCGCGGCGCGTGGCGTCTTCGTGCTGCTCGCCCCACACGTTGTCACGCAGCACGCGGCCGCTTGCATCGACGGCGTGCGTGCGCATGTCGAGCTCGCCGCGCCGGTAGCGGCGCGGCGGTTCGGGGACGGGCGCGGGCGCCGCCGGTTTCGGCGGCGCGTCCTTCGGGGCATCGACCAGCGCGCGGAACGTGGACGTTTCTATGATCTCCTGCCCAAACTGCACGTGGACGATCTGAAAACGCCGCCCAATGATGCGCGCGCGGCGAAAGAGCCGCTGCACCTCGTCGGGCGTGGCGTCGGTGGCGACGTCGAAATCCTTCGGCGCGACGCCGAGCAGCAGATCGCGCACCGCGCCGCCCACGATGAACGCGCGGTGCCCGGCCTGCTGCAGGCCTTCGGTCACGCGCACGGCGTTCTTCGAGATCAGCGACGGGTCGATGCCGTGAATGTCCGACGACAGAATCACGGGCACGTTCGGATCGCGCTTAGGCGGCGCGGCGGCTTTCTTGCGCCCGACGCGCGTGCTTTTACGAGCGGGACTGGCTTCGTTCGCTTCGGTCGATGCGCTCGGCGAGTCCTTCGAAGCGCTTTCGCTGGATTCGGCGCTCTCTTGTCCGAACAGCTTGCGGATGAGTTTTTTAATCACGTGTATCGAAGAGGTTCAGAATGCGCCAGCCTTGCGCTTGCGCGTGCGCGCGCAAGGTGTCGTCCGGATTCGTGGCGACCGGGTCCGTGACGCGTTCGAGCAGCGGGATGTCGTTGTGCGAGTCGCTGTAAAAATAAGTGCGCTTGAAGTCGCCAAGCGTCTTGCCGAGCGACGCGAGCCATTGCTCCACGCGCACGATCTTGCCTTCGCGATAGCTCGGGGTGCCGCGTGGACGGCCAGTGAATGCGCCTTGCGGATGATCGTCCACGGTTTCGACATCGCACGCGATCAGCGTTTCGATGCCGAATGCTTCCGCGATCGGCGCGGTGATGAACGCGTTCGTCGCGGTAACGAGGCAGCACAAATCGCCTTCGTCCTGATGCTCGCGCACCAGCGTGACGGCGGCCGGCACGATGCGCGGATTGATGATCTCGCGCATGAATTGCGCGTGCCAGTCGGCAAGCTGCTCGCGGGAATACCTGGCAAGAGGCGCGAGCATGGCATGCAGGTACGCATTGATGTCGAGCACGCCGGCCTTGTAATCCGCGTAGAAAGCGTCGTTCTGACGCGTGAACTCCGTCGCGTCGACGATACCGAGCTTCACCATGAAGCGGCCCCATTCGTGGTCGCTGTCGGTGGGGATGAGCGTGTGATCGAGATCAAAGAGGGCGAGGTTCATGGGAGCGCATTCTACTTGATGCGGCTTGCGACGTTGTCCGGCGCGGCGGCCTGTTCGTCGTCGTTCGCTTCCTGCGGCGCTTCGGGCGCGAGCGCGGCGAGCGGCGGCACCGGTCCGGTCTGCGCGAGCATCGTGCGCAGCAGTGAACGCGTGACCGCGCGCTTCTGTTCGAGCGAAAAGCGGTCGAGATCGTCGAAGAGCGCCATCAGGCTCGGCATGTCGCGTCGAAAGTGCGTGAGCAGATAAGCGGGGACGTCGTCGGCCAGCACGATGCCGCGTTCGCGCGCCGCGTGCTTGAGGACCGATGCTTTCGCCTCGTCGGTGAGCGGCAGCAGATGGAACACGAGGCCCCAGCCGAGGCGCGTGCGCAAGTCTTCGCGCACCGCGAGCGTTATGGGCGCGGCGTCGCCTGTCGCGACGAGCGCGCTCGTCGGATGCGCGCGCACTTCGTTGAAGAGGTTGAAAAGCGCGATCTGCTGTGCGGCGGAAAGACCGTCGCAATCGTCCACGGCGTAAAGCGCGACTTGCGGATCGAAGCCGAACGCGTTCAGCGCGCTTTGCGGGCTCAGATAGCGCGCGCGGCCGCTCGCTTCGTGGACGAGCGCGTGCAGCAGATGGCTGCGCCCGCTGCCGGGTTCGCCCCAGACATAAAACGTGCGGTCCGCGACCGGTCCGGCCGCGAGTGCGCCTTCGAGCTCGCGCAGCCGCGTAACCAGTTCGTGGTTGCTGGCGGCGAAGAAGTTTTCGAAGGTCGCGGGCGGCGGCGTGCCGAGATCGAGCGTCAGTTGGCGTTGCACGGGGGGTGGATGTCGTCGGGCTGAATCGTGCGTTTTCTTGAAAACGGATGGCCAGTTCGCGTCGATGCGCGCGAGGCCGCTTCCGGGATTCGTTCGGCTGCGGCGCCCGGTTGCGCCCTCGTGCGCTGGGCGAGTCGGGCGAGCCGCTCCGTCTCAGAAAGACGCTGCCGGGCTGCGGGAAAAACCAGCTGGCCGACCGTCGTCGGATCATCATCGGGTAAAATCGCATTTTACCGACCTTCTCGCTCTCGCCCCATGAATCAGCCGAAATCCGTCCCGGACACCCAAGGTTTGTCGTATCGCGATGCAGGTGTCGACATCGACGCGGGCGATGCGCTCGTCGACCGGATCAAGCCTTTCGCCAAAAAAACGTTGCGCGACGGCGTGCTCGGCGGCATTGGCGGCTTCGGCGCGCTTTTCGAAGTGCCGAAGAAGTACAAGGAGCCCGTGCTGGTGTCGGGCACGGACGGCGTCGGCACCAAGTTGCGCCTCGCGTTCGAATTGAACCGGCACGACACGGTCGGCCAGGATCTCGTCGCGATGAGCGTGAACGACATTCTCGTGCAAGGCGCGGAGCCGCTCTTCTTCCTGGACTACTTCGCGTGCGGCAAGCTGGATGTCGATACGGCCGCGGACGTGGTGAAGGGCATCGCGCAAGGCTGCGAATTCGCGGGCTGCGCGCTGATCGGCGGCGAGACGGCGGAAATGCCGGGCATGTATCCGGACGGCGAGTATGACCTCGCGGGCTTCGCCGTCGGCGCGGTGGAGAAGAGCAAGATCATCGACGGCAGCACCATTGCCCCGGGCGATGTCGTGCTCGGGCTCGCGTCGAGCGGCATTCATTCGAACGGCTATTCGCTGGTGCGCAAGATCATCGAGCGCGCGAATCCCGACCTCGACGCGGACTTCGACGGCCGCTCGCTCGCCGACGCGCTGATGGCGCCGACGCGCATCTACGTGAAGCCGCTGCTTTCCGCGATGCAGAGCGTCACGGTGAAGGGCATGGCTCACATCACGGGCGGCGGGCTCGTCGAGAACATTCCGCGCGTGCTGCGCGAAGGGCTGACAGCGGAGCTCGATCATCGCGGGTGGCCGCTTCCGCCGCTCTTCGCATGGCTGCAAAAGCACGGCGGCGTGGCGGACGCGGAAATGCATCGCGTGTTCAACTGCGGAATCGGGATGGCGGTGATCGTCGCGGCGGAAGATGCGGACGCGCTGACCGGCTTGTTGTCGGCTGCGGGCGAGCAGGTCTGGAAGATCGGCGTCGTGCGCGAGAGCCGCGAAGGCGAGGCGCAGACCGTGGTCGTCTAACGGGGCCTTAGGCGTCGAAGGATCGAAGCAGGGCGGAGCGTGCGTGCTCCGCCTTTTTTCTTTTGCGCGTCACGTCGCCGGCGGCCGCACGCGACTCATACGCGACGCTGAACGCTTTAAAGTCCTGCAGCTTCTGCGACGGCTTTTACAGCCTGCTCCGTCGCATTCGCCGCGCAACAATCTATGACCACGCGCTCCGGCATCGCGCGCAGCCACGTCAATTGCCGCTTGCACAACTGCCGCGTCGCGAAGACGCCCTTGTCGCGCATCTCGTCGTAGGGCGTCGCGCCGTCGAGGTACTCCCACGCCTGCCGGTAGCCTACGCAGCGCATCGACGGCATGGAAAGGTTCAGATCGCCGCGCGCGCGCAGACGTTTTACTTCGTCGATGAATCCGTGCGCCAGCATTGCATCGAAGCGCGCGGCGATACGCGCGTGCAGCATCGCGCGGTCCGACGGCTCGAGCGCGATCGGCACGAAGCGATACCGCGCCTCGCGCTCCGCTGCGCGCGGCGCGGCAAGCAGCGCCGACATCGGCTGGCCGGTCAGCATAAAGACTTCGAGCGCGCGCTGAATGCGCTGCGAATCGTTCGGCGCGAGCCGCGCGGCGGTTTGCGCATCCACCGATTCGAGACGCGCGTGCAAGGCCGGCCAGCCGTCGCGTGCGGCGTCGGCATCGAGCGTGGCGCGCACGTCGGCATTAGCGGCGGGCAGATCGTTCAGGCCCTGCGTCAGCGCCTTGTAGTACAGCATGGTCCCGCCGACGAGCAGCGGCACGTGTCCCCGCGCGATGATCTCGCCGGTCAGCCGCAGCGCATCCGCACGAAACTGCGCGGCGGAATACGATTCGGCTGGATCGAGGATATCGATCAGATGATGCGGCGCGGCCGCGCGTTCTTCCGCGCTCGGCTTGGCCGTGCCGATATCCATCTCGCGATAAACGAGCGCCGAATCGACGCTCACGATTTCGACCGGCCGCGGCGATGCAGCCGCGAACGCGAGCGCCGCAGCCGTCTTGCCCGATGCCGTGGGCCCGAGCAGACAGGCAATTGATTGCACCGCCTCGCTCATTGTCCGCGCATGAAGAGGCGGTCGAGATCCGCGAGCGTGAGTTGATACCACGTCGGCCGGCCGTGATTGCACTGGTCGGCGCGCTCGGTGGCTTCCATTTGGCGCAGCAGCGCGTTCATCTCGTCGAGCGTGAGGCGGCGGTTGGCGCGCACCGCGTGATGGCACGCGAGCGTGCCGAGCAATTCGTGCTGGCGCTCGGTCAGCACGCGTGATCCGCCGAACGCGTGCAGATCGGCCAGCACGGCGCGCGCGAGCGAGGGCAGATCCGCGTCCTTGAGCAGCGCGGGCACGGCGCGAATCGCGATGGATGTCGGCGACAGCACCGCGAGATCGAAGCCGAGCGCATCGAGCGTCTCGCGCTCTTCATCGACGATGCCGATTTCGACCGGATCGGCCGTCATCGAGACGGGAATGAGGAGCGGCTGCACGGCGATGGCGCGATCCGCGAGCGCGTCTTTGAACTGCTCGTAGAGAATGCGTTCGTGGGCCGCGTGCATGTCCACGATGACAAGTCCGCGCGCGTTCTGCGCAAGTACGTAGACGCCGTGAATCTGACCGACGGCGAAGCCGAGCGGCTGTTCCTCTGCATACGTGGACGCGCTCTCGCCCGCCCACGCGACAGCCGGCGACGCCGCTTCGATCGGCTGTGCCGCAACGCCGGTCTCCTTACGGCCAAACAAGGCGTCGTAGAGCGCGAGCGGCTGCGCGACGGGCAGCGTGCCCTGCGTCATGCGCGACTGGCGCATCCACGTGGTGCCGTTCTCGCTTTTTCCAGGCGACGCACTCCCGGCGGAACCGGCGCCGAAGCTCGCGCTCACGAGCGGCCGTGTACTGAACGAAGCCGGCCCGGTTTGCTCCAGTTGCGCCGCGTGCCCGCCCGAAGTCGTCTCGGGCGACTCCCCCGCGTGACGCGCGAGCGAACGCTGCACCGCATGGAAAACGTATTGATGAATCGAGCGTGAATCGCGAAAGCGCACTTCGATCTTCGACGGATGCACGTTGACGTCCACCGCTTCGGGCGGCAGGTCGAGAAACAGCACGTACGCCGGAAAGCGATTGCCGTGCAACACGTCCTCATACGCGGCGCGCACGGCGTGCGTGAGCAGCTTGTCGCGCACGAAGCGGCCGTTCACGAAGAAATATTGCTGATCGGCGCGCCCGCGGCTCGCGGTAGGCAGCCCCGCGCAGCCATAGACGGCGAGCGGCCCGGCGCGCTCGTCGAGCGGCAGATGCGACGTCTCGAATACATCGCCCAGAATCTTCGCCACGCGCGTTTGCGGATCGCTTGCATTCCAGTGCTCGACGGCCTTGCCGTTGTGCATTACCGAAATGGCGACATCCGGCCGCGCGAGCGCCACGCGGCGAATCACTTCCAGGCAATGGCCGAGTTCGGTCTGCTCGCTCTTGAGGAACTTTCTGCGCGCCGGCGTGTTGAAGTACAACTCGCGCACTTCCATGGTCGTGCCGACCGTGCCGGCGGCGGGCGAGATGACGCCCGTCTGCGCGTCGATGCGCGTGGCGTGCGCGCAGTCTTCCGTGCGGCTCGTGATAAACAACTCGGCCACCGACGCAATCGACGCTATCGCCTCGCCCCGAAAACCGAGCGTGGCGACGGCTTCGAGGTCGGCGAGCGAGCGGATTTTGCTCGTCGCGTGACGCAGCAACGCGAGCGGAAGTTCGTTCGGAGGAATGCCGCAGCCGTCGTCGGCGATCACGATGCGCTTTACGCCGCCTTCGTCCAGCGTGATCCGCAGCGTGCGCGCGCCGGCATCGAGCGCGTTCTCCAGCAGCTCCTTGACGACCGATGCCGGCCGTTCGACCACCTCGCCTGCGGCAATCTGGCTGATCAGTTGGTCCGGCAGCGGTGCGATGGCGCGCGAACGGGGCGCGGCGGCGGCGGTCATATCGCCGGCGGAGGGTGCGTTGAGATCGGCCATGGCGAAATTATAGCCATTCGCACCAAGGGGCTCGCGCGAGGCGCATCGTTCCGCCAATGCGTGCCTGGATGGCGTCCGGATGCGAGCTTTTTAACGGATGCGCCCGATCACTTCGGTATCATGGCGCGACCCTTTGCTTGTTGCCGATCTGCGTGTCTGCCTGTCTCGCTGACCGCCGGCTAATTTTTTTCGAGGATAGCTTTGGACACGCTGCTGCATTTCCTGGGACTCATCCTTCACATCGACAAATCGCTCGGTGACTTCATCAACACCTACGGCGCGTGGGTCTATGCCGTGCTGTTCCTGATCGTGTTCTGTGAAACAGGACTCGTCGTATTCCCGTTCCTGCCGGGCGATTCGCTGCTGTTCATCGGCGGCGCGCTGGCGGCCACGCACCAGATGGATCTGGGCGTGCTGATCGTGCTGCTGCTGATCGCGGCCGCTGCGGGCAATACGGTGAATTACTGGATCGGGCGCGCCATAGGGCCGAAAGTCTTCGATACCAACATTCCGGTGCTCGAACGCTTTCTGGACCGCACCGCGCTGCAAAAGACGCATAACTTCTACGAACGTCACGGAGGCAAGACTATCGTGATTGCCCGTTTCGTTCCGGTGGTTCGCACGTTCGCGCCGTTCGTGGCGGGCGCATCCACGATGAACGCCACGCGCTTTCAGCTTTTCAACCTGCTCGGCGCGGCGACGTGGGTGCTCCTGCTGGTGCTGCTCGGCTTTTTCTTCGGCAACATTCCGTTCATCCGGCAGTATTTGAACGTGATCGTACTGGTCGGCATTGGCGCGGCCGTCGTGCCGATTGCACTAGGCGCGTTGTGGAAGATGAGCCGGCGCGGCTCGAAGGTCTGATAGGTTGGAAGAAGCGCAGCGGGCCGGCGCTGCAAGTGCAACGCAAGCGGCGGCCCGGCGTTCATCGCGCTCTTTACGCGCGACGGAACAGGCGAATGATGAAGAGCAGCACGACTGCGCCGATCACCGCCGTCAGCAGCGAGCCGAGCAGACCGCCGCCAAGCGAGACGCCCAACGTGGCGAACAGCCAGCTGCCCACCACGCCGCCAACGATGCCTACGAGGATATCGACCAGCACGCCAAAGCCCGTGCCGTTCATGATGAGGCCGGCGAGCCAGCCTGCGACGCCGCCAATGAGCAGGCTGATGATGATTCCATGATGCATGAGATTCATGCGCTAACACTCCGGAAGATGAGGGAATTGCAGGACTGCAGGAGGCTCCTGCTTTCGAGCGCTGAGAATTTAGCCGAAAGCGCCGTGGCAGAGACGCACAAACTGTCAAGGATTGTTGATGGCGTGCGGGGTTTTGCAATCGGGTCGTGCGTACCTTGCAATACGTCGGAGTCGGCGGGAAAACAAAGACGAATCGTAAGGCGAGCCGTGGGCCCACCCCCATGCGGGCAAATTCGTGAAAAATTTAGAAGGCCGAAGCGTTGAGCGAAGTTTCGCCTAAAGTGTCTTCTTGCTCCCGTGGGCGAAGTGGATTGTGTAATGTTTATGCTGGCGGATGTTTGTCACGAAGAACCGTAAAGTGGGTGCGCGAGCGCGGCTCGCTATTTGCGGTCATCGCGGTATGGGGACTGGCGCTAGCCGGGTTGCCAGGCTGCGGCATCGTTGGATGCCTGGGGACTTCGATCTACGGCGTTGGCTTGACCGTGTGCTAGCGCGGCAGCGGTCGCCGGGGGAATCGAAGCG
>Ga0308174_10000925_pt1 | contig 13001 bp, 11 predicted proteins | sample PhyPR2_FD_203894 | JGI IMG/M metagenome (GOLD analysis project Ga0308174, IMG submission 203894) | Soil microbial communities from UC Gill Tract Community Farm, Albany, California, United States - DLSLS.P.R2 | ecosystem: Environmental > Terrestrial > Soil > Agricultural land | place: USA...
AAGGCTGACCTGCACAGGCCGGCCCAAGGCCCTCGCCAGCTCTACGGCAATCCGCGCTGCGTCTGGCTCCATCGCGCGGCCGGCCGGCTCCCCTGCCGGCATCGGGTATAGCGTGCCTTCGTCATGGCCGAAGCCGGGTGCCTGCGTCGCTGTCCACAGTTCGACCTTGCCGCCGGCAACCCGCGCCGTGGCGGAAACGGGCTCGAGCCCGAGATGCTGGGATGGCGCAGCATAATAGCTCGCCGCCAATGGCCGCGATCCCTGAACTGCCTCCTCGTAATTGCCTCTGCTGAACTGTTCACGTGAGGCAAGGTTTGCGACTGCGTCTTCGAAGAGCTTCCGCATTTCCACGGCAGTGCGTTCGCCGGTGAACTGCGGGTCTGCGGCCTTGATCGCTCGCTCAGCCTGCCACCAGCTGTCGGCGACGATCGCGAGCCATCCGCCGTTTGCCGAAACGTGCCGGACGCCGGGCATCCGCGAGATCGCCTCGCGCGAGAAGCTCTTGAGCGCACCCCCCGGCGGCGCCGTCCGTACTGAGGCGTACAGCATGCCGGGCAAGCGAACGTCGCCCGCAGAGCGCCAGCTCCCGTCGGCTTTCGCCGGACCGTCCAGACGCTGCAGCGACCGGCCGATCAGACGTGATTTCCCGAGCGGCCGCAGCGGAGCATTGCGCGGCGGGCTGCGCGTCGCTGCCTCTTCAGCCAGTTCGCCGAACGGGACCGTTCTCACGCCGTGGATGACCAGGCCGTCGGCGGCGTCGCAGCCGGAGGGATCCACGTTCCACCGGTCCGCAGCGGCTCCGACCAGCATCGCGCGTGCGACCGCTGCAGCCTCCCGCAGCGGCTTCTCGAATGCGCGCACCGATGTGGAACTCGCAGTGATGCGAATGCCGTCCGGCCAGCCCTGCTGCTCTGCCAGCGGGTTCGCGTAGCCACCGGCGAGCGGCGCAGGCTCCACGGCGACTGCCTCCCAGGCGGCGCCAAGCTCATCGGCAACGATCTGCGGAAGGCCTGTCCAGATGCCCTGTCCCGTCTCGACCTGAGGAACGGCCACCGTGATCCGCCCATCCCGCGCGATCTTGATGAACGCGCCGAAGGTCTGCTCCCCAGGCCGGGCGGCAAGGTCGCTCTTCAGGTGACGCGGCCACAGTGCGTAGCCGACGATCAGGCCGACGCCAGCGCCTCCGCCAATCAGCAGTGACCGTCGATCAAGCTTCAACTGGCGTATTGCGCTTTCAGGGCACGGCGGTCGATCTTGCCGGTGCCGAGCCGCGGCAGCGGCTCAGACGAAAAGATGATGCGCTCGGGGATTTTGAATTTCGCGAGCTTGCCGGTGAGAAACGCTCGCAGCTCGGCCTCGTGCAGCTTTTCGCCGTTCTTCAGATGGATGATGGCTACCGGGACCTCGCCGAGCCGCTCGTCCGCCGCTCCAAACACGGCTGCTTCGGCTACCGACTGGCAGGCGTAGCATTCCGCCTCGACCTCAGCGGCGGAGATGTTCTCGCCGCCTCGTATGATGATCTCTTTCTTGCGGTCGACGATGAACAGATAGCCGTCCTCGTCCAGGTAGCCGACATCGCCGGTCCGGACGGTGCCATCCGCTGTCAGCGCTTCGGCGGTAGCCTCAGCGTTGCGCCAGTAGCCCTTGATGTTGGCCGCGGTGCGAATGCCGATCTCCCCAACCTCCTGAGCCGGGAGGGGGCGGTCGCCTGTGCCAAGGATCGAGACCTGAACCAGCGGCTTTTGCGCCCGGCCCGTCGAAGCAGGCTTTGCCGCATAGCTGCTCCAGAAATTGGCGCAGCCGGTCGCGTTGGTCTCCGTGAGCCCATAGCCGAGCGCGGGCTGTGCATCGGGGAACTCGTTCTTCAGCCGCTCGACGTGGGTCACCGGACGCGGAGCGCCCCCTGCGGTGATGTCCTTCAGCGACGAGAGGTCGTATTTTCCGCGATCGGGATGGTTCATGATCTCGAGGCTCATAGTCGGCACGCCGACGAAATAGGTGATCTTCTCCTTCTCGATCAGCCGCAGCGCCTCGGTCGCATCCCACTTGGGCATGATCACCATGCAGCGTCCGATGACGAAGCTGTTGAGCATGACCGGCACTTCGCCGGTGACGTGGAATAGGGGGACGCTGAGCAACGTCCGCGCGGGGCTCGTCGGGGCCTTGCCGTCCTGCGTCAGGAGTCCGAGCAGGACGATCAGCCCCGTCGAATAGGCATAGACGCCGGTCGTGACGGCGCGGTGCGTCGAAAGCGCACCCTTTGCCTCGCCCGTCGACCCGGAGGTGAACAGGATCGTTGCGTCATCATCGGGAGCGAGCTCCGGCAGCGTCGCGTCCGCGTCCGCGCCGACGAGCAACGGCGCGATCGCTTGCTCCACCGGTTCGTTGACGGGCAGCGAGACGGTTTCGAACTGGCTGCAGCGCTCCGCGATGCGCTTACCGCGGGCGCTATCCGCGATGATAAGCCTCGGGTCCGTGAGCTGGATCGCATGCTCCATCTCGAACGGCTCCCACCAGCCGTTGAGCAGCGTGGCGATAGCGCCCGCCTTCGCGACGGCCATGTAGGTCACGATCCACGCCGGGCAGTTGCGCATGGCGATGGCGATCCGGTCGCCCTTGACGATGCCGCGCGCAGCTAGTCCTTGGGCGAGCCGGTCGGAAATCCGGTCGAGGTCGGCAAAGGTCAGCCGCTCTTCGCCCGCCACCACCGCCTCATTGGCGCCGTTCAGGGCACAAAAGGTCTTGAAAAACAGGGGAAGCGTCGCCGGGAAATTCGTAACGATTGCGCGCCCGAGCTCATCCTCGCCGATCACTAGGCGTCCGCCGGGTCCGATGACCCGCGCCAGCTCCTCGTCGAAGCGGCGGTCCAGCTCGTTAGGCATCCTCTCCCGGCGCTCCTTTGCCTTTGCGCTTCCCCGCCTTATGAGGCGCTGAACAATCGTGGGGAAGCCCTTGCAAGCCGCTGTCGACAATAGCCGTTACACGTCCTTCCCGGATCTCGGTTTGTCGCCGGTAGCGCTGCACATCGGCCCGTTCGACCTGCGCTGGTACAGCCTCGCTTACCTCGCCGGCATCTTCATCGGCTATTGGTACCTGCTCAAGCTCCTCAAGCAGCCCGGCGCCCCGATGGCTCGGCGCCACGCCGACGACCTCGTTTTCTACGCTGCGCTCGGCATCATCCTCGGTGGCCGGCTCGGCTATGTGCTGTTCTACAATCTCGGCGAATATCTGAAGCATCCGGTCGAGATCCTGAAGCTGTGGGATGGCGGCATGTCGTTCCACGGCGGCGTCATCGGCACCTCGCTCGGCATTCTCTATTTCGCCCGCAAGGAGAAGCTGAACTGGCTGCGCATCCACGATTATGTGGCTTGCTGCGTGCCGTTCGGGCTCGGCTTCGGCCGCCTCGCCAATTTCATAAACCAGGAGCTGTGGGGCGCGGCGACGACGGTCCCGTGGGCCGTCCGGTTCGTCGAGCAGACGCCGTTCGGGCCGATGCTCGGGCCGCCGCGCCACCCAAGCCAGCTCTACGAAGCCGTGCTCGAGGGCCTGGTCCTGTTCTCGATCCTCGCCTTGATGTTCTGGAAGACCAAGGCGCGGTACGAACCGGGGAAGCTCGTCGGAGCGTTCGTCTTCTTCTACGGCCTGTTTCGCTTCGCCGTGGAGTTCATCCGCGAGCCGGATGCCCAGTTCAAGGGAACGATCTTTGCAAACAGCGGCCTGCACATGGGCCAGTGGCTGTCCCTGCCGATGATCCTGCTCGGGCTCTATCTCATGCTGACGGCGGCCGGCCGGCGCGTGCGGGTCGAGGCGACGGTCGGCACCGCGAGCGTTGCCTGAGATCCTCCCGCACAAGGCGGGAGGTGGCGCGTGACTCCGCTCGAACGGGCGCTTCGCGAGCGGATTGCTGCCGAAGGCCCGATCACGGTCGAGACCTACATGGAAGCCTGCAACAGCTATTATTACGCGACCCGCGATCCGTTCGGCAGCAAGGGCGATTTCACGACCGCGCCGGAGATCAGCCAGATGTTCGGCGAGCTCGTCGGCGCGGCGCTCGCCGATTGCTGGAAGCGTGCCGGTGCGCCGGAAGACGCAATTTATGCCGAGCTGGGGCCGGGCAGGGGAACCCTCGCTCGCGACGCGCTGCGGGTGATGCGCTTGGCGGGGTTTCGGGGGGAAGTGCATCTGGTTGAAACCAGCCCGGTGCTGCGCGCGCAGCAGGAACATGCACTCCCGGGCGCTCACTGGCACGACAGCATCGATGACCTGCCGGTGAAGCCGCTGATGCTCATGGCCAACGAGTTCCTCGACGCCCTGCCGATCCGCCAGCACGTCGCGGGGGTGGAGCGTCGCGTCCTGGTGGCAGCGGGAGGGCTCGGCTTCGACCGTGACGGCGAAATCGTGGAGACGTCGCCCGCTCGCGACCAGGCTGTCACGTCCATCGCAACATGCCTTGCGGCACGAGGTGGAGTGGCCTTGTTGGTCGACTACGGGCACCCGCGATCTGCGCCCGGGGATACGCTGCAGGCGCTTCGAAGACACCGTTGCACCCCGGTTCTCGCCGATCCCGGCGAACAGGATCTTACGAGCCATGTCGATTTCGAAGCGGTAGGATACGCCGCTCGGAAGGCCGGTGCAGCCGTCACGCCGCTGGTGAACCAGGGTGAATGGCTGATCCGCCTGGGGATCGAGTCACGGGCCCAGGCGCTGTCCCGTGCCAACCCGGAAAGGGTGGATGAGGTGCAAGGTGCACTCGACCGCTTGACCTCGCGTCAGCAAATGGGCGAGCTCTTCAAGGTACTCGCAATCCACTCGCCCGATTGGCCGGCGCCGGCGGGGTTCGCATGAACCACCGAGAGGCGACCGCTGCCGATCTCCCGGCAATCGACCGTGTCTTCCGGCAGAGCTTCTGCGACACGTTCGCGCACCTTTACCGGCCAGAAGACCTCGCGGCGTTCCTCGCGCAGTTCACAGCGGACGCCTGGGAAAGCGAGTTCCACGACGCGCGCTACCGCTTCCAGGTTGCGGAAGCAGATGGCGAGGTGGTCGGCTATGTGAAGCTCGGCCCATCCGCCCTACCGATCGAGACCGATCAGCCCTCAACGGAGCTTCGTCAGCTGTATGTTCTCAAGGCGCATCACGGCAGCGGCATTGCACGGGAGCTAACCGACTGGGCGATCGAAGAAGCACGCGGCTCCGGAGCGCGTGAGCTCTATCTCACCGTCTACACCGACAACCACCGGGCGAAGCGCTTCTACGGCCGCTATGGATTCGAAGCCGTCGGCCGCTACGACTTCATGGTCGGCAACCACGCCGACGAAGACATCATCTTGCGGAAGGTGCTTTGAGCCAGGTTGAGGTTAACCGCGCCGTTACCCTCGGCCAATTGCCACATGGCTTCCTCGGACGCCGGGGCGGCATCTCGATCGGCGAAATGGCCGGGCTGAACGTCGGTTACGGCAGCAGCGACGATCGGGAGGCCATCGCCGGAAACCGGCGGCTCGCCGTTGCCGCGGTGCTTCCCGATTCCGAGCTCGCCACCGTGCACCAGATCCATTCGGCCGAGGTGGTCGTTGCCGACCGCGCCTGGCCGCAGGGCGAGCGGCCGCGGGCCGACGCGATGGTCACCGACACGCCCAATCTCCTGCTCGGAATCCTGACCGCCGACTGCGCGCCCGTCCTGTTCGCCGACCATCACGCCGTCGTTGTCGGCGCTGCCCACGCCGGCTGGCGCGGGGCGCTCGCTGGCGTGACTGACGCCACGATCGAGGCGATGGAGGAACTCGGCGCGCGCCGCGAGAACATCCACGCCGCCGTCGGTCCCTGCATCGCGCAGCCGTTCTATGAGGTCGACGAAAGTTTCCGCACGCGCTTCCTTGACGACGACGCCGACAACGTTCGGTTCTTCGTGACCGGCAATGCGGGCAAGCCGCACTTCGACCTTGAGGCCTATGTCGTCCATCGCCTCGTCGCCGCCGGAATCGGCGAGGTCGAGGCGCTCAATCTCGATACCTACGCGGACGCCGATCGTTTCTTCAGCTTCCGGCGTTCGACCCATCGCGGCGAGGCCGACTACGGCCGCCAGCTGAGCGCGATCGCTATCCCCGGCTGAGGCGACAAGCGGGCCTTATCGACCGCACGTCGCATGCTGATTGGCGCGGCGCTCTCCTTGGAGCTAATGCGGCGCCCGAACGAGGAGACTCCATTTGCCCACCGAAGACGAAATGACCGGGACGCCCCATCAGCACCGGCCGCCGCGCCCGTCGCCGACGCAGCTCGGCAACCGCAAGCTCAGCCCGCAGACCCTGATGCTGGGCTACGGCTTCGATCCGGAGCTCAGCGAAGGCTCGCTCAAGCCGCCGATCTTCCTCACGTCGACCTTTGTCTTCGAGAATGCAGCGGCCGGTAAACGCTTCTTCGAAGGGGTGACCGGCAAGCGTCCCGGAGGCGCAGAAGGGCTCGTCTATTCGCGCTTCAACGGGCCGAATCAGGAGATTCTCGAAGACCGCCTTGCCGTCTGGGAAGACGCCGATGATGCGCTCGCATTTTCCAGCGGCATGGCGGCGATCGCCACTTTGCTGCTGGCGTTCGTGCGGCCAGGCGACTGCGTGGTCCATTCCGGCCCGCTCTATGCCGCGACGGAGACTTTGATCGCCAAGATCCTGGGTCAGTTCGGGGTATCCTGGGTCGACTTCCCGTCCGGCGCAACACGCGAGGAAATCGACGCTGCAATCGCCAAGGGCAAGCAGAGCGGACGCGTCTCGCTGGTCTACCTCGAAAGCCCCGCCAACCCGACCAACATGCTCGTCGACGTCGAAGCAGTCCGCGCGTCGGTCGACGCCGCATTCGGCGAAGGCGAGCGCCCCCCAATCGCAATCGATAATACGTTCCTCGGCCCGCTCTGGGCCAAGCCGCTGGCTCAGGGGGCCGACCTTTCGGTGTACAGCCTCACCAAATATGTGGGTGGCCATAGCGACCTCGTCGCCGGCGGCATCGTCGGTGAGAAAGGGCTGATCAATCAGATTCGGATGCTTCGGAACACGATCGGCACGATCTGCGACCCGAACACCGCCTGGATGCTGCTCCGCAGCCTCGAGACTCTCGAACTGCGCATGGACCGCGCCGGCGAGAATGCGGCCAAGGTCTGCGACTTCCTGCGCAGCCATCCGAAGGTGGAAAAGATCGGCTATTTGGGGTTCCTCGAAGAGGGCTCGCGGCAAGCCGACATCTACAACCGCCACTGCATTGGCGCCGGTTCGACCTTCTCGCTCTACCTCAAGGGTGGCGAGGAAGAGGCATTCCGCTTCCTCGACACGCTGCAGATCGCCAACCTCGCCGTCAGCCTCGGCGGCACCGAGACCCTCGCCAGCGCCCCGGCGGCGATGACCCACCTGTCGGTTCCCGACGAGCGCAAGAAGCAGCTCGACATCACGCCCAACCTGGTGCGCATCTCGATCGGAGTGGAGAACGCCGACGACCTGATCGCCGACTTCGCGCAGGCGCTGAACGCGGTTTAGGAGGAATAGGCTCGGCTAACATCGCACGGGAGCTGTCCTGCAGTTTGGAGACTGCACGACCAGCGCTCGTTCCGATCCTTCGAAGCTGTTGCCGGCCAAGGTGCTGTTGAAGAGGTGATACGGCTCCTCACTATAGCCGTATCTCGGACGGCCGCCTTGCAGCCTGGCGGTGTTCCGCTCGAAGATCAGTCCGGAGGAACGGTACCAGGGAAATCCCGTGCTGCTTTCGAAGGCGACGAAGGCCGCGCCGTCTGCGTCACCCAAGGAGCTTCCCGTGCCCATGTATCCGACGGCCGTGGCCGAGTTGCCGATGTAACGTGTGCCATTCGCGAAATTCACAAAACCGGGCCCGCCCAGGTTCGTGGCCCGGTTGTTCTCGATCAATGCGTCGACGCAATTGTTCTCGATGCCCCCGGTCGCTGTCCGATTGACGTCCAGGGTTTGACCCGTGTCGTGGATGACGTTGTCGCGTACGATGCAGCCGCGGCTGCTCGGACCGTCTACCGAGGGACTGTCGGTCTTGGTCACGAAAGCTGTAAAGATGCCGGTGCCGAACTGATATCCGCTCACATCGTTGCCGGCGACGAGAGTGCCCTCTCCGTCCGTCTGAATGCCCGAGCCGCGACAGATGTTGTTGGTGATACGCGCACCCGGGATCCTGCCCTGATTGTTGACCGTGGTGAGCCCTATGCACTGGTTCTGCGATCGGCCGGGCGTCATCTCCAGTCGGTCGGAATCGAGCACGACACCTGAATAGGTAAACCCTCCCGCGGCTGCGACGGCGATCTGAATCGACAGGGTGTTGCCTCGAAGGATCGCGACATGATCGACTTGCAGGCCTCTCGCGTCGCCTTCGTAGGCGTGAAATCGGAGGATATCCTGCCGCGAGACAGAGCGGCTGTTGTTGAGGTCGATCGTGAAGCCCGACAGGCGCACACCCGATTTGCTGATCCAGGCCATCACCGGTCCATCCAGCAAGCACGCGCGCTCAAGGCGCAGGACCGTCCGTCCCATGCCCGCGCCGATAAGAGAAAGGGAGCCTGCGGCTCTAAGGCTGGTTCCGCACGGAAGCTCGTAAGTACCCGCCGGCATGGTCACGGTCGTTGCGCCGCCTCTTGCGAACACCCGCTGGAGGGCGGCGGCATTCTGCGCGGGGGTTCCCGGCGTGGGCAGGGTGGACACAGGCGGTCGTGCAGCAGGATCGTCTCTCGCCGCGAGAAGCGAAAGTAGCGCCAATGAGTTCGCCAGAAAGCGCATCGAATCTGCTCCCACCTTCAACGCGCCGGGCGATATCCGGCACAGGCTCTAGCCCCAGTTTTCAATCGCCCACCCGCGCTCCCGCGCCAATTGTTTCAGCTTGTCGTGCGGGTTCACCGCGACAGGCTCGTCCGACCACTCGAACGCCGGCTGGTCCGAGACGTGATCGGAATAGAAGCGGACGTGGCCGTGCGCTCCCTTCAGGCCTGACGCATCGACCCAGTCTGCGATCATCCGCAACTTCGCGGGGCCATAACAATTCTCGCCAGCGATCTTCGCGTGCACGCGATCGTCGAGGCCGGTGACCGAGCCGGTGCCGATCACGTCGTCGAAGCCTAAGCGGCGGGCGATCGCATCGGCATAAATACGATAGGAGGCCGTCGCGAGCACCAGCCGGCGGCCATCCGCCTTGTCGCGGGCGATCGCTTTCCTGGCTCCAGGACGGACGTTGGTTGCGACCTGCTGGTCCGCGAAGCTTTCGACCAGCGGTTGCAGGTCGCGCGGGTGGATCTTGCTGCCAAGCAGCAGGTGGTGGTTGATCTCCTTGAGCTTCGCACGGTCGATCAGGCGCGCCACATAGGCGAGCATTGACAGCAGGACGAAAGGCAGGAACAGCAGACGCCAAGGCGCCCTGCGCACTGCGCAATGCAGAAGAAACGGTGTGTAAGTCGCCCGGCGCGTAACGGTCCGATCCATGTCGTAGACGGCAAGGTCGCTCATGCCTTGCCCGCCAGGATGCCCTCGACAAGCGTGTGGTCTGCAGGCTTGTCCACGTCCACGCCGGCGAGCGGATTCGAAAGGCGGACGGCCCTGAGCTTCAAGCCGAGCTTCCGACCGAGCTGTGACAGCACCTGGTCCAGGCTGATGAGCCGGAAAAAGGCCGACAGGAGCACTGCCGGCCCGAGTAGCGAGATGACTCGCCAAGCTTTCTTCCGGTCCTGCTCTACCGAGCGCCAAAGCTCGATTGCTGGCCTGACTGCAGGCGAGGCCAGGATGAACAGGTTCGCTCCGGTGTAGGCGCCGCCGCGGAACCTCAGCCATGTGCGCTCTGCGTCCGGAAGCCGCGCGAGCAGGTTGCGTTGCCGGACCACGCCGATGGCGACGTCGGCGCCGGCGCCCTGCTCGGCAAACTGGTCGACGGTCGAAGCGTCGAGCAGCGCGTGATCCGCGGTCGTCACGAGCAGCGGCCAGCGGGTGTCCGGATCGTCGCAAATGGCGAGCATCGTCTGCGCGATTGTCGCGTCCGACTGACGGAAGGACAATCGTTCATTGGTCGGGACCACTGCGGAAATCCTGTCGGGTGCTTGCGAGAGCACGATCACGTCGCCGATGCTCTTGCTCGCCAGCAGCGCGCGGACCGGGCGCCGCACCATAGGCTCGCCGCCGACCGGCACCAGCGCCTTCATGTCCGTGCCGAACTGTGCCGCGAAGTCGTCACGGCCGGGCCGTGATCCGGCAAGGACGATTGCGGTGTAGGTCAGGCTTCGAGCCATGACACGACCCGCTGTCCCCGCGATTTCTGCTCCGTCATCTGGGCGAGCCGCACCGCGTGGAAGATGAGGCTGATCAGCGTCCACCACGCAACTGCCTCGAGGCCCAGGTCGGGCCTCCGAAACAGCAGGCTCGCGACCAGGATGACCATGTTCGGGTTCCTGCGCGCGGTGATCAGCCGGAACTTGCTGTCGAGCGGCCGCCAGACGTGGATCTCCAGGCCGTTGAACCTCTTGATCGACACGCCCTCGATCACGCGTTGCGCAACGTAGCCGCCGACGATCACCCAGATCACCATGGTGGCGGCAAATGGCTCCAGGGGGCATCCGTAGATGCTGAGCCCGTGCAGCCACGCCCACCACCAGAACGGTGGGTGCACGAGGTCGATGCCGTGGTCGAACACGTTGCCCCACTTGGATGAGGCACCCGTGCAGCGGGCGAGCTTTCCGTCGACGGTGTCGAGCACCATGAAGATGAAGCCCGACAGCACGCCGAGCCAATAGTCTCCGCGCCAGAAGAGGAAGAAGGCGAGGACGCAGAGCACTGCACCGATCATCGTGATGAAATTGGGCGCAAGGCCTGCGCGCGCTGCCCAGCGCGTCAGGTAGAAAGCCGGACGCCGCCACAAATAAAGCGTCAGCGCGTCGGTGACGCCCTTGTAGGCGGCATCGTAAGCGGCGCGCTCGACCGGCTCGGGATTGCTCGGGTCGAGCGGGATGACGAACGGCCGGTCGCGCTTGCGGAGCTCGGCATAGCTGAGTTCAGTCGTCTCGGCTGGCAGTGCCTCATAGCCTTCAGCAACCCCGCCGCTCTCCAACGCACTGACCGCCGCTGCCGCGTCTGCATCCGCAGGGACATGCGCCATCACCGGCTTGCCGCCGAGCGTCAACATCGCTCCCGGCCGGCTCTCCATAGCCTTCAGCCAGGCGGGATCCCAACCGTAGGCCATGCTCGCCAGTAACGCCGCGCGTCCTGGCTGCGCCGCATCGGCACACTCGTACCCGGCGTTCGTAGCCAACCGGCAAGCCCGCTGCCGCGCGTCCATGCCGAAGGGGCGGGCCAAATTCTCGCCGACGAGTACGAACAGCAGGGACAGGTCGCTTGCCATCGTTGCGCGCATAAAGGCGGCAGACTCGGCAGGGAAGGGGCGGAACACGTGGGATTCCTGCCAGCTTGCCCCTGTGCACCATTTCGCGCACTACTCCGCGGCACATGGCCGAAGTCACGGAGCAGGATAAGGATCACCCGCGCGGCTCGGTCTACCGGGTCGCCGGGTCGCTCACGATCTCCCGCGCCGCGACCACCCAGCGCGAGATAGATGCGCTCGCCGACCCGCTGACGATCGACCTCAGCAAGATCGACCGCATGGACACGGTCGGCGCGTGGATCGTCTACCGCACCGTTCGCGATCGTGGAGCTAAGGTGATCGGCGCGAGCCGCGACGAGGTCAGCTTGCTCAAGGAGGTCGGCGAGTTCGACGTTCCCACCCGCGTGGTCCCCGACGAGCCGAGGGGCTTGGCCAACCTTCTGAGGGAACTCGGTTCGTGGGTGGCGGAGACGGGCCGCACGCTCGTCGGCCTGCTCGGCTTCCTCGGCGCCACGCTGATCAGCTTCGCCAACGTCATCCGCCGGCCCAAGCGCTTCCGCGTCAACGCGGTCGTGCAGCGGTTCGACGTGGTCGGCGTGCGCGCCCTCGGGATCATCGGCCTGATGAGCTTCCTCATCGGCATCGTCATCGCGCAGCAGGGCTCCGTCCAGCTCGCTCAGTTCGGCGCCGAGGTCTACACCATCAACCTCATCGGTCGGATCAGCGCGCGAGAGCTCGGCACGCTGATGACCGCGATCATGGTCGCCGGCCGCTCCGGCTCGGCGTTCGCCGCGCAGCTCGGCACGATGAAGATCACCGAAGAGATTGACGCCATGCGCACCATCGGCGTCTCTCCGATCGAGGCCCTGGTTATCCCGCGCATCCTCGCCGCCGTCTTAATGATGCCGCTGCTCGCCTTCTGGGCGATCCTGCTGACGCTCATCGGGGGCGGCGTGTTCGTGTGGACGTCGCTCGGAATTCCGCCGCTGACCTATATCCAGCGCTTGCAGGAGACGATCCCGATCACCGACATGTGGGTAGGCCTCATCAAGGCGCCGGTGTTCGGTTTCATCATCGCGCTTGCCGGATGCTTCCAGGGCATGCTGGTGGAGGGCAACAGCGAGGAAGTCGGCTCCCGCACGACCACGGCGGTGGTCCAGTCGATCTTCCTTGTCATTGTGCTCGACGCGGTCTTCGCCGTCTTCTTCTCGAGCGTCGGCTGGGCATGATCCCGAAGGAGCTCGACCCCGCCGAGGTCCCGAAGGACTGCCATCCGGTCATCACGGTGCGCGACCTCCGAAACGCGTTCGGCGAGCAGGTCATCCATGACGGCCTGAACCTCACCGTATGCCGTGGCGAGATCCTCGGCGTGGTGGGCGGCTCTGGCACGGGCAAGTCGGTGCTTCTGCGCTCGATCATCGGCCTGCAGACCCCGGAACAGGGACTCATCGACGTGCTCGGCGAGAATATGGTCGGACGGACCGAGGACGAGGCGAAGAACATCCGCCGCCGCTGGGGCATCCTCTTCCAGAACGGCGCCCTCTTCTCGACGCTCACCGTCGCCGAGAACGTCGAGGTGCCGATCCGGGAGTATTTCCCCTTCATCAAGCCGCCGCTGCTCGATGAGATCGCGTCCTACAAGATCGGCATGG
>Ga0308174_10000926_pt1 | contig 13001 bp, 9 predicted proteins | sample PhyPR2_FD_203894 | JGI IMG/M metagenome (GOLD analysis project Ga0308174, IMG submission 203894) | Soil microbial communities from UC Gill Tract Community Farm, Albany, California, United States - DLSLS.P.R2 | ecosystem: Environmental > Terrestrial > Soil > Agricultural land | place: USA...
ATGCGCGCCGGGAACAATACTGAAACGCACGGTGTCGGACGCCGAGAGCATGTTCGTGTATGAAGCGGGCGCGGGCGCGCTGATCGGCGACAGCATCGTCAATTGCAGTTTCGTGGGCGCGAATTCGGTCCCTCCGCTCGTCGATTTCGACGCTCCCGGACACTGGGATATTCCGGTGCTGACGAGGGACAACGTAAGCAACTTTTTGTTGGCCGGCAACACGTTCAGACAGTTCTTCGGCCAGGCGATGTTCCAGACCACCGGCGCGAACGGCGGAAGCGGCGACAGAGTCATCTTCAACACGTTCAGAAGTTGTCCGCTGTATGGCCCGGCTTTCGTCGGACACATGCACGGTTACGTGGCGTACAACGAGCTTGTCGATTGCACGGCCGGCGTCGAGAACGACCACCCCACCGACAAAACGGGCGGAAACATCTTCGAGTGCAATCGTGTGACCGCCAGTGAATCGGCGGGAGCGATCACAGGCGGCGTCTACGGCGGAACCTCGAACTACAGCGGGAACATCGTTCGGTATAACGTCGTGCTGGGCGAGAAGACGAGCATACTCGTGAAACCCCGGGAGGGCGGCAGGTCCGCGCAGTATTACGGTAACTCGTGTACGAAAGGATGTCGCGTGGAGTAGTGCGAAGTGTTTAGTCAGCGAACGAGTCGTGAATGCCCATTCCATCGCAAGGCGGCCGGACAGCGTCTCGCTCAACTGCCAGAAGAGGGAAACCTTGAACGCCAATTCCATTCGCTTTGAGACGATCACCACACTTGAGCGGTTCGAGTCGCTGCGAGAAGAGTGGAATGCTTTATGGGTCCGCGCGAGTGGAATCCATAATCTGAGCTTCGAATATTGTCTGCATTCGCTTAAGGAAGTTGCGCTGCCGGACGGGGCGGAATTGTGCTCCGTCGTTGCGTGGAAAGGTCAGCAACTCGTCCTTGCCTGGCCTTTGCTGCGCGAGCGTGAAATGCTCTGGCGATCTATTCGCGCACTGGCGCCGGACAGTTCAGTGCCTTCCGATATCCTCGTGGAACCAGGACCGGAGCATAACGAACTCTTCGCTGGCGCGTGGAAACTGCTGCATTCGGGAAAGCGCGCAGATTTACTGAACCTGCCGTACGTGCGCGCCGGGACGCAACTGCACGCGCTCGCATCGAAGGTCCGCGCGAAAGGACGCGCCGAGCCGCTGGAGATCGCCGTCGTGCGTCGCGCGCGCTGGACCGACTGGGAGTCGTTACGACAATCGCTGCCGTCGAAATCGCGCAAGGACCTCGACAGTTGCAACCGGCGCCTGGCGAAGCTCGGGCGCGTGACCGTGTCCATCGTGAATCCTGCTGAAACGTCGGGAAACTCACTGATCGACTATCTCTTCGACTGGAAAAAGAAGTGGGCCGAAAAGACGGGCCGTCAGGGCAATTTCTTTGCTCCGCGCATCCGCAACTTCGCCGTCAGTCTTCTGCGCGATCCGCGCACGTCGGGGCAATTCCTGTTATTCGCGCTCTCTGTCGACGATGTGCCTGTCGCAGTGAATCTCGTCGCGGTCGAGAAGACCTGTGTGCGCGGCATGCAAGCGGCGTTCGACGACGCCTACGGCAAGTACACGCCCGGCGCGATATTGCTGGAGCACGTAGTCAAGTGGGCCTTCGATTCAAACCGGGACTTCGACTTCGGCGCGGGCGGCGGCAAGTACAAGAGCGTGTGGGCGGGAGAATCGAGCTACGCCAGCACTGACTTTCGCATGGCTACCAGTCAATGGGGAAAGCTCGCGTTTGTCCTTGCCGACGTTCGACGCTGGTATCGCGCATACAAGTCGGCGCCGGCACGCAAGGGCGCGCCGGTTGCGGGGAGCCCGCTACGAACGGACCTGGAGCCCTGAGGCGTGCGCGGCGAACATGCCGCGCACGCGCGTCAGAATCTCACGGTTGCTTGCCGGCGTTCAAAACTTCGGCGGGAGTCTGACTATAAGCGGCGCTACGGCGCGGCAATAATTCCAGATACACCGACAGCGTCTTGTCGATGACGATGCGCTCGTCGAATTCCTGAAGCACACGCTCGCGCGCCGCGACGCCGAGCTTCCTTCCGAGTGCCCTGTCATCGTCAAGCAGGCGAATCGCGTTTGCTAGCGCGGCGCTGTCGCGGACCGGCACGGTGAGACCATCCACGCCGTTTTTCGTGACGACTTCGCGGCAGCCGGGCGCATACGTGGTGACGAGCGGCAGGCCGCACGCAGCCGCCTCGATCAGCGACTTCGGCAGTCCTTCGCGATAGCTCGGCAGCGCCATGACGTCGATCTCGGACAGTAGCTTCGGCATATCGTCGACATGACCGAGCCACCTCACGAGTCCTTCGTCCACCCAGCCCTCGACAACGGCTCTTTCGACGGAAGCAGGATTGCCGTCATCGGGCAAACCGGCGAGAAGGAATTCGACCGAGCGGCCCTCCCGTTTCAGCGCGCGCGCGGCCTCGATATATTCTGCGATGCCTTTGTCCCACAAGAGCCGCGCCGCGACCAGAACGCGCAAAGGCTTTCTCTCATCCGCGGGCGATTCGGCGCGCATCTGGAAGCGGCTGAGCGATACACCGGAGCTTCTGATAAGCCGCAGAACGGATTGATCGACGAGTCTCGTGCGACGGAAGAACTCGAGATCGTCGGAGTTCTGCAAGATCAACGCCGTGCCGCGGCCGCCCAGCGCCAGCCGCATCGCGAGCGTGACGAGCGGCTTGAGGGTACGCGCCTTCAGGTCACGGCTCGTGAAGACGTAGCCCATTCCAGCCACGGCGCTTACGCGCGCGGGCACGCCGGCAATGCGGCTCGCGAACGACCCATAAACGGCGCTCTTGATGGTGAAGCCATGGACGAGCGCCGGGCGCTCACGCAAGAGGAAACGCGCGAGCCATGCGAGCAGCGCGGCTTCGCGCAAAGGGTTCAGGCTGCGGCGCGCCATCGGCACGGCGTGCCAGCGAAAGCCGAGTGCTTGCAGCTTGGGTCCGTACTCGCCATCGGGAGAAATGAGCACGACTTCGAACCCTTCATCACGCAGTTTGCGCGCGAGCGACAGGCGGAAGTTGTAGAGATACCAGTCCGTGTTCGCGAAGAGAACGACCTTGGGGGCATCCATGCTGGGCTCCTTCAGCGTGGCTTTATCCGGCTCGCGCCGGCAAGCGTAAGGGGTTCGTTGTCTGACTTGCGCGACTGGGCGCGCGTGGGCGTCCGTGCTCAGGCGTGCCCCGGCATCGCGAATTGATGAACGGCACCGCGGACGCTTCGAACGTACCACGGCATGGTTCTCTGCAAGCCTTCGAGTATGCGGATACGGTCCGTATAGCCGAGCAAGCGTTCGGCCTTTGCAACGCTGGCTTGGGAATGCCTGACATCGCCGATGCGGAAATCGCGGTATTTCGGCGGCTTGTCATTGAACAGGCCCTGTGTGGCGAGCGCCTGCTGCAGCGCGCGGTACAGGTCGTTCAACGTGGTGCGATCGCCCACGGCTACGTTGAACACCTGATTCTTCGCCGAGGAATCCGCAATTGCGGCAAGAATGTTCGCCTTCACGACGTTATCCACGAAGCAGAAATCACGGCTCGTCTCGCCGTCGCCGTTAATCTGTACGTCTTCTTCCCGAATCAGCGCGGCCGTCCACAGTGGAATGACGGCTGCATACGCGCCGTTCGGGTCTTGCCGCTGGCCGAACACGTTGAAATAACGCAGACCGATCGAATCGAAAGAATACGTGCGCGAGAAAACGTCCGCGTACAGCTCGTTGCACAGCTTCGTAACCGCGTAAGGAGAAAGCGGACGCCCGATCTTTTCTTCGACTTTCGGCAAGTCGGGATGATCGCCATACGTGGAACTCGATGCCGCGTACGTGAAGCTCGCCACCTTCGCGTCGCGCGCCGCGACAAGCATGCGCAGAAAGCCGCTGTTATTGACTTCGTGAGTCGTGATGGGGTCGTTCACGGAACGCGGGACGGAGCCGAGCGCGGCCTCGTGAAGCACGTGGTCGACACCACTCACGGCGGCAGCACAGTCATCCGCGTTGCGGATATCGCCTTCGATGAACCTGAAGCGCGACCACTGTTCCGTCGACACGAGGTCGCGCACTTCGTCGAGATTGTGCCTGTATCCCGTCGCGAAGTTGTCGAGGCCCGTCACGCGCTGGTTCAGCTTGAGCAGGGCTTCAAGAAGATTGGAACCGATGAAGCCAGCCACGCCAGTGATGAGCCAATGCTTCGGCTTGCGCACGAGTTCTTCGCAAACGACATCGAAGCGACTTTTCATATCAACGACTCCAGCTTGGCGGTAAGGTCGCGCGGCTCATAGGCGCAGATCGCTCTCGTGGCTTTCCAGCACGTATTTAAGGTCGTACAGGACGTGGTCCGTCTTGCCGTACGAGCGCATCGTCGCTTCATCCAGGCGCCTGAATTCCTGATGCGCCACCGCGAGAATGATTGCGTCATACGTGCCGGAACGGGGTGCGTCGATCGGATCGAGGCCGTATTCATGATGCGCCTCGGCCTTTGACACCCACGGATCGAATATGTCGACGCTCATGCCGTACTCATTCAGTTCGCTCACGATGTCGATCACGCGCGTGTTGCGCAGGTCCGGGCAGTTCTCCTTGAACGCGAGCCCCATCACCAGTACGTTGGCGCCCGCTATCGCTATGTTTCGTTTCGTCAGAGCCTTCACGAGTTGCGAGCCGATGTACTTTCCCATGCTGTCATTCAACCGGCGTCCCGCGAGAATGATCTCCGGGTGATAGCCGATTGCCTGTGCCTTGTGGGTCAGGTAATACGGGTCCACGCCGATGCAGTGCCCTCCAACGAGGCCGGGCCGGAACGGCAGGAAGTTCCACTTGGTCCCGGCTGCGTCGAGCACGGATTTCGTATCGATGCCCATCTTGTTGAAGATGATGGCGAGCTCGTTGATCAACGCGATGTTGACGTCGCGCTGGGTGTTCTCGATTACTTTCGCGGCTTCCGCTACGCGAATGCTCTCCGCCTTGAACGTCCCGGCTTCGATGATCTCGCGATAGAGTTGATCGACGACTTCCGCGACCTCGGGCGTGGACCCTGACGTGACCTTGCGAATGTTCGTGACGCGATGTTCCTTGTCGCCTGGATTGATCCGCTCGGGACTGTACCCAACGAAGAAGTCGACATTAAATTTGAGACCCGAGACGCGTTCGAGCACGGGAACGCATTCTTCTTCCGTCGCGCCGGGATACACGGTCGATTCGTAGATGACGATGTCATTCTTCTTGAGCACTGCGCCTATCGTCTCGCTCGCGCCGATGAGCGGCTCCAGGTTCGGCCGCTTGTATCGATCGATCGGCGTCGGCACCGTCGCGATATAGACGTTGCAGCGGGCCAGGTCGTCACTGTCGTGACTGAACTTGAGTCCCCCGGCGGCCGCGAGCTCTTCGTCACTGACTTCCAGCGTGAAGTCGTGCCCCTCGACCAACGCAGAAATCCGGCGGCGGTTCGTGTCGAAACCGACTACCGACCGCTTCTTGCTGAACTCGACGGCGAGGGGCAGCCCGACATAACCCAAACCGATTATTGCAACATTCAGATCGCGAGGTTCATACATGATCTGCCCCTGGATAGACATGGTTCAATGATATGAAGACCGAATAAAGCTCAATGATCCCGGTATTGGAAGCCCCGAACGAGCGGGATGGAAATCGTGATGCGCCACTCGCCGCGATGCATTCCTAATAATCATAGGAACAGCGCGGCGGTAATATGCGTCGCCGCAGCATCGCAATCCAATCGGGAACCCGCCACGAGACCTTGGTCAACAGAGGCTGCGGACGATTAGTGACCCTAACGATTGCAATTGAAGCAACCGAAGGAACGTCGGTTCTTGCTTCGGGCGCAGCGCAATGCGTTGCAACACGTCGATCTTATACATCATTGCGACGTGAGAGAGTAGGGCTTTCCTCAGGTGCGGAAATACAAGATGCGTTAGGTGTCGTAGCGCACAAAAGTCGCTGACTTGGCCGTGCGTTATGGATTAAGCTCTCGAAAGCTGGCCTCGGATGTGCGCAAGCGCACGGGTTTTTCAGACAGCACCGCGAACTCAAACATCGAGGGGAACGTCGTCCGCCTCGTTCGAAACAGGACTAGATCGTGTAGCCGGCAAGGAAGCATGCGAGCGAGCCAAAAGAACTGTGCGCACGCATGATGTCTTCGGGGAGCTTCACCGACACAGGGCTATCGGATGAGGATTTTGCACATCATTTCAGGTCTTGGCGTGGGAGGAGCGGAAACCCTGCTGTATCGACTGGCGCAGATGTCCCGGTCATCGCGTGCAGAACATCTCGTCGTATCGCTGTCGTCCGTCGGAATCATGGGGCGCAAGCTGCAGACGCTCGGCGTCGAAGTGCGCGCCCTCGGCATGGGCAACGGCGTACCGCAGCCCATGCTCGTGCGCCGGCTGGTGAACTGGATTGTCGACTACGCGCCTGACGCCGTGCAGACGTGGATGTACCACGCGGATCTGATCGGTGGGTTCGCGGCTCACATGGCCAAACGCACGCTCGCATCGAGGAAGGCGGGGAGCGGACGCTTCGGCGTCTTCTGGGCCATTCATCAGAGCGAGTATCCGACCTTCAGGTCCGAACCGAAGCTGAGCGTCGTGGCGCGGTGCTGCGCGGTCAGCTCATCGAAGTTTCCGGACCTCATCATCTGCTGTGCCGAGACGGCAAAGGCGAATCACGTGAGAGGCGGCTATGAGGCGTCTCGCATGCGCGTCATACACAACGGTTTCGATATTGATCTGTTCAGGCCGCAGCCCGAGGCGCGCAGCCATCTGAGGGGCGTGCTGGGTCTCGCTGAAGACGTGCCGATCGTCGGCATCGTCGGCCGGTATCACGCCGTGAAGGACTACGACAATTTCATCGCTGCAATCAGTCGCGTGCATCGGGAAATGCCGGCGTGCCGCTTCGTCATGATCGGGCATGAGCTGGTGAGCGAGAACCGGGCATTGCAGCAGTCGCTGCACGACGCTGGCGTGGGCGATGCGAGTCATCTGCTCGGCCCGCGCGACGATGTGCAGGCGCTCGTGCCGGGCTTCGACGTCTTCTGTTTGTCGTCGAGGAGCGAAGGCTTTCCGACGGTCATCGGCGAAGCGATGGCTTGCGGCGTGCCGTGCGTGGCCACCGATGTCGGCGATACGGCGGTGCTCATCGGCGAGGCAGGCTGGGTCGTTCCGCCGAGAGATCCGCACGCGCTCGCAACCGGGCTCTTGTCGGTGCTGTCGTTGTCGCTCGAGGAGCGCAGAAACCGGGGCGAGCTGGCGCGTCAGCGCATCGTCTCCGTCTTCTCGATCGAATCGACGTGGCACAAATATGAACGCGTTTATGCGACGGTCAAAGAAGGGGCATCGGCATGTGCGGAATTACGGGCTTTCTGACTCGCGGTCAGCTTGACGAATCGAGCGCCATGCCACGGCTGCGCGGCATGTGCGACAGCCTTGCGCGCCGCGGCCCCGACGACGCCGGATACTGGATCGATACGCAGGCCGGCGTTGCACTCGGTCATAGACGCCTTGCAATCGTCGATCTGTCAGAGTTCGGCCATCAACCAATGACATCGGCTTGCGGCCGATACGTGATCGTCTACAACGGCGAAGTCTATAACGCCGGTGCGTTGCGCCAGGAACTGGACGCGCTGTCGCGTTCCCCGAACTGGCGTGGACATTCCGATACCGAGGTGCTGCTCGCGGCGTTCACGCAATGGGGCATTGAAGAGACGCTCCGGAAAGCGTATGGCATGTTCGCGTTCGCGTTGTGGGATCGTCATGAACGCGTGCTCACGCTCGGACGAGATCCGCTCGGCGAGAAGCCGCTCTACTATGCGTGGCTTGGCAATACCTTCGTGTTCGGCTCGGAGCTGAAGGCGCTGCGGCGGCATCCTGCGTTTCGCGATGTCGGGATCGACCGCGATGCTCTCGGCATGTATATGCGCTATTGCAGTATCCCCGCGCCGCACACCATATACGAGGGCGTCAGCAAGCTGCTTCCGGGCACGCTCGCGACGGTTCGACCCGCCTACGGCGATGTCGTCGTTCGCCCGTATTGGCGTCTTGAAGATGTCGTTGCGCGCGGCAAGGCGGAACCGTTCACCGGAGCCGATGCGGTCACCGAACTCGACACCGTGTTGCGCAAGGTGCTCAGGGACCAGATGGTGGCCGACGTGCCGCTCGGCGCGTTTCTGTCGGGCGGCATCGACTCATCGGTCGTCGTCTCGCTGATGCAGGCTGAAAGCGCGCGTCCGATCAAGACGTTCTCCATCGGTTTCGAGCAGGCGGGCTTCAATGAGGCGGTCCATGCGCGCCGTATTGCTGAGCATCTCGGCACGGAGCATCACGAACTGTATGTGACGCCCGCGCATGCGCTCGCCGTTGTGCCGCAACTGCCGGAGATCTACGACGAGCCATTCGCCGACTCGTCGCAGATTCCGACCTTTCTCGTTTCGCAGATGTGCCGGCGCCATGTGACCGTGGGCTTGTCGGGCGACGGGGGCGACGAACTGTTTGGCGGGTATAACCGCCATGTCGCGGCGCAGGGGCTATGGGACAAGTTGAGCCGCGTGCCGTTACCCGCGCGTACGCTGACCGCGCGTTGCGTGCGCGGCTTGGGCGCAGAACGTCTGGATCGCATGGCTGCGCCGCTTGTCGGCATCATGCCGCACAGCTTGCGTCACACGCAGGTCGGGGACAAGCTGCTGAAGCTCGCGGACGCGATGAGTGCGGAGGGACTGGAAGCGTCGTATGAGCGGCTCGTATCCGCCTTCGATGCGCCCGAGCAGATCGTGCTCGGTTGCGGTATGTCGATCCCGGCGGCGTCCGCTTTGAACAGTCTGCCTGCGTCGCTCGGCAATGCCGAGCGCATGATGTATCTCGATGCGATCCGCTATCTGCCGACCGATATCCTCGCCAAGGTCGATCGTGCCGCGATGCACGTGAGTCTCGAAACGCGCGTGCCGTTTCTCGACCGGCGGGTGGTCGAATTCGCCTGGCGTCTTCCGCTGTCGATGAAAGTCAATAAGGGCGTCGGGAAAGTGGTGCTTCGCAGTCTGCTCGATCGCTACGTTCCGCGGCAAATGTTTGAACGGCCGAAGCATGGGTTCAGCGTGCCGATCGCTTCATGGCTTCGCAACGAGCTGCGCGAGTGGGCGTCGGACCTCCTGAACGGCGAACGCTTGAGGCGCGAGGGATACCTGAACGAACCAGTGATCAGAAAAATGTGGGACCAGCATCTTGCCGGTACCCATAGCTGGCACACACGCCTCTGGACCGTGCTGATGTTCGAAGCATGGCTGGATGCAAACAGGTCCGTCGAGGCAAGGGAACCGGACTTGTCGGATGCTGCGGGTTGATCCGCAGTGACGGGCTTCGACTCGTCGGTTACCACCTTCGTCGCATGCATTCAGCCGCCACCCTCTGGTGCACATCTTCGACATTCCCGAGTAAGAGACACCTGACCTCGGGAATGCGCCGCCTCATCAATTCACGACTGCAAGCGTCGCTGAGCTAAAGTTCCGCTGTCAGAAACCGTTAAACAGGTGCTCCCGGGAAATTGTGCAATCCCGGCATCACTTGTGCTTTCCTTTGCTCACCGTAATGAGAGTCCCGGGTCGCCGGACGGTTTGTTCAAGCCGCCGTTCATCCGGCGACTGCGCTCAGGAGATGACAAGAGACACCAGTCTGTGCAGCATCGCACGCACGCGGATTATTGGCCGGCGTGGCGTGATGGAATTGGGAATGTACGTGTGCTTCCGCACATAAAAAGGGCTGCGTGATAACATGGCAAATGCCGTTGTCATCGGCCGGGTGGGTTGAACGACGGTATGTCATAGGTTCGGACCTTTAACGGATCCGGGCAGCGCTACTCGCGGAGAAGACATGGATTGGCTCAACGTGATTGGGACCGTTGCGATCGGGGCCGTCGTGGTTCTAGGGGGGGTCGCCATATCTGACATCGTCCGTCTGCCGGGCGCGAAACGGTCGGCGCGCGAAGATCTCGGTGAGAATTCGCGGCACGCGTCGGCAACGCAAGAGGCCACCCGCCGGCAAGAGTTCAAACGCTCGGACGGCACTGACCGCTAATAGATTGGGAACGCGCCGTCGTCGCTAAAAGCGGCAGTCACCGGATTGCGCTTTCGCGCGCTTGTACACGTTCATCTTGATGTCCACCGCTGTAACGTCTCCGGCCCTGTTCCACGTATGGACGCCGGATCGCCCGGGAGGCGCATCCTTCACGAGCAAGGGCGTCTCCGCATACTTCAACGGGCTCATCTCCGTAATCTCCCAGAAACGCAACGCTGCTCCGTATTCGCGCTCGCAATCCTGAGCCGGGCGGATAAGACGGCCATCTGCGCCCCTGAAGACGTTGCCGGCCATGCGCGCACCGCGGCAATCCGAAACGATCGGGTTCTCCGGATGCGCATGCCAGGGTCCGAAAGGCGATTGAGCATGATAGAGATGCAGCTCGTCCCAGTTTGGACCGCTGCCTTGCTCGATTGTGGTGAAGAGCCACCAGGTGCCGGAGTCGCGAAAGAGCGTGGTGTCGGCAGCGACGATGTTGTCCATCAGTGTTGCCTTATGCACCCACGCGTCGGGAAACGGCGCCGCCTGATACTCCTCGATCGTGCGATTGGCCGATGTCTCCGGAACCATGAAGACGTCGCCGTCATGTTCGAACAGAAACGGATACGAGAGGTGGTATGGGCGCTCCAGCACAACGCGCGGCGGTCCGTTCCACGCCTTCGACACTGGATCGAGCGTGACATGAGAAATCACGCCTTTATTCGTCGCGTAAGGCAGGTCTTCGAAAAACAGGTGATACCCGCCTGCGCTGTCCCGCCAAAGAAAGGGATCGGCGTAGAAGCGGTCTTTCGGCGAGGGAATTTGCAGCGACCACGTCGCTTCATCGGCGAGGGAAGTGTCGCGCGATGAACCCGCAGGGTCCGACGCGTCTTCGCTGCGCAACGCGATGCCCCAGTGATCGCTGCGCGCGAACCCCCTGCGCAATTTACTGACAGTTTTCGTGTACAGATGCCAAACGGCGAAGCGCAGCACGTCGATGGACGAGGCCCGCGTATCGGACGCCGGCGCATCGATCACAGGGAAAGCGCCGGGAAGCGCCGTTTCGCGAAGGCGGTGGCGCGCGCGTTCGCTCAGGACACGACGGCGGTCGAGCGCTAGCGCAAGCGACGCGCAGAAGAATTCGCGATTCGGGATCGCGACATGCGATTCCGCGATCAAATGCAGCTTTCCATCCGGCGCACCCCAAACCACCTGCAGGTGAGGCGTTTGCCGCAACAGCAGCGTCCGCCACAGGTTCGCGATGCCCGACGCGCCGTTGTAAATTACCGCGCACTGCGGCTCGTCGAGGGCGTGTGCCAGGGACACGTCGTGGACGCGCGGCGCGCGGTACGCGGCACGCTCGAACGCCATCCACAGTCCGAGCGTCCGCGGAAAGTTGTCCGTGGGACGCACCGCGGTCTGCGCGGGACGATCATCGAAGCTGCCAGGCGTGGAACTCGCGGTCATTCTTCTCCGCCTTCTCGCGGCGCGACCGCACGCGACTGACCGAACGGACGCATCAGGCAGACCAGATAGCAGATGAAGCCCGCGGCGGTCATCAACCCCGTTGCGAGGATTACGCCCTGCGCCCCGTACAGCGGCGCCAGAAGCATGTTGCCCCCCGTCTTGACCAGAAAGCTGATGACGGCGATGAAAGTGAGCGCCCGGTAGCGCGCCTCACTGACGAACAATTGAATGATGACGAAGCCGCCGAACGCAAAAGGAAGCTGCAGCAGCCCTGTGCGGAACACCAGCGTCACCGCTGCCGCATCGTCCGCGGTGAACGCGCCGCGCTGGAACAGCAACTGGATGATCCAGGGTCCGAGCACATACGAAATCGCCGCGCCAATCGCGCCGAGCGCCAGCATCACGAGCGACCACTTGAGCGCCGTGTCGCGTGCCCGTATCTCGTCTTTCGCCGCCAGCATTTCCGCGAGGATTGGAAGGATGGCGCGGCTGATCGCGAGCGCCCCCATGCCGATCAACAAGGTGAGCACGCGATACGCATAGCCGTAAGTCGCGATGGCGCCATCGCCGACATGGGCGAGGAAGTACTGGTCGACCGGCGTGATCATGCTGACGATGATGCCCCCCACCATCAGCATGCTCACCGAATGCAAGGTCTTGCCCCAGTGCGGCGAGCGGAACGAGAGGCGAGGCCGCGCCGTTTGACCGTCGGCGTTCCTTGCGATGAGGCGTAACAGCAGTGCCTGCACCGCCACGCCGATCGAGGTGCCGAGCATCAACGGAAGCAACGAGTCGCGATGTGGAACGACCAGAATGAAGCCCAGCAGAACGAGCGCCGGAACGGATTCGAGCAGCGTGTTGATGTGTCTTTCACGCGCTTGCAGCCGCGCAGCGGTAATGCAGACCGTGAAGCTGAGAACGCCGACTGGAGCCAGACCCATGATGAGGTGTAGGCACATGGTCCGCGTTTGTTCAGAAAGATTGGACGCGGTGAAATGGGCGACGAGCGGCCAACTGAGCAACAGGAGTGAGGTCAGGACGAGCCCGAGCAGCATGCACAGGCCTTCGAGTTCTCCGAGGAATTCCGCCAGTTCCTGTTTCTTGTCGCGCATGCCGACGAAGAGCGGAACGAGGAGAATGCTCAATTCGCCGGTGAGCGTCAGCGGAAGCCAGGAAACGAGAGTGAGCGCAAGTTGATAGGCGTCGACGGTGCCACCGATTCCATATCGGTAAGCTACGGCCATTTCCTTGAAAGCGCCCGTTCCCTTGCCGAGAAAGACGAACAGCGAAACGACCAGTGCGCCTCGCGCGATGCGTCGATGATCAGTGTGGACGCTTCTAATACGTCTTCGCAGTAAGCCAAGCGCGGATGTCAGCACGTGGTCTCCGATTCGAATCAAGCATCGTTGTTATGATCAACGCGTTGTCGTT
>Ga0308174_10000927_pt1 | contig 12985 bp, 10 predicted proteins | sample PhyPR2_FD_203894 | JGI IMG/M metagenome (GOLD analysis project Ga0308174, IMG submission 203894) | Soil microbial communities from UC Gill Tract Community Farm, Albany, California, United States - DLSLS.P.R2 | ecosystem: Environmental > Terrestrial > Soil > Agricultural land | place: USA...
AGCGATCTCGTGCTCGCGCCGCGTCAGCACGCCGGTGCTCGCCGTGCTTCGGCGCCCCCGTCCTTGCCACCCGCTGGAGTCTTGTTCGCCAAGGGCGAGCGTCACCGCCTGCTCGAAGGAGTAGGCAGCGCCCTCGGCGAACGCCGGGTCCAGCTCCGCTTCGCCCACGGCCTGGCGGATCCTTTGGGCAGACCGTTGGTCGAACATCCCGTACGCGTTCGTCTCGTCGACCTTCGCGCCGCTGGTCCTCCACACGGCCTGCGAGGCGCCCATGAGCCGCGCCGCGGCGGCGTCGGGGGATGCGAAGGCGGCACACCAGGACAACGCCTGGACGCCGAAGCTGATGCCGGTCAAGTCGTTCATGGTCATGAATAGCCTCACCGACTCGCGCAGCGTCGCGGTTGCACTGTCGTAGAGGCCGGCCCGCCACTGGTGGATACCGACGCTCCAGAGAGCGTAAGCCTTCGAAGACAGCGCACCGTGGCGTTCAGCCAAGGCCAGTGCCTGCTGGCTGAACTCCCCCAGACGTGGGTCGTCGAGGAAGAACGTGGCGGCTGAGAGCAAGATCAGCGTGTCGAACTCGCCGAGCGGGTCCCCGGTCGCGCGGAACTCGGCCCGGGCCTCCTCGAGCAGCTCGACAGCCGCGGCCAGGTCCCCGTGGTACAACATTGCGTGCCCACGGCACTCCTTGATCCTGGCGTGCAGCAGCTCGTCGTCGAAACGGTCCGCGAGCTCCCGACACTCGTCCAACATCACGGCGGTCTTGTCGAACTCGGTGGCGAACATGGCCAGATAGCTGGCCGCCCACAGGCCGTAGGCCCGGCTCGGCGTGGGCTCCGGGGCAAGCCTGAGCGCCTGCAGCATGTACCGATAGCCCTCCCGGAGGAAGCCGGCGAACCAGAAGTTCCACATCGGAGCCGCGATGTCCAGCGCGGCGGCCGCTTGTCCCGGCTCCTGGAGGCAGAACTCCAGTGCCGCCCGTACGTTCTCGTGTTCGCGGCGTAGCCGGATCATCCAGCCCGCCTGTTCCGGGCCGAAGCACTCGGCGGCGTACCGCCCAGCCATGCCGCGGTAGTGGTTGCGGTGTCGAGTCCGCACGAGGTTGACGGAGTCGAGCCCGGGGAGACGGGACGCGCCGTACTGCCTGATCGTCTCGAGCATCTGGTAACGGGCCGCCGTGTGGTCGCCGGCAAGCTGCCGAGTGATGATCGACTTGTTGACCAGGTTCGCCAGCAGGCCGAGGACATCGGCCCGGTCGAGCCCCTCGGCCGAGCACACCGCCTCCGCCGCCTCGAGATCGAAACCACCGGCGAAGACGGACAGTCTGGCCCACAGCAGCCGCTCTGCCGGCGAGCACAGGTCGAAGCTCCAGGCGATGGCGGCGTCAAGCGCTCGTTGTCTGGCCGGCACCGCCGGTCTGACCGCCGTCAGCAGTCGGAACCGGTCCGCCAAACGGTCCAGCATCTGCTCCGGGGACAGGACGCGCAGCCAGACCGCCGCGAGCTCGATCGCGAGGGGGATGCCGTCCAGCCGCCGGCACAGCTCCGTGACTGCCGCCCTGTTCCCGTCACTGATCGTGAACTCCGGCGTCACCGCGACGGCGCGATCCAGGAGGAGAGCCACCGACTCGTAATGCGTCGCGTCGCCCGCCTCCACCCGCGACTCCCCGTCCGGTGTGCTCAACGGCGGCACGACGAGGATCTGCTCGCCCCCCACGCCGAGCACGTGGCGGCTGGTGGCCAGGACCCGCAGACCGGGAGCAGCCGTGAGCAGCTTGCTCACCATCACCGCGACCGCGTCGGAAAGATGCTCGCAGTTGTCGAGGACCACGAGGAGTTGCTTGCGCTCGAGGTAGTGCGCAAGATCGGCCGTGGGGTCCGCCGAGACCTGACGAAGCTCCAGCGCGCTCGCCATCGAGTGCGGAACGAGCTGCGGGTCGTGCAGAGCCGCCAGCTCGACGAACCAGACGCCGTCAGGGAACGTGCGGCGCAGCTCGGCGGCCATCCGCATCGCGAGCCGGGTCTTGCCGACGCCGCCGACCCCGGTCAGCGTCAGCAACCGACTCCGGGCCAACAGCCGACGGGTCTCGGTCAGTTCCCGCCGTCGACCCACGAAGCTCGTGACCTCGGCAGGCAAGAGGCCGCGCTCGCTTGGCACGCGTTCGGTACCGGCCATGCGTCTTTCGCCTCCGCACGCCCCCGGTCGAAGCGGTCCGGTAGCCACTCACCCACTGCCGGGAGTCCACCCCCGTGAGCCACCGCCGACAGCGTCAGTCTAAGCCGGTGGAAGGCGATGTGGCTGGGTTGGAACCTCGCCGTTTCCCGAGAGATGCGCGTGACTGCGCCGCATCACGGCTGACTGCAATGTCCAAAGATGCTGTTCGGATCCCATGGGCAGTTCAGCTGCTCTGTGGGGGTCGGACATGACTCGGTCCGCTACTGCAGGGTCAGGTCACCCGTCGCTTCGGTGGCTCCCTGATGGGTAACCACCAGTGCCCCGCGTCGGTGGCGCCGCTGGTCATCTGGATGTGCAGGGGGCCGCTGGGCCTCGGGCGCCTACAGGCGCTGTGAACCATCCATCGTTGCCCGCGCCATTCTCTTCAGCGTGATGTCCAGGCGATCCCCGTAGACGCCGAGCACCGGGTGGTGGGTCTGCTGCACGATCAGACGCGGCTAGGTTCGGCGCGTGGAGCGGATCTGCGAAGCCTGCGGGGCAGCGGACTGCTGTACTGCGACATGCACGATGCCGATCTGTGCGCTTGGTGTGACCGGAGGCTGAGCAGCATCTGCGGAGACTCGCAGTGCCCGCACTGCCCCGGCCGACCCGAGCGACCGAGTGGGTGCAGCCACGATGAAGACCACTGGGATCTCTTCGCCTGACCACCGGTCGTGCCGCTGATAGGGCACACCAACCTGCCGATGTGTGCGCAGGATCAGTCGAGGACTTTGACGTCCATCTCGTACTTACCGGTGGGGCTGCCGCACCGGTCGTCCCCGAATGCCTTCGAAGGCTCTCATCGCGGGAAGGTCGTAGTTGCGGATGACCCGCCCTTGGGCCCGGGCCCGATCTACACGTTGAGCGACTGCGATGCCCCGCACGGCGTCGTCGGGCATGTCCCTCGGGGGTTCCACGTGCGCCACCCGAGTTGCCCACGCCCACCCTTGTCGGCTTAGGGGAACATCGTCAGGCATGTGCCGATACGCCGTACAGAAGGACTTGCTGGAGGTTTTGGGCGGACTCGTGGCGACGTCGTGACCGCACGCTGAGAGGCTGAGTCCTAAGACCAGGCCAAGGCAAACGATTAGCCGTCGTCACACAGTCTTATCCACGCGCAGATCGTGACATGGGGGCTTCAGTCGTGAGGGTCGAACAGCGAATGTCCCAGGTGCCTCTCATGACGCTGATGGGGCCACGAACGTGCCGATGAGCGTGCCCTCAGATCGAGGCGCGAACCGCGACGTGGAGGGTGGATGAGGTCGCGAACGCGAAAACCTGACCCTGCGGGGAGAAGCCGCAGGCTCGTGGCTCCTCATCGTCATGGACAGTGATCAGGCTGCCATCGGCCCCAGACAGTGCCGCGCCCCCTTCGGGGTCCGTCTCCACCGTTGGGTTGGCTGGGATGGGGTGTGACGAGCACTCAGCCTGATGCGGCAACCACCAACTCAGCGAGGAGGCCGATCCCGCCTCTGATCTGGTCGGTAGTCGTGTTGCCGAAGCCGATGACCAGCGCGGGCGGCCAATCCCGGATGCGTGCGTCATCGTCGGGCACGACCCGATAGTCACTCAGACCGCGCACCGCGACTCCAGCGTCGGCCGCCATGGCAACGACTTGGTGCTCGTCGACCCCGGTCGGCAGTCTGAGCAGGGCGTGGTGGCCGGCGTCGAGGCCGGTGATGGTGGCGTCTTCCAAGCTCTCGGCGACTGCAAGGACCAGGGCGTCGCGACGCGCGCGATAGCGGTCCCGGACCCTGCGTAGGTGCCGGTCAAAACGACCGGTCTCGATGAGCCGGGCCAGCGCCAGCTGATCGAGCTGGGGGACGCCCCGGCTGGTGAGGTGCTGCTCGGTGCGGATGGCGTCGCGGAACCGCGGTGGTGTGAAGACCCAACCGATGCGGAGGGCCGGCGCCAGAGTCTTGCTGACCGATCCCAGCGCCACGACGCGGTCGGGGGCAAGGCCCTGGAGAGATCCGACGGGCTGCCGGTCGTAGCGGAACTCGGCGTCGTAGTCGTCCTCGAGGATCACCCCGTCGACCTCATGGGCCCACTGCACGAGCTCCTGGCGACGCGCCGCGCTCAGCACCGCTCCGGTCGGGCACTGGTGGGCGGGCGTGAGCAGCACGGCGCGGGCGCCGCTGGCGCGCAGCCCATCGACGCAGACCCCCTCCGCGTCCACGGCAACACCGCAGACCCGCATGCCCTGGCGCCGCGCGATCTGGTCGTGGTCGCGTGGCCCCGGGTCTTCAAGTCCGATCAGCGTGATGCCGTGCGCGACGAGAGCAGCAAGGACGAGGTTCAGCCCCTGGCGGAACCCGCCCACGACGACCGTGTTCGCGGCGTCGGCGCACCCGGCGCGCACCCGGCGGTGGTACCCCGCCAGCACTTCACGTAGGTGGGCGTCGCCCTCGACGGTGCCGTCGCCGAGAGCGGCAGCCGATACCGCCTTGGTGGCATCGCCCAGTGCCCACACCCAGTCCCGGGTCGGAAAGGAACGCAGGTCGGGGATCCCGTATCCGAAGTCGATCCTCGGCGCAGGACGCACCTCAAGCACCTCGGTCGAACCCTGGTCATCGTCCCCGGTGAAAGCACTTGCCACTCGGGTGCCCGAGCCGACGGTGGAGACGACGTACCCCTCCGCCAGCAGCTGCTCGTACGCCGACACCACCAGGCCGCGAGAGACGCCGAGCTGGTCCGCCAACTGTCGGGTCGAGGGCAGCCGCTCGCCATGGCGCAGCATCCCGGACCTGATCGCGCGCCGAAGCGCGTCCTGGACCTGCAGACCCAACGGCCTCCCGGCGGACCGGTCAACCGACAGTGCGAGGCCCGGCACAACGCCGGAGAAATCGACCGTCACCCGGGGATGCTATGCCGCAATCACGCGAAATGGACCACTGCGCATGGATCGAAATGGATCTTCCATGCGGACCGATTTGGGCAAACACTGACTCCACAAGACGAACCCGCTCGGCAGAGCGGGTCATGATCACCCGCGATGCCAGCGCCGGCCCGCTCCCATGGGTCGACTGAGGAGGACAGCATGAGTGACGACCAGATCGACCTTGCCGCGACCATCAGGCCGATCCTGGTCGCCGAGTTGGTCGCCGAGGGCCAGCCGATGCCGGTTTACGCCCACGTCATCGACCATCCCGAAGCTCGCGTGCTCGTCGACACCGGACTGACCCGACGACACCCGGCCGCAGCCGACCTCGAGCCACGCCCGATCCCCCTGGACGCGCAGCCCGACTTCAGCGTGGAGGACATCGACATTGTCGTGAACACCCATCTGCACTTCGACCACTGCGGCGGAAACCATCTCTTCGCGGGCAAACCGATCTACGTCCAGCGCAGCGAGCTCGAGGACGCGCGCACCCTGGACGACTACATCAGGGAATGGGTGGACGCACCAGGGACGCAGTACGTGCCAGTCGACGGCGAGCTCGAGCTGCTGCCGGGGCTGCGGCTCGTCCCTGCGCCGGGCCACACGCGAGGTTCACAGGTGGTGGTCGTCGAGACCCGCGGGCGCCCGGTCGTCATCACCGGCGACACGGCGGTGTTCATGGACGACCTCGACCGGCCACGGACAGAGGGGCAGCGTCTGGTGCGCGCACTCGATCCTGAGCTGGCATGGCTCTCCCACCAGCACGAGCCATGGCGACCGCCGGTGAACCAGCACGCATGACCACAACGGCGCAGTCACTCCGGAGCCCGGTCACCAGCCGACTCTCCATCCCCCAGATTCTTGAAGACCTACTCCTCAGCGCGCCGGCCAACGGGCGCAATCCTCGGCCGACCACGCCGCACCGGCCGGAGGCCGACTCTGCCGCATGGTGTGCGCGTCAGCGCGCGCGGATCTGCCGCTGATAGGGCGCACCAACCTGCCGATGAGCGTGCGCCGGCTGTTGCGTCTGGGAACGGGGCTCCCCTAGTACGACAGGTGCCCGCCCGCGTGGATCTGGAGCTGGAACAGCTTGGGTGGCTTGTTCTGGCTGCATCCGACGAGGGCTACGTGCAGCCGGTACTTGCCGCCGCCGGACACCTGGCTGTACCTGCCGGTGCCAGCGACTGCCGTCCAGGTGCCGTGCTCGGCGAACGTGCCGTAGCAGGTGCGCTTGTCGAAGTGGTGGGACCCACCCGCCCTCTTGTGCCGGATCTTCACCGATCCCTTGGGAAAGATGAACCGGTCGGTGTGCCCGTTGATCTGCTTGTCGGTGCCTCTGGCGTGGATCGTGCCGAATCCAAGCAGGATGCCGCCGGGCTGGGCGTCATTGTTGCTCAAGAGCAGGAACAGTTGGTGCCCCGCTGTTCTGCCGGCGTCGTGGCCTCCCGTCGCGACGGCGGAAGGGACGCTCAACAGCGCCCCAGTCAGCACCAGTACCAGGGCGAGAAGACGCACGCGTGTGTTCATGTGACTACCTCTCAGTTCCGCTCCATGAGGGCCTGATTGACCCGGTCGATCCGGGTCTCTTCGGACCCACGATTCGCCCAAATGTCCGGGGTTTCGTCCCCCACATTGGGGAGCAGGACGTCACTTCGGGGTGTTGCTTCGACCCTTGGAACGTGATGCTCACTTTGATCGGGGGAGCGCCCGGTCGATTGGTCACGCACCACCTGGCCGGTCGCACACCCGAGGAAGATGCACTCTCATGCCGCTGATGGCGCGCCTCTGGCGATGAGCCAGCACTGTTCACCCCAATCCCGGTGCGTGTTGCAGGACGTGGGCCAAGGGCGGGCCCGGTGCTGGCAGGGCGCCGACTGTAGTCCCAGTACGGTCCGGTGAGGACGCGCTGCGCATCAAGGGAGGGCAACGAGATGAGACCGCTTCGATACTCGATCAACGTCACACTCGACGGCTGCTGCCATCACGAGGCAGGGCTCCCCCCGACGAGGAGTCGATGCGTTACTGGACCGCTGAGATGGAACGCGCCGACGCCTTGCTGTTCGGCCGGGTGACCTACGAGATGATGGAGTCGGCGTGGCGGCAGCCGGCCACCGGCACGTGGCCTGACTGGATGGATGAGTGGGAGATCCCGTTCGCCGAGGCCATCGACCGGACGAGGAAGTACGTCGTGTCCAGCACGCTGCCCTCGGTCAACTGGAATGCCGAGCTGGTGCGAGGCGACCTGGGGCAAGCGGTTCAGCGGCTCAAGGAGGAGCCAGGCGAGGGCCTGTTCGTGGGTGGCGTGACGCTCCCCCTGGCGTTGGCAGATCTGGGAATGATCGACGAGTACGTGTTCCTCGTGCAGCCGGTCCTTGCCGGACGCGGGCCGACGTTGCTCGCCGGTCTGCGCGAGCGCATCCAGCTCGAGCTCGTGGATCGCCATGAGTTCGGGTCGGGGGCGATCGCCCTGCGATACCGGCCCACGAGTGACGGCTCGAAGTGACGTGTCCTGGCACGTTGGCTGGTGCCTCGCGACGGAACGAACCTGATCCAGCGCCTCAACGAGAGTGAGCCCCCACCTCGTCACCCTTCGCGATCCGTCGGGCGCATTGACCGTCGTCAGGCTGAGCTAGACAGGTCCGAGATCAACCGATCTCCATCTGCTGGTACGCGGGCGTGAGCTCGTCCCAGCGTGCCTTCCAGCCGGGCGCCCCGGCCTCGGAGCTCCAGCCCTCCGGATGGACCGGGCCGTCGACCTCCAGCGACCGACCGAGATCCTCGAGGTGGACGCGCCAACCAGAGGCGTGGAACGGGAGGTGCGTGATCGGAAGGCCGCGCTCCTCGACCACCAGCCGGGTCTTGGAACCCTCCTCGGTCAGCCACGCCTCGATCTCCCCCTCGTCGTCGGTACCCGGCTCCGTCGTCAGCAGCAGGTGGTGGGGCGCATCGCACACCTCGATGCGCGCCGGACCGGTCCAGCTGCTCGTGAAGACAGCCTGGATCGTGCCGCCGACCCGCAGGTCGCCATCGACCCGGGCGATCCAGCGGGCCAGCCGCTCGGGCGTCGTACACGCCTGCCAGAGGTCGCCGATGTCCGTGTCGTACAGGTCCTCGACCCGGACTGCTCCGCGGGTCTCGTCGAGCGTTCGCATCGTCGCGATCGTGGTCATCGTCGTGCCTTCTTTCCTCTTGCGATCTCGGTATGGAGGGCGTCGAGCCGGTTCTCCCAGAGCCGGCGGTACTCCCCCAGCCACTCGTCGACCTCGACGAGCGCCTCCGGGCGGAGCGTGTAGATCCGGCGCTGCGCGTCCTGGCGTACGTCGACCAGCCCGGCTTCCCGCAGCACGCGGAGATGCCGGGACACGCCCGGGCGAGCGATCGGGAGAGCCTCGGCCAGCTCTCCTGCAGTCGCCGGGTGGTCACGGAGAATCTCGAGAACCGTGCGCCGGCTCTCGTCTGCCAGCGCGTGCAACACAGCGTCCATGACCAATAATGTAACTGAACGGGTACGTACCCGCAAGGTTACTTTCGATCCATGCACCTCGCGCTGACGGTGGAGCGTCTGCACTTCCGTGCCGCTGCGTCTGGGGATCCGGTGGTCATCGCGTTGGCGCGGTCGTGTCGATGACAGCGCGTCGAACTTCAGCCGGGGTGAGTCCGTGTCGCATTCAACAGAGCGGTTCGCACAAGCACGTGGACGGGAGGAGGCAGCTCCTCGAGGTCGAACCATCCGATGTCGTCGTGTTCCTCGGGAGCGACGTTCGCTGGCGTTCCCTGCCAGTCACGCACAAGCCAAGCGCTGAGGAGTGCCGGCTCTTCTGCAGGGCCTGCGGTCAGCCGACACAAATGAGCCGCCGAGCCCGTCGCGATCTGCACGCCGAGCTCCTCGTGCAGTTCCCGCGTGAGCGCGTCCAGTTCTGACTCGCCAGCCTCAATGAGTCCACCGGGTAGGTCCCACACGACTGGGTACGCGCGCTTGTTCGGACTCCGATGCACGAATAGGACGCGGCCTTCACGAACCAGCGCGCCGAGAACGACTTCATGCATTCGCCCACAAGAGCATGGACATCCGACACCGAACGTCCAACAGCCGCCCGGCGCCGGGGATCGCGGAGGTCGCCGCACGGATCGCCCTGGCGCTGGGTACCTTCGCAACATGCCCTCCTCCGCGACAGACGCCCCTGTTCCCGGTGCCTTGACCTCCGCTTCCTGGTGGTTCCGTTCCGCAGACGGACGCCTGACCCTGTGGCAGTTGCCGAACCCGGCGCTGTGCGTGTGGCTGGTGACGCTGCTGCTGGGGAGACTCGACCTGTCGACGGCGGACAGAGCGGCGGTCGAAGGCATACGCCGCGGAGCAATTCTTGTGTGGGCGCTCGACGAGGTCGTTCGCGGTGCGAGCCCGTTCCGGCGCGTGCTTGGCGCCGTGGTCCTCGCAGCTCAGCTCGCCTCGCTCGTCACCGGCTGACCGGGCGCGCCTTCCGCCGCTCGTCGGTCGCGCCTCTTTGTCGTCTGGCTAGCGGCGATGTCCTGGGGTGTTGCCGCACCGTCGGTGATACCGACAAGAAGGCCCTGCCGACCATTCCGCTCACGACCCTGCCGAACGGTCAGCTTCCCGACCGGCGTGGCGCGGATGAGGCATCAAGGACCGTGGGCAACGAGGGACAGAGTTGTGGACGCATCGCCTCACCGGGCGGCCCTGTGCGGGACCACGACGGGCCCTCCGTCGCGTGGCAGCACCTCGACGCGCGCGCCGTAGATCTGCCGCACGCGTTCGGTGGTGAGGACCTTCTCGGCGACGTCGTCGGCCACCACCCGCCCGTCACTGAGCAGGGCCAGGCGGGTGCTGTACTGCGCGGCCAGCGTGAGGTCGTGCATGGCGGCGACCACGGTCAGCTCGTCGGATCGTCGTAGGGCGTCGACCAGCTCGAGGACCGACTGCTGGTGGCCGAGGTCGAGGGCGCTGGTCGGCTCGTCGAGCAGCAGCACCCGCGGCTCCTGCGCGAGCGCGCGGGCCAGGATCACGCGCTGCAGCTCGCCGCCGGAGAGCGAGGAGACGAGCCGGTCCTCGAGACCGCGGAGCTCCAACCGGGTGAGCGCGCGTCGCACTGCCTCGCGGTCGGCGGTGGTCCCGCCCCGCAGCGGCCGCAGGTGCGGGGCCCGGCCGAGCGCGACCAGCTCGCCCACGGTGACGCCGTCGGGGAGGACCGGCCGCTGTGGCATCAGCGCGACGGCACGGGCGAGCTCTCGGCGGGTCGCGGTCGCCGGATCGAGACCGGCGACGGAGACGCTGCCCCGGGCGGGCAGCAGCCCGGCGAGGGCGAGCAGCAGAGAGGTCTTCCCAGCCCCGTTCGGCCCGACCAGCGCGGTCGCCGCTGAGCAGCAGCTGCGCACCGGCGGCGATCTCCTCGCGTGCGACCGCCCGGCCGGCCTCGATCGCCCGCACGGTCTCGTCCGGCGTCAGCGCGTCCTCGAGGTGGATGGCTCCGCAGGAGCGGCGTACCTTCCGGGCGCCGACCTCGGCCGGGAGGTCGGACAGGTCGTCGTCCACGCCGAGATCGAGCACGCGCACGTGCACGTCGTGCGCCGCCGCGAGCGCCGAGACACCCGCCCTGCCGGCCGCGAAGGTGCGCACCATCGCCGGCGTGATCGAGGCCGGATAGGCCGACACACCGTGCCGGGCGACGCCGTGGTCGCCGGCGAAGATCACCAGGCGCACGTGGTCCAGCGGCTGCGGCGGCACCTGCCCCTGCGTCGACGCCACCCAGACACCGAGCTCCCCCAGCCGCCCCAGGGCACCGGCAGGTACGGCGAGCCCGGCGAGCCGCTCGGCAGCCGCGCGTGCGGTGATCGGATCAGGAGGAGGCACACTGAGATCGGTCATGGCCCAGAAGCATGGCAGCCGGGCCAGACCCTGCGGTCGGCCACCCGAAACGCGACGCCGGCATCCACCGGGATCAGCGTCTCCGCCGGTCACCGCACTGTGGCGCCAACGTCCGAGGGAAGTCGGTCACCACGGGCCGTCGTACCCCTTCGGGTATGTGCGAAGGACCCCTGACCGGCGTTTCCGCTGGTCAGGGGCCCTTTTCCCGACGGTGGCAGGTGAAGGATTCGAACCTTCGAAGGCAAAGCCGACGGATTTACAGTCCGCTCCCATTGGCCGCTCGGGCAACCTGCCTCGGGTGTCGACCGGACCACCGTTTGGCCGTCCAGCGACGAAGCGAAAGAATAGCGCAGCCCCGATCCCGGGTGAAAACCACGGGCCCGTTGACCGCAGCAAGTGGAGGAGCACCATGGCCGACTCGTCGTTCGACATCGTGAGCAAGATCGACCGCCAGGAGGTCGACAACGCCCTGGGGCAGGCCGCGCGGGAGATCTCCACCCGGTTCGACTTCAAGGGCACCGGCGCCACCATCGAGTGGCAGGGCGAGCACGCCATCGAGATCTCGGCGTCCGCCGACGACCGCGCGACCGCCGTGCTGGACGTCTTCAAGGGCAAGCTAGTCAAGCGCGACGTGAGCCTGAAGGTGCTCGACGCCTCCGAGCCCCGCCAGTCCGGGCAGCAGAGCAAGATCTCGATCACGCTCAAGGAGGGCATCACCTCCGAGGACGCCAAGAAGATCTCCAAGCTGATCCGCGACGAGGGGCCCAAGGGCGTCAAGGCCCAGATCCAGGGCGACGAGCTCCGGGTCTCGTCCAAGAAGCGCGACGACCTGCAGGCCGTGCAGGCATTGGTCCGCGGCCAGGACTACGACTTCGCGGTGCAGTTCACCAACTACCGCTGAGCACGGTCGTCCGCACCGGGAGGGCCTCCCTCCCGGTGCGGCCGGCAACGATCAACCCTGTGTACGACGCGGTCAGCCGACCGAGGCGACGGACCGCATGGCCGGGACGGTGGTGGCGCCGTTGGCCGGCGTGAGCCACACCTTGGCGCCCTGGTCCAGCCCGAGCGAGCGCGAATTTGTCCGGGTCATCACGACCGTGACGTCCTCGTCCGACTCCGTCGTGACGGTGACCCGCACCTCGAAGCCCACCCGCAGCAGCCGGGTGACGGTGCCGGCGGTCGCCCCGGCGAGAAGCGGGGTCGTCGACACGTCGATGTCGTGCGGCCGCAGCGTCAGCCCGCCCAGCTTGGTGACCTCGCCGAGGAAGCCCATGACGAAGTCGTTGGCCGGCTCGTCGTACAGCGTGTCGGGGGTGCCGACCTGCTCGACGCGTCCGTCGTTGATGACCACGATCTCGTCGGCGACCTCGAGGGCCTCCTCCTGGTCGTGGGTCACGAAGACCGTGGTCACGTGCACCTCGTCGTGCAGCCGGCGCAGCCAGTCCCGCAGCTCCTTGCGGACCTTGGCGTCGAGCGCGCCGAACGGCTCGTCGAGGAGCAGCACCTTGGGCTCGACCGCGAGCGCGCGGGCCAGCGCCATCCGCTGCCGCTGGCCGCCCGAGAGCTGCGAGGGCAGCCGGTGCGCGAACTGCTGGAGGTGCACCAGCCGGAGCAGCTCGTCGACCCGGTGGGCGATCTCGTCCTTGGGCCGCTTGCGGATCTCCAGGCCGAACGCGACGTTCTTCGCCACGGTCATGTGCTTGAAGACGGCGTAGTGCTGGAACACGAAGCCGACGTTGCGCTTGCGCGCCGGCAGCTTCGTGGCCTCCACGCCCTCGATGCTGATGGACCCCTCGTCGGCCGAGTCGAGACCGGCGATGATCCGCAGCAGCGTGGACTTGCCACCGCCCGACGGCCCGAGCAGGGCCGTGAGCTGCCCGGCGGGCAGGGACACCGAGACGTCGTCCAGCGCGACGAAGTCACCGAAGCGCTTGGAGACCTGGGAGACGTCGATACTCATTTCTTGCCTTCCTTCGGGCGGAGCAGGGCGACGACCACGAGGCACAGCA
>Ga0308174_10000928_pt1 | contig 12984 bp, 9 predicted proteins | sample PhyPR2_FD_203894 | JGI IMG/M metagenome (GOLD analysis project Ga0308174, IMG submission 203894) | Soil microbial communities from UC Gill Tract Community Farm, Albany, California, United States - DLSLS.P.R2 | ecosystem: Environmental > Terrestrial > Soil > Agricultural land | place: USA...
CGGCCTCACGACAGCGGGAAATTGCGATCCGGCTAGCGATTGGGGCGGGACGAGGCCGCGTCGTTCGTCAACTCCTGACGGAAAGTGTGCTGATCGGCCTATTGGGCGGCCTCGCCGGACTCGCTGTAGCATGGTTGGCCACACGCTCGCTCACGTCTTTCCTGCCGATGCACCTGGATGTGCATCCCGATCTGCGCATTCTGCTCTTCACGAGTTCCATTTCGCTCGCATCCGGCATTCTTTTCGGGATGATTCCCGCGCTTCGCACCACCCGCGTACATCCTTCCTCTAACTTTGAGACCGGCTCCGCGGGCCTGCAGCACGCGATGTCTTTATCGGCGCGAAGGCGCTGGTTCAGCAATTCGCTGGTCTCCGCTCAAGTCGCGCTGGCGGTTGTGATGCTCGTCGGCGCAGGCCTTTTCGTTCGCACGTTGCTCAATCTGAAGAACATAAATCCTGGGTTTAACGCGCGTAATCTTCTTCTGTTCGGTCTGGACCCGATGTCGCTTCACTACAAAGAGCCGCGAATCCAGAGCCTCTACCGCACTCTACGCGACCACCTCGTTTCACTGCCGGGGGTTACGGGCGTGACGTATTCTTCAAGCGCGCTCCTGAGTAACAGCCTGAGTTCCAGCGATTATCAAATAGAAGGCCGGCGCGATCGGACGCCGGTACACGTAAACATATTGGGTGTGGGACCGGCGTTTTTCAAAATCATGGGCATTCCGCTGGCCAGTGGGCGCACATTCACGCCTGCTGAATTCGCGGATGGGCGGGCAGTCGCAGTAGTCAATCAGGCGTTTGTCAAACAATACCTGGCCGGGCGCAATCCGCTAGGGCTGCATTTTGGCGAAGATTCTCCCAAAGCGGCCCAAAACCACATCATCGGAGTGGCCGCCAATGCCAAATACAATAGCTTGCGCGATGACATAAAGCCGACTATCTATATGCCTCTGCTAGAGCACCGCGCATTTTTTGAATTGCGTACCGCTTACAACCCTTCGTCGCTCATCCCTGCCGTGGAAAAGGTCGTAAGAGAAGCCGATCCGAATCTGCCGCTCTTTAAGGTCGAGACACAGACCGAAATGATCGATGAAACCCTGCTCGTCGAGCGCCTTGTGGCTCGTCTATCGGCCGCTTTCGGGCTGCTCGCGCTAACTCTGGCCTGCGTAGGACTGTACGGTCTGCTTTCATATGAAGTCGCTCGGCGTACCCGTGAAATCGGCATCCGCATGGCGATCGGCGCGACGCCACGCACGGTTCAGCGAACGATTTTGCGCGAGACGTTGGGAATCGTGTTGATTGGCCTTGTTATCGGCATTCCCGCCGCGCTGGTTGCCACGCGCGCGCTTTCCGCCATGCTCTATGGCGTGCAGACAAATGACCCCGCGACTCTGGCGGCCATTGCTTCGATGCTGGTCATTGTGGCGGGTATCGCGGGCTATCTTCCAGCACGACGGGCATCGCGAGTGGACCCGATGGTGGCGCTGAGATATGAATGAGCCGGATCCCACACGGCCGGGTTCAGACTACATCGAGTTAGTATCAAGCTGAGGATGAGGGGGCGAAAGCTCCATATCGACGATCGGCAACTCGCGCTAATCGATCTTTGTTTCCGGCGGCGCGGCGATTTGAAGCGTAGTTTGGGATGGCTGACGCTTCCGTCTCGATTTCGAAACTGAGCCGCGAGCTGGGCCAAAACGGGCGGGCTGCGAGCCCGCCGCAGGCGAAAGCGCCTGCCCCACTTGAAGTACTTACCCTCTGCTCGCCAGCGCCAGCACTACCCGTTCCGTCAGCTCGTCGATCAACGCCGGCATGGCTGAATCCAAAGCCAGTGTAACGGCCGCGCGGATGCTGTGCCGGTCGAGTCCGGATTTTCCGTTCGCGCCGACGCCATCTTTCCGCAAGCCAGCGCTGCGCTCCAACAACTGTTGCACTGCGCCGAGAAGCGCGGAGGCTTCGAATGGTTTGCGCAGGATAACGTCCGCCCCGGCGTTCTTTGCATCCTGCTCGTTGAACTCATCTGCGGGCGCGGCGGCAAAGATGACGGGGATGTGCCGGTACTCATCCTGCGATTTCAGGAAGCGTGCCAGATCGAAACCGCTTTTGGTGGGCAGATAGACGTCGGTAATGAGCAGATCGGGGTTCACGTCCGGCAAACGGCGGAGGGCAATCGCGCCGTCGGTCACGCTCACGACTTCGATTCCCTGGCCCCGGAGGATCTGCTCGGCAAGCCGGAGTGCCTGTGGGCTGTCGTCCGCAAGCAGAATCCGGTTCATTGCGGTTGCGGCGGGGCTTGCCCGTTGCTCGCGCCGGGCGCAACTAAGCTCTGCTTCTGATCCTGGTGCTCAGCCGCGTGCTGCTCTTTCTTCTTTTTCTTCTTCTCCAGCTTGGCTTGCCTCTTGGCCGCCTTCTCGCGGTACTTCTTCAGCTCCGCATCGCGATTGGTCGGCAAAGGCTGATTTGGGGATGCCTGGTTCGGCGCGGCCGTTTGCGTACCGGCCTGGGCGGTTCCGGCGGTTCGCGCATCCGTGTTCTTTTCAAGAGCTGTATCGTTCGCGCCAACGGTCGTCGCACTTACGTCCGTGGTTCCCGACCCGTTACCTGTGTTGCTTGCCACCTCACTATTTACAACGGGAATACTGGCCGGTATGGTCCGCTTCGGGTCAGTCATGGTAGGCTGGCCCTCCTTGGCGGCGTGGCTTACGTCCGGACCCCCGTGAATCCATGAAGTGGAGCGGGCAAGCAGGCTGGGATGCCTATAATTTTCGATTTCGTATTTCTCGCGATCATAAGCTGCCTGGTCCACTTGCGGGACCGGCAACTCCAGATCCTGCAAACGGCTCTTGGCCTCGTCCGCCCGATCGCTCAGTGGATATTCGCGCACGATCCGGGCAAACATCTCTCCGGCCTGGGGCCGAAACCGCGCTCCCATCTTCGAATAGGAATCACCCGCTTCATACAGCGCCTCGCCGGCCTTGCTAAACAGCGGATACTGATCCACCAGCGCGTTCAGGCGGTTCGCGGCCGCCGGATTCATGTCACGCTTCCAATAGAACTCGCCGACTACGAATTCATGCTCGGCCAAGCTCTCCTGAATATTGCGAAGGCGCTGTGCCGCCTCGGGTGCAAACTTGCTGTTGGGAAATTGAACCAGAAGCTGACGGCATTCGGCCTCCGCCCGCAATGTTTGCACGTCATCGCGATCACTCTTGTCCATCTGCTTGTAATGGATCTCGCAGACGCGATTCTGGGCCTGGGCGGCTTCTTCCATATTGGGGTAGAAGAGAATGAAATCTTTATACTCGGCTTCGGCCTGGGCCAGCCCGTTGGCTCCGCCTTCGCGATACCAGCTATCGGCAATAGCGAGTTTCGCCTTCGCCAGATATTCGCTGGATTCGTAGGTGTTCATCAGCGTCTGCAGCGAGATGCGCGCCACTTCGTAGTGCCCGCGCTCAATGTCGTGCATTGCCTGGTCGAACAGCACTTTGTCGGGCTGCTGGGTATTCTTGGCGATGGGCGTTTCGTATTTATGACGGATACAGCCGGCCAGAAGACCCAGCGAGAGCGCGATGAAAAGCACACGCTTCGGCAGTAAGTGAAGAAATTGCATATGAACTAGACCTTCATTGAAAATGCGTCCGCTGCAAGGTGCAGCATCTCGCGGACGGCTTCTGCGGGATCGGGAGCTTGAAAGACGGAAGATCCTGCAACCACCCAATCTACCCCCGCCCGGGCCACGTCCGCAATGTTTTCCGGTCCCACTCCGCCATCAATCTCAATAGCGAAGCTCAATTTCCGCTGCTCGCGCAGCCTAGCCAGTTCCCTGACCTTGCGCAGCGAGTTCGGAATGAACTGCTGGCCTCCGTAACCTGGGTTCACGCTCATCACCAGGACATAATCGGCGATGGCGAGCACTTCGTCCAAAAGCAGGACCGGAGTCGCGGGGTTGATGACCACCCCAGCCTTTGCGCCATTGTCTTGAATCATGTGGAGCGTTCGATCGAGGTTGCGGCAGACCTCATAATGGACGCTGACGCAATCGGCGCCCGCCTTGATAAAGATAGGAGCGTAGGTGTCGGGATCTTCGATCATCAGATGATGATCCAACTGGACGCGCGTGAAGCGACGGAGGGATTCAGTAATCGGAGTGCCCATGGTGAAATTCGGCACGAAATGTCCGTCCATGATGTCCACGTGGAGCATCCGGATGCCGGCTTCCTCCACTTTCCGCACGTCGTCGCCTAAATGTGCGAAGTCAGCGGCGAAAATGGATGGGACAATCTGAAGCACGTAAACTACTCTTCTGACACGCCTTAAAGAAATTCCATACAGCGCCCGCTCCGCCGAACTTTATTCAGGCGCGTTCCAGGCTGGCTTCCCATAGTCCGGGCTCCCCTTGCCGAACCTGCTGGAACGTTTTGATGGTATCACGTAACAAGGAGGCAAAAATTTTCCGGTGACCCTCTGGCAAGACCTTCGCTTTAGCCTTCGGTCTCTCCGCCAAAGCCCGGCGCTGGCGGCGACTTGTTTTGGCGTGCTAACGCTCGGGATTGGCGCGAACACAGCAATTTTCAGCGCGGTGAAAGCGATTCTGCTCGATCCGCTGCCTTACCGCGATCCGGGCAGGCTGGTGGCCCTTTATGAGGCGGGCGTGTTCAAGGGCGATGTCCACGACGAACCTGCTCCGGGAAACTTCTACGACTGGCAGCGCAGATCGAGAAGCTTTGAGGATATCGCCGCGTACGGCGGGACCGATGCCAACCTTTCCGGGGGAGGCCAATTGCCGGAGCACGTTCAAGGCGTCTTCTGCTCGTGGAATCTGTTCCGGACGCTCGGCGCCCCAGCCGCTATTGGCCGAGTCTTTCTGCCGGGCGATGATACGCCGAAGGCTGTGCGCACTGTCATGTTGAGCAACAGCTTGTGGAAGCGCAGATTCGGGGGAGATTCGACCGTAATCGGCCGGACCGTGCGCCTGGACGCGCAGCTCTACACCATCGTCGGAGTCATGCCGCGCGGCTTCGAATTTCCGTCCGCAACCACCCAGTACTGGGTTCCGATGCAGATCACTCTGCCCGCGCCGGAATTGCAAACCAGGGGAGATCATCGCCTGTCCGTGATCGCGCGCTTGCGCGAGGGCGTTTCCATCCGGCAATCCGCGGCGGAACTCTCCGCCATGCAGGCTCAGATCGCCCGCGAATATGCGGGCCAAACCGGGAAGTCGGTCGAGGTGTACACCCTTCAGAGCCAGACCGTCGCGCCATCGCTGCGCACTTCCATTTACGTGTTGTGGGGAGCGGTAGCCTGTGTGCTTCTGATTGTTTGCGTCAACGTCGCAAATCTTCTGCTGACGCGCGGCATAGCGCGCCGGAGGGAGATCGCCATCCGCGCGGCTCTGGGCGCATCCAAGGATCGAATTATCCGTCTGTTCCTGCTGGAGAGCATAATTCTATCGGGCGCAGGCGCTCTTGCGGGCATTTTGCTGGCCGGATGGCTCGTTCGCGTTCTGATGAAGATCGGCGCATCGTTGCCGCGCGCCTCCGAAATTCAATTGAACTGGACATCGCTCTTGTTGCCGCCGGGCTGGCTCTTGCGGTTGGAATTGTCGCCGGCGCGCTGCCCGCCGCGTCCGCCTTCCGCTTCGATTTGAATCAAGCTATCCACGAAACTGGCCGCTCAACATTTGGATCGATGCGCCACGCCTGGTACCGAAGCGCGCTCGTTTCCGGAGAAATTGCGATTTCGTTCCTTTTGCTGATCGGCGCCGGACTCCTACTCAAGAGCTTTGTTCGATTGCAAGGCGTAAACGTTGGATTCAATTCCAATCGTCTGCTGACGATGCGCATCACGCTGCCTATCGCGCAGTATCCGACCGATGCGAAGGCCGCTGCATTCTTCGAACAACTCCTCGCTCGCGTCCGCGTCCTGCCTGGAATTCAGAGCGCCGGCCTGGTCTCCTGGTTACCGGTCGCCGGGCAATACATGAACACCGACATTCGGATCGCCGGCCGGCCCGCGCCTGCTCCGGGCCAATCGAATCTTGCCATTCCGCGCACTGCCGATCCCGGATATTTTCACGCGATGGGCATTCCGTTGCTGCGCGGCCGCACTTTTGAGGAGCAAGAGCGCTTGGCGGAGGCGGGCAAAGCCGTCGTCAGTCAAAATCTGGTGCGGCGGTACTTTCCGGATGAAGATCCGCTCGGCAAAACCATTTCGTTCTGGGATAGAAACTGGCAGATCGTCGGGATTGTGGGCGATGTTCGGAAGAACCTCGATGAACTGCCCGAACCGACGGTCTACATTCCAATCTCTAGCGGGGAACTGAATTTTGCCGCGCTTGCGGTTCGCGCCAAGGGCGATCCGGTGGCGCTTGCAACGCCGATTGAGCGCGAAATTGCGCGGCTTGACCCGAATCTTGCACTATCGGAGGTGCTGACCATGGATCAGTTAATTGCAAAGCGCACCGCGAACCGCCATTTCACTCTCGTCCTGTTACTTTCGTTCGCCGGACTGGCGGTATTACTGGCAGGGGTGGGGCTGTACGGCGTGATTTCGTATTCGACTGCGCAGAGCACTTCCGAATTCGGAGTGCGGCTCGCGCTCGGCGCACAGCCGCGAGATCTGGTTGGCTCCGTGTTGCAGCAAGGATTGAAGCCCGCCCTGATCGGAATGGCGATTGGCTTGGTCGGCGCTCTTGCCGCAGTTCGGATCATTCAGTCGCTGCTGTTTGAAGTCGAGCCGTTCGACGCGGCCGTATTCGCGTCCGTTGGCTGCGGCCTTTTGCTTGTTTCGCTCGCAGCCAGCTTGTTCCGGCTTTACGAACCGCGAGCATTGATCCGGCTCAGGCGCTGCGTGCGGAATAGCCGGGTGGAATCGCGGCTATTCCGGTTGCGGACCGGCAGCGTTTTTCTGGTGCCTCGTGTACACGAAGGAAGCGAAGCTAGGGCCGCCAGGCAGGGTGCTCGATTCCTGCTGCAGTAAAGCAATGCGCATTGCGATCAGCTCATCGCCCTGGAATCGAGAGGCGGCCCGGTACAGTTGGGCCATTGCTTCCCCGCAGAACGTGCGGAATCGATAAACGTCCTGGCGTTTGACTATTGGCTTACAATGAAACTATTGAGATTTAACAAGTATGGGCGCCCAAACAATTTCCATTAGTCTCCCTGACGACATGGCTCGCGAGATCAACGAAGTAGCACAGCGTGAGCGGCGCAGCGTGAGCGAAGTAATGCGAGAAGCCTGGCGGACCTACCGGGTCGATAAATTCGCGAGGCTGGCGGCTCGCACGGCCAGCTATGCCGAGCAACATAATCCCGTAAATTACACCGAAAGCGACGTGCCACGTCTCATCAAGCAGGTTCGCAAGGGGTACGCCCGGAAGAAGTGAGCGTTGTCTTCGACACAAACACGTGGGTTTCGGCTTTGCAGTTCGGGTTGCGTAAAGATGGAAGCCCGAGCACTCCGCTGCAAGCTCTTCTGCAGACTCTGTCGACGGATCGCATCGCTATGTGCGAGGAAATCCGTGCGGAGGTCATCCGCGTTCTTAGCGCTAAATTCTGCTGGGAGTTTGCACGTGCCTCCCAGATTATCGATGAATGGCTCGAGGGCTCGCACACGGTTACGATTGCCGGCGAACTTCGCGCCTGCCGCGATCCGGCTGAAAATATGTTTCTCGAATGCGCGCTGAATGCAAATGCCGCGCTGGTTGTAACGGGAGATCAGGACCTCCTCGCGCTCGATCCGTTCCAGGGAATCCGAATCATTACCCCAAGAGACTACATCAGCACGGGAAGCGTCACGTGACCTGAATTGCCGAGCGGTGTTGTTACCCCGCTTTGTTACCCGGCAGTCACTTCCAATTTGTCTTTATCCCAGAACACCCGCTTCTTCTCGCGATAAGAGATGTTCGCCATGTGATACGCGACAGCCGTTCCGCAGCCGAAATCGACGTTTTCCACCGGCTGCGTCCGAGATTTCACGCATTCGATAAAGTTCGGCAGATGCCTATCGGTACCTCTTCCGTCTGGTTGAAGATTTCCTGGAGACGTTGCGGCTGCCGGTCACCGGTTCCGATATCCGCCGCGGGATCGTTTTTGTGCTCCGCGATAAAGCTCCGCTTTAAATCTTTTGGCCAGCTTTCCAGCGGATATTCGTAATCTTCCAGCGGCGTGTAAGGAAACAGGGTCGCGCCGTCTTCCCGCAACTCGATTGTCCCGCGGTCGCCCATAAATCGCACCATCTCGCCGCCTTCCCAGCTCGAAACCAGGTTTGCGCTCACCTGCGCAGTAAACGCGCCGTAATCGTAGAGCGTGTTATGAACGTGGGGAACCTCGCGGTCGCCACGCCATTTATACAGCCCTCCTTCGGCCACCGCACTCAGCGGGTATTGGACTCCCAGCACGTAGTGCACGCGAGATAGCAAGTGGACGTACTCATCGCCCGCGATTCCAGTTCCGTAATCCCACCAGTTTCGAAAGCGGAAGAATCGTTGAGTATCGAAGGGCCGCTTAGGCGCGTTCCCGAGAAAGCGCTGCCAGTCAATCGTCTGGGGCGAGGCATCGGGGATAGCGCGCCGGGCTGCAATCGCGTTTGGGCGGTAAATCGAACACTGCGCCATATACACCTTCCCAATGGCACCGCTATCGACCCAAGCCCTCGCTTCGGGCCATCCCGGAAGACATACCACCCAGGGCTAGTGCTCCCCCAAGTGATCGCTCCAGGAAATCACGGCGGCTATTTTTTATCCCCACCTGTTGCTCGCAGATGGTCAGTTCACGGGCAGGTTTTTCCGAGAGCCGCTTCGAGTGTAGTAGTGGGCTTCTGTTTTTAGCCCTTCCAGCCGAAGAGTGTTTTGGAGCTGACTGCCATCACACGAGTAGACAAGGCCGGCTATGAACAGGTACTTTGTCACATGGGCCCGAAACCGACGGCGCGCACAAGAAATGCCTGTTTCTAACGTGGTGCAGGATGTGATTCCGCATCTGGTGCGTGCCGCTGCTGCCGTCTTTATATGCCTCATGCCCGGCTTCGCGCAAGCCGCGGCGAACGATTCCCTCATTACGCTCACCTCCGTGGCGCGCATCCGCAGCCTTTCCCCGGAACAGGCAAGGCGCAATTACCCGGTACATATTCAGGGCGTGGTTACGTATACAGATCCGCTCGCGCTCGATCTCTTCGTGCATGATGGAACCCAGGGGATCTGGATGTTGTGGAACCCTCACCTGCCGAGCGTGAAAGTGGGTGATCTGGTGGACGTGCAGGCAAGCACGACCTTCAGCGATTTCGCCCCCGATCTGCTGAATCCCCGTCTTAAGGTCCTGGGCCGGGGGCAATTGCCGGAACCGCGCCGGGTCTCCTTCGAACAGATGGCCAGTACCGTTGTCGACAGTGAGTGGGTGGAGGTGGAGGGCATTGTACGACAGGAGGAATTTCTTCACCGCATTCCGACTGAAAGGCAGCTCTGGATGGATGTTGCACTTCCTGGTGGAACTATCGATGTGCAGATTCCATGGGATGGATCCCCGGTGCCATCCGGACTGGTGGACGGCCGGGTGCAACTGCATGGCACATGCGGCGCAGAGTTCAATGCAAGCGGCCAGCAGGTTGGAGTCGTTTTATTCGTGCCGAGCATGCGCGACGTCCGGATCCTGGAGCCACCCCGCCCCGATCCACTCGTAGGAGCACCGACGCCGATCGGCCAACTTCAGCGCTTCGGTTATCATCACGAGCTTGGTCACCGGGTAAGACTGGCTGGAACCGTCACGGCAGTCATGCCGAGTCGTGGATTTTATTTGCAGGATGCGTCCGGCAGCGTGCATGTTCTTACTCGTCAGGCGATTGAACTCACGCCCGGCGATCGAGTGGAAACTCTTGGATTTGTCGAAATCTCGGATGCTCACGTCCAATTGGAAGATGCCTTGACGCGGCGTATTGCCGCGGGCCCTCCCGTACCCGGATTGCGAATCACGGCTGAGCAGGCCCTTTCCGGAAAATACGAGGCGCAGGCCGTAACACTCGAAGGCCGCGTGGTCGGTCGCTCTACGTTGCGCCGTCAGCAGACCTTGCTGTTACAGCAGCATCAAACCATTTTTCCGGTCGTAGCGGCGCAAGGTTCATTCACTGGCACCTTGCCGGCCGAAGGCGCGTTTGTGAGGGTCAGCGGCATCTGCGCCGGCGATCTGGATCCGTCGGGCCGTTTGCTTGCGTTCAAAATCATCACCCGCTCCGCCGACGACGTAGTAGTCCTCCAAACGGCACCCTGGTGGACCACCGGGCGCGCCCTGGGCCTGATCGGCCTCTTGGGCGCCGGCACCTCCTTCATTCTGGCCTGGGTATTCGTTCTCCGACGGCGCGTTCACGACCAGACCCGCGTCATCAGCCAGAAGCTCGCGGAGGAGGAATCGCTGAAAAATGCCGCCGAGATGGCAAGCCGGGCGAAAAGTGAATTTCTGGCAAACATGAGCCATGAGATCCGTACGCCCATGAACGCCATAGTTGGCTTCACCGATCTGCTGCTCGATACGCCTTTGGACGACGAACAACGCGATTTCGTGAAAACAGTTCAGTTTTCCTCAAATTCGCTGACGCATGTGCTCAACGATATTCTTGATTTCTCAAAGATCGAAGCGGGGCAACTGGGCCTGGAAATCATAACGTTTTCGCTCTCTACGTGTATTCAGCGCGTTCTGCAGCTTGTTACTCCGGAAGCCGATCGCAAGAACCTGGTAATTCGGGTCAATATCGAAAAAGATGTTAAAGGCAGCCTGATTGGCGATCCGTACCGGCTGCACCAAGTGCTGCTAAACCTGCTAAACAATGCCTTGAAGTTTACGGAACGAGGCTTCATTGCCGTCGACGTCTGCCGGCTCGAAGCAACGGATGACGCATGCTTGTTGCAGTTCAGCGTGAGCGACACCGGTATTGGCATCCCTTACGAATCGCAAGCCAGGATCTTCGAATCGTTCCGGCAAGCGGACGGCTCTACGACCCGGAAATATGGCGGAACCGGTCTTGGGCTGGCAATCTGCGCGCGTCTGGTCCAGCTCTTTGGCGGCAAAATCTGGGTGACAAGCATGCCGGGGGAAGGCAGCACGTTTCACTTCACCGCGCGCTTTGCGCTTGCGCCTCAAGAAACGGCCGAAGCCAGCCCGGAAACCATTCCGTCGGGCGCGTCTACTGGCGGCGTATAACCGCGGCGTAAAAACCATCGCCCACGTCGCGTCCCGGCAACCGCCGCATCTCGCTCTCCAATTTGAGTTCGGGCGCAGTCGCCAGGACTCGCCTCACCACGTCCTCGTTCTCCTCGCGCTCCAGTGAGCACGTTGCGTAGAGCAGGAGTCCGCCCCGTACAAGCACCTTCGAGCCCTGAAAAAGAATCTGGGTCTGCGTGATCTGAAAGCCCTCGAAATCGTGTTCCGTGATGCGCCATTTGATTTCGGGATTCCGGGCAAGGGTGCCCGTCCCGGAGCAAGGCGCATCGATAAAGATGCGATCGAACTGCTTGCGAAAAGGTAGCGGTTGCGCGGCGTCCAGCACCACTCGAGGGCAGACCGGAGGTACTTGCCGGAGCCGGTTCCAACTTATGTCGCACGCGATGGCAAGATCGAGCGGGGTTTCGAGCGCCTGGATGGTCTTGTTTCCGGGTGCGGCGCAGAGATCCAGATACGTCAGACTGGGCCGGAGATCCAGGAGCGGGACAATCGCCTGTGAACTGATGTCGTGCAGTCGCACTCCGGCCTGAAGGGGCGAACGGACGCGATAAGCGCCGGAAACCGGCGTGGGCTCCAGTTCCGTGCCGGGCGGCGGCTCCATCCCTGCCGCAACCCGAACGTACGCGGCGGGTTCTTCCATCGCTACTGCCGCAATCCCACGCGCGGCGTCCGTTCCAAATTGCTCCTCCCACCGCTTCAGCAGCCATTCCGGGCATGAAAGCGCGGTAGCCGCATCCGGCCACTCGATCGGACCCCGAGTTACTTTTCGTAGGACTGCGTTGGTGAGTCCGGTAGCCGCTCGTTTATGAATTTTGACCAATTCGACGGCATCATGCACGGCCGCATGCGCCGGAATCCTTTCCAGATAGCGAATCTGGAAAATCGCCATACGCAGCGCAATCCGCACCGGTTGATCGAGGTCGTTCGCGCGCTTGCCGGAATACCGGAATATCAAATAATCCAATTGCGCCTGGAATCGCAGGCAGCCGAATACGATCTGTGCGGCTAATCCGGCATCGCGCGAATCCAGAGAACGGCTTTCGTCCCGCAGCCGGTCGGAAGCGAAAGCTCCCTCGGCCACCGATCGCAAAACAGCAAAGCCGGCCTGCCGAGCGCGCGAAATATCCCGGATCAAAACTTGAGTCACAGGCATCAAAAAATAGATCTAGTCTTTATGCAGCAACGAATTAAACGGGTTTTGCTGTTTACCGAATTGCGCACCTTATGCTAGTATGCTAATAGCCTCCCGGGGGAGTCACGTTCCCGAGAGGTGCGCCCCTACTTCCCTCACGGAGAATACAACACTTACTAATGAGCTTTACCGTTTTTCTCGGAAATCTCCCTGTCTGGGTGACCGCCGACGATATTAAATCCTGGCTGTCCTCGGAAAACCTTGTCGCTGACGCTGTCAAGGTCATTCGCAACCCCGAAACTCAAGAGTCGAAGGGATTCGCTTTCATTGAATCGCCAAACCAAGAGGAGATGGGCGCCATCATCCGACGGTTTGATCGTGCTCCTCTCGAAGATCGTTTGCTGCGCGCCAACCCTGCTCAACCGCCAAAGTCCGGCAAAGGTGCAGGTAGAAGCGCGGGCCCGCCGGACCGCAACAAGCGTCCGCCTGCAACGGCTGCCGGTCCAAACTCGCAGATGAGAAAAGGTTCGAACGCGCGCCGTTCGGCTAATTCTCCGAATCGCCAAAGTGCTTTCGCCGAGGAACTAGCAAAGGCTCTCTAGACCTGCCGCGCAGTTCCCGTTTTCTTTACCCTCCTCCGTC
>Ga0308174_10000929_pt1 | contig 12981 bp, 13 predicted proteins | sample PhyPR2_FD_203894 | JGI IMG/M metagenome (GOLD analysis project Ga0308174, IMG submission 203894) | Soil microbial communities from UC Gill Tract Community Farm, Albany, California, United States - DLSLS.P.R2 | ecosystem: Environmental > Terrestrial > Soil > Agricultural land | place: USA...
GGACGGATCGGTGACCGGCTCCCTGACGCTCGCCGCGCGGATGAGTGCCGACGAGGGGGGCCACTTCGTCAACGTCGAGAGTTTCGAGACGAAGCCGCTTGCGGTCACCGAGGTGCTCTGGGAATAGCAGTTTTGATGACGGCACCGCTCGGGCCTGGGCACACGCAATGCACCGAGAGCCGCCATGAAGCTATTCCTCATCGCCCTCAGCCTCGCCGCGACCGCGGCCGCTCCGCTGCAGCATCACGCCGCACAGCTGAACCTGCCGCTGCATCTCACCGGCGCGCTCGTCAGCGCGGGCGGCGTCGGCAACCCGACCGGCACTGCCCGGGTCGAGCTCAGGGTGACGCGCTGGTCCACACAGGATGAGCGAACCACGTTCGTGCATGCACTCACTGAGAAGGGTGAGCAGTCGCTCCTCCACGAATTGCAAGGCGCGCGGCCGGTTGGAAGTGTTCGCTTCAATACAGAGCTGGCCTGGGACCTGCGCTATGCGCGCCAGTTCCCGCGCGAGGATGGCGGCACACGGGTGTTCCTCGCCACTGACCGCCCGATGAGCGCCTGGGAAATCTGGAACGTGCCGCGCTATTCGCAGTACCCGTTCACCCTCATCGATCTCCAGTTCGATCCTGACGGTGGCGCCACCGGCTCCGTGATGCTCGCGGCGCGCGTCACCGCCGATGCGGAGGGCCGCTTTGTCAATGTCGAGAACTTCGCGACCGAGGCCATTCCGATCAGCGACATACACCGGGAGGAAAAGTAGTAGAGCCCAAATCAGGTGTCAGGAATCAGGAATCAGGAATCAGGTGGGAGTCAGGAATCAGCGATCGCCGGGCATGGGCCGGCGGTGGTGATCTGACGGACTCGGTTCTTGAACGCCTCGACCCACTGCCGGAGATCGCGCGTGTCGTCGGTCGCGGTCTGAAATTCGGCGAAGCGGGCGGCGGTGAAGAGATCGCGGATCTGATCGTCGGTCAGCGCGGCCAGCCGATCCGCGAGGAGGCGGCGCCCCTCCTCCGAGATATGCACGTCGGGAAACGTGCCGCCGCGCCACGGCAGCGTCCGCATCGAGACACGGCAGGTGGCCCGGTCGTCCCAGATCGGCAGGCTAGCCCAGGTCGCGATGTTGACCTTGGTCGGACCAAATGTGCCGCCGAGATCCTGGATCATGCCGAGCGGCCGCGTGCAGTCGGGTGCCGGGTTTCCGGGCGGTGGTCCGTCGAGGCACACGAGGCGCTGGTTTTCGGTCTTGTTGTCCCAATGGGCAAGGAACACCGCAAGCAACCGCAGCGCATCGAGGTCTCCGCGGTGCTCGGTCGCGTGCCGCACTTCCCACCAGGCCCAGCCCTCGATGTCGTCGGTTTCGATTGCCGGTGCGGGGAAGCGCCGCTCGATTGATACCCAGGTGAAGTCGGTATAACCGTTGTCGAAGCCGGAGGGACCGAGCAGCGCTCGGGTGTAGGTCCAACTGCCGGCGACGACGGCGAGGAAGGGGTCACGCGGGCAGCCGTAACATCGCAGCCGCGGCACCATCGCCACTTCGTCCGCGGGAAAACCCAGCGCGCGCAGCAGGCGCGTGCCGGCCACCTCGCCATGGATCTCCGGGTTTCGTCCGTACTTCACCTTGATCACAGTGCCGCCGTTGACGACGCAGCTGAACTTGGCGGTCGTGCCGGACGGCGCATCATTCAGGAATCGGCAGTCCTGCAGGCGGGCGGCGAAGTCATCGAACGCCTCGGTCGCCCCATCCGTCGCCTGCGCAACGTCCGTTGACAGTCGCCATTCTGCGCGCTGGAGCATCGCGAGGCGTCGTGCCTCTGCGTCCGGCCCCTTCAAGTGCCAGTCGGGAAGGTGTCGCGCGTGGTAATCGCCCTCAGGAGCGGCGCCATGGTGTTGCGCGGCCGTGAGGAACGCCGACAGCGCGACGAGAACCAGCAGGACCAGGACAGCCGAGGTGATACGCGGGCGCACGTTGCCATCAAGAGCAACTTGCGCGCCAGCTCGTCGATTATCTGGTGGCCGAGATGGTCACCTCTCCTGCGCCGCTGGTCACAGGATCGATTTGCCCAGCGCCGACAGCGCCAGCTCGGTCGCGAATTCCGCCGTCGTGTTCCGCAGGTCAAGCGTCGGATTGACCTCGACCAGGTCGAGTGCCATCAGCCGCTGCGAGTCGGACACCAGCTCCATCATCAGGTGCGCCTCGCGGTAGTCGAATCCGCCTTTGACCGGCGTGCCGACGCCCGGTGCGATGGACGGATCGCAGACGTCGAGATCGAGCGATACGTGGAGGCCGCCGGTGCCGGATGTGGCGATCGCGACCGCGCGTTCGGCGATGGCGGCGATGCCCGCCCGATCGATGTCTTTGATCGTGAAGGTGTGGATCCCCGATGCCAGGATCTGCTGTCTCTCTTCCGCATCGATATTGCGAATGCCGATGAGCACGGTGTGTTGGGGGGAGATCGACGGGTTGGTGCCGATACTCGCCAGCTCCGACGGCTCACCACCGAGCAGCGCGGCCAGCGGCATCCCGTGGACGTTGCCGCTCGTGGAAGTGGCCGGCGTGTTCATATCGCCGTGCGCGTCGATCCAGATCAGGCCCAGCGGCTGTCCCGATGTCTGTCGCAGCCAGTCGGCGCTGGCGGCGACTGAGCCGGCGGCGAGACTGTGGTCGCCGCCGAGGACGAGCGGCAGTGCGCCCTCCCTCAACGAAGCCAGGGACGCGTCGTACAGCCTCTGGCAGACGCCGGCGATCTCGTGGATGTACTTCTTGCGGTTGTCCGCTTCGGGATGCAGTTCGGGGATCGGCGCCTGCACATTCCCCTTGTCCACGACGGTGCGCCCGAGTGCGGCGATCTGGTCGGCGAGGCCGGCGATGCGGAAGGCGGAGGGGCCCATATCCACGCCGCGGCGGCCGCCGCCCAGATCGAGCGGGACGCCAATGAGGTGGATCGGTTTCACGGCCGTAACTTCACCGACACCGACATGCCTTCGGACCCGGGTGAGACGATCGAGGTGAACAGCTGCGGATGCGTCTGGATCGTCTTCAGGAACGGCTCCATGTCGTTCTTCTTGTTGATGACGTTATGCGCGGTGAAGATCGCGCCGGGCGTCATCCGCGGGAACACCATCTCGAAGAACTTCTCGTAGTCCGGCTTCCACGCGTCCAGGAAGACGAAGTCGAACGTGCCCTGCAGCTTCGGGATCTCCTTGAAGGCGTCGCCGTGGACCACGCGGACGACGTCGGTCAGGCCGGCGCTGGTGATGTTCGCCGCCGCCTCTTTGGCGCGCTGCGGGTCGTATTCGATGCTGACGACCTTGCCGCCGCTCTCGCGCGCACCGAGGCCGAGCCAGATGCCGCTATAGCCGCTCGCGCCGCCGATCTCGAGGATCGACTTCGCGCCGCGCGAGGCGACGAGCACGCGCAGGAAGCGCCCATCCTCTTCGGAGACCGCCAGCTGCCCCTTGTCGGCAGCGCGGATGCTCCTCAGAATCGATTCGATTTGCGGGGTGACCGCTCCGGATGCTTTCTGCTGCGCGAGAGACGGTGCGACGAGCGCGAGCGAACACACGAGGGCGAGGACCAGTAGACGCATCGTAGTCTCAGTGTCTGGCGACGAAGGTCGCCGCGCGGGCCGCGGTGTCGCGCGCGTCGGCGATGCAGTCGGGAATGCCGATCGCGCGGAAGCCGCTGCCGGTGATGAAGATCCCGGGAAGGCAGGCGACGTGCTGGTCGATGGTCGCGATTCGTTGCAGGTGACCGACCTCGTACTGCGGACTCTGCCGGGTCCAGCGGAACAGCCGCGAGAAGATCGGCGCGCCGTCGATTCCCATCAACGCCGTCAGGTCACGGCGGGCGGTCTCGATCAGGTCGGTGTCGCTGGCCTCGAGACGGTGGGGATCGCGGCCGCCGCCGAGAAACGCGCGGATGAGGACGTGGCCCGCAGGCGCCCGTCCGGGCCACTTCGAGGTGACCCAGGTCCCGGCAAGCAGCGCGATACGCTCGACGCGCGGCACCACGAATCCAGAGCCTTTCATCGGGTGCGAGATCTGGTCGGAACGGTAGCCGAAAGCCACGGTGGCGGTTGAGGCATACGGAATGGCTTCGCACAGCGCCGCCAGCGACGTGTCGATCGCCCGGAGCAATCCGCCGGTGACATACGCCGGTGTCGCCAGGATCACGGCGCGCGACTCGAGGCGGCCAGCCGCGGTCTGCACGCGCCACATGCCGTTGCGATGCAGTTCGAGCACCCGGGCATTGAGTTGGAGTGTGTCCGGCGGGAGAGCGGCCGCCACCGCCTCGGCGAGTTCCGCCACGCCGCCGGGCAGCGACACAAAGGCGCCTTGCGGCGACGGCTTGATATTGAGTGATCGGAACGCTTTCAAGACGCTCCCGGACTGCCGCTCGGCTTCGAGCAGGCGCGGGAAGAGCGCCCGGATTGAGAGGTGTTCGGCATCGCCGGCGTGGATGCCGGCGAGGAGCGGGTCGGCCAGATAGTCCACCGCTTCCTGGCCGAAGCGCCGTCGCACGAACGAGGCGATCGACTCATCCTCGCCACCGCTCTGCGGCACGAACAACTCGGCGGCGACGCGCAGTTTTCCGGCGACGCTGAAGAGCGGGGATTTCGCCAGCGCCGAGAACTTCAGCGGAAATCCGAGAAACGACCCTTCGGCCAGCGGATGCAGACGGCCGTCGCGCATCACGTAGGCGGTGCGCGGCGTCAGGGTCGGCACCAGCCGATCGGCGATGCCGAGCTCCCGGCAGAGCGCCACGGCAGCCGGCTTCTGCACCAGGAGCGAGTCCGGGCCGCCGTCGACGACCCATCCGTCGAATCGCTCGGTGCGGATGACACCGCCAGGTCGTGATCCGGATTCGACGACGCGGACGGTGACCCCGCGGCGGTGCAGTTCGTACGCGGCCGCAAGGCCCGAGATGCCGCCGCCGACGATGGCGACGTCGATCATGGTCAGCGCAGGCGGCGCGACGTCGAGTGGACGAACTGCGCCAGCATCTGCACGTGCTCGACCGGCGTCGAGGGAAGAATACCGTGGCCGAGATTGAAGACGTGTCCGGGCCGGCTGCCGACGAGGCGCAGGATCTCCTCGGCCTGCTGCAACATCCGCCCGGTCGGTCCGAGCAGCAGCGTCGGATCCAGATTCCCCTGGATGGCGTGATCCTCGCCGATCCGATCCCACGCGTCGTCGATGGCGATCCGCCAGTCCGCGCCGATGACGTCGCCGCCGGCATCGCGGATGTCGTCCAGGATCGTGGCGGTCCCGGTGCCGAAGTGAATGGTCGGCACGCGGTTGCCGACACGCTCGAAAATCCGCTTCGTGTGCGGGAGCGCGAACTCGCGATAATCGGCCTTGTTCAACGTACCCACCCACGAGTCGAATACCTGCACCGCGTCCACGCCGGCCTCGACCTGGGCGACGAGATAGTCGCCGACGACATCGGCCAGTTTCTCGCAGAGGCGGTGCCACGCCTCGGGATGGCCGTACATCAGCGCCTTGGTCTTCGCGAAGTTGTTCGAGTGGCCGCCTTCGATCGCGTAGGACGCAAGCGTGAACGGGGCGCCCGCGAAACCGATCAGCGGCACGCGCCCGTCCAGCGCACGCTGAATCTGACCGATCGCGGTCAGCACGTGCGCGAGTGACTCGCGCGGTTCGAATCGCTTCAGGCGATCGATGTCGGCTTCGTTGTCGATCGGCCGTTCGATCTGCGGACCCTCGCCCTTGATGAAATCGAAGGGGAGTCCCATCGGGGCCAGCGGGAGCAGCAAGTCGGAAAACAGAATTGCCGCGTCGACCTCGATGCGGTTGACCGGCTGAAGGGTGACCTCGGTGGCGAGGTCCGGCTGTGCGCAGATCTCGAGCAGCGAGTACTTCTGCCGGAGGGCGCGGTACTCCGCCATGTAGCGGCCAGCCTGGCGCATGAACCAGACAGGAGTGACATCGACCGGCTCGCGCCGGCATGCCTTCAGGAACCGATTGTTTTTCAACGGCTACTCTCGCGTGGGGATGACCAGTTCGCGGGCCAGCGTCACCAGTTCGTCAACCCACAGGGGCGTGTAATGCACCTGCGCACCAAGCGCGTGGACCTCATGCTCCTGCGGTTCATCCAGATGGTAATCGCCCGTGACGATCGCCACCGGAATGGCGGCGAGCCCGGGGACGGTCCGGATGGTGCGGACGAAGGACAGGTTGGCCGCCAACGGCATGCGGAGGTCGAGGATGATGGCGTTCGGGCGATGGACCTGGGCCAGTGTCAATCCTTCGTCTGCGGAAGGTGCTGCCCAGACCTCATAGCCCTGGAGTCGGAGCGTCCTCGCGAACGTGTCGGCGACGCTCGCGTTGTCGTGCACGATCAGCACGCGAGCAACCGCCGTCGTCTGGGAGGGCACGGTCCATTGTGTCCAGCGGTGCACAGCTGGTCAAGTCAACGGACAGGGCATCGGCCCTAACCGTAGTTGCCGCCGGAGTTCACTCAACACTTCGTGCTATATTCAGCCCGTTTCGGCCGGACTTTTTCCCGGCTCGCGGTCGTTCTATGTACGCCTACTCCCGTCGGAGGTTGTATTGAGCCCTATCCTCGTGCGGCCCGTCCGCGAGCAGCTCGAGCACGATCGGGTGATTCGTCTATTACAGGCGAAATACAAGAGGAAATTCGAGGTCGCGATTAATCCCGGCAACGAGCAGACCGCGCCGGTCGGAGACGAGGCGTCGCCATGGTTTCCCGACCTCGTGCTGCATTCCGCCGAACGCGGCCGCAGGCTCCAGGGTATCGTCGAGGTGGAGACGACGGAGTCGGTCAACCACCTGGAAGCGATGTCCCAGTGGGTGACATTCTCGAAGTTCAAGGCGGCATTCCACTTATACGTCCCGACCGGGTGCATCGACAGCGCCCGGCGACTGTGCACGGATCTGAACGTCACTGTGGCCGAACTCTGGGCCTACCAGTCGGTCGGCGACCAGATCCGCTTCACGCTGGTGCAGCGCTCCGCCGCGGCGGAACAGAAGGCGCGCGCCGCTGAAGCGGCTGAGAAGGCGGCCCGTGCCGCTGCCAAGCCGGCGGCCCCCCGTCCTGCTGGACGCAATGGGGCCACTGCCGCGGCAAAGCCGGCGGCACGGCCACCGGCCCGGCCCGCGCGCCGGGCGACACCCGCGCCGGCAGTCCGCCGGAAGACCGCCGCCAAGGCGGTCAAGCCTGCGCCGCGCCGTCCCGTAGCGGCCAAGGCGCCCGTCCGGAAGGCAGCGCCCCCCTCGCGTTCGCAGAAGCGACGGTAAGAGTCGTGCCGTTTCTGCGGGTCATTCGCGACAAGCGCGGGTACGAAACGACGTACCTGATGCACTGGTATCGCGAAGGCAATAAGCAGCATTCGCGCATCCTCTATGTGTTCCGCTCGCCCGGTGGTGTCCGGGTCGGCCGCGATCCCCTCGAGCCCGAGGTGCTGCGGCAAATCGAAGCGCACCATCCCGGCATCGCCTTCGACTGGAAGGTCGTACGCGAGAACCAGCAGGTAGTGGAAACCGCTCCTGAGCAGAAGCGCCGTCGTCCCCGGACCGAGGGAAGCGAGACCGTCGCTCCGGCCGCCCCGGCGCGGCCGCCGGAGCCGACGCCACCACTGCCACGTCCGACCATTCCCGCGACGATCGAAGGTGACACTCCGGACGCGCAGATCGCGTTCCTGACCGACATCTATCCACAGGTGCGCGACCGCATCCTGCAGCGCAGCCACGATCCGGAACGGCAGGAGGCACTGCTGGCACTCGCCGAACGGTTGAACCCAGTGGCGTGGACGGATGCGGACGAGATCGCGACCGGGTTACAGCAGGCGGGGGAATCGCTCGAGCGGCTGTCTTACGTGTTTGCCAGGCGGCGCCGGCGCGCGCGCAAGAAGGGCCGGCCACCGGCTGCGGCGGGTGCGTCCGACGAATCGTCGAAAGCGGATCCGGACGACGACACGTCGCTCGATGCGATGAGTGGTGCTGCCGAGCCCGACGCCGCGTCCGACGCTGTCGCAGAACCGCCGGGTGAGCCCGAGCGCCAGGCCCGCGTCGACGCTCCGCAGCCGGTAGACGTCGAAGAAAGCTCCTCTCATTGATGCACTGGCTGGAGGCCGTGATCGTGCGGGTCGCGCACATGGGGCCTCTGGGCGTGCTCCTCTTCATCGCTGCCTATGTCGCTGCCGCCGTCATCCTCGCACCTTCATTCGTCTTGACCTTTGCCGCCGGCGCGATCTTCGGTCTCTGGCGTGGAACGCTGATCGTGTATTTCGGAGCGCTGCTCGGATCCGTCGCTGTCTACGGGCTCGCGGCGCCGCTCGCCCACGGCCGCATCATGCGCCGGCTGGAGCGGGATTCGCGGGTGGCGGCGATCCGTCGCGCGGTGGTGGGCGACGCGCTCTACGTCATGCTGCTCCTGCGCCTGTCGCCACTCGTTCCCTACGTGCTGCTCAATTACGCGCTCGCCCTGAGTGGCGTTCGCTTCAAGGACTTCGTGCTCGCGTCGATCGGCATGCTGCCGGCGATCGTGATGTACGCGTATTACGGCAAGATCGTTGGTGATGTCGCCAAGCTCGCGGCCGGCGTCCTGCCACCGCGCGGCATCGAATACTGGACGCTGGTGGCCGTGGGCCTGGCCGCCACCGTCTGGGCGACGCACCTGATTACGCGCGCCACGCGGCGGGCAATGGAGCAGCAGCGTCTCGGCGAGGCGCTGGAGGCACCGCTACCCCGGTAGACGGTCGCGGCCCGCGTTAGCCGCGCTGTTGAAGGTCGGCGGCCGCGGCATCGTCAAGCAGCCATTCGACGCGGCTCCCCGCCCGGCGGAGCAGTTGCCCCGGATACTTCCCGACGTCCAGTGGCCCTTCGATCGCGGCAGCCACAGCGGCGGCCTTCGGCGCTCCCCCTACGATCATCAGGATCGCGCGCGCGTCGAGGATCACCGCGGGCGTGACAGTGATCCGCCACGTGTCCAGGTGCGCAACGAACACGGCGGCGACGCGGTCCAGGCGAGCAGCGGTTCCCAGGAGTTCACTGCCGGGGAAGATCGACGCTATGTGACAGTCGTCGCCAAGGCCGAGCAGCATCACGTCGAACACATCGGGTACCTGACTCGCATAATCGGCTGCCGCCGCGCGTGCATCGGCACGCTCCGCGGGAATCCGATGCACGTGTTCCGGCGGGATCGGCACGTGCTGCACAAGTGCCCGGTCGGCCATTCCGTAGTTGCTGTCAGGGTGATCTGGCGGGACGTGGCGCTCGTCGCCCCAGAACAGGTCGACGCGCTCCCACTCGACCCGTGTCCGCCACGGGCGCGACCGATCCGCAAGCGCCTCGTATGCCGCCTGAGGCGTGTGGCCGCCGGTCAACGACACGGTGGCGGCGCCACGGGACGCGATCGATTCCGCGATCAGCTCGGCGATTCGTTGCGCGGCGGCATCCGCGAAAGCGGTGTCGTGGACGACGGTTACTCGCGCCACGACCGGCCGTCGCAGTCGAGCAGGAACTCGGCTTCGTTCGGCCCCCACGATCCCTGCGGATACGTCAGCGGCGGTGTCTGATCCGCCGCCCATGCCTGCAGCAGCGGATCGACCACCTGCCAGCCGGCCTCGACGATGTCCATGCGGTGGAAGAGCGTCTGGTCGCCAGCCATGGCGTCGAAGAGCAGCGTTTCGTACCCGGTGACCGGCTCTTCGTGGAAATACCGCTCGTAGCTGAAATCCATCCGCACGGTTCCGAGCTTCGAGAACGGGCCTGGTACCTTGGCGTTGAACGACATTGAGATGCCTTCGTCCGGCTGGATGCGCAACCGCAGTACGTTGGGATCCAGCGTGTCGATGGGCATGTTGCGGAAGAGTGTGAGCGGGGCGCGGCGGAACTGCACGGCGATCTCGGTGACCCGTGTCTTCATCCGCTTGCCGGTGCGCAGGTAGAACGGCACACCGGCCCACCGCCAGTTGTCGACAAACAGCCGGAGTGCGACGAACGTTTCGGTTCGCGAATCGGGCGCGACCTTGGGCTCCTGGCGGTAGCCCTCGTACTGTCCGCGCACGACGTTGCGCTTGATGTCCACCGGCGTCAGCGGCTGGATCGCATGGAGCGCCTTGACCTTTTCATCCTGCACCTCGGCGGCGCGGAAGGAAATCGGTGGCTCCATCGCCACCAGCGCAAGCAGCTGAAACATGTGGTTCTGGACAATGTCGCGCAACGCGCCGGCCTGGTCGTAGTAGCTGCCGCGCGTGCCGATGCCGACGTCTTCGGCAACGGTCATCTGCACGTGATCGACGTAGCGACGGTTCCAGATCGGCTCGAAGATCCCGTTGGCAAACCGGAACGCCAGGATGTTCTGAACGGTTTCCTTGCCGAGGTAGTGATCGATCCGGTAGATCTGCGACTCCGTCAGCGAGGCGCACAGGTCGGCGTTGAGTGCGCGGGCGCTGGCGAGGTCGTACCCGAACGGTTTTTCGATGATCACGCGACGCCAGCCGCCGTGCTCCTCCTTCGTGAGGCCGGCAGCGGCGAGCCCTTCGCTCACGGTTGCGAAGAGGTTGGGCGGGATCGCGAAATAGAACAGGTAGTTGGCCGGAACCGCGTGCTCGCGCTGAATCGTGGCGAGCGTGTCCGCCATGCGTGAATAGAGGCCGGGGTCCTGCAGTTCGCCGCTCAGCGTGTGCAGTCGCTCGGCGAGCCACTGCCACTTGTCGTCTTCGAGCGGTTCGCCCTCCTCTTTCTCGACGTGCTCCCGCATCTCCTTCCGAAACTGGTCCTCGCTGGCGAGCTGCCGGGCCACGCCGAGGATGGCGAAGGATTTCGGCAGGTGGCCCATCTCAGCCAGGTTGTAGATCGCCGGCAGGAGCTTGCGGCGGGTCAGATCACCGGACGCGCCGATGATCACGAGGATGCAGGAGGGGGAGGCGTTCGAACCGTTCGACATGTTCGAGTTGTTCGAGACGTTCGAGACGTTCGAGACGTTCGAGTCGTTCGAGTCGTTCGAGACGTTCGAGACGTTCGAGAGGTTCGGATCGTTCGCGGCGGTCATCGTTCGGAGTGGCCGCCGAATTGCGCGCGGAGGGCCGAGAGGAGTTGTTCGCCGAACGTGTGGTCGCGGCGCGAGCGGAAGCGTGCGAAGAGCGCGGTGGTCAGCACGTCGGCAGGAACGTCGGCCTCGATCGCTGCCTCCACTGTCCAGCGTCCTTCGCCCGAGTCTGGTACGTGCCCTTCGAAGCGCGTCAACTGCGGATCCTCGGCGAGCGCACGCGCGGCGAGGTCGAGCAGCCACGAGCTGACCACGCTGCCGCGCCTCCAGAGCTCGGCGATTGCCGGCAGGTTCAGGTCGAAGCGCTGCTCCGGCGGCAGTTTGTCGCTGGCCGCATTGCGCAGGATGTCGAAGCCCTCGGCATACGACTGCATCAGCCCGTACTCGATGCCGTTATGAATCATCTTGACGAAATGGCCGGCGCCAGCCGGACCGCAGTGCAGGAACCCTTCGTGCGCCGTCGTCGCGCCCGTATCGAGGCCGGGCGAGGGTGTCACGTCGCCCTGGCCGGGCGCGAGCGTCCGCAGGATCGGGGTCAGCCGCGCGACCGCCGCGGCTTCGCCGCCCACCATCAGGCAGTAGCCCCGCTCGGCGCCCCACACGCCCCCGCTCGTCCCCGCATCGACGTAATAGAGGCCGCGCGTCTTCAACGCGGCGGCGCGCCGCACATCGTCCTTGTAATGACTGTTGCCGCCATCGATGACGATGTCGCCGGGAGACAGGCGATCGGCAAGCATGTCAACGGTCTGCTGGGTCGGGACGCCGGCCGGGACCATCACCCACACGGCTCGCGGCGACTCGAGTTTCGCGACAAGATCATCGATCGACGCACTCCCGGCCACCCGGCCGCCCTGCAGCGTGGCGATCGCTTCGGCGCTGCGATCCCACGCGACCACCGTGTGCCCGCCGGCGGCCAGTCGCCGCGCCATGTTGCCGCCCATGCGGCCAAGACCAATCAAGCCAATCTGCACGTCAGGTTCGCCTCTGTGATGGATGAGTTTCGCTGCGGTGATAGATGCCTATGGGAGCGACCGACCTTCCGGCCGGCCTGCGGTCGGAGCATTGAGGAGCAGTTCCAGTTCGTCCGGGTGGGCCGCTCGCAACAGGGCGTCGGCGCGCTCGAGCGCGCCGCAGTGCACCATCCGCGCCAGCGACTCCTCGAAGGTGAACGATCCGTGCTTCCGCGTGATGGTGATCTCCTGATTGAGGTGCTGCAGCGCGTTCTTGCGAATGTGCTGCCGTGCGCCGTAGCTCACCATCAGCAGCTCCGCGACCGGCATCAGCCCGCCTGGGCGAACCGGAAGCAGCGATTGCGTCAGCACCGCGGCCAGGGCCATGGACAGTTCCTGTCGCACCGCATTCTGCCGCTCGGTGGGAAAGGCGTCGGCCACGCGTGCGACGGCCGCGGAGACGGCGGTCGTGTGAACCGTCGCAAACACGAGATGACCTGTTTCGGCTGCCTGTAACGCAATCCGCATGGTCTCGGGATCGCGCATCTCGCCGACGATGATGACGTCGGGTGCCTGGCGCACGGCGGCGCGAAGCGCGGTGGGAAAGTCCGATGCGTCGATGCCGATCTCGACCTGCTCGATGAGACAGGTCCCATGCGGGTGGTCGTACTCGATCGGATCCTCGATGGTGATGATGTGGCGGCTGTCGCGGCCGTTGATCTCGGCGACCAGCGCGGCCAGCGTCGTAGTCTTCCCCGAACCGGTGGGTCCACCAATCAGCACCAGGCCGCGTGGCAGTCGCGCGAGCAGCGAGATGTCGTGTGAGAACCGCAGATCGCGCACCCGCGGAATCGACGTCGGCAGGGCCCGGATCGCGGCGGCGGCGCGGCCGCGCTCACGATGCAGGTTCATCCGGAATCGACCGAGGTCAGCGACACGGAAGGCCAGATCGACTGACTCGCCGGCGGTGTAGCGCTGGAGCAGGTGCCGTGG
>Ga0308174_10000931_pt1 | contig 12977 bp, 11 predicted proteins | sample PhyPR2_FD_203894 | JGI IMG/M metagenome (GOLD analysis project Ga0308174, IMG submission 203894) | Soil microbial communities from UC Gill Tract Community Farm, Albany, California, United States - DLSLS.P.R2 | ecosystem: Environmental > Terrestrial > Soil > Agricultural land | place: USA...
CGCCGCAGGAGCGGCGCGAACAGCGGAGCTGGCCCGAAGGGCGGAGGGCAGGATGCCCGGAGTCATGCCAAAAAGTAACCGGCTCGCCGCAGGCGAGACGAAGCTCTGCACTTCAAATGCCAGAAGGCACTGGATTCCGGCTTGCGCCGGAATGACGAGCAAAGATAAGCGACGCGACATCGATCACAGAAGCGTCGGAATCGTTCGTTAGACCGACTCAAAAATCCCGGCAGCTCCCATCCCCGTTCCAATACACATCGTCACCATGCCGTACTTCTGCTTGCGCCGGCGCAGGCCGTTCACCAGCGTGGCAATGCGCACCGCACCGGTGGCGCCGAGCGGGTGCCCGAGTGCGATTGCGCCGCCGAGCGGATTGATGCGGTCGGGGTTCAGGCCGATATCCTTGATCACGGCGAGCGCCTGCGCGGCGAAGGCTTCGTTCAATTCGATCCAGTCCAGATCGTCCTGGCGGATACCGGTCTGCTTGCAGACCTTCGGAATGGCGGCTTTGGGACCGATACCCATGATCTCGGGCGGCACGCCGGCAACGGCGAAGCCGACGAAGCGGGCGAGGGGAGTCAGGCCGTAATCCTTGATCGCCTGTTCGCTGGCCAGCAGCACCGCGCCGGCGCCGTCGGACATTTGCGAGGAGTTGCCTGCGGTCACCGACCCGCCAGCGCGGAAAACCGTCTTGAGTTTTGCCAGCGCTTCGAGCGTCGTACCGGCGCGCGGGCCTTCGTCGTTCTTGACTACGCGTGTGTCGTCGACGACGTCGCGCTTGCCGAGATCGGGGTAGTGGTCCGACAGCGTGTAGGGGGCAATCTCGTCCTGGAATTCGCCGGCAGCAATCGCCGCGAGCGCCTTGGCATGGCTGGCAACCGCGAATGCATCCTGTTCTTCGCGCGTGACCTTCCACTGCTCGGCCACTTTCTCCGCCGTGATGCCCATGCCGTAGGCGATGCCGATGTGCTCGTTCTGGTAGATGTGCGGATTGAACACCGGGTGATAGCCCATCATCGGCACCATGCTCATGCTCTCGGTGCCGCCGCCAATCATGAGGTCGGCTTCGCCGAGCCGGATGCGGTCGGCCGCCATCGCGACCGCCTGCAATCCGGATGAACAGAAGCGGTTGATCGTTACCGCCGAGACGACGTTCGGTAACCCGGCGAGCAGCACGGCAATGCGGGCGACGTTCATGCCTTGTTCGGCTTCGGGCATCGCGCAGCCGATCACCGCATCATCGATGCGCGCTTTGTCCACGGATGGACATTTAGCCAGTGCTGCTTCGATGGCAAACGCGAGCATGTCGTCCGGCCGCGTGTTGCGGAAAACTCCGCGTGGCGCCTTGCCGACCGGCGTGCGGACTGCGGAGACGATGTAGGCGTCCTGGATTTGGCGGTTCGACATGGTGCGAGTCCTCTAAAACTGGATGTTTATCGGTGAGACGTGAGACGTGAGACGAAAGGGCGGAAGGCGCTGTGCATTTGCGTCTCACGTCTCACTAATTTCTTAGCGGCTTGCCGGTGCTCAACGTATGCGCGATCCGCTCCTGCGTCTTGGGCATCTGCGCCAACGCGACGAAGTGCTTGCGTTCCAGGTCGAGCAGCCACTGTTCGTCGACCAGCGAGCCGCGCTCGACCTGACCGCCGCACAATGTATCGGCAATACGGCTGGCGATCTCGACGTCGTGCGGCGATACAAAGCGGCCTTCAACCATGTTGATGAGTCCGGCCTTCAGTGTGGATGTCGCAACGTCGCCGGCGACCGTGATCTGGCGCGCCGGGAGCGGCGGACGCCAGCCGGATTCGGCGAGCGCGTTCGCTTCGTTCTTTGCGACGTAAAGCAACTCGTCCGCATGGAATACCACCACATCGCTCGGCCGTAGCAATCCCATCTCTTTTGCCTCGAGCGCACTGGCAGAAACCTTCGCCATGGCGACGGTCTCAAAGTACGACCGCAACTGCGTGAACACATCGCCGTTCACGGCGTTCTGGGCCGCGCGCAGCGCAATCTCCTTGAGGCCGCCGCCGGCTGGCAACAGGCCGACTCCGGCCTCGACCAGGCCGATGTAGCTTTCCAGCGCCGCTACTGTACGCGCCGAGTGCATCTGGAACTCGCAGCCGCCACCGAGCGCCATGCCACGGACTGCGGCGACGACCGGCACCAGAGAAAACTTGATGCGCATCGCGGTCTGCTGGAAGCGCTCGACGAACGACTCGAATTCCGCGATGCGTCCGGCCTGCAATGAGCCGACAGCCTCGCTCAGGTTGGCGCCTGCGCTGAACGGCTCGCTGTCTTGCCAGATGACCAGGCCCTTGAAATTTCGCTCGGCTTGGTCGATCGCCTGATGAATGCTTTCGATCACGCCGGAGCTGATCGTGTGCATCTTCGTCTTGAACGACAGGATGGCTATGCCGTCGTTACCGAGGCTCCACAGCCTTGCAGCGTCGTTCTCGAAGATCGTCGCACCTTTGTCGATGCGCGTGCCCAAAACCGTTTCCGGGAACAACTGGCGTTTGTATACCGGGGCGCTGGAGGTCGGCACCTGCTGGCCGGTGGCGGCCGAATAGGAACCCTGCGCATCGTGCACGCCGAGGCGCGCGGGATCGCCCGCCCAATCGGGAAGCGGCGTGCTCGCCATGGCTTTACCCGCAGCAATGTCCTCGCTGATCCAGCGCGCGACATCGGCCCAACCGGCCGCCTGCCAGGTTTCGAACGGTCCCAACTGCCAGCCATAGCCCCAGCGCATCGCAAAATCGATATCACGTGCGCAGGCGGCGATATCGGCCAGGAAGCAGGCGGCGTAGTGGAACAGGTCGCGGTGAATGGCCCACAGGAATTGCGCCTGCGGATCGCTGCTGGCGCGCAATCTGGCGAACTTCTCGGCCGGCGACTTGAGCTTCAGGATCGCGGCGACTTCGTCGCTGACCGCGCCGGTCTGCGGCACGTAGTCGGCCTTGGCCGGATCCAGCACGAGAATGTCCTTGCCGACTTTGCGGAAGAAGCCCGCGCCGGCCTTCTGGCCGAGGGCACCCTTCGCGATCAGGGCCTGGATAACGGCTGGCGCTTTGAAGTAGGCATGCCAAGGATCAGTCGGGAGGGTGTCATCCATGGTTTTGATGACATGGCCCATGGTGTCGAGGCCCACGACGTCGGCAGTGCGGTAGGTGGCGCTTTTCGGATGGCCGATCGCAGGACCGGTCAACGCATCGACAACATCGAAGGAGAGCTTGAACTGCTGCGTGTGATGCATGGTCGCCAGCATCGAAAAAACGCCGATGCGGTTGCCGATGAAATTCGGGGTGTCCTTCGCAGTGACGGTACCCTTGCCCAATGCGGTGGTGAGGAATGCCTCGAGTCCGGCAAGCACGGCCGCGTCGGTACCAGCGCACGGAATCAGTTCAACCAAGTGCATGTACCGCGGCGGGTTGAAGAAGTGCACGCCACAAAAACGGTGGTGGAGCGACTTGTCAAGAACATCGGCCAAGGCATTGATGCTCAAGCCCGATGTATTACTGGCCAATACCGCATTGGGACCGACGAACGATGCGATTTTGGCGTACAGGTCGCGCTTCCAGTCGAGCCGTTCAGCGATCGCCTCGATGATCAGGTCGCAGCCGCGCAGCAGTTCAAGGTGCTGGTCATAGTTGGCCGGCACGATGGCGCCGGCGCGCGATTTGTCGGCCAGCGGCGCCGGCGAAAGCTTCTTCAGGTTCTCGATCGCCTTGAGGACGATTCCGTTCGGATCGCCTTCCTTGGCCGGCAGGTCGAACAGCACCGTGTCGACTCCCGCATTGACCAGATGCGCGGCGATCTGCGCGCCCATGACGCCGGCGCCGAGGACGGCCGCTCTGCGGATACGAAGTGTGGACATGCGTGAAGGCTCCGGAGCTGAAAGGATTTTTAGGTGGGGAAGTGCGGAACGAGGATCAACTCCCCGCGCGTAAACCCGCTGCGGCAAACTTGATCAGGTGCTCCGCAGCCAGGTCGCGATGCTGCTGTTCAGACAAGCCACGGCGCTTGATGACCCCAAAATCGGCCATCGCGTAGGTCAAGGCGCCGCTGATGATGTCCAGGCGCCAATACAGTTCCTGTTTGTCCAGGTGCGGCAGGAAGGCGGCGAAATCGCTGGCGAATTCCTTGAGAACGTAGCTGTAGTTGTCGTGCAGGAACTTGCGCAGCCGTTCATTGTGTTCGGCGTAAGCTCGCGCCAACACACGCACGAAAGCCGCGCCACCATGATCGTCGCCGGTCAGCGCAAGGGCGGGCCGCACGAACGCATCAAGCACGTCTTCCAGCGCGTACCCCGGCTTTGCCCGCGCGGCGGCCAGCGCGGCGAGGCGGTCGGTATTGAGCCCGTCCAGGCGGCGGCGGAATACCTCGTTGATGAGGTTTTCCTTCGATCCGAAGTGGTAGTTGACGGCGGCGAGGTTGACTTGAGCCGCGGAAGTCACCTGCCGCAGCGACGCGCCGGCGAATCCATGGCGCGCGAAAAGTATCTCGGCAGCGCCTAGAATGCGCTGCTTCGTGGAGAACAGCTGGATGTTCACGTGCCCGCGCCTGTCATTCGACCCTGAGTTCCCCGAGGCTTCCGCGCACGAACGATCGGAACGCCACCATCAAACGATCGTTTGAAGTGTAGGCAGCCGACTGAGCAAGGTCAATTGGCCAGACCGAGGACTTGGAATGCATCGCCTTAAAAAAGCCGTGAAGATGGGATAGAATTCGCTCAGTATTTGTAGCGTAAGTTCGCGGTTTTGCCCCGGATTTGGTGTTAACATCGCGCCCGGCCCGACCGCTTCCCCAACCTGAATTCCCTTCCTGAGCGAGACCAGAAAATGGCGCTTGAGCGCACTCTTTCGATCATCAAACCCGATGCCGTTCAGAAAAACGTCATAGGCCAGATCTACGCGCGTTTTGAAAATGCGGGCCTGAAAGTCATTGCTGCAAAAATGAAACAGTTGTCGCGCGCAGAGGCCGAAGGCTTCTACGCAGTTCACCGCGAGCGTCCGTTCTTCAAGCCGCTCGTCGACTTCATGATTTCCGGTCCGGTGATGATCCAGGCCCTCGAAGGCGACGATGCGATCGCGAAGAATCGCGAACTGATGGGCGCAACCGATCCGAAGAAGGCCGAGCCCGGCACCATTCGCGCCGATTTCGCGCAATCGATCGATGCCAACGCGGTGCACGGATCCGACGCGCCCGAAACTGCAAAAGTGGAAATTGCATACTTTTTCGCCGGCACGGAGCAGTGCTCGCGCTGAGCTGCAGAATCTCGTGACCACCGAAAAAGTCAATCTTCTCGATTACGATCGCCAGGGCCTGCGCGATCTGTTCGCCTCGCTCGGCGAAAAACCGTATCGCGCCGAGCAGGTGATGAAATGGATGTATCACCATCACGTCACCGACTTCGGCGCAATGACCGACGTCGGCAAGGCGCTGCGCGAGAAACTCGAAGCAGCCGTCCAGATCGTTCCGCCGGCGACGTTGTTCCAGAAACAGTCTGCTGATGCCACGCACAAGTGGCTGCTGGGCATGGACGGCGGCAACGCGATCGAGGCCGTGTTCATTCCGGAGTCCACACGCGGAACGCTGTGCGTTTCCTCGCAGGTGGGCTGCGGCCTGGCGTGCACGTTCTGCTCGACCGGCACGCAGGGCTTCAATCGCAACCTGTCGACTGCGGAAATCGTCGGCCAGGTTTTCGTCGCGGCGAAACACTTGGGCAATGTCCCGCACCGGCAGCGCAAGCTCACCAACGTCGTGATGATGGGCATGGGCGAGCCGCTGCTGAACTTCGACAACGTCGTGCGCGCGATGAACGTGATGCGCGACGACCTCGGGTTTGGCCTTGCCAACAAGCGCGTGACCTTGTCGACCGCCGGCCTGGTGCCGATGATCGACAAGCTCAGCGCAGCCTGCGATGTGTCGCTCGCCGTGTCGCTGCATGCGCCGAATGACGAACTGCGCACCGAACTCGTTCCGTTGAACAAGAAATACCCGATCGCAGAACTGCTCGCGGCTTGTCAGCGCTACGCGGCAAAACGCCCGCGCATGTCGATCACGTTCGAGTACACGATGCTCAAGGGCATCAACGATCATCCGGAGCATGCACGCCAGCTGGTCAAGTTGATGCGGCAGCTGCCGAGCAAGGTCAATCTGATTCCGTTCAATACATTCACCGGCACCCAGTACGAGCGCTCGGACGAAAACGTCATTCGCAGTTTCCAGAAGCAGCTGCTCGATGCCGGGGTGCTGACGATGGTGCGCCGCACGCGCGGCGACGATATCGACGCTGCTTGCGGGCAGCTCAAGGGGCAGGTGCTCGATCGTACCCGGCGCCAGGCCGAGTTTCGCAAGAAGCTCGAAGCGGGAGACCGGCATGCGGCGTGACCTGCTCTGGATTATGGCAGCGGCCACCCTGATGGGCGCTTGTTCCTCGCAGCAGGCAATGATCGAGCCTCCGCAGTCGTCCAAGATTTCGCAGGTCAAGGAAGACCCCGAGCAGACGCGCAAGCATTCGGCCGAGATATGGGTGCAACTCGGGCAGCATTACCTCGAGCTCGGCAAATACGAAATCGCGAAGGAAGACCTGCTCAAGGCGCTGAAGTTCGATCCGAAGTCGGTTGACGCGCATACGGTGCTTGCCACCCTTTACGACCGCGTCGGCGACCGCACCAGTGCCGAGCAGCATTACCGCGAGGCGGCCGAACTGTCGCCGACCTCCGGCGCCGTCAACAACAACTACGGCCTTTATCTGTGCAAGCTCGGGCGCTTCGACCAGGCACAGAAGCGATTCGACATCGCCAAGAACGATGGCTTCTACACCGCTCGCGACGTGATCTATCTGAACTCGGGCACATGCACGCTGCTGGGCAAGGGCTCCGTCGATGCGGCCGAAGCCGATTTTCGGCGCGCGGTGGAACTAAATCCCGATAACGCTCAGGCCTTGTTCCAGCTGGCGACCGTGCTGTACCAGAAGAACGACTATTTCAAGGCGCGCGCCTACGTCCAACGCTTCGATTCACTCGGGCAGCCCAGCCCCGATGCTTTGCTGCTGGCGCGAAATATCGAAGTAAAACTGGGCAACGCGACCGCTGCGCAGGATTATGCGCAACGCCTGCGCAAGGATTTTCCGGATTCCACCCAGACGCGTTCGCTCGATGAACACGCGTCGACACCATGACCGACATGACCAAAAAACATAACAAAAGATCGATCAACACCCGCACCGACAAGCAGACGCTTGCCGCGGTAGCCGCTTCGGTTGGGGAGCATGAGGCCGAACAGCCGAACTTGTTGGATGGCATTGCCGATATCGTCATGAGCAGCCCTTACGAGAAAGACGATGCGGACGCCGCTGCGCAGGTGGATGCAGTCGAATCGGCGGTTGCCGACTCGAACGCGCTTGCCGGCATCAGCGCTGAAGCCGACGCAATCGACGGCGAAGCGGTCATCCCTACTGCGCCCAAGCGCGCAATCCATCCGGAATCGCTTGGGCAGCGGCTGCGCGCGGTGCGCGAAGCGCGCGGCTGGAGCTGCGGCGACGTCGCTGCGAAGCTTCATCTGCCGGTTCAGATCGTACGCACGATCGAATCCGACCGGCTCGAGGCGATTGGCCACCGGATCTACCTGCGCGGTTACCTGACGAGCTACGTGCGCCTGATGGATCTGCCCTCGGTGATCGTCGAGACCGCCCTCCAGCAGCATCCCGAGCCGCCGCCGCTGGTCACGTCAGGAACAATTTCGCATCCCCGCTATTTGTTCCAGCGCTATTCCGTCTCGGCGCTATACCTGATTCTCACCGGTGTGATCATTGTTCCGGCCGTCCTGCTCGCGATGCGCGCGGGCATGGAGCCGCGGGTAACCGAACTTTCGTCACTGGATTCCCCGGCGTCTGCGATTGCATCCGGCAACACCAGCGCCACGTCGGCATCCTCAGCATCGGCGCCGGTCGCGCCGGTGACGGGGAGTCAAGCTGGCGACGGTCCTGAAGCGCCGCGGGTCGAAACCCCGCTCGCCGCGTCGATGGCTCCGTTCCAGGCATTGAGCCATGCACCTGTGCAGCCTGCTCCAGCCGCCGTGACACCGGCCGCCGGCGCGCATACCTTGCACCTCAGCGTTAAAGAAGCCAGCTGGGTCGAGATCACGTCGTCCAAGGGCGAGAAGCTGCAATACGGGATCCTGCCGGCCGGCACGGTACGCGACTTCAATAGCGACTACGCCCTCGATGTGCGGTTGGGCAACAGCACCGGCGCCGAAGTCGTACTCGACGGGCAGGCGCTGGACCTCACGCCCTATCGTCATTCCAACGTCGCGCACTTCAAGGCGTTCACGGGCGATCAGGCGGCCCAGCACAGCGACTGATTTTTACTTGCATGCCAGTCGGGCTGGCCGCAACCGGCTCGGCTTGCCCGACGCTGCGATCCCCTTTGAAGTCCCTGATCCGCAGCGGCTTCCTGCACTGATAACGGCGTTCCTGCTACCCTACGCGTCCCGTGGGCGAGGCGCCCGCGTGATCCCCGCGTGCCCGATGGCACCCCTTCCCAGGTGAAAACGAATGGCTTTCGAGGTTTTGGACGAACACGAACAAGGCGAACTCGTACAGAAGTGGCTGCGCGAGAACGTGTTTACGATACTGGTCGGCGTGGGACTGGGGCTCGTGCTGATCTTTGGGTGGCAGCAGTGGCGGGGACATCGCACGCGCCACAACCTGGACGCTGCAACTCAATACGACGTGCTCTCGACCAAGGTCGAGAAGAAGGATTACGACGCGATCAAGCAGATTGCCGCGAAACTCAAGTCCGACTATGCCGATACGGGCTACGCCGCGCTGGCCTCGATGGCGGAAGCGGACTTCGCGGCGCAGCGCGCGGACCTGGAAACCGCGCATGCCTCGCTCGACTGGGCCTATCAGCACGCGGGCAACGATGCGCTCAAGGCGCTCGCCGGTGTCCGGCTGGCGCGCGTGGAAATTGCGCAGACCAAGGCAGCCGACGCGCTCGCGTTGCTGGAGAAGCTTCCGCCCTCCGGCTACGCCTCGCAAATCGGTGAATTGAAAGGTGACGCGCTGGTTGCACTGGGCCGCAAGGACGAGGCGCGGGTCGCGTACGCCGAGGCACTCACGACGCTCGATCCGAATGCGCCAAACCGTGCCTTCGTCGAAATGAAACTCAACGATCTGGGCAGCGCGGAGAAGAAAGGCTCATGAAGCGCGCACTGATCCTGCTGGCGCTGGCAACCGGGGTTTCCGGCTGCGCCACCATCAAGGGATGGTTCAACGACTCCAAGAGCGAGAACATCGAGCCGCCGACCCCGCTGGTCGAGTTTGCGCCGACGATCAACGTCCAGAAATTGTGGAGCGAGCGCGTCGGCAAGGGCGCACAGACCAGCGGCGTACGCATGACGGTCGCGTATGCGGACGGCAAGCTTTACGCCGCCAGCACCAGTGGCGAGGTCGAGGCAATCGACGCCGCAACCGGACACACGCTGTGGAACAAGCACGCCGGCCAGGGGCACGGCTGGATCTGGCATCACGGCGACAACTCGGTGCGCTGGTCCGGCGGTCCGTCGGTCTCGGGTGACCTGGTCGTCGTCGGCACACTGGAAGGCACGGTGCATGCCCTGGCGACGGCGGACGGCAACGAGCGCTGGACCGTGCAGTTGTCCTCGGAAATCATCAGTGCACCGGCCATCAGCAGCGACATCGTCGCCGTGCGCACGCACGACGGTCGCGTATTCGGGCTGGACGCGCGCGATGGCAAACGCCTCTGGGTGTTCGATCACACCAGCGTGCCGATCCTGAGCCTGCGCGGCAATTCCTCGCCCATCATCGACAGCGGCATCGTCTATGTCGGGGAAGACAACGGAAAGGTCGTCGCCATCCGCGCCAACGATGGCGGCGAATTGTGGGAGCAGCAAATCTCGCCCGGCGAAGGCCGCAGCGAAATCGAACGCATCCAGGACGTCGATGGCACGATCGCTTTCGATCGCGGGATCGTCTACGCATCCGGCTATCGTGGCCAGACCGCGGCGCTGATTGCCCAGTCCGGCCGTCCGTTGTGGACGCATGAATTGTCGAGTTTCAGCGGCGTTGCGTTGTCGGCGACGAAGATCTTCGTTGCCGACGCGGACTCGTCGGTGTGGGCTTTGGAACTGCGCACCGGCAGCTCCGAATGGCGCAATGAGAAATTGAAATATCGCTGGCTGAGCGTGCCGGCCGTGCAGGGTGAGGCCGTGGTCGTCGGCGATGCCGAAGGCTTCGTCCACTGGCTGTCGATCAATGACGGTGAGTTCGTCGCGCGCCAGCAGCTGTCGAAGGATCCGATCGAAGGCGCGCCGATTGTCGTCGACGACGTCGTTTACGTCATGGATATCGCCGGCCAGATTGGCGCCTATCGCGTCGGCAAGTAGGCACGGCGTCACGCGTAGAACAAAAAATCCAATGAAGCGCGCGGCGCACGCCTCCCTCGAAGACTCATCACGTACTCGCGCATCGGCTTGCCTGTCGGCAGCCGCTGCGGGGCGGGTCTAGCCTCGTGCTGCCGGTAGTCGCACTGGTCGGACGTCCTAACGTCGGCAAGTCCACCTTGTTCAATGTGCTTACGCGCACGCGCGATGCGCTGGTGCATGACTTGCCCGGCCTCACGCGCGATCGCCACTACGGTATCTGCCATCTCGGCGAGCGCCCGTTCGTGCTGGTCGACACCGGAGGCCTCAGCGGCGAAGAAGGCGGCATGGACGAACTGACCGCGCGCCAGGCGATGCTCGCGGTCGAGGAAGCCGATCTGGTCCTGCTGATCGTCGACGCGCGCGATGGGCTGCTGCCGCAGGATCGCAGCGTGCTTGCCGCGCTGCGCCGCCAAAGTAAGCCCACCTTGCTGGTCGTCAACAAAGTAGACGGCGTCGATGAATATGCGGCGATGGCGGAATTTGCGGCGCTCGGCATCGCCGATCCATTGCCGACGTCATCGGCACACGGCCGTGGCGTTCCCGCCGTGCTGGAGGCGATCCAGAAGCAACTACCGCCGCCGGCAGCCGAAGAAGCCGATCCGCACGAAGCCGCGAACGACGGCATTCGCGTAGCGATCGTCGGACGTCCCAACGTCGGCAAGTCGACGCTGGTCAATCGCCTGCTCGGCGAAGAACGCGTGATCGTTTCCGACGTGGCCGGCACCACGCGCGATTCGATCCGCGTGCGGCTCGAGCGCGACGGCAAGCGCTACACGTTGATCGACACGGCCGGCGTGCGTCGCCGCGCACGCGTCGAAGAGGCGGTCGAGAAGTTCAGCGTGATCAAGACGCTGCAGTCGATCGCGGCGGCAAACGTGGCCGTGCTGCTGCTCGACGCGCACGAAGGCGTCAGCGAGCAGGACGCAACCGTGATCGGCCACGTGCTCGAGTCCGGACGCGCGCTCGTGATCGCGGTCAATAAGTGGGACAACCTGACAACCTACGAACGCGAGCAGTGCGTGGCCTCGCTGTCGCGCAAACTCGATTTCGTGACCTTTTCCAAACCGGTGTTCATCTCTGCACTTCACGGTTCCGGGCTGGCCGAGTTGATGCGCGCGATCGGGCGCGCGCACGCATCCGCAACGCGCGAATTCAGTTCTTCCGAACTGACGCGCGCGCTCGAGCATGCGTACAAAAGCTATCAGCCGCCGCTGGTGCGCGGCCATGCTGTCAAATTGCGCTACGCCCATCCCGGCGGCAGCAATCCGCCGACGATCGTCATCCACGGCAGCCGCACGAAAGAGATTGCCGACGGCTATCGCCGCTATCTGGAAAACTTTTTCCGCAAGCACTTCAAGCTCGAAGGCACGCCGATCCGCATCTTCTTCCGCGACGGCGAAAATCCGTACGCGGGGCAGCGCAACGTGCTCAGTGAACGCCAGGTCAAGAAGCGCCAGCGCCTCGTGAGGCACACGCGCAAGCCGTGAGCGACAGCATGTCGGTCGCGAGTCCAAATCCGGACATCACGGCAGCCATTCTTGCAGGCGGGCAGGGCGCCCGGCTCGGCGGACGCGACAAGGGTCTCGAGCTGCTGGCCGGCAAACCGCTGGTCGCCTGGGTCAGCCAAGCGATCGGACCGCAAGCAAGCAAGCTGCTGATCTGTGCGAGCCGCAATACGCAGGAATATTCGGCCTTCGGCCAAGTCATCGCAGATGCCGCTGACGGCTATCGTGGTCCTCTGGCGGGGATTGCTGCCGCCCTGGCGGCCTGCACGACGCAATGGCTGCTGACGGTGCCGGTCGATGCGCCGCAACCCCCCTCCGATCTGGCCGGTTGCCTGCACGCGGCGGTCCAGAAATCCGGCAATGATTGTGCCGTCGCTTACGATGGCCAGCGAACACAGCCGCTGTTCGCGATTTACCGTCGTACACTCGTCGACGCAGCCGCTGCGGCGCTGGAGAACGATCTTGCCGTTTGGCGCTGGCAGCAGGAGTGCAATGCTATTAGGGTCGACTTCTCGAATCACTCGGCTAATTTCATCAATTTGAATACCGAAGCGGACTTCAGATTATGGGAGCAGCGCGAAAATGGCTGAACGCGCCGCCTTCGCGATTGGCCTGAGCGTCGAGCAGGCTCGTGAGCGCATCGTGGAAATTTGCCGTGCGCACGCTTTGTCTTCCGAACGGATCGAGCTTGCCAAGGGATTGAATCGCATTCTCGCGTCGGACGCAGTCGCGCCATTCGACGTTCCGGGCTTCACCAATTCTGCGATGGACGGCTTTGCCGTTCGCGGACGCGATCTGCCCGCCCATGGCGAGAAAGTGTTTTGCCTGGTGGGCGAAGTCCTCGCCGGCGGCGCCGAAGCCCCCGAGATCGGCGCCGGCGAATGCGTGCGCATCACCACCGGCGCGCCGATTCCGCGCGGTGCCGATACCGTGGTGATGAAGGAAAACACGCGTATCGAGGCAGACGCGGTGACGATCGCGGCCGGCACCAGCCGCGGCGCCAACGTGCGGCCGGCCGGTGAG
>Ga0308174_10000932_pt1 | contig 12970 bp, 13 predicted proteins | sample PhyPR2_FD_203894 | JGI IMG/M metagenome (GOLD analysis project Ga0308174, IMG submission 203894) | Soil microbial communities from UC Gill Tract Community Farm, Albany, California, United States - DLSLS.P.R2 | ecosystem: Environmental > Terrestrial > Soil > Agricultural land | place: USA...
GACGATCCTCGTCACGCACGATCAGGTCGAAGCCATGACGATGAGCGATCGCATTGCGGTGATGCATCGCGGAACCATCGCGCAATTGAGCACGCCGTACGAGGCTTATGAGCGCCCGGAGACGCCATTCGCATCCACGTTCCTCGGCCGCACCAACACGTTCTCCGGCGAAGTGCTGCGCCGCAATCCGCGGTGCGCGGAAGTCGCGGTAGCCGGTACCACGCTGCACGTGCCGCACGAAGGCCGCCATGTGATTGGCGCGGTGAACGTCTATATCCGCCCTGAAAAAGTGCATCTCGCCAATGGCGATGGCCGCGTGCGCGGCCGCATCGCGACGCGCGTGTTCGTCGGCAATCAATGGCTGCTCGAAGTCGAAACCGAACTCGGCAAGCTGCGTGTCGCTCAGCCGAACCACGGTGCGCCGCCGCCCGGCGAAGGCGATGAGGTCGGTCTCGCATGGACCGACGACGACCTTCGCGTGCTCACGCAGGACACGCCGGAGGGCGCTCATGGCCACGCTTGACGATGCCCGTCCCGGCGCTGCGCCGTGGCTGCTCTCAGGGCCCGCGCTGTTGCTTTTCGTCGGCCTGCTGCTTGTTCCACTACTGCTGACCCTCCTGCTCTCGTTTCGCGTCTTCAGCGATACGGCCGGAATACAGAGCGCCTATACGCTGACCAATTACTGGGAGGTCGTAAGTGATCCTTACTATGGCACGATCTTCCTGCGCACGGCGGGCCTTGCGTTCGCCGTCACCGTTCTGTGCGTTCTGCTCGGCGTGCCGGAGACCATCGTGCTTGCGCGCATGAAGCGTCCGTGGCAGTCGTTATGTCTCTTGATCGTGCTGGGCCCGCTTCTCATCTCCGTCGTCGTTCGCACGCTGGGCTGGCAGATCCTGCTCGGCAACAACGGCGTGCTGAACAACGCGCTGCAAGCGTTGCACGTTACGGACGAACCCGTTCGCCTCGTCTTCACGATGACCGGCATGATCATCGCGCTGACGCACGTGCTCGTGCCTTTCATGGTGATGTCCGTCTGGGCGACGATGCAGAAGCTCGACCCGCAAGTCGAGTGGGCCGGCCGCTCGCTCGGTGGGTCGCCGTTCGCGGTGTTCCGTCGCGTGGTGCTGCCGCAGATCGTGCCGGGCGTGCTGTCCGGATCGATCATCGTGTTCGCGCTGTCGGCTTCGGCGTTCGCGACGCCCGCGCTGATCGGCGGAAGGCGTCTCAAAGTCGTCGCCACCGCGGCCTACGACGAGTTTCTCGGCACGCTCAACTGGCCGCTCGGCGCGAGCATCGCGGTGCTGCTGCTGATTGCGAACGTAGCGATCGTAATGGGTTGCAGCCGCCTCGCGGAACGCCGCTTCCGGCATATCTTCGACTGAGCGGGAGCACACGGTCATGAAACAGAACGGCATCCTCGGGCTGACCTTCAACGCGTTATTCCTGACGTTCATTCTCGCCCCGCTCGCGGTCGTGATGCTCGTCGCTTTCACCGATAAAGGCTTCATCTCGATGCCTTTCGATGGCGCGTCGCTGCGCTGGTTTCGCGCGATCATCGAGAACGGCGATATCGTCTCGGCGTTCTGGCTGTCGATACGTCTCGCATTCGCGGCCGCGACCATCGGCGTGCTGCTCGCCGTCCCCGCCGCGCTCGCTATCGCGCGCTATCGCTTTCCGGGCCGCGCCGCGCTCACGAGCTTCTTTCTCTCGCCGATGATGATTCCCGCGGTGGTGCTCGGCATTGCGTTCCTGCGTTTCCTGTCGCTGCTGCATCTGTCGGGGTCGTTCTGGTCGCTCGTATGCGCGCACGTCATCATCGTGCTCCCCTATGCGCTGCGGCTCGCGTTGTCGTCCGCTGTCGGTCTCGACCGCGACGCCGAACGCGCTGCGCTGTCCTGTGGCGCGAGCCGCTTCACCGCGTTTCGCCGCGTGGTGCTGCCGATGATTCGCACAGGCGTCGCCGGTGGCTGGGTGCTGTCCTTCATCCAGAGTTTCGATGAACTAACGATGACCATCTTCGTCGCGACGCCGGGCACCACCACGCTACCGGTCGCCATGTATAACCAGATCGCGCAGACGATCGATCCGCTGGTCGCCTCCGTATCGGCGGTGCTGATCGTCGGAACGGTCCTGCTGATGATCCTGCTGGACCGCATGGTGGGACTCGACCGCATTCTGATTGGAGAAGCCCGATGACACTATCCAGCACCGCCGATGTCCTCGTGCTCGGCGGCGGCCTCGTCGGTTCCGCCGTCGCCTACGGGCTCGCCCGCGAAGGCGCGCGCGTGACCGTGCTCGACGAAGACGACGGCGGCTTCCGTGCTTCTCGCGGCAATTTCGGCCTCGTATGGATTCAGGGCAAGGGTTACGGACTGTCTCCGTATGCGCTCTGGTCGCGCAGTTCGGCCACGCGCTGGCCCGGACTCGCGCAGGCGCTGCTCGGCGAAACGGGCGTGGACGTCGCGTTGAAGCAACCTGGCGGCTTCCACTTCTGCTTCAACGATGAAGATCTCGCCGAACGCGAGAAGCGCCTCTCGACACTGAAGGCGGAGCTTGGCGACTACCCGTATCAGATGCTCGACGCCGCGGACGTCCGCGCACGCATTCCACAAATCGGGCCCGCTGTGATCGGCGCGAGCTATACGCCAATGGACGGCCACGTGAATCCGCTCAAACTTTTGCGCGCGCTCCATTCCGCGATGCAAAAGCGCGGCGTGCGGCTCGTATCGAGCGAACGCGCGGAGCGCATCGTGCCTGAGAAGAACGGCTTCGTCGTGCATGGCAAGCGCGGCATGCATCGCGCAGCGCGCGTGGTGCTTGCAGCGGGTCTCGGCAATCGCATGCTCGCACCGTTCGTCGGCTTGCATGCGCCGGTCGCGCCGAATCGCGGGCAAGTGCTGGTGAGCGAACGCGTCGCGCCGTTCCTGCACTATCCGACGCTCAACGTGCGACAGACCGACGAAGGCAGCGTGCAGTTCGGCGATTCGATGGAAGAGGTCGGCTTCGACGACTTCACGACGACACATGTGCTCACCGACATCGCCCGGCGCGGCGTGCGTGCCTTCCCGATGCTGCAGCACGTGCGGCTCGTGCGCATGTGGGCCGCTTTGCGCGTCTACAGCCCCGATGGTTTTCCCATCTACAACGAGTCCGAGGCGCACCCCGGCGCGTTCGTCGTCACCTGTCATAGCGGCGTGACGCTGGCCGCCGCGCATGCGCTGCGCGTCGCGCCGTGGATCATGGGCGCGCCGATGCCCGAAGAGTTGCCTACTTTCTCTGCGCGCCGTTTCGAGAACGCCAAAGAACTGACTCCCGCACACTGAGTTCGACATGACTTTGCAAACAACGCTGTTCAAGCCGCTGCCGGGCGAACAAGCCGCGGCTATCGACATATGGTTCAACGATCAGCCCTTGTCCGTGCCGGGCGGCCGTTCTGTTGCGGCGGCGCTGCTCGCCGCGGGCGTGTCGCGGTTTCGTGCGACGCCGGTCTCGGGGGCACCGCGCGCGCCTTACTGCATGATGGGCGCGTGCTTCGAATGCCTCGTCGAAATAGACGGCGTGCCGAGCCGTCAAAGCTGCATGGTGCAGGTGCAAGCGGGCATGCGCATCCGCTCGCAGGAAGGTGCGCGCGATTTGCCGCCGACTAATACGAGCGACGTACCCATGGAGAACGCACATGGCCGATGATTTCAATTCAGAAGCCGTCGATGTGGTCGTCGTCGGCGCTGGCCCTGCAGGCATGAGTGCGGCAACGCGGGCCGCACGCGCGGGCCTGAAGACCGTGTTGATCGATGAGCAGGACGCCGTCGGCGGACAGATTTATCGTGGGATAAGCCGTGCCGATGCGCAACGCAAGCAGATTCTCGGGCCTGACTATGCAGCGGGCGCGGCCATCGCCGATGCGTTCGCCTCTTCCGGCGCGCGTCATGTGACTAACGCGACCGTGTGGCAGGTCACGCGCGAGCGCACTGTCAACTATCTTCGGGACGGCAAAATCGGCAGCTTCGATTCGCAACGCGTGATTCTCGCAAGCGGTGCGCTGGAACGTCCCTTTCCGATTCCCGGATGGACGCTGCCCGGCGTATTGACGGCGGGCGCAGCGCAAATTCTGTTGAAGAGCGCGGGCGAAGCGCCTGCGTCACCGCCTATCCTCGCAGGCTGCGGGCCGCTGCTCTACTTGCTTGGCTGGCAATATGTGCGCGCCGGCGTGCCGATTCGCGCACTCGTCGATACGACGCGCCATGAAGACCGCTGGCGCGCGAAGCGTCACATGCTTTCGGCGCTGCGAGCGTGGCCCTTCCTGAGCAAGGGCCTGCAATTGATGCGGACGTTGCGCGAAGCCGCTGTGCCCATCTTCGAAGCGGCCGATGATCTGCGCGTCGAAGCTCGCATCGGCACGGACAACGTCGAGCGCGCCGCGGCACTGGGCTTCACGACGCAAGGCACGGCGCACCGCATCGAAGCGGATGTGATCTTGCTCCATCAGGGCGTCGTGCCGAACACGCAGTTCACGCAGGCGTTGCGGGCATCGCATCGCTGGGACGACGCGCAGCTTTGCTTCACACCGAAGGCCGACGCATGGGGTGAACTGGACGTGCCCGGCATCTTTATCGCGGGCGATGGCGCCGGTATCGGTGGAGCGCAAGCGGCGGCCCAGCAGGGCACTCTTGCGGGACTCGCGGTGGCCGCGCAACTGGGCGCGATCGACGCCGCTACGTGCGATGCCGAAGCGCTTGTACATGGCCGCGCGCTGGCTGGCGTCATGCGCATACGGCCGTTTCTCGACAGCCTTTATCGTCCGCGCCACATCAACCGCGTGCCGAGCAACGAAACCATCGTCTGCAGATGCGAGGAAGTCACCGCGGGCGAACTGCGCAAGTTCGTCGAACTGGGCTGCGTGGGACCGAATCAGGCCAAGTCGTTCGGACGCTGCGGCATGGGCCCGTGCCAGGGCCGCATGTGCGGCCTTACGGTGACGGAAGTGATTGCGGATGCGCGCCGCGTCTCGCCCGCTGAAGTCGGCTACTACCGCATTCGTCCGCCCATCAAGCCGCTTACGCTCGGAGAGCTCGCCGGTGAGTGACGCAAGCGTAATACAGGAAGCCGATGTCATCGTGATCGGCGGCGGCCTGCATGGCACGAGCAGCGCGTTCCACATGGCGCGGCGCGGCACGAAGGTGATCGTGCTCGAAGCCGATTACGTCGCACGGCATTCGTCTGGTGTCAATGCGGGCGGCGTGCGCACGCTCGGGCGTCCGCTCCCCGAGATTCCGCTCGCGTTGATGTCGCGTGAGATATGGCACGCGATGACCGATCTCATCGGCGAAAACGGTGGTTTCGTACCATCTGGACAACTTAAGATTTCGGAGACGGACGACGAACTCCAGGATTGCCGCAAGCGTGTGGCGCTGCTCGAATCGCACGGCTTCACGCATGAGAAGGTAATTGACCGCGAGACGGTGCTCGAACTGGAGCCCGCGCTTGCGCGGCATGTGACCGGTGGCATCTGGGTAGAACGCGACGGTTATGCGCTGCCGTATCGCACGACGACCGCGTTTCGCCTTGCTGCGCAAAGACTCGGTACACGCTTCCTCGAAGGCACGCCGGTGCGCCGCATCGAGCAGCGTGGAACACGGTGGCTCGCTCACACCCGAGAAGGCGCGTTCAGCGCAGAGAAGCTGCTCGTGACCGCAGGCGCATGGTCCGGCGAACTCGCGAAGCAAGTCGGCGAAGCGGTGCCTGTGCATCCCGAAGGACTGATGCTGATGGTGACGCATCGCGTCGCGCCATTTTGCCGCGCAACGCTCGGTGCAACCGGACGTCCCCTGTCGTTCAAGCAGTTCGACAATGGCACGGTGGTCATCGGCGGCAAGCTGATCGGCATCGCGGATTTGTCGAACCGTCATGGCGAAGTGGACTTCATGCGCCTCGTGCGCAGCGCACAGACCGTCACCGATCTGTTTCCGCATCTGCGGCATCTCGGCGTGAATCGCGCGTGGGCCGGCGTCGAGGCGTTCACCGAGGACGAGCTGCCCGTGATATCCGCGAGCCGGAAAGCGTCGAATCTGTATTACTCGTTTGGCTATTGCGGCAGTGGCTTTCAGCTCGGGCCGGGCTGCGGCAAACTCGTGTCCGAACTGATGCTGGATGGCGCGCCATCCCTTTCACTCGATGCCTTCGCCATCGACCGGTTCGGGCGCAATACGGCGCCTGCAGTCGCCAGCGCTGTGCCTCTCACTGCCCACTAAAGCGGTTTCATGCCGTCGCGCGCATCGCGCGTGCGGCGGCTCGGTTTGACTTTAAACTCTCTGGGGAATGCTTCATGAGCGATATCGTTCGCATCGAAACCAATCAGCGTATGAGCCGTGTCGTCAAGGCGGGCGGGCTCGTATTCATCGGCGGTCAGACGTCAGGCGATCCCGCCGCCGATGTGAAAGTGCAGACCACCAAGGTGCTCGAAAAGATCGATGGCTTCCTGGACAAGGCCGGCATCGACAAAACGCGTCTGGTCTCCGCGCAGGTATGGCTTGCCGATATTGCCCGCGATTTTGCCGGCATGAACGAAGTATGGGACGCGTGGGTGCCGCAAGGTCATGCGCCCACCCGCGCGACGGTGCAGGCGCAACTCGCCGCGCCGGAACTGCTTGTCGAGATAGCGGTGATAGCTTTCGCTTGAGTCGGTCTTATGGTCCTTCGGCACGCGAATTAATTGTCGAGTCAGTCAGTTCAACGTTACCGCAGCCGCAGCGCCCACCGGCGTACCCTGGATTGCAACGGACGGCTTGCCGTCGGGTCCAACAGGTACGTCGCCAACGAGCGTCGTGCGATACAACTGACGGTCGAAGTCCAGATCGAAGATATCGGTCGGGGCGAGGTGCGCGGTCGTACGGTTGTCCCAGAATGCGATGCTGCCTGGCTCCCACTTGAAGCGCACGGTGAATTCAGGGCGCGTGACATGCTCCCATAACAGTTCGAGCAGAGCCTCACTCTCGCGCGGCGTCAGGCCAACGACGTGCTTCAGAAAACCGGGGCTCACATAGAGCGCCCGTTCGCCGGTCTCGGGATGCACGCGAACCAGCGGGTGCTCGCTCACGAGCGTGTGGTCGTTGACGGCTTTCGAGAAGGAGTCGGTGCCGCTCGCGCCCTGCGGCGGCGCAAAGCGATGCACGCCGCGCAGGCTGTCGACGAATGCGCGCAGCGGTGTCGAGAGCTTTTCGTAGGCGATCACAAGGTTCGTCCATTGCGTATCGCCGCCGTAGGGCGGTATGGTCACGCCGCGCAGAATAGAGGCGAATGGCGGATTGACGGCGGCAGTCACATCCGTATGCCAGCCGGTCCACGGACGCACCAGCGCTTGCCCTTCGAAGCGCGTGGCCTTGCGATACTTCGAGATGGAGTAGATCTCCGGGTGTCCATCGACATGACCGAACACCGGATGCCCCACCGTCAGCTCGCCGAACTGAGCGGAAAACGCGGCATGCTGTTGATGCGTCAGAAACTGCTCGCGAAAGAACACGACGCGCCATTCGAGCAGTGCGGCGCGAACGGCGGCAACTTGTGCAGGCGACAAGAGCTGCGTGAGATCGACACCGCTTATCTCTGCGCCAATGTGCGCGGACAGCGGGCTTACCTTCACTTCTGCTTCTTTAGCGATGACGGCTGCGTTCACTGACGTTTCTCCGTATCCGTACGTTATTTGGAAACACTAACTTCCTTGCGCGCTTGGGTCGTCCGCAAAGAAATAATCGCGCCATGACTTCGGTTCATGACGAATCACGCCGACCTTATAGAGAAAGGTGCCTAATTCGAGCGTGTTATGAGGCGTTGTCGCGAAGCTGACGTCCTTGTCGTTCAGAATGCGCTCGACGAATTGCGGCGACAGCCTGGATCCATCCTGCCGGATATAGATTGCCGCAGCCTGCGGCTTGTCCGTGCGAATGAGCGCGGCCGCGTCTGCGAGCGCTGCTCGCACGGCGGCATACGTCCTGGGATTGTCCTTGCGCCATTTCTCAGATGTCACCGCGACACTGCTCGTCGCGGGGCCACCCAGTATGTCTGTGGAACTGATGACCCTGTGAATCTTCGGGTCATCCAGTTCCTGATACTGATAAGGCGCGTTAGAGAAATGGAGATTGATGACGGAGTTGCCGGAAAGCATCGCAGTGGTCGCGTCGGCGTGCGGCATGTTCACCTCGAACCGGTCGAGCCGCGCATAGTCGGCGTCGCCGAACGCTTTGGCCGATGCGATCTGCAATAACCGTCCCTGCTGCGATACCGCAACGGAGACCACCGCTATGCGATCCTTCTCACCGATATCCTTGATGCTGCGAATGCGCGGATCGTTCGACACCAGATACACAGGCACCGCGCTTTGCGCCGACATCGCCCGGAAATCCTGGCGGCCGCGTGTGCGGTCCCATATCGTCATGAGCGGGCCAATGCCGAGCGTGGCAATATCGGCGGCCCCGGAAAGCAGCGCTTCATTGACGGACGCGCCACCGGAAAGCGTGGTCCATTGAACGTCAATGGCAAGCCCGGCGCGTGCGCCCTCTTTCTCGATCAGCTTCTGGTCTTTCGCGACCTTCAGCAGCAAAGAGCCGATGCCATATTGATCGACTATCTTGACCGTGCCTTCGGCGTTCGCCGGGCCAGACGGCGCAGCGAACACAACGATTAGCGCAATAAGCGACAACAGACGATTGAACCGGAGAAATGCGGTCATGCGATAACGCCCGCGCGAAAACTCAAGAGCGTTCAATGTACAAGCGCGATGCCCGCGCGCCAACGAAGAAAGGATGCTACGGATATGTCCGTGCGCGATATGAGCGCCGCGCGGTATCGGCTCTCGCTAGTCCGCCGCTGATAGATAAACCGCAAGCCGCTTCAACATGGCATCGCACTTTTGCAACTGCTCGACGCTCACGAATTCATCCGGCTTATGTCCCTGATCCATGCTTCCCGGACCGCACACCACCGTGGGGATGCCGGCCTCGTTGAAGAGCCCGCCTTCCGTGCCGAACGCGACGGTTCCAAACTCCGTCGAGCCGCATACGTGCGCCAGCACACGCGCCGCTTCGCTGTCCGGCGGAGTCGCGAGGCCCGGATAGGCCGACAGCGGCTGTAGGCTGATGTCAGTATTCGAATCCACCGCGCGCATCTTCGGCAGAAGTTCGGCTTCGGCATACGTCTGCAATTGGCCGGCCACGCGATTCGCATCGAAGCCCGGCAACGCGCGCACTTCGAAATCGAACTCACATTCCGCCGGCACGATGTTCAGCGCACGACCGCCCTTGATGACGCCCGTTTGTACCGTTGAAAACGGCGGGTCGAAGCGTTCATCGCGATGCTCGGGCTGCGATAACTGCTCGCCGATAAGTTCTAGCCGGTTAATCAAACGCGCCGCATATTGGATCGCGTTGACGCCGTACGGCGCGTAAGCCGAGTGGCACGCATGCCCCTTTACGTGGCAGCGCATCGCGAGTTTGCCCTTGTGACCGAGCACCGGTTTCAACTCGGTTGGCTCGCCAATGAGGCAGAGAAGCGGCTTGTGCGCGCGCTTTTCCAGTTCGGCGAGCATGGGCCGCACACCAAGACATCCTACTTCTTCGTCGTAGGAAAAGGCCAGGTGCACGGGGAGCTTCAGGTCGCTTTCAAGGAACGCCGGTACTGCAGCGAGAACCGATGCAATGAAGCCCTTCATGTCCGCCGTGCCGCGCCCATACAGCCGTCCATCGTGCTCGCTGAGGGTGAACGGATTCACGGTCCACGCCTGCCCATCCACGGGCACAACATCTGTATGGCCTGACAGCACAATGCCTCCCCGATCTCGCGGACCGATCGTTGCAAACAGATTGGCCTTGGTACGCTCGTCGTTATGGAAAAGCTCGCTTTCTATTCCGTGACGCGCAAGATAGTCCTGAATGAACGCGATCAGTTCGAGGTTCGAATTGTGGCTGACGGTCGCAAAGCCGATCAATCTCCCGAGCGCATCACGGCTCGTCATCTCACTCATCGCCCGGCACTCCATAGCTCGGAGCCGCAGTGGGATTCAATGCGCGCGTCACGTAATCCTGCATTTGCGGGCGATACGCCTGCCACAGTTGGTCGAGTCTGCCGACAGGATCATGGTCGGCCCAGTCCACGCGCAGATCGACGAGCGGCCAGATCTGTTCGCCCGCAATCTTGAGCGCCGCCGAATGCACGGGCCCTGCTTCACCACCGGCCTTCATGGCCGCATGCATCGCCGCGAGCAGGCGGTCCGCAAGCGCACCGGAAGCACGCTCGAACACGGGCGGCATCGCTTCAATGACATGCAAGCTCGCCAGCATATTGCCGGCAGCCACGCATTGATCGCCGGCCACCGCGTTGAAAAGCCCAAGCGCCTGTTCGCCGCTAAAAAACGCGGTGCGGCCCTGCGCGTCGATTACGGTGACTTGTCGATACTCGCTCCATTGATTGGCAGCGAGCGCGCTGTCTAACGCTTCCGATGGGTCCAGTTGCTGGGTCTGCATCAGATCGAGAATGCGCGGTCCCAATGAAGGCAGCGTGACGTTCTGCGTCGACACTGCGCCCACGCCCGCACGCACCCAGGGGCATCGCGCGCCCACAGCGATGCTCGATGAGCTAATGGCGATTCCGAGTTGCCCCGTCCTTGCGCATCGTCCGACGATAGAGAATGTCATGTGCTCGGTCCTTGGCTCTGGGCTGTCGTCCAGCCATCGGGAATCACGGCGATGACGTCGATCTCCATCAACCATTCCGGCTGGCCTAATGCACTTACCACGAGACCCGTGGAGATGGGATACACGCCCTTGAGCCACTTGCCGACTTCCTGATACACCGGCTCGCGATAGCGCGGGTCGGTCAGGTAAGTCGTCGTCTTGACGACGTGAGACAAGTCGCTGCCCGCCTCTTCCAGCAATTGCTTCAGGTTTATCATTGCCTGCCCGGCCTGCGCGCGTGCATCGCCCAGACCCACGAGGTTGCCGTCGAAATCCGTTCCCACCTGCCCGCGCACATAGACCGTATTACCGGCGCGCACGGCCTGACAGAGGTCGTTATCGAGCGACTGGTTCGGATACGTGTCCTTCGTATTGAACATGCGGATTCGGGTGTGCGTAGGTTGGCTCATACATGCGCCTCAAGGTTAGGAAGAGAGAGGGGTTCGCAGGCTCAGGGAATTAATTCATGCCCATTTCACTGACTTTATGAATGCGCGAGTCGGCCGCACCGCCGTTTTCATTGCGATCCGAGTCCGTATTACCTCGCGACGCATCGTGGTAAGCGAGGTATTTGCGCTGCGTGACGATATGGTCGGCAATATGTTTGGCGTCGTGCCACACGCCCCAGATGAAAGCGGACGCGCGACGCGACAGCCACGGCAAGCCGAGGAAATACACGCCCGGCTCTTTGGACACGCCTCTTTGATGCCTGGGCTTGCCTTTCTCGTCGAAGGCATCGACTTGCAGCCAGCTGAAGTCGACTGCATAGCCGGTAGCCCAGATGATCGACGTTACGCCGGCCTTCGCCAAATCCAGTTCCCGCATCGGATTGATGAGACAATCCGGATCAGCGGGAATGTCGCGGGCATGCGGCTCCTCCTGCAAATCGAGGCCATTGCGCGCGGCATAGGCATCCGCTGCGTTGAGGAGCGACAGATAGTTTTCGTCGCCACGTGCAATGTTTTCTGCGAGATCCGCATTGAATGTCGCGATGCCGTTATCGAACGAATGCGTCAGGCCGACGAGCGTCACGCCCTGATGCGCAAGACGCCGGAAATCCACGGTATGCCCGCCGCGCGCGCCGCTCACCGCGATGGTGACGTGCTCCTTGCCCGGCCTCATGACTTCCGCATCCCACTCGCCGAGAACGCCGAGCCACCAGCAAAAGTCGCGGCCGCGATAAGCGCGCGGAGGACGATCATGCGGTCCCACCGAGAGATAGACCTGCTTTCCCGCGCGCTGCAATTCATCGGCAATCTGTACGCCTGAAGAGCCCGCGCCCACTACCAATACAGCGCCTTCCGGCAACTGCTGAGGATTGTGATAATCGGCGGAATGAATCTGCGTCAGGCGCTCGTCTTCGGGCGCGATGGGCGGAATGACAGGCCGCTGAAACGGTCCGGTTGCGACCACGACGCGGTTTGCCTCGATGGTCCCTTCCGATGTCTCGATCGTGAATCCCTGCCGGCCGACGTTTCGTATGACTTTCTTCACTTCGACGCCCGTGCGGATGGGCGCATTCACATTCTCGGCATAAGCGACGAAGTAATCGGCGACCTGGTCCTTGGAGGCGAAAGCGTCGGGGTGGAGACCGTCGAACTCCAGATTGGGAAAGCGGTCGTGCCACGCGGGGCCATTGGCGACCAGCGAATCCCAGCGTGCCGTGCGCCAGCGCTCGGCAATACGATTGCGTTCCAGCACCAGATGCGGCACGCCGAGCTTGCCCAAATGCTCGCTCATGGCAATGCCGGCCTGCCCGGCGCCCACAACGAGCGTATCGATTGACGTTGGTTCCACTGTCATGGCTCAGTCCTTCCTAAAAGCGGTTGATGCAAACGCTGCACCGGTCACCCGGAAAATCTACGCCGGTCCGCTGAATTCGAAAACTTGATTAAAAAAATGCAAAGCATCGGATTAGGCTATGCAGGCTTTTTTGATCGCTTCAATATGCGGTGCATCAGGCCCTGGAACGGAGCATCGCCGATGGAAAGTCACCCGTTGCGCTACTCACTGCGTCAGTTGCGCTATTTCGTCGTCACGGCAGAGGCGCTGTCCTTTACCGCCGCCGCGCGCCGGCTGCACATCTCGCAGCCTTCCATTTCAACGGCGCTAGCAGACCTTGAAGTCTCGTTCGGCGTTCAACTCTTCATACGGCACCACGCGAGCGGGTTGTCCCTTACACAGGCAGGCCGCGACCTTTTGGGGCAAGCGCGCAATCTGCTGAAGATCGCAGAAGAACTTCAGATGGC
>Ga0308174_10000933_pt1 | contig 12967 bp, 10 predicted proteins | sample PhyPR2_FD_203894 | JGI IMG/M metagenome (GOLD analysis project Ga0308174, IMG submission 203894) | Soil microbial communities from UC Gill Tract Community Farm, Albany, California, United States - DLSLS.P.R2 | ecosystem: Environmental > Terrestrial > Soil > Agricultural land | place: USA...
CGCCGCCACGCACCCATTCCATGAGCTGCTGTACGCGACGCACCGCATAGGGATGCGTTCCGCGCCGCTCGGCGAGGATCCGCAGCAGCCGATCCCAGCGCGAGTCCCACTCCTCGTACTCGGAGGCTTGGAGCAGGAAGGCGTCGAGGTCGAGGCGGCTCGACGGCACGCCCGCAGCCATCACCATGAGCATGCGGCAGTAGGCGAGCGGATCGCGGCACGCGAGTGCGCCTGCCCGGTCGGCGGTCAGCTCTGCCGAGCGGGACCACTCGAGCAGCACTGCCAGGACGGCGCGGTACGGGAGCCGGATCAGGAAGGGGAGCACGCCCTGGAGCTGGAGCAGGATCGCGAGCGTCGTCGTGTAGAGGACGTGGTCCGCCAGCACGTGCCCGAGCTCGTGTCCCGAGACGGCCCAAACCTCGTCGGGGTCGAGAAGCTCGACGAACTGCGACGAGACGACGATGATCGGCCGTCCGGCACCGATCGCCATCGCGTTGGGCGATCCGAGATAGGTGGTGTAGAGATCGGGCAGGGCCGGCATGTCGAGCGTCTCCCCGGCCCGCTCGTAGACCCTCCACAGCTCCGGCAGCTGCTGTGGCCCGATCTTGACCGCGTTCGCCAGCAGCATCTGCCGCAGTGCGCGCTGGTACTGGAGCTCGGTCAACTTCCGCACGACCTGGCCAACGCCGGGGATCTGGGCCAGGGCAGCGGTCGCCGCGCGGTCGGCCGGATGCTGGAACGCCCGCGGTGAGATCCCCTCGAGCCGGTGAAGAGTCGGCTGCTCCACGCGAGGAGGCTATCGCTAGCCACGGCGATAGGCTTGCTTCCGGGACAAGCGAGGGAAGGGAGCCGAGGGTGAGGACGGTATTCGCGGGAGGACGGGTGTTCGACGGGACGGGCGCGGCGGTCGCAGAGGCCGACGTCGCGGTGGTCGACGGGCAGATCGCCGAGGTCGGTGTCGGGCTGGACGGCGACGAGCAGGTCGACGTCTCTGGATCGACGCTGCTGCCCGGGCATTTCGACACCCATGTGCACGTGATGTTCGGCCACGTCGACATCTGGAAGCATCTCCAGACCCCGTTCTCGTACCGCTTCTACGACGCGATCCGGAACCTCGACGCGACGCTTCGGATCGGCATCACGACCGTGCGCGACGCGGGCGGGGCCGACCTCGGCGTCAAGCAGGCAGTCGAGGAGGGGATCGTCCTCGGCCCGCGTCTCCAGATCTCGCTGACGATGCTCAGCCAGACGGGCGGTCACGGCGACGGCTGGATGCCGTCGGGCGGTAAGAGCGAGCTCTTCCCCGAGTACCCGGGTATGCCGTCCTCGATCGTCGACGGCGTCGACGAGGCGAGGCGCAAGGTCCGTGAGCTCATCCGCGACGGCGCCGACGTGATCAAGATCGCCACCTCGGGCGGCGTTCTCTCGCCGCGCGACTCGCCCGACCAGCCGGGTTTCTCAATGGAGGAGATCGAGACGGTGGTCGGCGAGGCTCGCGCCGTCGGTCTCTGGGTGATGTCGCACGCGCAGTCGACCGTGGGCATCAAGAGCGCGGTCCGGGCCGGTGTTCGCTCGATCGAGCACGGCATCTACCTCGACGACGAGGCGATCGAGCTCATGCTCGAGCACGGTGCGTACCTCGTTCCGACGCTCGTTGCGCCGCACGGGGTGCGCCGCGCGGCGGAGGCGGGAGCTCCCATCCCGGCGAACGTGCTCGTGAAGGCGGCGGAGGTCGTCGAGGCGCATCAGGACTCCTTCCGGCGCGCGGCAGCGGCCGGCGTCAAGGTGGCGATGGGTACGGATGCCGGGGTCGTCCCGCACGGCACGAATCTCGAAGAGCTCCAGTTCATGGCCGAGGGAGGGATGAGCCCGGAGGACGTGCTCGTCTCGACCACCCGCACCGCCGCCGAGCTGATGGGTCTCGGGCGCAGCCTCGGCACGATCGAGCCGGGGAAGCGCGCCGACCTGGTCGTCGTCGCGGGCGACCCGTTCGACTTCAGCGATCTCTCCGGGCGGATCGAACGCGTCTACCAGGACGGCAGGCTCGTCGTGGAGGCCGCGTCCGAGCAGGTGGCCGTAACGCTCTAGGCCTCGGTTACCGTGGCCGTTGTGGCCGCGCGGGTCGAAAACCAGCTGAAATCCCTCCCCGCGAGGCCGGGCGTCTACCTGTTCCGGGACGCGGACGGCGACGTGCTCTACGTCGGCAAGGCGAAGTCGCTGCGGCCCCGCGTGCGGTCCTACTTCCAGAAGACCACGGACGGGCGTGCGCAGATCCGCAGCCTGCCGGCACGGGTCGCAGATGTGGAGGTGATCGTGACGGGCAGCGAGGTCGAGGCGCTCCATCTCGAGCAGAACCTCGTCAAGCGCCACCGGCCGCCGTTCAATGTCCGGCTGCGCGACGACAAGTCCTTCCCCTACATCGCGGTCACGGTCGAGGACGAGTACCCGCGCGTGATGTTCACCCGCGAGCGCCACCGTCCGGGGGTCTGGTACTTCGGCCCGTATGCGAACGCGAAGAAGGTGCGCGAGACGCTCGACGTCCTCAACCGCGTCTTCCGTTACCGGCCGTGCGAGGGGCCGAAGCCCGGCCGCCACAGCGGCATCCCGTGCCTCGACTACCACATTGACCGCTGCCTCGCCCCGTGCGTCGGCTACGTCTCGCAGGAGGACTACCGCGGCATCGTCGACGGGGTGATCGAGTTCCTCTCTGGCGACGTGAAGCCGATCCAGCGCGAGCTCGAGCGGCGGATGCAGGAGGCGGCGGCGGACGAGCGGTTCGAGGACGCGGCCCGCCACCGGAACCGCCTCTTCGCCGTCCAGCACCTCGTCGAGCGGCAGGCCGTGGAGCGGCAGTCGGTCGGGACGGTCGACGTGATCGGCTTCGCGGCCGAAGGCGACCGCGCCGTCGTCCAGATCTTCCCGCTGCGGGGCGGCAAGATGGTCGACCGCCATTCGTTCCATCTCGAGAACGTCGGCGGCCAGGACGTGACGACGATCCTCGAGTCGTTCGGGCTCGAGTACTACGGCAGCGCGCCCAGCGTGCCGCCGCAGATCGTCGTCCCGAGCGAGGCGGGAGATCTCTCGGCCCTCGCGGAGCTCCTGTCGGAGCGGCGCGGCGCGCGGGTCGAGATCCGAACGGCCGAGCGCGGTGAGAAGCGCCGCCTGCAGCGGCTCGCCGACGAGAACGCGCTCCACGTGCTCACGAGCGACCTCGCGCAGGGCGAGCAGCGCCGGCTACGCCGCGTCGAGGCACTCGAGCAGCTGCGCGAGACGCTCAACCTCGAGTCTCTGCCGCTGCGCATCGAGTGCTTCGACATCTCGACCGCGATGGGCCAGGACAACGTCGGCTCGTTGGTCGTCTTCCAGGACGGGCTGCCGAAGAAGGCGCACTACCGCAAGTTCGCGATCCGAGGCCAGGAGGGGATGGACGACTTCGCCGCGATGGGGGAGATGATCTCGAGGCGGTTCGCACGGCTGGCAGCGGGGCCGACGGCGGAGGAGTACGACGACTCGTTCGCCGCGACGCCGAACCTCGTCGTCGTCGACGGCGGCAAGGGCCAGCTCGCGGCGGCGCTCGCGGCGATGCAGGCGTTCGACCTGCCTCGCGTCGCGGTGATCGCGCTCGCGAAGCGGGAGGAGGAGGTGTTCGTGCCAGGCCGCGCAAGACCGGTCGTCCTCTCGCGGCACGACCCCGGCCTCCAGCTCCTGCAGCGGATCCGCGACGAGGCACATCGCTTCGCAGTCGGCTTCCACCGGCAGCGGCGCGAGTCGCGCGGCTTTGCGTCGCTGTTCGACGAGCTCGAGGGCGTCGGTCCGGCGCGGCGGCGGGCGCTCCTCAACCACTTCGGCTCGGTCGACGCGATGCTCGCCGCGGCGCCGGAAGAGCTCGAGGGCGTCCCGGGTGTGCCGGCCAAGGTCGCGCGCAGCGTCTACGCGCAGCTCCACAAAGCCGGCGGTGGCGCCGGGCGCGCCTAGCTACTCGGAGTCCGGCCCGAGGAACGGGTAGCGGTAGTCGCGCGGCGGCACGAACGTCTCCTTGATCGCGCGCGGGCTGACCCAGCGGATCAGGTTCCACATCGAGCCGGCCTTGTCGTTCGTCCCCGAGGCGCGGGCGCCGCCGAACGGCTGCTGCCCGACGACCGCTCCCGTCGGCTTGTCGTTGACGTAGAAGTTGCCCGCCGCGTAGCGGAGGCGGTCGCGCGTCTTCTCGATCGCGTCGAGGTCGCGCGCGAAGACTGCGCCCGTGAGCCCGTACGTCGTGCCCTTGTCGACGAGATCGAGCGTGTCGTCGTAGCGCGAGTCGTCGTAGACAAAGGCCGTGACGACAGGACCGAACAGCTCTTCCCTCATTGTGCGGAAGTCCGGGTCCGAGGTCTCGATCACGGTGGGCTGCACGAACCAGCCGTCGCTGTCGTCATAGCCGCCGCCCGCGACGATCGACGCTTTCCCGTCGGCTGCCTTGGCTTCCTCGATCGCCTCCTTCTGGGTCGCGAAGGAGCTCGCGTCGATCACGGCGCCGACGAAGTTCGAGAAGTCGGCGACGTCGCCCATCTTCATCTCGCCGATCTCCTCCGCCACCTGGTCGCGCACCTGCGGCCAGAGGCTCGCGGGGGCGAAGACCCGCGAGGCCGCGGAACACTTCTGGCCCTGGTACTCGAACGAGCCGCGCAGGATCGCGGTCGCGAGGGCCTCGGCGTCGGCGCTCGGGTGCGCGACGATGAAGTCCTTGCCCCCGGTCTCGCCGACGATCCGCGGATAGTTGCGGTAGCGGGCGATGTTCTCGCCGACGGTCTGCCACATACCCTGAAAGACGGGGGTCGAGCCGGTGAAGTGGATGCCGGCGAGGTGCTCGCTCGCGAGGGCGGGATCACCGACGGCGGCGCCGGAGCCGTAGACGAGGTTGATCACGCCCGGCGGCAGGCCGGCCTCCTCGAACAGCTGCATGAGGAAGTGCGCGCTGACGGCCGCGGTCGAGGCCGGCTTCCAGACGACGGTGTTGCCCATCAACGCCGCCGACGTGGGGAGGTTGCCGGCGATCGACGTGAAGTTGAAGGGCGTGACGGAGAAGACGAAGCCCTCCAGCGGCCGGTACTCGAGGCGGTTCCAGACGCCGGGCGAGGAGATCGGCTGCTCCTCGTAGATCCGCGTCATGTACTGGACGTTGAAGCGCCAGAAGTCGATGAGCTCGCAGGCTGCGTCGATCTCGGCCTGGTGCGCGGTCTTCGACTGGCCGAGCATCGTGGCCGCGTTCAGGGTCTGCCGCCACGGGCCGGCGAGGAGCTCGGCGGCGCGGAGGAAGACGGCGGCGCGGTCCTCCCACGGCGTGCGCGACCAGTCCTCCCACGCGTCGGCCGCGGCGGCGATCGCGCGGTCGACCTCGGCGGAGCCGCCCTTCTGGACGTCCGCGAGGACGTGGCTGCGCTTGTGCGGCATGACCGCCTCGTACGTGTCGCCGGTCTGGACGTTCTCGCCGCCGATCACGAGCGGGATCGCGAGGCGCTCGGAGGAGAGCTCGTCGACGCGCCGCCGGAGCTCTTCGCGCTCGGGACTGCCAGGCTCGTAGCCGAGCACCGGCTCGTTGCGCGGCTCGGGAACGTGGAAGATGCCGTGAGCACTCACTGCTGCGATTCTAGGGAGCGGTAGTGGGGCGGCGCTGTTGGCAGTGGTCCGCCGCCCCTCCCTAGGATTCGTGGTCGTGGCGGTGACGCAGGTCGCCTACGAGGTCGAAGGCTGGGGCGTCGGTGAGCTCGTGGTCGCCGACGCGCGCGTCGTGTGGCACGAGCTGCCCTGGCCGCGCGCGGAGCGGCCGCTGCGGGGCAGGACGGCGGCCTCCCAGGACCCATCCCAAACCCCCACCCACCCGGGGCCAGGGCGTGGCTCCGTCGTATCAGAGAAGGCGTCGGGCCAAGATCGCGGCTTCGTCAGGGAAGTCGTGCGGTTGCTGCAGGCGTACTTCGCGGGTGAGCGGGTGCCGCTCGAAGATGTGCCCGTCGACCTCGACTACGAGAGCGCGTTCCATACCCGTTGCGCGGCTGCGCTCCGCACGATCCCCCACGGCGACGTCGTCACGTACGGCGAGCTCGCCGCACTCGCCGGCGCGCCCGGGGCGGCGCGCGCAGCCGGAAGTTTCTGCGCGCGAAGCCACCTCTCGATCTTCGTCCCGTGCCACCGCGTCGTCTCCGCAGGCGGACTGGGCCCGTACGGCTTCTACGGCACCGGCTACAAGCGCCGCTTGCTCGCGCTCGAGGGCTATGGCGCTCTCTGACGACCTACGGGAGGAGCTCGCCGCGATCTCGCCCACCGACGCATGCGACCGACTCGCCGAGCTCTCCGGTCTCTTCCACGTCGCCGGCCGTGCGCATCTCCGCGGGCGCGGCAGCGTCGACGTCCACCTCGACGTCTCGAGCTCGACGGTCGCGCGCCGCGCCTTCGCGCTGTTGCGCGCGTGTGGTGTTCGATCGGAGATCCGCACCTATCCCCGGCGGGCCTTCGACCGCGCGACTCGCTACCAGCTCCACGTGGAGGGCTCCGAGGACGCGTACTCGACGCTGCACCAGGCCGGAGTGCTCGACCGCTCCCACCGGCCGCTCGGCCGGCCTCCGACCCGCGTCGTGGCCCGGCGCTGCTGCGCCGCGGCCTACCTCCGAGGCGCGCTGCTCGGCTCCGGGACGCTCAGCGGGCCGAGAGACCCGCACCTCGAGATCCGGACCGCCGAAGCCGATGGAGCCCGCTTCCTCGCCGGCATCGCGGCGCGGCTCGGCGGCGAACTCCACGTCCAGGAACGGAGCTCACATTCGACCGCCTACGCCAAGGGAATCGAGGCGATCGCGGACGTCCTGGTCGCCGCCGGCGCTATCGACCTCGTGCTCGGGCTCGAGGAGCAGGCAGTGCTCGCCGCGACCCGCGGCGATGCGAACCGGCTCGCCAACGCCGACCACGCCAATCTCGTGCGCACGGGCCGCGCCGCGCACGCGCAGCTCGAGGCGCTCCACCGTCTCGACCTCGACGGGCTTCCCGACGATCTGCACGAGATCGCGCTGCTTCGCCTGCGCCATCCGACCGCCTCGACCGCGGAGCTCGCGCGCCGCTGTAAGCCCGGCCTCTCCAAGTCGGCCGCGTATCGCCGGCTCCGCCGTTTGCAGGAACTTTCGCAATCGCTGAACTAGCTCGTTATCCGTTGCAAGTCGTCTAGCGCGGCAACAATGCAAGAGTCATACTCGGCTCGGCGGGTTCTTGTTCGTCCGGCGGCGGATTCAGACCCCGTCTGCCGTCAGGTCTCGAGCAGGTCAGGGACCGGGAGGGTCGTCCTCGGAGTCTCCCGGTCCGCCCGCCAGCCTGCACGGCAAGCCGCGCGAAGACTGCGGAGAGCTACCGATTCCTCTTGTACCGCCGCGGTTAGACTCGAATGGCAAGCGACGACGAGAGGGGCTCGGAGATGGCCAAGACCAGGGTGGGGATCAACGGCTTCGGCCGCATCGGCAGGAACTTCCTGCGCGCCCAACTCCAGCACGGCGGCGACTTCGAGATCGTGGCCGCGAACGACATCGGCGACACGAAGACGATGGCGCATCTGCTCAAGCACGACTCCGTGCTCGGGAGTCTCGACGTTCCGGTCGAGGCGGGCGACGACTCGATCACCGTCGACGGGCACGAGATCAAGTTCGTCTCCGAGCGGGACCCCGCAAACCTTCCCTGGGCGGATCTCGGCGTCGAGGTCGCGATCGAGTCGACCGGGCTCTTCACGAAGCGCCCCGATGCGGAGAAGCACCTCCAGGCAGGCGCCAAGAAGGTCGTCATCTCGGCGCCGGCCACCGATCCGGACCTCACCATCGTCCTCGGCGTCAACGACCGCGAGTACGACCCGGAGCAGCACAACATCGTCTCGAACGCGTCGTGCACGACGAACTGCGTCGCGCCGGTCGCCAAGATCCTGCACGAGGCGTACGGGCTCGAGCGCGGCTTCATGACGACGATCCACGCGTACACGAACGACCAGCAGACTCTCGACCTCCCGCACAAGGACCTGCGCCGGGCCCGCGCCGCCGCGATCAACCTCATCCCGACCTCGACGGGCGCCGCCCGCGCGATCGGGCTCGTGCTCCCCGATCTCAAGGGAAAGATCGACGGCATGTCGATGCGCGCTCCGGTTCCGATCGGCTCCATCGTCGACCTCGTCGTCCAGATCGGGGCGGAGCCAACTGCCGAGGAGGTCAACGAGCTCTTCCGCTCGCACGCCGACACGGGCGAGCTCGAGGGGATCCTCCAGTACACCGACGAGCCGATCGTCTCGAGCGACATCGTCCACTCGTCCTACTCGTCGATCTTCGACAGCGATCTGACCATGGCGAACGGGAATCTCGTCAAGGTCTTCTCCTGGTACGACAACGAGTGGGGCTACAGCTGCCGGCTCGTCGATCTCGTCGCGAAGATCGGCCAGACGCTGCCGGCCGCCGTAGCTGCCTAGTGCGGCTGCCGCGCTCGGTCCGCGACGTTCCGGTCGCGGGGAAGACCGTGCTCGTCCGGGCCGACCTCAACGTGCCCCTCGAGGACGGACGCGTCGCAGACGACACCCGAATCCGCGCCTCGCTGCCGACCCTGCAGCTCCTGCTCGAGCAGGACGCGGCCGAGGTCCGTGTCTGCTCGCACCACGGCCGCCCGGAGACGGAGGAGGACCGGGCGAAGTACGCGATGGCACCGGTCGCGGCGCGGCTCCGCGAGCTTCTGCCGGACGGCCGCGTCCAGGTGCTCGAGAACACCCGCTTCGACCCGGGGGAGACATCCAACGACGAGCGCTTCGCGCGCGAGCTCGCGGGGGGCTGCGACCTCTACGTCGACGACGCGTTCGGCTCGGCGCACCGGGCGCACGCCTCGACCGAGGCAGTAGCGCACCTGCTGCCGGCCTATGCGGGCCTGCTGCTCTTGGCCGAGCTCGAGCATCTCGGCCGCCTGCTCGGCGAGGTCGAGCGTCCGTTCGTGCTCATCTCCGGCGGCGCGAAGGTCGAGGACAAGCTCGGGGTCTTGAGCAACCTCGGTGGCCGGGCCGGTGCGGTGCTCGTCGGCGGCAAGATGGCGGAGGAGCTGCGCGTCGAGAATCCCCTCGACTTCGAGGTCGAGGTGCCCGTCGACGTCGTGGCCGCGGCCGAGTTCGCGCGGGACGCGCAGTCGCGGCTGTGCGCGGTCGACGAGATCCCTGACGGCTGGTTGGGACTCGACATCGGGCCCGAGACGCGGACGCGCTTCAGCGAGCGGATCGAGGAGGCCCGCACGATCTTCTGGAACGGCCCGATGGGCGTCTTTGAGTGGCCGCCGTTCGCCAACGGCACGAAAGCCGTCGCCGAAGCGGTCGCCGCGAACCAGGACGCGTACTCGGTCGTCGGCGGCGCCGACTCGGTGCGGGCGCTGAACGAGCTCGGCCTCGCCGACCAGGTGTCCTGGGTCTCGACGGGCGGCGGCGCGAGCCTCGAGCTGCTCGAGGGCAAGGAGCTACCGGGCGTGGCGGCCATCCCTAGCTCCTAGGGGTCGGGTCGAGGAAGACCTGGTCGACGTCGCTCTCGGCATCCCGAAGCCTGCTGTCGAGCTCGCTCGAGAGCTCTTCGACCCGGCTCGACTCGATGCCGTCGGCGAGGTCGATCCGCGCCGCGACGAGAAGCGACCGTGGCCCTGTGTACATCGTCAGCAGCTCGATGACGTCTTCGACCTCTTCCGGCTCCAGCAGTGCGCGCTCGAGCGCCTCACGCTGTTCCGGCCGAGCTGCCTCGCCGAGCAGGAGGCCGCGGATGTCTCGCCCGAGCGCGTACGCGACGTAGACGAGGAGCAGCCCGATCAGGACGGCCGCGCCGGCGTCCCACGTCTCGCTTCCCGTCAGCTGCTGGAGAGCGAGGGCCACGAACGCCACGAGGATGCCCGCCACCGCGACGGCGTCCTCCGAGAACACCATCTTGGTCGTCGGCTCCTTGCTGACGCGGACGAACTCGACGAGGCCCAGGCCGGCTTCTCGCGCGCCGGTACGCGTCTGCTTGAACGCACGCGCGAACGACGATCCCTCCGACACGAGCGCGACGGCGAGCACGGCGTACGCGATCCACACCCGGCCGCCGCTCCCGCTGCCGAGGATGTCACGTCCCGTGAGGCGCAGCACGCCGTCGCCGATCGAGAAGATCGCGCCCGCGAGGAAGATGATCACGGCGACGAGGAACGTCCAGAAGAAGCGCTCCTTGCCATAGCCGAAGGGATGTTCCTCGTCGGGCTGCCGCTCGCCTAGCCGGAGCGAGACGAGGAGGAGCACCTGGTCGACGGTGTCGGCGATCGAGTGCGCAGTCTCGGCGAGCATCGCCGAGGAGCCGGTGACGAGACCGCCCACTCCCTTGGCAACGGCGATCACGAAGTTCGCCGCAAGCGCAATCAGGACGGTGCGTCTCTCGCCGTGCATTTCACGGCCATGCCCGTACGATGCGCTCGCCATGCTGATCGTGGGCAACTGGAAGATGTTCCGCGGGCCCGATCCAGGGGCTCTCGTCGGGTTCGACGCCGTGGTCTGTCCGCCGTTCACCCGGCTGCGCGACTGCGTCGACGCAGGCCTGACGACGTACGCCCAGAACGTGCACTGGGAGAAGGAAGGCGCCTACACGGGCGAGATCTCCGCGCCGCTGCTCCTCGAGCTCGGCGTCGCCGGCTCACTCGTCGGCCACTCCGAGCGGCGGCAGTACTTCGGCGAGACCGACGCGACCGTCGCCGGTCGGGCGAAGGCGGCGCTCGCCGCGGGTCTGCGCGTGATCGCCTGCGTCGGGGAGACGCACGAGCAACGCGAGGCGGGGGAGACGGAGGACGTCCTCCGCCGCCAGCTGTCGGTGCTCGAGCCGCATCCGGGCCTGGTGCTCGCATACGAGCCGGTCTGGGCCATCGGTACCGGGCTCACCGCGACGCCGGAACTGGCGCAGGACACGCACGCCTTCATCAAGTCCCTCCTCGACGCGCCGGTGCTCTACGGCGGCTCGGTCAAGCCTGACAATGCCGGCACGCTGCTCGCCCAGCCCGACATCGACGGCGCACTCGTCGGCGGCGCGTCGCTCGAGGTCGACTCCTTCAAGGCGATATGCGAGACGGCGGCACGTATCCCCTCGTAGCCCTGGTCATCCTCGACGGCTGGGGGATCGCGCCGCCCGGTCCGGGCAACGCGATCGAGCTCGCCGACACGCCGGTCTTCGACCGCCTCTGGCGCGACTTCCCGCATGCACAGCTCGCGGCGTCGGGCAAGGCCGTGGGCCTGCCCGAGGGCCAGATGGGCAACTCCGAGGTGGGGCACCTGACGATCGGCTCTGGTCGGATCCTCCTCCAGGACCTCGTGCGCGTGAACACGGCGATCGAGACCGGCGAGCTGTTCGAGAACGAGACGCTGCGCGGCGCCTTCGAGCGAGGCGAGAACGTCCATCTGCTCGGGCTCGTCTCGCAAGGCGGCGTCCATTCGCACATCGACCACCTCGAGGCGCTGCTGACCTTCGCGCCGGAGAAGACCTGGATCCACGCGTTCACCGACGGGCGCGACGTGTCGCCGCACTCGGCGGTGCACGACCTGGCCGAGCTGCCCGTCGACCGCATCGCCACGGTGGCCGGCCGCTACTACGCGATGGACCGGGACAAGCGTTGGGACCGCACCGAGCGCGCGCTGCGCGCGATCGTGAACGGCGACGGCGAGCACGCGGACGATCCCATCGCGGCAGTGCACGCGAGCTACGACCGCGGGACCACGGACGAGTTCATAGAGCCCGTGGTCATCGACGGCCGGCCGCGGCTCGATCCCGAGCACGACACGGCGATCTTCTTCAACTTCCGGCCCGATCGCACGCGGCAGCTCTCGGAGAAACTCGGGGAGCTCGGCGTCGACCTGACGACGATGACCCGTTACCGCGACGACTTCGACTTCCCCGTCGTCTTCCCGGAGCACGTCGTCGAGAACACGCTCGCCGAGGTGCTCTCGACGCACGGCATCCGCCAGCTCCACTCGGCGGAGACCGAGAAGTACGCGCACGTCACGTACTTCCTCGACGGAGGCCGCGAGGAGCCGTTCGCCGCCGAGGAGCGGATCCTCGTCGACTCGCCGCGCGACGTGCCGAGCTACGACCACCAGCCTCAGATGTCTGCGCCCGAGGTCGCGGCGCGTGTCGTGCAGGCGATCGAGGGGGACGGCTACGGCTTTGTCGTGGTCAACTTCGCGAACCCGGACATGGTGGGCCACACGGGCGTAATCCCGGCCGTCGTGCAAGCCGTGGAGACGGCAGACGAGTGCCTCGGGCGCGTAGTGGATGCGGTCGAGCGCGCCGGTGGCGTCTCGCTCGTGATCGCCGACCACGGCAACGCCGAGAGCCTCCTGCAGGAGGACGGCAGCCCTTACACAGCCCATACAACTAACCCGGTACCGGTGATCCTGACGGCTTCGGAAGCCCGTTTGCGCGATGGCGAGCTTTCCGACGTCGCCCCGACGGTTCTGGCCCTCCTTGGCCTAGATGAGTCATCTGAGATGACTGGTGGAAATCTCGTACAAATCCCGTGAATTTTCGGTCTATACTGCCGCCACCTTGTCGCTGCCCCAGCCTGACCACGGCGTCCTGCGGAAGGCGCAGCGGGGCGATGAACGAGCTTTCTCGATCATCGTCCGCGCCTACCAGATTCCGGTCTACAACTACGTTCTCCGCATGGTCGGCGACCGCTCTCTCGCCGAGGATCTGACGCAGGAGGTCTTCCTCCGGGTCTACCAGGGGCTGCCGCGTTTCTCGCTCCGCTCGAAGTTCACGACCTGGATGTTCCAGGTGACGAAGAACCGCGTTCTCGACGAGCTGCGGGCCACGGAGCGGCGGCCGCGGGCGGTGGTCGATCTCGACGACATCCCGCCGCTCGAGGTGGTCGACGCGCCATTCGAGCGGCTCGAGGCGATCGACGCCGTCTGGCGCGCGGTCGAGCGGCTCAACGTCGA
>Ga0308174_10000934_pt1 | contig 12950 bp, 10 predicted proteins | sample PhyPR2_FD_203894 | JGI IMG/M metagenome (GOLD analysis project Ga0308174, IMG submission 203894) | Soil microbial communities from UC Gill Tract Community Farm, Albany, California, United States - DLSLS.P.R2 | ecosystem: Environmental > Terrestrial > Soil > Agricultural land | place: USA...
TGGCCAGTTGTTGCCGCGCGAACGGGTGGCGCTGGTGCTCGATGCCGGCGCGCCGTTCCTGGAGCTGTCGACGCTGGCCGGCTACATGTTCGATGTCCCTGACGCCGCGAAGAGCGTTCCGGGCGGCGGCGTCGTTGCCGGCATCGGCTTCGTCTCAGGTATCCGCTGCATGGTCTCGGCCAGCGATTCCGGCATCGATGCCGGAGCGCTGCAGCCCTACGGGATCGACAAGACCTTGCGGGTGCAGGAACTCGCCTTGGAGAACCGGCTGCCTTACGTCCAGCTGGTCGAAAGCGCAGGCGCCAATTTGCTGCGCTACCGGGTCGAGGATTTCGTCCGCGGCGGCAACATCTTCCGCAACCTGGCGCGGCTATCGGCCGCGGGCCTGCCGGTGGTGACGGTGACGCACGGCTCGTCAACCGCCGGCGGCGCCTATCAGACCGGCCTCTCCGATTACATCGTGATGGTACGCGGCCGTACAAGAGCCTTTCTCGCGGGGCCGCCGCTGCTGAAGGCTGCAACGGGTGAGATCGCGACCGAGGAAGAACTCGGCGGCGCCGAGATGCACACCTCGATCTCTGGGCTCGGCGATTATCTCGCCGAGGACGATCGCGATGCGCTGCGCATCGCGCGTGAGATCATGGCGGCGCTGCCGTGGGATCGCCCGGCTGGCAAGCCACAATCGGTGATGCCGCCGCGCTACGACCAGGAGGAATTGCTCGGCATCATGGCGATGGACCACAAGCGTCCAGTCGACATGCGCCAGGTGATCGCGCGCATCGTCGACGATTCGGACTTTGTCGAGATGGCGCCGAATTACGGTCCGGCGACCGTGTGCGGCCATGCCCGCATCGACAGCCAGGCGATAGGCATCATCACCAACAACGGTCCGCTCGATCCGGCCGGCGCCAACAAGGCCACCCACTTCATCCAGGCCTGCTGCCAGACCGGAACGCCGATCCTCTATCTCAACAACACCACGGGCTACATCGTCGGCCGTGCCTATGAGGAAGGCGGCATGATCAAGCACGGCTCGAAGATGATCCAGGCGGTGACGTCTGCCACGGTGCCGCAGATCACGATCTATTGCGGCGCGTCGTTTGGCGCCGGCAATTACGGCATGTGCGGCCGCGGCTTCCATCCGCGCTTCTGCTTCTCCTGGCCGAATGCCAAGACGGCGGTGATGGGCGGGGAGCAGGCGGCCGAGACCATGGCGATCGTCACCGAGGCGGCAGCCGTGCGGCGCGGCAGGCCGGTCGAGAAGGAGCGGTTGAACGCACTGAAGGCAGAGATCATTGAGGTGTTCGAGGGCCAGATGGACGTGTTCGCGACCTCGGCGCGTCTGCTCGATGACGGCGTGATCGATCCGCGCGATACCCGCGCGGTGCTGTCGGAAGTCCTGTCGATCGTCCGCGAGGCAGATACGCGCACGCCGCAGCGCATGCAGTTTGCGGTGGCGCGGCCATGAGCGCAGGAAACGCGACGACATTGCGCACGCCGTTCTTCAAGCTGCTGATCGCCAATCGCGGCGAGATCGCGCTGCGCATCATACGCACGGCGCGCCGACTCGGCGTCGGCATCGTCGCGGTCTATTCCGACGCCGACCGCGATGCGCTGCATGTCCGGCAGGCGGACCAGGCGGTGCGTATCGGCGAGGCGCCCACGGCGCAGTCCTATCTGAACATCGCGGCGATCATCGCCGCGGCAAAGGCCACCGGCGCCGACGCGGTGCATCCCGGCTATGGCTTCCTCGCCGAGAACGCCGCGTTCGCATCGGCCTGCAGGGACGCGGGGCTTGTCTTCATCGGTCCCTCGGCCGAGGCGATCGATGAGATGGGCAACAAGGCCGGCGCCAAGGCAATCATGCGGCGCGCCGGCGTGCCCTGCATTCCCGGCTACCAAGGCGAGGATCAGAGCGACAGCGCGATGCTCGCCGAGGCCCGACAGCTCGGCTTTCCGGTGATGATCAAGGCCGTGGCCGGCGGCGGTGGCCGCGGCATGCGGCTGGTCGCGGACGCGGCGTCATTTCCAGGCATGCTGCGCAGCGCGCGCTCGGAAGCATCCGCCGCGTTCGGCGACGACACGGTGATTTTGGAAAGGGCGATCGAAAACCCCCGCCATATCGAGATCCAGGTGTTCGGCGATCGTCATGGCAACGCCATCCATCTCGGCGAACGCGACTGCTCGGTGCAGCGGCGACATCAGAAGCTGATCGAGGAGGCGCCATCTCCGGCCGTGACGCCGGAGTTGCGCGCGAAGATGGGCGCGGTGGCCGTGCAGGCGGTGAAGGCGCTGCGCTACGAAGGCGCCGGCACGCTCGAATTCCTGCTCGACACTGGCGGCCAGTTCTACTTCATGGAGATGAATACGCGGCTGCAGGTCGAGCATCCGGTCACCGAGGCGATCACCGGGCTCGATTTGGTCGAGCTGCAGCTTCGCGTCGCCGCGGGCGAGCCGCTGCCGCTGCGGCAGCACGACGTGACGTTCACCGGACATGCGATCGAGGTGCGGCTGTGTGCGGAGGATGCCGCGCAAGGCTTCATGCCGCGCTCCGGCCGGATGTCGCGCTGGGAGATGCCGGAAGGCCTGCGCGTCGAGCACGCGCTGCAATCGGGCGCGGAGATTCCACCTTACTACGATTCGATGATCGCCAAGCTGGTCAGTTTTGGTGCGACGCGCGAAGAGGCGCTGATACGGTTGATCTGCGGACTGGAGCAGGCCACAGCATTCGGCGTCGCGACCAATCGATCGTTCCTGATCTCCTGCCTGCGCCACGGCGCGTTCGCCCGGGGACAGGCGACGACCGCCTTCATCGCGACGCATCGCGATGAGCTCTTTGCGCAGCACACAACGGCGCCCAACGACATTGCGCTGGCCGCGCTGTTGCTGCACCTCAGCCAGCCGCATGCGCCGCGATGGCGCGGCGGCCGCTCGCTGGCGCCAGGCTTTCCGGCGCCGTTGCGCTTCCAGCTCGGCGATGCGTTGCATGAATGCGACGTGGTGCGCGACCGCGCCGGCGACTATGTCGTCGGCAGCAATGGCGACGCGCAGCGCTTCACGCTCGATGAGCTCGGCGGCGGCGCCGTCCGTTTCCGTCATGGCGAGGTCTTGGAGACCGTCCGATTTGATCGCGCCGGCGATCAGCTCTGGCTGCAGCGCCGCGGCGTGACGCTTGTGGTGCGCGATCTGACCTGGGCGCCGCCGGAAGCGCGAGCCGGCTCGAGCGGCGACGGCAAGGTCCGCGCCGCGCTCAGTGGCCGCATCGTTTCTGTTCTGGTGAAGCCGGGCGAGCGCGTCGCTCTGGGCCAGCCGGTGCTGACGCTGGAGGCGATGAAGATGGAGCATGTGCACACCGCGGGCATGGCCGGCACGGTATCCGCGGTCGCGGTCGCCGAAGGCGAGCAGGTGACCACCGGGCGGATCGTGATCGAGATCGCGCCGGGGTGAAGCGAGCGCTCAGGCGTTCGGCATCTGCCGTTTCAACTCGGCAACCAGCCGTGCGGTCTGGAACGGTTTCGACAGTAGCGGCGCGGTGGCGAATTCGCGCGGGCACTGGTCGATCGAATAGCCGGTGACGGCGATGAACGGAACGTGCGCTGCGGCGAGTGTGCGCGCGATCGGCGCCGACGTCTCGCGCCCGAGATTAACGTCGAGGATGGCGACGTCGCAGCCACGATCCTGAAACAATGCGAGCGCCTTGGCGACGGTCGGTGCCACGCCGACGATCGCGAAGCCATGCGCTTCGAGCTCGACCGCAAGATCGAAGCCGATCAGCGGATCATCCTCGACGATCAGGATACGCGGGCTCGCAACGTCAGCCATTGCCTCGACCGCGTGTGATCCGCCCGATTGGACAGGCGAGGTGCCAGCGCAATCCGGACAATGGGAACAGGACGTCGACCGTGCCGTCCAGGCTGAGCCGTACCATGTCTGAAATCACCTTGCTGCCAAAGCCGCGGCGTTTCGGCGGCGCGACTTGCGGGCCGTCCTGCTCGATCCAGTGCATGGTGAAGCTCAAATCGTCGCGCGTCCAGCCAATATCGACCCGGCCCTCATGGTTGGCAAGCGCGCCAAATTTAGCCGCATTGGTCGCAAGCTCATGGATCGCCATGCCGATGGCCTGTGCGGACTCTGGCGTCAGCTCGATGGACGGCCCTTCGATCCGGATGCGATTGCCGATCGCGTCGCCGAAGCTGCGCAGTTGCGAGCGGATGAGATCGGCGAGCGGGATGAAGCGCCAGCCATTCTGGATCAGCAGGTCCTGATTGCCTGCCAGCGCCTGCAGCCGCTCCAGGAAACGGTCGAGATCGAGCTGGTGGCCTTGCCGTGTCATCTGGCGTGCGATCGCCTGTACCAGCGACAGCAGGTTCTTGCTGCGATGGTTAACCTCGGCGAGCAGCGTGTGCAGCTGGTCCCGGGTCTGCCGTTTGTCGGTGATGTCGCGGACGATCTTGGAGGCACCGACAATACGTCCCGAAGCATCGCGGACCGGAGAGACCGTGACCGCCACGTCGATCAGCGTCCCGTCGTTGCGGATGCGCACCGTCTCGAAATTATCGATGATATCGCCGGCCAGGACGGTCGCCAGAATGCGGTCTTCCTCCGCCTGCCGGTCGGCCGGGATGATCCTACGGATCGAGGTGTTCAGCATGTCGGCTTCGGTAAAGCCGAGGATGCGTTCAGCGCTCTTGTTCCAGCTCGTGATGATGCCGTCCAATGTCTTGCTGACCACGCCGTCAGTCGTGGAGGTGATGATGGCTGCCAGCATTGCAGCGCCGCGCTCGGCCTGCTTCTTCTCGCCGATGTCGCGGATCACGCTGGAGACGCCGATCACGACATCGAAGGCGTCACGAATCGGTGAGAGCGTGATTGCGACCTCGATCGGCCGGCCGTCTGCCATCAAACGCACGGTCTCGTAGTTCTCGATAGAGGCGCCGGAGGCCGCGCGGCCAAGAGTTGTTTGCTCCTCGTTCCACAACTCGCCGGGAACGATCTCCAGGACGGACTGTCCGATCATTTCCTGGGATGTACGTCCAAACAGACGCTCGCAGGCCGCGTTCCAGCTTCTGATCGTGCCATCCCGCGTGGTGCCGAGGATCGCGTCGGCGGACGAGGCGACGATCGCGGCGAGATAGGTCGATGAGCTCAGGGGTTCGGGCATCGCAGGAGGGGCGCCGGGCTGTCCGTGCACGTGGCGGGCTCCTTGGTACGAACGGATCGGAGCGGATTGTGCCGGTGGCCACTAACCGCCAAAACCTGGAAAACTCAAGACGGCATCCGCCCGGCCGAAGCCGGGCAGCGCGAATGTGAGATCGGGGCTGCCGACGAGCGGCGGCTTCTTGCTGGTGGTGTGCGGACGCAAAAAGACATCACGCTGGACCGCAACCCGGCGAGTGGTTGCGAAACGCACAAAGTGCGAATTGGTTCCCGCCCGGTCCGCAAAAAAGGCCGTCTTGCGCCGGTGTGTCCCAGCGGGCACGATTCGATGGAATCTGTGGGCGGAGGATTTGGAAGGAAAATCGAGTCCTTCTCCACCCCGTGCTGGAGAGCACGTCATGCAAAAACAGTTCAAGCAGACCACCTCATTGCAGGAGCGTCTTGCCCGCGAGGCGGAGCAGGCGCGGGCACGCGCGACTTCATTGCCGTCAGGCAAGGAGCGCGACGCGTTGCTGCGCATGGCGCGCCTGGCGGAGACCGCGTCTCGAATCGACGCCTGGCTGTCGTCACCGGGATTGCGGGCGCCGGAACAGCGGCGCGCCCGCGATCCGCAACGGCCCGAGAAACGTCACAGCCCGGCTCCATCATTGAGCAGGCAGGCGACTTGATGTTTCGGGCCGACATCGCGCAGCGCCGGCCGCTCTATCTTGCATTGGGCGAACGCAAACCTGCAGCGGGTATGGAAGGCGCAGCCCGTGGGCGGATCGACCGGGCTCGGAACGTCGCCATCGACCAGCGGCGCCGGACGCTTCTGCTTCGGGTCAGGCGACGGCACCGAGGCCAGCAGCGCTCTGGTGTAGGGATGCCGCGGGTTATGAAACAGCTCGTCCTTGTCAGCGATCTCGACGATGCGGCCGAGATACATCACCGCAACCCGGTGGCTGATATGGGCGACGACCGCGAGGTCGTGCGCGATGAACAAATAGGACAAGCCATGGCGGCGCTGCAGGTCGATCAACAGATTGATCACCTGGGCCTGGATCGAGACGTCGAGCGCCGACACCGGCTCGTCGCAGACGATCAGCCGCGGCGATAGTGCGAGGGCGCGGGCGATGCAGATGCGCTGGCGCTGGCCGCCGGAGAATTGATGCGGGAAGTTGCGCATCTGGTCCGGTCGCAGCCCCACCTGCTGGAACAGCTCCGCGATCCGCGCCTGCCGCTGTTCGCCGGCCGCGAGGCCGTGCACGGCAAGCGGCTCGCCGACGATGTCGCCGGCGCGCATGCGCGGGTTGAGCGAGGCGAACGGATCCTGGAATACGATCTGCATCTGTCGCCTGACCGGGCGCAGCTCGGACTTGCTGAGGCGGGTGATGTCGCTACCATCGATCGCGATCGCGCCCGAGGTCGGCTCGACCAGCCGCAGCACGCTGCGCGCCACCGTCGACTTGCCGCAGCCGGATTCGCCGACCAGCCCGAGTGTCTCGCCGGCGCCAAGCGAGAAGCTGACGCCGTCGACCGCATGCACGGTGCCGACGCGCCGGCGCAGCACGCCGCTGCGGACCGGGTAATGTTTGACGAGGTCCTTGACCTCCAGCAGGGCGGGCTGCGCGTCGTTCACGAGGCCTCCGCAACCGTGCCGGCGCGCCAGCAGGCGGCCTGATGATCATGTCCAAAGCTCTGCAGCGGCGGGCTCTCGCTGCGGCAGCGATCGATCGCGAGCGGACAACGCGGCGCGAAGGCGCAGCCGGGCGGCAGCCGCACCAGCGACGGCACGGTGCCCGAAATCTCGGTCAGCCGCGCCTGCGTTTCGCCGGCCTGCGGCAGCCTGGGCATCGAGGCCATCAGGCCGCGCGTGTAGGGATGCAGCGGCTGTTCGAACAGCGTTTCCACGTCTGCTTCCTCGACCTTGCGGCCGGCATACATCACCACGACGCGCTGCGCGGTCTGCGCCACCACGCCGAGATCATGCGTGATCAGGATCAGCCCCATGCCGAGCTCCTGCTGCAGCTCCAGCATCAGATTGAGGATCTGCGCCTGGATGGTGACGTCGAGTGCCGTGGTCGGCTCGTCGGCGACCAGGAGCCCCGGACGGCAGGCCAGCGCCATCGCGATCATCGCGCGCTGGCGCATGCCGCCGGAGAGCTGATGCGGATAGTCCCGCGCGCGCCGTGCGGGCTCGGAGATGCGTACCAGCTTCAGCATCTCGACCGCGCGATCCCGGGCTTCGCGCGCCTGAACGTTGCGATGCAGTCGCACGGCTTCCGCGATCTGGTCGCCGATCCGGATCACCGGGTTGAGCGAGGTCATCGGCTCCTGGAAGATCATCGAGATCCGGTTGCCCCTGATGTCGCGCATCTCGGCTTCGCTGAGCGCGAGCAAATCGGTGCCGTCGAGCAACACCTGGCCGCCGATGATGCGCCCCGGCGGATCGGGTATGAGGCGCATGATCGACAGCGCGCTGACGCTCTTGCCGCAGCCGGATTCGCCAACGATCGCCAATGTCTCGCCGCGGCGAAGGCTGAACGAGACGTGGTCAACAGCCTTGAACAGGCCGGAGTTGGTGAAGAAGACCGTCTGCAGGTCTTTCACCTCGAGGACCGGCGTCTCCATGCGGGCTCCGTGCATCAGCCGCGCTGCCTTGGATCGAGAATGTCGCGCAACGCATCGCCGAACAGATTGGTGCCGAACACCGCGAGGCTGATGGCTACGCCTGGAAAGATCACCAGCCACGGCGCAACGCGGACGTATTCGGCGGCTGATTCGGAGAGCATGCGACCCCAGGACGGATAGGGCTCGGGAATGCCGAGGCCGAGGAAGGACAGCGCAGCTTCGGTCAGGATGGTCGAGCCAAGCTGTGCGGTGGCGAGCACGATCAGCGGCGCCAGCGTGTTCGGCAGGACATGGCGCAGCGCGATGCGCGTGTCGCTCATGCCGATCGATTTCGCGGCCTCGACGAAGGGCTGCTCGCGCAGCGCCAGCGTGTTGGCGCGCACCACGCGCGACACCACCGGGACCAGCGGGATTGCGATCGCGATGATCACGTTCGGCAGCGACGGCCCGAGCGCGGCGGTCATCACCAGCGCCAGAACCAGCAGCGGCAGCGCCTGCAGGATGTCGGTGATGCGCTGGAACACCAGATCGACCCAGCCGGAGAGATAGCCCGAAGCCAGGCCAATCATGATGCCGAAGATGCCGCCGAGCGTGGTCGAGCCGATCCCGACCGCCAGCGAGATGCGCGCGCCATGGATGATCCGGCTCCAGACGTCGCGGCCGAAGGAATCGGTGCCCATCCAGTGCCTGAAGTCGGGCCGCGCCAGCGCATGCGCGGAATCCACGGTCAGCGGATCGTAACGGCAGATCATATTGGCGAAAACAGCCGACAGCACGAACACCAGCATGATGCAAAGCCCGATCGTGCCGAGCAGATGCCGCCGCGCCATGAAGGACAGGAAGCGCAAGCCCTGGGCGCCGGCTCCGGCGCGTCTCAGCTCGCGATCGAGATTGATGGCGGTCATGCGGGCCTCATTCCGAATAGCGGACACGCGGGTCGAATACCGCGTAGAGCATGTCGACAATGAAATTCGCTGATACGACGACGACCGCGATGATCATCACCAGGTTTTGCACGATCGGATAGTCGCGCCAGCGGATCGCCTCGACCAGGAAGCGGGCGATGCCGGGAATGTTGAACACGGTCTCGGTGACGATGAGGCCGCCGATCAGGAACGCGGCCTCGATGCCGACCACGGTGATGACGGGCAGGATCGCGTTCTTCAGTGCGTGATGGAAGTTCACCGACGCATTGGAGGCCCCCTTGGCGCGCGCGGTGCGGATGTAGTCCTGGCGCAGCACCTCCAGCATTGAGGAGCGGGTGATTCGCATGGTCAGCGCCGAAGAGCGAAAGCCGACCGCCATCGACGGCAGGCAATAGGTCGAAAACATCTCGCCGAAGGTCTTCGGATCCGGATTGAAGATCGGAATGCTGTCGAACATCGCCACCGACGCCATGAGGATCAAAAGCCCGAGCCAGAACGACGGCAGCGACAGGCCACTCAGGCTGATCACGCGCAAGGCATAGTCGAGCCGCGTGCCCTGGTAGACGGCGCTCAGTACGCCGAGCGGAATCCCGATCGACGCGGAGAACAGCAGCGCGAAGGCGGCGAGCCGTGCCGTGATCGGAATCCGCGGCAGGATCTCCTGCAGCGCAGGCTTCTCCGAGACAAAGGAATAGCCGAGGTCGCCATGCAGCAGCCCGGCGATCCAATGCAGATATTGCACTACTATCGGCTGGTCGAGCCCGAGCTGGCGCTGCAGATCGGCCTTATCGGCGGGATCGACCATGCCGGCGGCGTCGAACAGGATATCGACGATGTTGCCGGGCACGACGCGCAGCAACACGAAGATGACGATCGAGATCCCGATCAGGGTCAGAAGCATCAGGGCGAGGCGGCGCACGATATAGGCAAACACCGGCTGCTCCCGATTTCCTTCAGTTCAACGCCTGCTGCTCAACGCCTGCTGCTCATTTGTCGAGCCACACGTTCTCGTAACGGTAGCCATTGTAGGAGCTGTTCGTCATGATGGTGATGCCCTTCACGTAAGGCTGCCAGCAGGTCCCCATGCGACTGTGGAAGATGATCGGGCGAGCGACATCCTCCTGCAGCTTCTTGTCGATCTCCCACACCAGCTTCTTGCGCTTCTCGGTGTCGGTCTCGGCGGACTGCTGGTCGAACAGCTTCTCGATGTCCTTGTTGCAGTAGTTGGTGTAATTGCGCTCCGAGCCGCAGGCATAGTTCTCGTAGAACGACTGATCGGGATCATCGACCGCATTTCCGGTCAAATTGAGCCCGAGTGCATAATCCTTGCGGGCGATCTTGGCGAACCAGTTGGCGGTCTCGACCACCTCGAGTTCGGCGTCGATATAGATGCTCTTGAGCTGGTCGATCAGGATCACGGCGGGATCGCGATAAACCGGAATATTGCGGGTCGAGACCTTGACCGCGAGATGCTTGTCGGGGCCGTAGCCCGCCTTTTGCATCAGCTTGCGCGCCTCCTCGCGGTTGGCGTTGACGTCAGGCCCGTAGCCGGGAATCTGCTCCAGCATCTCCTTCGGCATCGCCCACAACCCGGCCGGCGCCGGCTCCATGGTGCCGCCGATATCGGCTTGTCCCTCGAACATGATCGAGATGAACGCCTTGCGGTCGAGCGAGAGCGCCATGGCGCGGCGGATGTCGAGATTATCGAATGGCGGCGAGGAGGAGTTGACGATGATGTTGGTGTTGACGTTGGTCGGCTCGACCACGCAGACCGCGTTCGGCGCCTGCGATTTGACGTCCTTCAGCAGCGGGATCGACACTTCGGTCGGAAACGTCATGTCGAACTTGCCGGCGACGAACGCGAGGATGGCGGTCGAGCGGTTCGGAATGATGGTGAACTCGATGCCGTCCAGATGCGGCAGGCCCTTCTTCCAATAGTCGGGATTGCGCGTCAGCTTGATCGATTCGTTGGCCTTGAATTCCACGAATTTGAACGGACCGGTACCGATCGGATGCGTGCGCATCTCGGCCGGCGAGACGTGACAGGGGTAGATCGGCGTGTAACCGGAGGCGAGCAGCGCCAGCAGCGACGGCTGCGGCCGCTTTAGCTTGAAGGAGGCCTCGAAGTCGCCATTGGTCGTGACCTCGTTGACCTGCTCATACCAGGTCTTGCGCGGGTTCTGGCGCAACTTCTGCGGCGACTTGCCCATCAGCATGTCGAAGGTGCATTTGACATCGGCCGAGGTGAAGGGCTTGCCATCGTGCCATTTAACGCCCTGCCGCAGCTTGAAGGTCAGCGTGGTCTTGTCGTCGCTCCAGGCCCAGCTCTCCGCGAGCTCCGGGACGATGTCGCTCATGCTGTTCTGCGGGATATTCTGGTCGTAGATCACGAGGTTGTTGAAGACCGGCATGAACGGGATGTTGACCGAATAGGTCGCGCCTTCATGGATCGAGGCATTCGCAGGACTGTCGCGATGATAGATCCGGAAGATGCCGCCTTGCTTGGGTTCTTGCTTCGGTTCATCCGCGCGTGCGACCGCCGCGATCACGAGCAGCGACAGGACGGCAGCGGCGAACGCGCGTGCGTTCCGCATGGTTTCCTCCCCTCAAGCCGTCTCGCCTTGAATGGCTGATTGCTTCGGCTTGCATGCCAGGACGATACCCAGCGCATCGCGCGCAGGCAACCCGGTCGCCACCGGGAAATCTCGGCAATTGGGATGATGCCGGCTGTGTGCGCTGCAATCGCGGCAGTCGCGCGGCCCGGCTTTCCATGCGGTGGATGCGGTGTTGCAGCGCACGGCATGACCGGATGCGACTAAATGCCCGACTGCGCGACGCCACCGATCGCTTCGTGTTTCACGGATTGCTGTTCGCCTGCAGGTTGGCACTCGGCTCCTGCCAGCATTGTCGAAAGCGGCCAGATGAGCGAAACTGATTTATGGCGTAAAGCTCGTCAGAAACAAAAAGGCTGGGAGAGGCATATGAAATCGGGCTTGTTGGCTGTTGTCGCGGTCGGGGCGCTTGTGATGGCCGCGCCAGCGTCGGCTCAGGTCAAGATCGGCATTCTCAACGATCAATCCGGCGTCTACGCCGATTACGGCGGCAAATATTCGGTCGAGGCCGCCAAGATGGCGATCGAGGATTTCGGCGGCGAAGCGCTGGGCCAGAAGGTCGAGCTGGTCACGGCCGACCACCAGAACAAGCCCGACCTTGCGGTCTCGATCGCGCGGCGCTGGTATGACACTGAAAACGTCGACATGATCACCGAGCTGACGACGTCCTCGGTCGCGCTCGCCGTGCAGCAGCTGTCGGCCGAAAAGAAGAAGATCGACATCGTGGTCGGCGCTGCGAGCTCGCGCATTACCGGCGATGCCTGCACGCCCTACGGCTTCCACTGGGCGTTCGATACCCATGCGCTCGCGGTCGGCACTGGCGGTGCGCTGGTCAAGGCGGGCGGCGACAGCTGGTTCTTCCTGACCGCCGATTACGCCTTCGGCTATTCGCTGGAAAAGGACACCAGCGACATCGTCACCGCCAATGGCGGCAAGGTGGTCGGCTCGGTGCGGATTCCACTGAACTCGTCGGACTTCTCGTCATTCCTGCTGCAGGCGCAGAGCTCGAAAGCCAAGATCATCGGCCTCGCCAATGCCGGCCTCGACACCACAAATTCGATCAAGCAGGCGGCCGAATTCGGCATCGTCAAGGGCGGCCAGAAGCTCGCCGGTCTCTTGATGACGCTCGCCGAGGTCAATGGCCTTGGCCTAGAGGCGGCGCAAGGGCTGGTCCTCACCGAGGGCTTCTACTGGGATCACGATGACAAGGCGCGCGCCTTCTCCGAGCGTTTCTTCAAGCGGACCGGCCGGATGCCGAGCATGATCCATGCCGGCACCTATTCGGCGACGCTGTCCTATCTGAAGGCGGTGAAGGCCGCCGGCACCAAGGATTCGGACGCCGTGGCGAAGAAGCTCAAGGAGCTGCCGGTCGACGACGCGTTCGCGAAAGGTAAGGTGCTGGAGAATGGCCGCATGGTCCACGACATGTATCTGTTCGAGGTTAAGTCGCCAGCCGAGTCGAAGAAGCCGTGGGACTATTACAAGCTGCTCGCAACCGTCCCCGGCGACAAGGCCTTCTTCACCGCCAAGGAAAGCGGCTGCCCGCTGACGAAGTGAGGGTGGTTGCTTCCGCGCAGCAATCCGCTGGTTGCTAACAGCAATGTCATCGCCCGCGCAAGCGGGCGATCCAGTATTCCGAGAGAGC
>Ga0308174_10000937_pt1 | contig 12933 bp, 13 predicted proteins | sample PhyPR2_FD_203894 | JGI IMG/M metagenome (GOLD analysis project Ga0308174, IMG submission 203894) | Soil microbial communities from UC Gill Tract Community Farm, Albany, California, United States - DLSLS.P.R2 | ecosystem: Environmental > Terrestrial > Soil > Agricultural land | place: USA...
TGCGCCAGCGAGAAGAGCGTCGCCGTGACGAGCGCCGCGACGACCGCGCCGGCCCGCTCGGCCCGGAACCAGCCGGCGACCGCCTGGCTGAGGTAGCCCCGGAACACGTACTCCTCGGCCGCCGACTGCAGGGGGGTGGTGAGCAGGACCACCACCAGCAGCCAGCCGAAGGAGCGCACCGGCCCGGCGACCGGATCGCCGGCGACGATCCCGACGGCGGCCGTACCGGCGATCGCCGCACCCATCGTCGCCACGGCCCGCATCGTGAACGGCAGGAACAGGCGCCGGCGCAGCCGGGCGAGGACCGACGACGACCAGCCGATCCGCATGCCGTGCGCGACCGCCCACACCATCCAGACGCACGGAATCGCGACGATCAGCGACACGTCGACGAACAGCAGGATCCATGGGTCGGTCAGATCGGTCACCCCGAGATCGGGCAGACCGCCGAGGTCCGCCCCCGCGGCGACGAAACCGAGCAGCCCCACGATCGCGGCGATCACGTTCAGCACCAGGTAGACCGCACCGAACAGCAGCAGCCCCAGCACCGGACGCCACCAGGCCCAGTCACGGGCACGCATCGCCAGCAGGAACGGCTGCGGCACGTCATGCGGTGGCGTGCCCGGCGGCGGCGCCCAGCGCACCGCCGGCGGCGGGGCCGGGTACCAGCCGGGCGGAGCGGGCGGATACCAGCCGGGATGAGACGGCGGGAACCAGCCGGAGGGCGGCTGCGGGAACCAGCCGGGTGGCGGCGGCCGCCACCCGGCGGGCGGTCGGGTCGGCGGTGGCCCGGTGTAGGGCTCCTCGCCGGACACGGTCATCCCGCCGCGGACGCGGCCACCGCGCGGGCGGCCTCGAGGCGGGCCAGGGTGCGCTCCCGGCCGAGCAGCTCGATCGACTCGTACAGCGGCGGGGAGACCGTGCGGCCGCTGACGGCGACCCGCACCGGCCCGAAGGCCTGCCGCGGCTTGCGGCCGAGGCCCTCGACGAGCGCCGTCTTCAGCGCCTCCTCGATCGCGCCGGTCGACCAGTCGGCGAGGCCGTTCAGCGCCGCCACGGTCGCGTCCAGCACCTCCACCGCGTCGGCGCCGGCCAGCTGCTTCTCGGCGGCCGCCGGGTCGATCTCGATCTCGTCGACGAACAGGAAGGCGAGCAGCCCGACCGCCTCCGACAGCACGATCATGCGTTCCTGGGCCAGCGGCGCGATGGCCCGGAGCACCCGGTCCTGCTCCGCCGTGGGCGGCTCGCCGACCAACCCGGCCGCGGCCAGGTACGGCACGACCCGCTCGACGAACTCGCCGACCGGCAGCGCGCGCAGGTGGGTGGCGTTGATCGCCTCGGCCTTCTTCAGGTCGAACCGGGCCGGGTTCGCGCTGACCCGCGTGATGTCGAAGGCCTCGACCATCTCCGCCGGGGAGAAGATGTCGCGGTCCTCGGCGATCGACCAGCCGAGCAGCGCGAGGTAGTTGACCAGGCCCTCGGGCAGGAAGCCGCGGTCGCGGTAGATGTCGAGGTTCGACGTCGGGTCGCGCTTCGAGAGCTTCCGGGTGCCCTCGCCGGTGACCAGCGGAAGGTGCCCGAACCGCGGCGTGCCGGAGGCGACACCGATGTCGGTCAGCGCCGCGTAGAGCGCCAGCTGTCGCGGGGTCGAGGGCAGCAGGTCCTCACCGCGCAGCACATCGGTGATGCCCATCAGCGCGTCGTCGACCGGGTTGACGAACGGGTACAGCGGCACGCCGTTGCCGCGCACCAGCACGAAGTCGGGCACGGCGCCGGCGGCGAAGCGCACCTCCCCGCGCACCAGGTCGGTCCAGACGAGGTCCTCGTCGGGCATCCGGAGGCGCAACACGGGCTGCCGGCCCTCGGCGCGGAAGGCGTCCTTCTCCGCCTCGGTGAGGTGCCGGTCGTGGTTGTCGTAACCGAGCTTCGGGTCCTGCCCTGCGGCCAGGCGGCGTGCGTCGACCTCCTCGTTGGTGGAGAAGGACTCGTACGCATGCCCGGCGGCCAGCAGCTTCGCGGCGACGTCGGCGTAGATCCCGTGCCGCTCCGACTGCCGGTAGGGGCCGTTCGGGCCGCCGACCTCGGGGCCCTCGTCCCAGTCCAGCCCGAGCCAGCGCAGGCTGTCGAGCAGGTGCCGGTAGGACTCCTCGGAGTCGCGGGCGGCGTCGGTGTCCTCGATGCGGAACACGAAGGTGCCACCGGTGTGCCGGGCGTGCGCCCAGTTGAACAGCGCCGTCCGGATCAGACCGACGTGCACCAGGCCGGTCGGCGACGGGCAGAAGCGGGTGCGCACGGGGCCGGGCACGGGCGTCGGCGCGGTCATCGGGAGGTTCCCGCCGTCGAGACGGCGTCGGCGTCGGTGACGCTGTTGGACAGCGTCCCGAGGCCCTGGATGGTCACGTCGACGCGCTGGCCGGCCTGGATCGGGCCGACACCCGAGGGGGTGCCGGTGAGCACCACGTCACCGGGCAGCAGGGTCATGACCTGGGAGATGTAGGAGATCAGCGTCGGCACATCGAAGATCAGCTGGCTGGTGCGGCCCTGCTGACGCGGCTGACCGTCGACCGTGCAGGTGACCTCGAGGTCGGCCGGGTCGAGCCCGACGCCGGCGAGGTCGGTCTCGATCCACGGACCGATCGGGCAGAAGGAGTCGAAGCCCTTCGCGCGGGTCCACTGCCCGTCGCTCTTCTGCATGTCCCGCTCGGTCACGTCGTTGCCGATCGTGTAGCCGAAGATGCTCGCCGCGGCCTGCTGCGGCGTGACGTGCCGGGCGCCGCGCGCACCGATGACGACGGCCAGCTCCGCCTCGTGGTGGACGTTGGTGCTGCCCGCCGGGATGCGGATCGCGTCACCCGGGCCGATCACCGACGTCGACGGCTTGAGGAACAGCAGCGGCTCCTTGGGCGCGTCGCCGGTGTTCATCTCGGCGACGTGCGCGGCGTAGTTCTTGCCGACGCAGACGACCTTGCTGGGCAGGATCGGCGAGAGCAGCCGCACGTCGGCCTGCGCGAAGCGGGCGCCGGTGAAGGAGATCTGGCCGAACGGGTGGCCCTCGATCTGGGCGACCTGACCGTCGCCGTCGAGAACGCCGAAGGACATGCCCTGAGGGGAAGCGAAACGAACGATGCGCACGTCGCCGAGGTTAGTCGCCGGGTGGGATACGCCCGACCGCCCTACCGTCGGTGCCATGGCCTGCCGCTTCAGCGAACTCGTCGTCGACAGCCGGGACCCCGAGAGGCTGGCCTCGTTCTGGGCCGCCGTCCTGGACTACGTCGTCCTCGGGCGGGAGGAGGACGGATCGGTCGAGATCGGTCAGCCGTCCGGTTTCGGCGGAGCGGCGCCGACCCTGATCTTCTCGCCGACCGAGTCCCCGACGCCGGGCAAACCCCGGCTGCACCTCGACGTCAACGCCACCGACCGGGACCAGGACGCCGAGCTGCGCCGGCTGCTCGACCTGGGGGCGGTTCGGGCGGACGTCGGGCAGAGCGGCGACGAGGGCTGGCACGTGCTGGCCGATCCGGAGGGCAATCCGTTCTGCCTGCTGCGCCGACGCCTCGCGCCGCTCTGACCCGACGGTCCTGCTACTTGCCGCGGAGGCCGATCGCGTTGCCGTCGGTGTCCTCGAGCACGCACACCCGCGCGCCCGGGGCCACCTCGCGCGGGGCGGACCGCTCGGTCGCGCCGGCGGCCAGCAGGCCGTCGCGGGCGCCGTCCAGGTCGTCGACGTCGACGAACGCGACCGGGCCCTTGCCGTCGCCGTGCGGGTTGAGGCTCACCTCGAAGCCGTCGGCGGAGAACCCGACGTAGTAGGGCTGGTCGGTGTGCGGGGCGCCCAGGAGCGCCGAGTAGATCGCCTTGGCGGCGTTCAGGTCGGTCACCGGAACCACCACGCTACGGATCGCAGGCATTCTCTTGTTCCTCTCAGTTCGGGGTTGACGTGGAGCTGACGGATCGAGCGGGCGGAAGGTGACGTCAGTCGGCGTTCGGGTGCCGCAGGACGGCGTAGGTGAGCGCGTCGACCAGGGCGTGCCACGAGGCCTCGACGATGTTCCCGTGCACCCCGACGGTGGTCCACTCCCCCACGCCGTCGGTGGTGTCGATGAGCACCCGGGTGGTGGCGCTGGTGCCGCCCTTCCAGCCCAGGATGCGGACCTTGTAGTCGGCCAGCGCGACGTCGGCGAGCTGCGGGTACCGGCCGACCAGCGCCCGGCGCAGCGCGTTGTCGAGAGCGTTGACCGGGCCGTTGCCCTCCGCCGTGGTGATCGTGCGCTCACCGTCGACGTGCACCTTGACCGTCGCCTCGCTGACCACCACGCCGTTGCCCCAGTGCTCGACCGAGGTGCGGTAGCTCTCCAGCTCGAACAGCGGCGCGGGCGCGTCGGGCAGCTGCGCGCGTAGCAGCAGCTCGAAGGACGCGTCGGCGGCCTCGAACGACCATCCGTCGGCCTCGAGCACCTTCACCTGGTCGACGACCCGCCCGATCGCGTCGCCCTGGCCGGCGAGGTCGACTCCGAGCTCACGCCCCTTGAGCTCGACCGAGGCCCGGCCGGCCATCTCGGTGACCAGGATGCGCATGTCGTTGCCGACGACGGCCGGGTCGAGGTGGTTGTAGAGCTCCGGGCTGACCTTGATGGCGCTGGCGTGCAGCCCGGCCTTGTGGGCGAAGGCCGACGCCCCGACGAACGGCTGGTGGTCGTCGGGCGCGATGTTGGCCAGCTCGGCGATGGCGTGGCTGACCCGCTGCAGCTCCGGCAGGCACGCGGCCGGCACGACCGGGAGCCCCATCTTCGTGACCAGGTTGCCGATCAGCGCGAACGTGTCGGCATTGCCCGCCCGCTCGCCGTAACCGTTCGCGGTGCCCTGGACGTGGGTGACGCCGGCCTCGACGGCGGCCAGCGAGTTGGCCACCGCGCAACCGGTGTCGTCCTGGCAATGGATGCCGAGCTTGCCGGTGGTGCGGGCACGCACGTCGGCGACCACGCGGCCGATCCCCATCGGCAGCATGCCGCCGTTGGTGTCGCACAGGACGCCGACCTCGGCGCCGGCGGCGAAGGCCGCCCCGAGCACCTGGACGCCGTAGTCGGGGTCGTGGGCGTACCCGTCGAAGAAGTGCTCGCAGTCGAGGAACACCCGGCGGCCGTGTCCCACGAAGAAGGCGACGGTGTCGGCCACCATCGCGAGGTTCTCCTCCAGCGTCGTCCGCAGCGCCTCGCGGACGTGGCGGACGTCGGACTTGGCGACCAGGCACACGACCGGGGTCTGCGCGTCGAGGAGGGCCCGCACCTGGGCGTCGTCCTCCACCCGGACGCCGGCCTTGCGGGTGGCGCCGAAGGCGACCAGCTGCGCGTGCCGGAGCTTGAGCTCGGTGCGGGCGCGGGCGAAGAACTCGGTGTCCTTCGGCAGGGCGCCCGGCCAGCCGCCCTCGATGAAGCCCACACCGATCTCGTCGAGCAGCCGGGCCACGGCCAGCTTGTCGGCGACGGAGTAGCTCACGCCCTCGCGCTGGGCGCCGTCGCGGAGGGTGGTGTCGAAGACGTGGAAGTCGAGGTCGGTGGTCACGACGTGCTCCTGAGTGGTGATCGGCTGCCGGTTCCCGGAAAACAAAAAGACCCCCCGGATACGGGAGGTCTGCGCGCAGTCGGGAACGGACTGCGCGCTAGGCGATAATGATCGTGTCGATGGCGAACATCGCCCTCAGTGAACCATGTCGCGCTGTCGCCGGGGAGTACGGGACCGCGCGCGGCGGCCCGCGCCGACGTCAGCCGCCGGCCAGCGCCGCCAGCCGGTCACCCACGTCGCTGGTGCGCACCGGCCCCTTCGGGTCACGGGTGGACAGGTCGAAGGCCACCGCGGCGTTGACCTTCCTCGCCTGGTCGGTGCGGCCCAGGTGCTCGAGCAGCAGGCCCACCGAGAGCACCGCCGCCGTCGGGTCGGCGACGCCGGTGCCGGCGATGTCGGGCGCGGAGCCGTGCACCGGCTCGAACATGCTCGGGTTGGTGCCCGACGCGTCGAGGTTGCCGCTGGCAGCCAGCCCGATCCCGCCGGTCACCGCCGCGGCGATGTCGGTGACGATGTCGCCGAAGAGGTTGTCGGTGACGATCACGTCGTACCGGCTCGGGTCGGTGATGAAGAACATCGAGGCCGCGTCGACGTGCTGGTAGGCGACGGTCACCTCGGGGAACTCCGCGGCCACCTCCTCCACCGTGCGCGACCAGAGACCGCCGGCGTGCGTGAGCACGTTGGTCTTGTGGATGAGCGTGAGGTGCTTGCGCGGCCGGCCCACCGCCCGCTCGAAGGCGTACCGCACGACCCGCTCCACGCCGAACGCGGTGTTGAGGCTGACCTCGGTGGCGACCTCGTGCGGGGTGTCCTTGCGCAGCACACCGCCGTTGCCGACGTAGGGGCCCTCGGTGCCCTCGCGGACGCAGAGCATGTCGATCGAGCCCGGGTCGGCGAGCGGGCTGGTCACGCCGTCATACAGCTTGGCGGGGCGCAGGTTCACGTGGTGGTCGAGTTCGAAGCGCAGCCGCAGCAGCAGGCCGCGCTCGAGGATGCCGGGGGGCACGCCGGGGTCGCCGACGGCGCCCAGCAGGATCGCGTCGTGCTGACGGAGCTCCTCCAGCACGGTGTCGGGGAGGAGCTCGCCGGTCCGCTGCCAGCGCGCGGCGCCGAGGTCGTAGGGCGTGGTCTCGACGTCGGGGGCGACCTCGCGGAGGACCTTCAGGCCCTCCTCCACCACCTCAGGGCCGATGCCGTCTCCACCGATCACTGCCAGGCGCATGGAAAAGGACCCTAGGTCAGCGGGAATTGAGGGCGGCAGCCCGGGCCTCCCGCGCGCCGATGCGGCCGGCGATGTCGTGCAGCAGCTCGGGCTGCACCGGGCTGTCGACGGTGACCGCCATCAGCGCCTCGCCGCCCCGGGTGGTGCGGCTGACCTGCGCTCCGGCGATGTTGATCCCGGCCTCGCCGAGGGCGGCCCCGACGGTGCCCACGACGCCCGGCCGGTCGGTGTAGAGGAAGAACAGCAGGTAGCCCGAGAGGTCGAGGTCCATGTCGTACCCCTGGATCTCGGTCAACTTGGGCACCTGGCTCTTGCCGAAGAGCGTGCCCGACACCGACACCTGGGTGCCGTCGGCCATCGCCCCCCGGACGCCGATCAGATTGCGGTAGTCCGGGCTCTCCAGGTCGCTGCCCAGCGAGACGGCGAGCCCGCGCGCATCGGCCAGCAGCGGCGCGTTCACGTACGTCACCTGCTCCTCGACGACGTCGGAGAACACACCCTTGAGGACGGCGAGCTGCACGACCGTCACGTCGAACTCGGCGATCGTGCCGCGCACCTCGACATGCACCGACTGCGCCAGCCCCCCGGCGACGGCGGTGAACACGCGGCCCAGCTTCTCCGCGAGCGGCAGCCCGGGCCGCACGTCCTCGGCGACGACGCCGCCGGCCTGCACGTTGACCGCGTCGGGCACGAACTCGCCCTCCAGCGCCAGCCGGACCGAGCGGGCGACGGCGGCACCCGCCTTGTCCTGCGCCTCCGCCGTCGACGCTCCCAGGTGCGGCGTGACGACGGTGCTCGGCAGCCGGAACAGCGGGCTGTCGGTGCACGGCTCCGAGCTGTAGACGTCGATCCCCGCAGCGGCGACCTGCCCCGAGGCGAGCGCCTCGGCCAGGGCCGCCTCGTCGACCAGACCGCCCCGCGCGGCGTTCACGAGGATCACCCCGCGCTTGGTGCCGGCCAGCTCGGCGGCGCCGATCAGGCCCACCGTCTCCGGCGTCTTCGGCAGGTGGATGGTGATGAAGTCCGACTCCCGCAGGAGCTCCTCCAGCGACACCAGGCGGACCCCGAGCTGCGCGGCCCGCCCGGGCTGGATATAGGGGTCGTAGGCGATCAGCGAGACGTCGAAGGCGGCCAGCCGCTGGGCGACGAGCACCCCGATCCGGCCGAGACCGACGATGCCGACGGTCTTGCCGGCCACCTCCACGCCGGTGAACGTCGACCGTCTCCACTCCCCCGCACGCAGCGACGCGTCCGCGGCGGGGATGTGCCGGGCCGCGGCGAGCAGCAGGGCGACGGCGTGCTCGGCGGCGCTGACGACGTTCGACGTCGGCGCGTTCACGACCATGACCCCGCGCGCGGTGGCGGCGGCGACGTCGACGTTGTCCAGCCCGATCCCGGCGCGCGCGACCACCGCGAGCAGCGGGGCCGCCGCGAGCGCCTCGGCATCGATGCGGGTGGCGCTGCGCACGATCACCGCCGCCGCGTCGGCGAGCGCCGGGAGCAGCGCCCTGCGGTCGGCGCCGTCGACGTGCCGGATCTCGACCCCGGGCCCGAGCGCCTCGAGCACGCTCGGGGCGAGCAGCTCGGCGATCAGGACCACGGGCCTGGGCAGGGTCACGGATCAGCAGCGTAGGAGCGGAAGCGGCGGCTGGCATCGGGCCGGTCACGACACGGCCGCGACCCGGTGATCTCCTTGCCCCTGGCGCGGCACCCCGGACATCCTGATCGTTCGAAGAGTCGGCACGGGCCGGCGCCGACGGAGGAGACCATGAGCGAGCACGACGACCAAGGTCGTACCGAGCCCACCCCCTACGGCCAGGAGCCCCAGAGCCAGGAGGGCCACGACCGGCAGGGCTACGGCCAGCCGCAGTACGGGCAGCCCCAATACGGACAGCCCCAGCAGCCCTACGGGCAGCCCCAGTACGGACAGCCCGACCAGTACGGCCAGCCCCAGTACGGCCAGCCCCAGTACGGCCAGCCCCAGCAGCCCTACGGTCAGCCCCAGTACGGCCAGCCCGACCAGTACGGCCAGCAGCAGTACGGCCAGCCGGACCCCTACGGCCAGCAGTACGGCCAGGTCTACGGGCAGTACGGCGCGACGGCGGTACCGGCCAAGCCGGCGCACGTCATCGTCGCTGCCGTCCTCGGGTTCATCTTCGGGGCGCTCGGTGTGTTCGTGTCGCTGGCCGCCATCATCGGCGGGGCCTTCGCGACCGGGATGTCCCGCAACGCCGACTCCTCGATCCCCGGCTTCGGCCAGCTCGGGGGCGCGATCGGCGGCGTCATCATCGCGGTCGGCGTCGTCGCGCTGGCCTGGACCGCGGTCATGATCTGGGGCTCGATCTGGGCGCTCACGGGCCGCAGCCGGGTGCTCCTGCTCGTCGGCGGTTCGATCGCCCTGGCCTTCACCCTGATCGGATTCCTCGGCAACCTGACCGACGCCGGCAACAGCGGCGCCGGCAGCGTCCTGGTCAGCCTGCTGTTCTTCCTGGCCTCGCTGGCCATCGTCGTCCTGCTCTCGCTGCGCCCGGCGGCCCAGTTCTTCGCCGCCCACCGCGCACGCCGGGGCCGGTAACACCCCGGCCACAGAGTGGTGCGGAATCCCCCGCCGCTCTGTGATCTGGCTTACACTCCGCCACCGACCGCCACCGCAGCGGAATGGACGCTAGGAGGGCCCACCCCATGTCCAGCCCCACCGGTCCTGAGCAGAACGAACCGCAGGGAGGCGCTCCGCAGGGTCAGCCCGGCTGGAGCGCGCCGCAGGAGCCGGCGCCGGGCTACGGGCCCGCGCCGACCTACTCCGGCGCCCCGGCTGGCTACGGCGCCCCCACGCGCCAGCGGCCCGGGATGGTCACGGCAGCAGCGGTCATCGCCATCGTCTGGGGCGCGCTGGGCGCGCTGTTCGGGCTCCTCGCCGTCGCGTTCGCCTTCGGCGTCAACACTCTGCTCGGGCTCATCGTCCTGGTCGCGCTCGCACTGTCGGTCGCACTGCTCGTAGGCGGCATCTTCGTGCTGACCGGCAAGCCGCCGAAGCTGCTGCTCTACACCGCGTACGTGGCGATCGCGATCAACATCATCGAGCTGATCATCTCGATCGCGCAGAACGGCGGCAACGCGTTCAGCGGCGTCCTCGGTTTCGTCCTGCCGGGCGTCGTCGTCGCCCTGCTGATGCAGCCGGCGTCCAAGCAGTACTTCGCCTCGCGGGGTCAGGCCTACTGAGCCTCCCGCCGGACGCAGAAAGCCCCCGCCGCCCGAAGGCAGCGGGGGCTTTCTCGTGTTCGGGGTGCCGTCGATCGACCCACCCGTCCGGGTCATCGCGCGCCGGGCGGGCGGCAGGATCCTTCCCTGTGGCTGTGAGCAGCCTTACACTCCGCGACCGGTCCGCCACTCGGCGGAGCGGCCGCATTCAGGAGGTTTCTGTCCCATGTCCAGCCCCACTCCCGGCCCCGACGGCTACGGCGCGCCCGGCTACGCGGCGGCATCGCCGTACTCGGCCGCAGGTCCCTCCGAGCAGATGGGCATGGGGGCCGCCGTCCGCAGCGTGCTCACCCAGTACGTCACCTTCTCCGGGCGGGCGCGCCGCTCGGAGTACTGGTGGTTCTACCTGGCCTACGTGATCGCGTCCTTCGCCGCGGGCATCATCGACGCAGTCATCCGCACGTCGGTCTTCGCGATCATCGTGGGCCTGGGCCTGCTGCTTCCGACGCTGGCGGTGGGCGTGCGGCGTCTGCACGACATCGGCAAGTCCGGTTGGTGGCTGCTGATCGGCCTGATCCCCCTCGTCGGCGGGATCGTGCTGCTCGTCTTCGCCTGCCGGGACAGCCAGCCGGGCACCAACCAGTGGGGTCCCTCCCCGAAGTACGGCGCCTGAGCACGGCCCCGTGCCGAAGGGCCCCGTCACCGCGAGGCGACGGGGCCCTTGTCGGCTGTCAGCTGCGCGCGGCGGTGCCGGTGTAGTCGTCGGAGGCCGACACCCAGCTCATCAGCCCGCGCAGCTGGCGGCCGGTCTCCTCGATCGGGTGCGCCTCGGCGGCGGCCCGCTTCGCCTTGAAGTCCGGCGCGCCGGCGTCCTGGTCGGCGATGAAGGCGGCGGCCCAGGAGCCGTCCTTGATGGCGGCGAGCACCTCGCCCATCGTCTCCTTGACGCGGGCGTCGATCACCTTCGGACCGGAGGTGTAGTCGCCGTACTCCGCCGTGTCGGAGACCGACCAGCGCTGCTTGGCGATGCCGCCCTCGTACATGAGGTCGACGATCAGCTTCAGCTCGTGCAGGCACTCGAAGTAGGCGATCTCGGGCTGGTAGCCGGCCTCGGTGAGGGTCTCGAAGCCGGCGGTGACCAGCGCCGACATGCCGCCGCAGAGCACGGCCTGCTCGCCGAAGAGGTCGGTCTCGGTCTCCTCGGCGAACGTCGTCTTGATGACGCCGGCACGGGCGCCGCCGATCGCCTTTGCGTAGGAGAGCGCCAGCTGCAGCGCCGAACCGCTGGCGTCCTGCTCGACGGCAACCAGGCAGGGCACGCCCTTGCCGTTCTCGAACTCGCGGCGGACCAGGTGGCCCGGGCCCTTCGGGGCGACCATGGCGACGTCGACGCCGGCGGGCGGCTTGATGTAGCCGAACCGGATGTTGAAGCCGTGACCGAAGAACAGCGCGTCGCCGTCCTGCAGGTTGGGCTCGACCGACTCCGCGTACAGGGTCCGCTGCACGTGGTCGGGCGCCAGGATCATGATCAGGTCGGCCTCGGCCGCGGCCTCGGCGGGGGTGACGACGCGCAGTCCCTCGGCCTCGGCCTTCGGCCGGCTCTTGCTGCCCTCGGGCAGGCCGACGCGGACGTCGACCCCGGAGTCGCGCAGCGACAGAGCGTGCGCGTGCCCCTGGCTGCCGTATCCCAGGACGGCGACGGTGCGCCCCTGGATGATCGAGAGGTCGGCGTCGTCGTCGTAGAAGATCTCGGCGGCCATGCTGGATGTGTTCCCTTCGGGGTTGTGCTTTATCGCGATAAAGCGCGGTGGGGGTGGAACGGTTCAGGCGGTGCGCTCGACCGGGCGCAAGGTACCGGCGCCCGACATCGAGCGCGGCCCGCGGCCCAGGGCGACGGTGCCCGATTGGGCCATCTCCTTGATGCCCAGCGGCGCGAGGACGGCGAGCAGTGCCTGCAGCTTGTCGGGAGTGCCGGTGGCCTCGAGGGTCACCGTCTCCGGGTTGACGTCGACGACGCGGGCACGGAACAGCTCGGCGGTCTGCAGCACCTGGGTGCGCTCGGCCAGCGGCGCCCGCACCTTGACCAGCAGCAGCTCGCGCTGCACGGCCGCTCCGCCGTCCAGCTCGACGATCTTGATGACCTCGATGAGCTTGTTGAGCTGCTTGGTGATCTGCTCGAGCGGCTGGGTGTCGGCGTCGACGACGACGGTCATCCGCGAGAGGTCGGGGTTCTCGGTGGGCCCGACGGCCAGGGACTCGATGTTGAACCCGCGGCGGCTGAACAGTGCCGCGACGCGGGTCAGGACACCGGACTTGTTCTCGACGAGCACCGAGAGCGTGTGGCGTGACATCAGACCTGGTCCTCTCCGAAGACGGGCCGCACGTCGCGCGCGGCCAGGATGTCGTCGTTGCTGGCGCCGGCCGCGACCATCGGCCACACCTGCGCGTCGTGGCCGACCACGAAGTCGATGACCACGGGGACGTCGTCGATCTCCATCGCCTTCTGGATCACGGCGTCGACGTCGTCCTTGGTCTCGCACCGCAGGCCGACGCAGCCGAGGGCCTCGGCCAGGGTGACGAAGTCGGGGATGCGCACCTGCTTGGGCGTGCCGTCGGCGTTCTGCGCGTGCAGCTTGGTGTTGGAGTAGCGGCCCTCGTAGAACAGGGTCTGCCACTGCCGCACCATGCCGAGGTTCCCGTTGTTGATGACGGCGACCTTGATCGGGATGCCCTCGATGGCGCAGGTCGCGAGCTCCTGGTTGGTCATCTGGAAGCAGCCGTCGCCGTCGATCGCCCAGACGGTCGTCTCCGGACGCCCGTACTTGGCGCCCATGGCGGCCGGGACGGCGTAGCCCATGGTCCCGAGCCCGCCGCTGTTGAGCCACGTACCGGGCTTCTCGTACTTCACGAACTGCGCGGCCCACATCTGGTGCTGGCCGACGCCGGCGGCTTAG
>Ga0308174_10000938_pt1 | contig 12930 bp, 10 predicted proteins | sample PhyPR2_FD_203894 | JGI IMG/M metagenome (GOLD analysis project Ga0308174, IMG submission 203894) | Soil microbial communities from UC Gill Tract Community Farm, Albany, California, United States - DLSLS.P.R2 | ecosystem: Environmental > Terrestrial > Soil > Agricultural land | place: USA...
GGGTCGGGGCGACGCGGACGAACACGTGCACACCGCGGTTGCCGGACGTCTTCGCCCACCCGGTGAGGCCGATCTCGGTGAGCAGCTCGCGCAGGGCCAGCGCGGCCTCGACCGCGTCGGCGAAGGAGCGCCCCGGCTGGGGGTCGAGGTCGATGCGCAGCTCGTCGGGCCGGTCGACGTCCGCGGTGCGCACCGGCCACGGGTGGAACGTCACGGTGTTCATCTGCATGCCCCAGACGACCGCAGCGGGCTCGTCGACCACGACCTGCAGGTGCCTGCGCCCCGAGGGGTAGGTGCACATCACCGGGGTGATGAAGTCGGGCATGCCCTTGGGCGGGTTCTTGGTCCAGAACTCCTCCCCCGCGATGCCGTCGGGGAAGCGCTGGAGGGTCACGGGCCGGTGGGCCAGGGCGTTCATGAACCCCGCCCGCACGTCCACGGCGTACTGCGCGAGGTCGAGCTTGGTGATGCCGTCGTCGGGCCAGATCAGCCGGTCCGGGCTGGAGATCCGCACCTCGCGCGCGTCCCCCCAGGGCCCCTCGGGCACCTCCACCGTCGTCGCCGCTGCCGCCATGGCCCGACCCTATCCGGCGGGTCCGTCAGGGACCCGGGAGAATGGGGCGAGAGCCCAGCGACCGCCCCGGGACCATTTTCGCGACCGGCTGCGTTGCACAGGGCGTGAGACTGAACCGAAGGAGTCGTGACGTGAGCATGGAGAAGACCGACCGCACGTACGCCGTGACCAAGTCCGAGGACGAGTGGCGCGCAGAGCTGAGCCCGGCCGAGTACCAGGTGCTGCGCCAGGCGGGCACCGAGCGGCCGTACGTCGGTGAGTACACGGACACCAGGACCGAGGGCGTCTACGCCTGCCGGGCCTGCGGCGCGGAGCTCTTCACCTCGGGCACGAAGTTCGACAGCCACTGCGGGTGGCCGTCGTTCTACTCCCCGCTCGCCGGGGACAGCGTCGAGTACATCGAGGACGTGAGCATGGGGATGAAGCGGGTCGAGGTCCGCTGCGCCACCTGCGGCAGCCACCTCGGGCACGTCTTCGAGGGCGAGGGCTACGACACCCCGACCGACCAGCGCTACTGCATCAACTCGATCTCCATGACGCTGCGCCCCGCCGGCCAGGCCTGAGCTCGCCTCGAGCCGCCGGCCAGGCCCGAGGCCGCCGGCCAGGCTGAGCTCGCCTCGAGCCGCCGGCCAGGCCCGAGGCCGCCGGCCAGGCCGCTGAGCCGCTGGACCCGCGGGGGCCCCTCACCCCGCGGGTCTGCGGAAGCGCGGGTCGTCCTCCCACCAGGGACGGTCCGAGGCCGGCTCGAGGTCGAGGCGCGCGTCGACGAGGGCGGCCTCGGTGCGGTCCGCCCGTACCCACGCCGCCACGGTCGCTGCCAGCAGGGGCAGCCCGACGACCTCCGCCAGGCCGAACATGGCGCCGCCACCCACGTGCTGCTCCCACAGGGGGTCCGCCGCCGCGAGGTAGGCCGCGACCGGTGGCCCCAGGAGGCCGGGCGAGGCCATCACGACGACGCCGGGGACGGCGTCCAGCAGCCCGTCGCCGAACCCGATCAGGGTCCGCAGGCCCGGCGTGCACCACGCAGGGGTCAGCTCGTCGGCGAGCAGCGGCAGGACGAACAGCAGACCGCTGAGGACGAGCACGGCGTAGGTCGCCTCCCGCACCCAGGCATCGTCCAGGGAGCGCGCCAGCCACGGCGTGACGAAGAGCGCCAGGTGCAGCGCGGTGGCCACCACCGACCCGACGAGCGGGAACATCACGAGCCGTGCGGCCCGCCCACCCAGGAACCGGAGCACCCCGTCGCGGCGCTCGCGGCCCAGGACCCGCAGGACGAGCCCCACCGGGTCGCCGAGCGCGAGGCCGACCGGCGTGATGGCCGCCAGCACCGCGGACTGGGCGGCGGCCGCCACGAACGAGGTGTTCCTGTGGGCGGCCAGCCCACCGTCGGTGGCGAGCACCAGCGTGCCGACGCCCAGCACGGCGAATGCGACCCCGCGCAGGACGGGTACGGGCTCGCGGCGACGGACGAGCGTGACGACCGTGGTCGCGTACCCGGCCGTCAGCAGCAGCGCCAGGACCGTGGCGAAGGGCGACAGGACCCAGGGCGTGAAGACATCGCCGGGTCCGAAGGCAGCCACCCCCCGAGCCTCGCGACGTCACCTGAAGGGGCGCTGAGGACCACTTCGGGCGAGGACCACCCCTGGCGCCGGCGGAGGCGCGTAGGGGCTGGCGGTGGGCGCGTACGAAGCGTCCCCCAGACGGGTCAGCGCAGGGAGGCGAGCAGGTCGCCGACCTCGACCCGGCGACCGGTGTGGAAGGGCACCTCCTCACGCACGTGCAGCCGGGCGCGGGAGGCCCGCAGCTCGCGCATCAGGTCGACGATGCGGTGCAGCTCGTCGGCCTCGAACGCCAGCACCCACTCGTAGTCGTTCAGGGCGAACGAGGCGATCGTGTTGGCCCGCACGTCGGGGAAGTCGCGCGCCATCTGCCCGTGCTCGCGCAGCATGTCTCGACGCTCCTTGTCCTCGAGCAGGTACCACTCGTAGGAGCGCACGAACGGGTAGACGCAGATGAAGTCCTTCGGCGTCTCGTCGGCCAGGAACGCCGGGATGTGGCTCTTGTTGAACTCTGCCGGCCGGTGGAGGGCCGCCGCCGACCACGTCGGCTCGAGCAGGTGGCCGAAGTCGGTGCGCAGGAAGGCCCGGTAGGCGGCCTGCACGTCCTCGATCTTCTCGGCGTGCCACCACACCATGAAGTCGGCCTCGGCCCGCAGGCCGCCCAGGTCGTAGACGCCGCGCGTCACCACCCCCTGCTCCTCGAGCTCGCCGAAGAGGGCGTCGACCTCCTTGGCCATCCGCTCGCGGTCGTCGCCGAGCGGTGCCGTCACGCTGAAGACGGACCACATGGCATACCTGATCGAGCTGTTGATCTCGCGGATCCGGGACGGGGTGGGCTTGCTGGTCATGTCCTCATTCTCCGCCTTCTCGACGGCGGCCGTTCAGGTGGGTCACCACCGCGCCGGCCGCGGCCCGGCCGCTGCCGATGCAGGCCGGGATCCCGACCCCGTCGTAGGCCGCGCCGGCGAGCTCGAGCCCGGGCACACCGGCCGTCGCGGCACGGACCCGCGCCACCCGGTCGACGTGCCCGACCGTGTACTGGGGCAGCGCCCCGCCCCAGCGCTGCACGTGGGTGTCGACGATGCGCGGCAGCTGGTGGCCCAGGGCCTCGCTGACCTCTGCCACCGCCACGGCCACGAGCTCCTCGTCGGGGCGCTGGAGGTCGGAGGTCTCACCGAAGCGGCCCACGGACGCCCGGAGGAACGACAGGTCACCGGCCACCTCGGCCGTCCACGCCCACTTGGTCGACGAGAAGGTGCTCGCCTTGATGGTGCGGCCGTCCACGGCCGGCACCAAGAACCCCGAGCCGGCCAAGGGCGCCCGCCCGGGGTGACCCTCGACGGCCAGCGTCACGATCGCCATCGACGCGTACTCGACCTCCCGCAGGGCGGCGCTCGCGTCAGGGGCGTGGAGCTGGAGGAGGCGCGCCGTCGCTGACGCCGGGGTCGCCAGCACCACCGCGTCCGCCGCGAACCGCTGGGGGTCGGGCCTCGGGCCGGCGACCACGGACCACCGGGAGCCGTCGCGCACGAGCTCGCGGGCGATGGTGCCGCTGCGGACCACGACCCCCCGGGACCGCAGCGACTCGGTGAGGAGCTCGGCGAGACGGCCCACCCCCCCGTGCAGCCCGGCGAAGACCGGCCCCGACGTCCCCGCTGACGACAGCGCGGAAGTCTCTGCGGCCGCCCGGGCGGCCTCGGTGAGGCTCGTGCCGGGAGCGACCGAGGCGTAGACCTGCGGCAGGCAGGCACGCAGCGACAGGCGTCGCGCCTGCCCCGCATAGACCCCGGCGAGCAGGGGTTCGACCAGGCGGTCGACGACCGCGTCCCCGAGGCGACCGGCCACGTAGTCACCGACGGACACGTCCTCGACGTCGCCCGGGGCCCACGCCTCCTCGTGCTCGGCGCGGGCCACCTCCTCGGGCGTGAGCACGCCGAGCGCCGACGAGGCCGGTGACGGGATGCCCATCAGCGTGCCGCGCGGCATCGGGTGCAGCTGGCCGCGCGACCAGATGCTCGCCGACGTCGTCGCCGGGTGCACCACGGCGTCCTCGAGCCCGAGCTCCGCCATGAGGCCGACCGCCTCCGGCCGCCGGGCCAGGACGGACTCGGCGCCGACGTCGACGGCCACGCCCGCGACGGGTTCCCGGCGGAGCTTGCCCCCGGGTCGGTCAGCCGCGTCGAGGACGGTGACCTCGACACCGGGAGCCGCACGCACCAGCTCCCAAGCGGCGGCAAGCCCACTGATCCCGCCGCCGACGATGACGACTCGTGATCCGACCATGACCACACCCTTTCAAGATCGTGACGGTTTCGACACCGCGGGGTGGGAACGTCGGGGCGCCGGGCGCAGTCGCAGTGTCACCACCACTCGCCCACCGACGTTGACCTCGGGAGTCGCCATGTTCCGTGATCGTCCGCACCACACCATCTCCGTCCTCGCGGCGACGCTCCTCGCCACGGCCGCCGTCGCCGGCTGCAGCGGCGGTTCGAGCAACAGTGCGTCGTCCGATGGCGCCCGGGCGGCCGTCGCACCGGCCCCGTCGAAGGGGGGTGCCGCGGCGGGGTCCGACGGCAGCTCCGGCGCAGCGCCGGGGACGGTGGCCGGCAAGCCGGTCGCCGGCTCGGGCACCACCGTGAGCCAGGCGTCGCTCGAGGCCGCACAACAGTCCTTGGCCCGCAGGGCGTCGGTGGCCCTGCAGGTGAAGGACATCGGCCAGGCAGTCGCCAGGGTCCGGGGCGTCTCGGCAGCCGCCGACGGGCTGGTCCTCACGGAGAACATCGGCACCGTCTCCGGGGACACCCCGGTGCAGCCCTCGGCCCGGGTCAGCGCCACGACGTACGGCGAGATCACCATCTCGGTGCCGTCGACCAAGCTGGACGAGGTGGTCGCCGACCTCGGCCAGGTCGGCACGGTGATCCGGTCGACCAGCTCCAGCGAGGACGTCGGGTCGCAGATCGTCGACACCCAGTCGCGCCTGGAGACGATGCGCATCAGCGTCGACCGGGTCCGCGGCTACCTCGCCGACGCCAAGGACCTCACCCAGACGGTGGCCATGGAGGCAGAGCTGACCCGTCGCGAGGCGGACCTCGAGGCGCTCGAGGCCCAGCTGGCCTCGCTCAAGGGCAGCGTCGCCCGCTCCCCCGTCCAGGTCAGCCTGACCACGCAGCCGGACGTCATCGTCCCGAAGAAGGCCGACGACACCGGCTTCCTGGCCGGCCTGCGCAGTGGCTGGCACGCCTTCTCGGGCTCGGTCACCGTGGTCCTCACCGTGGTCGGCGCGGTGATCCCCTTCGCGGTCCTCGTGGCCCTCGTCGGGCTCCCGCTGTGGTGGGTCGTACGGCGTCGGCGCCCGGCCCCCGTCGCCCCGGCGACGCTGCCTCAGTGACCGGTGACGCAGCCTCGAGACCGACTACCTTGCCGCATCAGCGGATCCGCTCAGCGGGCGCTGACCTCGTGGACCAGCTCGACGACGCGCGTGAGCACGTCCGGGTCGGTCGAGGGCAGCACGCCGTGCCCCAGGTTGAAGATGTGGCCCGGGGCGGCCCGGCCCTCCTCGACGATGCCGCGCACCCTGGCCTCCAGGGCCGGCCACGGCGCGAACAGCAGGGCGGGGTCGAGGTTGCCCTGCACCGCGTACCGGCCCCCCAGCCGGGCCAGCGCGTCGGTGAGCGAGACCCGGTAGTCGACACCGACGACGTCGGCACCGGCCGAGCCCATCGACGCGAGCAGCTCGCCGGTGCCGACCCCGAAGTGGATCGTCGGCACGTCGCGCCCGGACACCGCGGCGAGCGCCGTGCGCGAGTGCGGGAGCACGTACTGCTCGTAGTCGGCCCGCGGCAGCGCTCCGACCCACGAGTCGAACAGCTGCACGGCGGACGCCCCCGCCGCCGCCTGCACGTCGAGGAACGCCCCCGAGACCTGGGCGAGCCTGGCGCACAGGTCGTGCCACAGCTGCGGGTCGCCGTACATCAGGGCCTTGGTGTGCTCGTGGTTCTTGCTCGGGCCGCCCTCGACGAGGTAGCTCGCCAGCGTGAACGGCGCTCCGGCGAAGCCGATCAGCGGCGTCGCCCCGAGCTCGGCCACGAGCAGTCGCACCGCCTCGGTGATGTAGGGGACGTGCTCGGGGGTGAGCTCGGGCAGGCGGTCGAGGTCTGCGCGCGTCCGGAACGGCTCGGCCACGACGGGTCCGACCCCGGCCACGATGTCGAGGTCCACCCCGACGGCGGCGAGCGGCACGACGATGTCGGAGAAGAAGATCGCCGCGTCGACCCCGTGCCGGCGCACCGGCTGGAGCGTGATCTCCGTGACGAGCTCCGGACGTCGGCACGACTCGAGCATCCCCACGCCCTCCCGCACCGCGCGGTACTCGGGAAGCGAGCGCCCGGCCTGGCGCATGAACCAGACCGGGGTGTGCGTCACGGGCTGCTTGCGGGCAGCCCGGACGAGGGCGGAGTCACGGGGGGAGGTCACGCGGGCAATCCTAGGTGGCGGTCGGCGCAGCCCCTCACAGCGCGATGACGGCGGCGCCGGCGAGGGACAGCACCGCGCCGACCTGCTGGATGGGGCGCAGGCGCTCCCGGAGGACGACGCGGGCCAGCAGGATCGTCATCACGGGGTAGAGCGAGCCGAGGACGCTGGCGACGCTGACCTCGCCGCGGGAGGAGGCCACCGCGAAGAGGCCGTTGGCGGCCAGGTCGCCGCAGCCGATGACCAGCAGGGACGGCACCTCACGGGCCGCGACACCGCCGAGGGAACGCGTGACGAGGGCCACCACCGTGAAGACCAGGACCGACGTGCACCGCATGCCCCACAACGTCATCAACGTCGAGGTACGTGCGCCCCGGTCGAGGCAGAAGAGCGCCAGCCCGAACCCGACCGCCGCGACCGCGGCCAGCACCACCGGCCTGGTGGAGACGTCGCCGCTCAGCTCCGGCCCGGAGGCCAGGGTCACGCCGACGACGGCGACGAGGATGCCGACCCAGGTCCAGGGCGACGGCTCGTCACCGGTGGCGACGCCGAGCAGTACCGGCACCGCGACGCCGAGGGCGGCGATCGGCGCGACGACGCCCATCGTCCCCGTGGACAGCGCCGTGTAGAAGCAGAGCAGGCCCGTGAGCCCTGAGATCCCGGCGGCGACCGACCACAGCGGCCACCCGCTCCATGCGATGTGGTCGCGCTGGGTGGCGACGACCGCGCACAGCACCACGAAGGCGAGCGCCTGGGTCCAGCCGACGACCGCGACGGCCGGGCGACGGCGGGAGAACAGCCCCGCGAAGAAGTCCGACGTGCCCCAGCAGAGGCTGCTGGCGAGCGCGAGGAGGGAGAGCACGGCCGCACGCTACCCGCACCCCGCGACACGGCGCGGGCTCAGCCTCCCTGTGATATCGCACCCTGCGACATACGCTCTGACGGTGGGCAGCAGAACGGTCCCTGGCGACCAGTCACCGGAGTTCACGCAGGCGCTGAGCGACCTGCGGGGCGCGCGGTTGCGTCCCGAGGTCAGGCTCACCGAGGTGCCTGCGCCGCAGCGCATCGCCCCGTACGCCGTGGCGCTCACCGCCGAGGTCGTCGGGGCCGCGGCCGACGAGGACGAGCTGGCCTCCGGCCGCTTCGTCCTGCTGCACGACCCGTCGGTCCCCGACCCGTGGGACGGCGCCTGGCGCGCGGTGACGTTCGCCCGGGCCGAGCTCGAGCCGGAGCTCGCCAACGACCCGATGCTGGGAGCGGTCGGCTGGTCGTGGCTCACCGACGCGCTCGAGAGCCACCACCTGGGCTTCACCGCGGAAGCGGGCACGGTCACCCGGGTCGTCTCCGAGAGCTTCGCCGGCCTGTCCGACCGGCCTGCGAGCGTGGAGATGGAGGTGCGGGCGTCGTGGACCCCCACGACGGGCAACGTCGGCGCCCACCTCGTCGCCTGGTCCGACCTCCTGTGCACCATCGCCGGACTGCCGCCCCTGCCCGAGGGAGTCGTCGCGCTGCCTGGGCCGCGGCGCTGACGACCGGTCCCGGTAGGTTGGTGCGGTGACCGACACCGACGCCGAGGCCTCCGCCGTGGACCCGGCTGGCCCCGAGGCCTCGCTGTTCCTCCCCCAGGACGCCGCTGACGGCTCGCTCCCCGAGCCCTCCGAGGACGGCGCACCCGTCGTCGCGCCGGTGGCCCTCGACATGCCCGCCGACGGAGTCCCGCCGGTGGTGGAGACCGAGCGGGGACTGCTCGAGGCCGCGGCCTCGATCGCAGCGGGTGAGGGCCCGGTCGCCCTCGACGCCGAGCGGGCGAGCGGCTACCGCTACGGCCAGCGCGCCTACCTCGTGCAGCTCCGCCGCGAAGGTTCGGGGACCTGGCTCATCGACCCGATCGCCTGCCCCGACCTCACCCCCGTCAACGACGCCATCGGCAACGCCGAGTGGATCCTGCACGCCGCCACCCAGGACCTCGCCTGCCTCGCCGAGGTCGGGCTGCGGCCCCGGCAGCTGTTCGACACCGAGCTCGCCGGCCGCCTGCTGGGCCTGCCCCGCGTGGGCCTCGCAGCGGTGGTCGAGCACTACCTCGGCCTGTCGCTGGCCAAGGAGCACTCCGCCGTCGACTGGTCGACGCGTCCCCTGCCCGAGCCGTGGCTGCGCTACGCAGCGCTCGACGTCGAGGTCCTCGTCGACGTCCGCAACCTCATGGGTGTCGACCTGGCGCGGCAGGCCAAGGACGGCTGGGCCCGCGAGGAGTTCGAGGCGCTGCTCGACTTCACCGGCCCTGCGCCCCGCGTCGACCCGTGGCGCCGGACCTCCGGCATGCACAAGGTGCGCCAGCGGCGCACCGCGGCGATCGTCCGCGAGCTGTGGGAGGCGCGGGACGCCATCGCCCAGGACCGCGATGTCTCCCCCGGGCGCGTCCTGCCCGACGCCGTGCTCGTCGAGATCGCCATGGCCGCACCGACCTCCGTCGACACCCTGCCGTCGGGTCACCGGTCCGTGCGCCGCTACCAGCGGCAGTGGCTCGACGCCGTCGCGCGGGCCAACGCCATCCCCGAGGCGGACCTGCCGCCCATGACCCTGCGGTCGGACGGCCCGCCGCCCCAGCGGGCCTGGCCCGAGCGTGACCCCGTGGCCGCGGCCCGGCTCGCCGACACCCGCGAGGCCCTCACGGCGTTCGCCACCGAGCGCTCCATACCCGTCGAGAACGTGCTGTCCCCCGAACCGCTGCGCCGCGTGATCTGGTCGCCGCCGCAGGACCGCAGCGCCGCCGGGTTCGCGGCCGCGCTGCAGGCGCTGGGCGCGCGGCGCTGGCAGACCGACGTCGTGGCCCCCATGGTCGCGGCCGCGTTCGGGGCACACCCCGACGACTGAACGTCCCGCCTCCATGGGGTGACGGCTCTCACGCCAGGGGTCGGGTGACCCACTTGTTACCGGGAAGTAGCATCGGAGCAGGAGCGCGGGCGACCGCGCTGCGTACGCCAGCCACCACGGCCAGCCACTCCACCCGCGAAACCCAACCAGGAGGCCACCCGTGCCCCGCACCCTTCGTGAGGTCGTCTTCGTCGACGGCGTCCGGACGCCGTTCGGCAAGGCCGGGGAGAAGGGCATCTACGCCCAGACCCGCGCCGACGACCTCGTCATCCGCTGCATCCGCGAGCTCATGCGCCGCCACCCCGAGCTGCCGCCGGAGCGGGTCGAGGAGGTCGCCATCGCCGCGACCACCCAGATCGGCGACCAGGGCCTGACCCTCGGCCGGATGGCCGCGCTGCTGTCGGGCCTGCCCGAGACCACGCCCGGCTACTCCATCGACCGCATGTGCGCCGGGGCCATGACCGCCGTGACCACCACCGCCTCGTCGATCGCGTTCGGCTCCATCGACATCGCCATCGCCGGCGGGGTCGAGCACATGGGCCACCACCCCATGGGTGAGGGCGTCGACCCCAACCCGCGCATCGTGGCCGAGAAGCTCGTCGACCCGAGTGCGCTCGTGATGGGCTCGACCGCGGAGAACCTCCACGACCGCTTCCCGACGCTCACCAAGGAGCGCAGCGACGCGTATGCCGTCGGCTCGCAGGAGAAGCTCGCCAAGGCCTACGCCAACAACCAGGTCCAGCCCGACCTCGTGCCCGTCGCGACCCGTCACCAGGAGCTCGGCTACGGCCTGGCCACCCAGGACGAGCCGCCGCGCCCCGGCACCTCGATGGAGAGCCTGGCCGAGCTGAAGACGCCGTTCCGCCCGCACGGCAACGTCACCGCCGGCAACTCCGCCGGCCTCAACGACGGCGCCACCGCGTGCCTCCTCGCCTCCCAGGAGGCGGCCGAGGAGCTCGGCCTGCCGGTCCGCATGCGGCTCGTGGACTTCGCGTTCGTCGGTGTCGAGCCCGAGGTCATGGGTATCGGGCCGGTGCCGGCCGCCGAGAAGGCGCTCGGCAAGGCGGGCCTGACCATCGAGGACATCGGCCTGTTCGAGCTCAACGAGGCGTTCGCGGTGCAGGTGCTCGCGTTCCTCGAGCACTTCGGGATCGCCGACGACGACGCCCGCGTCAACCAGTACGGCGGCGCCATCGCCACCGGCCACCCGCTCGCCTCCTCCGGCGTGCGCCTGATGACCCAGCTCGCCCGCCAGTTCGAGGAGCACCCCGAGGTCCGCTACGGGATGACCGCGATGTGCATCGGGATCGGCATGGGCGGCGCCGTCATCTGGGAGAACCCCCACCACGCTGACTACGGCAAGGAGGTCGCAGCATGAGCGACACGACGGCTGCTCCGACCAAGGCGAGCCCCGGTTTCGACGAGGTCGTGACCCACACCCCCGTCCGCGACATCGCCCTTCCCGGCGACGCCGGCGTCCTCGCGCTCGTCACGCTGGACAACGGGTTCGACCACACCAGGCCCAACACCTTCGGCCCGCAGACCATCGCCGGGCTGCTCGAGGTCGTCCAGGGCCTGAGCACGCGCGCCGAGGCCGGCGAGATCCAGGCCGTCGGCATCACCGGGAAGCCGTTCATCTTCGCCGTCGGCGCCGACCTCAAGGCCGTCGCGCAGGCGACCAGCCGCGAGCAGGCCCTCGAGGTCGCACGCGCCGGCCACGCCGCCTTCGGGGCGATCATGGACCTCCCGGTCCCGACCTTCGCGTTCGTCAACGGTGCCGCCATGGGTGGTGGCGTCGAGATCGCGCTCTCGGCCGACTACCGCACCATCTCCGCGGGGGTCCCGGCGATCGCCCTGCCCGAGACGTTCCTCGGGCTCGTGCCCGGCTGGGGTGGCTGCCACCTGCTGCCGAACCTCGTCGGCCCGGCCAACGCGCTCAAGGTCATCATCGAGAACCCCATGAACACCAACCGGATGCTCAAGGGGCCACAGGCCTTCGAGCTCGGCATGGCCGACGCGATGTTCGCCCCCGCCGACTTCCTCGAGGAGTCGCTGCTGTGGGCCGCGAAGGTGCTCACCGGTGGGACGAAGGTCGACCGTCCCGAGGTGTCCCGCGACGAGGCCGAGTGGACCGCGGCCGTCAAGGCGGCCAAGGGCCTCGTGGACCTCAAGACGGGCGGCAAGTCGCCCGCGCCGTACCGTGCCCTGCAGCTCGTGGCCGCCGCTCGCACCGCGACGCGCGACGAGGCGTTCGCCGCCGAGGACGAGGCGCTCGCCGACCTCGTCATGGGAGACGAGCTGCGCGCCGGGCTCTACTCGTTCGACCTCGTGCAGCGCCGCGCCAAGCGTCCCGCCGGCGCCCCCGACAAGGCCCTGGCGCGCAAGGTCACCAAGGTCGGCATCGTCGGTGCCGGGCTCATGGCGAGCCAGCTCGCGCTCCTGTTCGCCCAGCGCCTCGAGGTGCCGGTCGTCATGACCGACCTGGACGAGGAGCGGGTCGCCAAGGGTGTCGGCTACGTCCACGCCGAGGTCGACAAGCTGCTCGGCAAGCGCCGGGTCAGCCCTGACAAGGGCAACCGCACCAAGGGCCTGGTCACCGGCTCGACCTCCAAGGACGGCTTCGCCGATGCGGACTTCGTCATCGAGGCCGTCTTCGAGGAGATGTCGGTCAAGAAGCAGGTGTGGGCCGAGGTCGAGGCCGTGGTGTCTGCCGAGTGCGTCCTCGCGACCAACACCAGCTCGCTGTCGATCACCGAGATGGCCTCGGAGCTGCAGCACCCGGAGCGGGTCGTGGGGTTCCACTTCTTCAACCCCGTGGCCGTCATGCCGCTCCTCGAGATCATCAAGGGCGAGCAGACCGACGACGCCACCCTCGCCACGGCTTTCGCCACCGGCAAGACCCTCAGGAAGACGAGCATCCTCGTCAAGGACTCGCCGTCCTTCATCGTCAACCGCCTGCTCGGCCGCTTCATGGGCGAGGTCGCCAAGGTCGTCGACGAGGGCACCCCGATCGAGGTCGCCGACCGTGCGTTCGCCGGCCTCGCGCCGATGCCGCCGTTCATCCTGCTCGGCCTCGTCGGACCGGCGATCGCGTTGCACAACAACGAGACCCTCGCCAAGGCGTTCCCCGACCGCTTCTACGTGTCGGAGAACCTGCGCAAGGTCGTGGCGGCCAAGAAGTCGGCCATCTACACCTGGCCCGAGGGCAAGCCGGTCGTGGACCCCGAGGTCGAGGCGCTGTTCGACAAGCCCGCCGACCCGGTGGTGTTGACGACCGAGCAGGTGCGCGAGCGCGTCCTCGGCGTGCTGGCCGACGAGGCCCGGCGGATGCTCGACGAGGGTGTCGCGCAGGCGCCGATGGACCTCGACCTGGCGATGATCACCGGGGCCGGCTTCCAGTTCTGGAACGGCGGCCTCACCCCGCTCCTGGATCGCGAGGGCGTCTCCGAGACGGTC